>ERZ1740067.175-NODE-175-length-53295-cov-42.027780_pt1 | contig 53295 bp, 57 predicted proteins | sample MGYA00581736_ERZ1740067 | MGnify/ENA primary metagenome ERZ1740067 (study PRJEB43018, sample SAMN04849236) | marine metagenome | isolation source: floating plastic debris | place: Pacific Ocean | collected 2008-08-27 | study: EMG produced TPA metagenomics... | reverse complement strand
GACCTGCTCGCCTGATGCCAATCCTGCTCATCGCTTTGGGGCTGGGTGTGTTGGCCTAAAGACCGGACCATCGCTAGCGCATCCGCTGGATGGCCAGGCGCAGCTCCGTATCGACATCCGCGCTCATCTCAAGATCCCGCCGCAGAACGCGATCAAAGCTGAAACAGTCTGCATCTGACACATCGTCCTGCGCGAGAGGCGCGCCTGACCGAAACCGGCAAAGAACGGCGACCAGCAAAAAATGGTGCGCGATGCCGTCATCCTCGCCTTTGACGATCACGTCGATATTGGTGAGGTACTCCAAAGGCTCCGCGATCATGGTTGTTTCCCCGTGCAATTCTCGCGCAGCGGCCTCAAGACCTGTTTCACCAAGATCGACGTGACCGCCTGGAAACCCCAAAGCCCGCGATCAGGCGCATTTCTGCGCAGGACGAGCAGTAGTTGTCCTTGGCGGGGCACCACGGCCAATGCAGCAAGTTTCGGACGTTTGGTCATAGTGCACGCTTTCTCCAAAGTGTCGCTTCCTTCCCGAGCCCCCAAGGTTCACGCCGGTGCAATCCGCACGCCCGACCCCCGGGGCTCGGCAGTAATTCTCTCATTCTCAGCATCTCTCTGCTGACAAGACCCGCCCGAAGTCCAGCGCGTCAAAGCCAGCCTTCTCGTAGGCTAGTCTTCCAGTTGGTCGGACAATGATGCCCGGCCATGTGTATCGCACTGTTTTGGGGGCCGTGGCGACGTCACTCTAGAATGGAGAATTGCAATGTTAAACGCGACCAACGGCATCTCGGGAACCGAGGCCGAAGACACGCTGAATGGCACCGATGATGGTGACTTTATCCGAGGGCTCGCAGGCGCCGACACGATCACGGCAGGCCTTGGTAACGATGTCATCTTTGGCGGCGAAGGGGTCGACCGGGTCGACGGCGGCGCAGGGAATGATCTGCTCTGGGACCCCAATGGCGAAGACGTGCTTCTGGGTGGGTCTGGCGATGACATCATGATCGGTGGATCGACGGCCTTTGCAGGGGATGGCGATGATCTGATCATCTCGACCAGCACCGCCGGGGGACCCGTCGATGTCTTCGGGGGCAGCGGGGCCGATACGATGATCGGCTCTGATCAGGGTGTAGAGATTTATCGCTACAACTTGTTCGCACCCGACAGCACCCCCGACACCCCGGATACCATCCTGAACTTCCAGCGCGGTCAGGACAGCTTTCAGTTCGGTGAGTTGATCGCGCGCGTCGACTTCCTCGGCGATGCGGCCTTCTCCGGAAATGCAAACCCCAATCTCGGGATCGAGGCGCGCTTTGCCGACGGGCGCCTGGAATTCGACGAGGATTCCGACGCCGTGGACGACAAGGTCATCATACTCGAAGGCATCCAGAGCGTGACCGAAGCAGAACTCTTCGGTTTCGCCTGATCGCGAAACAGAACAGACCACCGCGATCAACCCCGAAACTCCAGAGGCGCGCAAGTCTGCGCGCCTCACCCCAAAGCCGCGCACGCTTGCCAATTGTGGGTGCAGCATCCCGGCGAACTTCTACCAGACAGCCCGCAGGAAGACGCCCCATGTTGCGCTGCAGCATGTTCCCCATGCTTTGCTGCATCAGCAAAAAGGTGCTCTCCCCACGTCCGTACATGAAAGCGACATCACCCTAAGTGGTGCCCAGGCCGTCGAAACGGCCGATGAACTCTCGACCATTGCATTCAGCTTTATATCAATAGAGGCGCTTTCTGCCGGGCCCCATTTCGACCTTTTTACCGTGCTGGCTGACGGCCCCATAGCTCCCCCGAAGCACTGGCCGAACCGACGGACGTGCCAGTGAACCGGATCGCCATGTTGACCATCAAGCTCGCCATCATCTGCATTCTCACCCGGACCGATGGACACCAATTGCAGAACGCTCCGACTGCCGAGTATCTTCTGCCGCGCCGGTCGAAATACAACTTCGGTGACTATCTGCGCTATTAGATCAGCCAGCAAGTACGCCCGTTTCTTTCCGAACTGAACGCTGTGATGAGCGGAGACCTCTCCGGTGACGCTATTGCGTCTTACCTGCACCGTATTGCCGACGAATAGCAGACCTGCGTCTATTTCGAAAACCGGCACGCAGGCTCACTTGGCCCTGGACGCACCCTGGCGCGGCCGGTGAACCTGACAGCACAATCCCGGCAACGAGGTGGAGGTGGTGTGGCCAGCCAAGCAGAACACGGTCCCGATGTCATACTTGCTTAGCGGCGTGCCAGGCGCTGCGGTTGAGACCTTGATCGACAATCCGTGCCAAGCACTTGCGCCCGGCGACAAGCTCTTTGTCCATGACTTAAGGTTCGAATGAAACCGGTCCCGTCCCGCCCCTGCGGCCTTGTGGCAACTCTAGCTTATGGCGTCCACACTTGGTGCGTGATCTTTGTCAGTCGGCTGGCTGATCGACATGGGACGCGAGATCGGCTCCGGCACTGGAGAAGCGCAAAGCCTGATCCCGGCCATGACGGAGCCGTTCGTCCTTGAAAATCGGCGTGAGCAGAACCAAGATGACCTTTCGCCTGCACGACGAAGTCCTCCAAGAAACCCAGCAGGGCGCCATGGTCATCCGAACGAGGCCGATTGCCTCGTACCCTCCAGAAATGCGACTTGGACGCTGCAAGAACTGAAGGCCATCTGCCTCGACAGCTTGCTGCTTGGGATCATGCGCCGCGCCCCCTCGGCTGAACTGCATCGGATCTCCCGCGGGACACAGGACAAAGATATCGTTTCGTTTTTGTCCCTCCAACATGCTAGGCTCTCGCGATCTTTGGGGTTCACATAACATGTCCGTTTTTCGAACAACCCTCTGCGCAATCGCCCTGCTTAGCCCTGTCATGGCGTCTGGCGATTGCACCGAAGACGCCATGCTGGTGTTTGACGCCTCAGGCTCAATGGCCGAGATGGGCTATAACGGCCTCGACATTCCCCGGATCTTCGAAGCGCGCGAGGCCCTGGAAAGGGTGTTGCCCGATGTCACGCCGATCCGACGCGTTGGACTTGTGGTGTACGGCCCGGGCACCGCCGAGGCCTGCAGCAATGTCGACCTACGCCTGCCCCCGACCCCGAATGCCGCCGGACCGATCCTGTCCGAAGTTCGAACGATAGAACCAAACGGCAACACGGCGCTGACACAAGCTGTCGAGGAGGCCGCCGAAGCCCTCATGTATCGAGACCAACCTGGAACGGTCGTGCTGGTGACGGATGGCAAGGAAACCTGCGGCGGGGCCACCTGCATGGTCGCCGCGAACCTTGCTGCGGCGGGCAAGTCGCTGACCGTGCATGTCATCGGCTTTCGCGTCCGCGGGGATTTTTTTGGCTGGGAAGGTGCGGACGCCAACCCGGACCCCGAGGTCGAGATCAGCGCCGCGCGCTGCCTTGCCGATAAGAATGGCGGTCTCTACGTCCCGGCCGAGACCACACAAGAGCTGGTCGATGCGCTTAACAAGACGCTGGGCTGCCCCGTCTACGGCCGCCTCGAAGACACGAAAGATCTGCGTCCCTCCTGACTTGTCCCTGCTTTGACGCTTCTTCACGAAGAGCGCCGGGCGCTGCATTGACAATGCGGACGAAGACATCGGAACCGACGTTCCACAACCAGCGATTTGTCCTTGCTTTGTAAGGTTAGACCCCGGTTCGACCGGAACCCGGACAAATACGCCATTGGTCGCTACGCGCGGTCCTCAGAAAACTTTGAACGTCATCGTCGTCAGGGACCGTTCAATCCCCTCGATATCCAACAAATGGTCGTTGATGTATTTGCCGACATCTTCCTCATTCGGGATATAGATCTTCATCAACAGATCGTAGTCGCCGCTGGTCGAGTAAAGCTCTGAATGGATTTCACGCAAGGCGATCTCTTCCGCCACCTTGTAAGTCTTGCCGGGCGTGCAGCGGATCTGGATGAAGACGCAAGTGCTCATGAAGGTATGCTCCATCGAAGGGTCATGTCGCTAGCTGACACATCGCGCCCGGGCTTGGCAAGGACGGCGCCGGATGCCAATAGAAGGTCACCAGACAAGGGACGATCAAATGCGCACGGCCAGCCTGACCCGCAGCACCACGGAAACCGATATCAACGTTGAGATTAATCTCGACGGCACAGGAACTTACGACAACAAGACAGGTGTCGGGTTTTTTGATCACATGCTGGATCAATTGGCCCGCCACGCCCTGATCGACATGAAGATCCGCACTAAGGGTGACCTGCATATCGACGATCACCACTCGGTCGAGGACACTGGCATTGCACTCGGCCAAGCCCTGACGCAAGCCCTTAACGACAAGCGTGGCATCCGGCGTTACGGTGCCTGCCTGCTGCCCATGGATGACGCGCTTGTGCGTACCGCGCTTGATCTTTCGGGGCGGCCATTCCTTGTGTGGAATGTGGATTTGCCAACACCGAAGATCGGCACGTTCGACACCGAACTCGTGCGCGAGTTCTTCCAGGCCTTCAGCACCCACGGCGGCATCACGCTGCACGTGGATCAGTTGCATGGCATCAACAGCCACCACATAGCCGAGGCCACGTTCAAATCCGTCGCACGTGCACTGCGCGAGGCAGTTGAGGTGGATCCACGAAAGGCGGATGCCATCCCCTCAACCAAGGGCACGCTATGAGCCTGACGGCTATCATCGACTACGAAAGCGGCAACCTGCATTCGGCAGAAAAAGCTTTTCAACGCATGGCGTTAGAAGGCGATCTTGGCACAGTATTGGTCACCTCGGATGCTGATATCGTGGCCAAGGCAGACCGCGTAGTGCTGCCAGGCGATGGGGCGTTTCCCGCCTGCATGCGGGCGCTCAAAGGCACTGGTGGGCTTTTCGACGCACTCATCGAAACGGTCGAGGTCAAGGCCCGCCCCTTCTTGGGCATCTGCGTCGGCATGCAACTGATGGCAACCCGGGGGCGCGAATACGAAGACACCGAGGGTCTTGACTGGGTTGAAGGCGAAGTCACGCGGATCATGCCTGAGGATCCCGCGCTGAAAGTGCCGCATATGGGCTGGAACGACCTGATCTTCGACGCCCCCCACCCTGTCTTCGACGGCCTAAGCACGGGTGACCACACGTATTTTGTCCACTCCTACCATTTCAATGTAAGTCGCGCCGACAACCGTTTGGCGCATGTGAACTATGCCGGTGATGTCACCGCCGTCGTGGGCCGGGACACCATGTTGGGCTTTCAATTCCACCCCGAGAAGAGCCAAAGAGTCGGACTTCGGCTGATCTCGAATTTCTTGCGCTGGTCGCCCTAGTTGACCCGCCTGAAGGTAGACCCACGGCAAATCGCCCCACCAAGAACGCAGCCGCTGACTTTCAGAGTTCCACCTGACAATTCCAGCTTGCCGCGGTAGGTCTTGTCCTCATCGGGCGCCCAGACCCGACCGCCTGTATAGCTACCGTTACCACCCGATTTCATCCCCCAGATCATGCGCCTGCCCTCGACTGCCGGGTTGCTGTTCAGAACCTTGGTTATGACACCGCATACCTCGGTACCGCAGGCAGACAGGGTCACTTGCAGTGATGCGCCATCCTCATTCTTCGGGCTTTGCCATGTGCCATGGACCGGATCGGCCAGAGCCGTTTGCGCACAAATCAGACCGACAAATATGCCTATTCCCAAAGCTCTCATCATTTTCCTCCCCATTTTTTGCCACTGTTCCCGGTGCAATACATCCTGGCAAGCTTGACCTCAGGTCGCGTTGCATCCCACGCGCAATGCTGCAAAAAGCGCATCAGCAAGGAAAGGCCCGGCCATATGATCCTCTATCCCGCCATTGATCTCAAGGATGGGCAAGCCGTCCGCCTCCTGCGCGGGGAAATGGAGAAAGCGACTGTCTTTAACGACGACCCCGCCGCCCAAGCGCAAAGCTTCGTGGCCGCAGGATGCGAATGGTTACACCTCGTCGATCTAAACGGCGCTTTCGCAGGCCGCCCCCTCAACGCCGCCCCGGTCGAGAAGATCCTGCAAACTTGCAAAGTGCCCGCCCAGCTTGGCGGCGGCATCCGCGATATGGCAACGATAGAGATGTGGCTTGAAAAAGGCCTTGCGCGTGTGATCCTGGGAACGATTGCTGTCGAAGATCCTGGGCTTGTGCGCGGGGCGGCGAAAGCCTTTCCAAACCAGATCGCTGTCGGCATCGACGCTCGGGGTGGCAAGGTTGCAACCAAAGGCTGGGTCGAAGAAACAAACACTGATGCCACCGATCTCGCCAGGTCATTCGAGGATGCAGGGGTCGCAGCCATCATCTACACGGACATCAACCGGGATGGCGCCATGCAAGGCCCTAATATTGAGGCGACCTATGCGCTGACCCAAGCCGTTTCCATCCCGGTCATCGCCTCGGGTGGCGTCAGCAGTCTCGATGACTTGCTTGCCCTGCATAGTTTTGGCAGCATTGCCGGGGCCATCTCCGGTCGCGCGCTTTATGACGGCGCAATCGATCTAAAAAAAGCGCTCAATGCATTGAAAAAATGATGCTTGTTTGGATCTCAAGCACCCTCCTGTGGGCGGTCAAATGCCGCAGATATCAGGCAACTTCGCCGGAGGCGTGTCCATGCTGAAAACCCGCATCATCCCCTGTCTCGATGTTGCTGACGGGCGCGTGGTCAAGGGCGTGAACTTCGTCGATCTTGTCGATGCGGGCGATCCTGTTGCCGCTGCCAAAGCCTATGACGCGGCTGGCGCGGATGAACTCTGCTTTCTCGACATACATGCCACCCATGAAAACCGCAGTACGATGTTTGATCTTGTGCAACGCACGGCCGAACAATGCTTCATCCCTCTGACGGTGGGCGGTGGCGTCCGCACAGTCCAGGATGTGCGCAACCTTCTTCTCGCAGGCGCCGACAAAGTCTCCTTCAATTCGGCCGCCGTGGCCAAGCCACATGTGCTCGCCGAAGCTGCGGATCAGTTCGGCAGCCAATGCATTGTCTGCGCCATCGACGCCAAAACCGTCAGCCCGGGAAAATGGGAAATCTTCACTCATGGCGGCCGTAAACCCACGGGGATCGATGCAGTCGCCTTCGCGCAAAAGGCGGCCGAAAAGGGGGCCGGTGAAATTCTTCTCACCTCCATGGACCGCGACGGCACCCGTGCAGGCTTCAACCTCGCCCTGACGCGGGCCATATCCGATGCCGTACCGATCCCGGTCATAGCATCTGGCGGGGTCGGCACGCTTGATCATCTCGTTGAAGGCGTCACGGAAGGCCGTGCATCTGCCGTCCTGGCCGCTTCAATTTTCCATTTTGGCGAATTCACCATCGCGCAGGCCAAGTTCCACATGGTGGCCGCCGACATCCCGGTGAGGATCACATGACTCTCGAAGATCTATTTGGCACCATACTCGCCCGAAAGGACGCCGATCCCGGCGAAAGCTGGACCGCGCAACTCCTGTCAAAGGGCCCTGAAAAGTGCGCCGCGAAGTTCGGAGAAGAAGCGATCGAGGCCATCATCGAAGCGGTCAAAGGTGACAAGGAAGCACTTAAATCCGAAGCAGCAGACGTCCTTTACCATCTTCTGGTGATGCTGGCCGCAAGAGACATCCACCTGAATGAAGTGCTGAGCGAACTGGACGAACGCCAAAAACAGTCTGGAATCACCGAGAAAGCCGGGCGCAATTGAAAGGGATGGCGGGCGGGGCGCCTTGGTGTAACCAAGAGCGCCGCTTCCATCCGCTCAAAGCTTCGACGATATGATGCCGGTAGCAAATCCGCCCATACGCAATTCACCAAACAGACGCTGATACTCGATCTTCGGGCAACGGTCCTGAACCACATCCACGCCCCGCGCCTGGGCAGTCTCGGCGGCCCCTTCATGCGCCACCCCGATCTGCATCCAGATGGTCCTCAGATCAGGAAAATGGGCCAGTGCATGCGCAACGATCTCCGGGACTGCCTCTGAACGCCGAAAAATATCAACCATATCAACACCGCCCTCCACATCCCCGAGATCAGAAAACACCGTTCGCCCGAAAATCGTCTCACCCGCATAGACTGGATTGATAGGAAAGATCTCATAACCCTTCAGCGACAAATAGCGCGCCACATAATAGCTGGGCCGGACCGGATTGGTCGACACGCCGACGACAGCTATCCGCCTGGTGCGCTCTAGCACTTTTTTCAGAAACACATCCGAATACGTTGTCATCCGCCATTCCCCTCAAAAAAGCGCTCCTGCGGGGAAACCCGAGGAGCGCTAGGTACGGAACGAGGGACAGTGAAAAACCGACAGGTGTTCCAAACCTGTGGCTGTTCCAAATAGGTAAGCACTCTCGCGCACAATTGAAGGCCGTCTCGCAATTCCGTGAAGCCGCAAGACGCGGAAAGCTGCTCAGTCAAAGATATCCTCAATCAGATCAAACGCGTCTTCAAAAAGATCTTTCAGACGCCCTTTGCGCTTCTTGCGCTTCATTTTCTTAGGCTTTTGATACTTGGATGCGGCCCGCTGGAGCAACTCCCTATCGCCCTTTCGGGCTTTCGGAAGCATCTTCAGATCATGCAAGGGCGCTCCACAGCTTGAGCAGGCCAACTCGTGCCGATCGCGCCCCTGCAGCGTCAGCGCCGCCCGGGTGCCGCAGTAACAACATGTCACGATTTTCGTCGGATGACCCATCAGTCCATCTTTCACTCAACCCTTTGAAGCATATAGGGCAATTGCCGCCGCGTTCGAGACGTTCAGCGATCCGAAAGCCCCATTTGCGCGGATCCGAACCAATGCGTTACACATTGCCTTCGTCTTTTCCCGCAGCCCCGGTCCTTCCGCCCCCAGGACCAAGGCGACCGGGCCCTGCTCGCGGCCCTGGAGCGCCTCTTCGATGGTCTGTCCAGCGTCACCATCAAGACCCAGAACAAGATATCCCATTTTCTTCAGATCCAAGATCGCATCGGCCAGATTTCGGACGCGCAGATAGGGTTGCCGCTCCAATGCGCCGCTTGCCGTCTTCGCAAGCGCACCGGTTTCTGGCGCGGAATGATGCCGCGTGCCAATCACAGCGCTTGCGCCCAGAACCTCTGCCGTCCGCAGGATCGCACCCACATTATGTGGATCGGTTACGCGGTCGAGAAGGACGAGGCGCGGCGCCTCGGCCCCGATGGCCCAATCCTCAAGCCGCCCCCAATCAAGCGGCTTGACTTCCAGCGCAGCCCCCTGATGGACCGATCCCGGATCAAGCGGCGCCTCAAAACGGCGCGGATCGCTGATTTCCGGAGTGATCCCAGATGCTTCTATGGCGTCACTCAACTTCACGGCAGCGTTCTGCGTCACGATCAGACGCAGCTTTTGCCGCTTTGGATTGACCAGCGCGTCCCTCACTGAATGCAGACCAAAAAACCAAATGGTGGTTTGAGCTTGCGCCTTCTTGGCTTGCTCTTTCTCGACCACCCATTTCGGTTTTCTCATGCCCTTACATCGTCCGAGAATGGCCCGTATTTCGGCCTTGACGCCTTTCTGACCTGCTTGTAATCACCCCTTCACGCCAAGGGCAACCTTGGCTTTAGTGGGCGACAGGCCGCAAGGTGTGGCAGGGGACTGTAACTCCCTCGCGGAGACGCACGCCTGGTTCGATTCCAGGGTCGCCCACCAACTCTATCGCCATTTTTAAGACGTCAGTCGGTACGCCATTTTGCTCGCTGTGCAAAAAACCGTTTTGGACAAATCGTTGAGCTTGTTACGCTTTGTATAAAACCAAATACGGAGCGTTGATGACCCTGCCCGAGTTTCTTCTTCTGCTGCTGAGAATATGGGGCAGCATTGGAACCGTGGTGGTATTGATCTTTCTGGCTTGGGGCATTGACCGGATCGATGAAGACGCCCAAGGCGCATACGTGTTCCGCCTTCTTCTAGTACCCGGTATCCTGCTGATCTGGCCGCTTGTCCTTTGGCGCTGGTGGCAGATTGAGACAGAGCGTGTGGCCTGGTTCGACCGTTACCGACCCTCGCGCCGCCATGGCCCCGCCATTCTTGCCATGTCCGCAGCTATTGTGGCGCTGGTCGTTATTGGCCTGAACGCCCGTCAATACTGGCCCAAAGACATCGTTCCCGTGCAACTGAGCGAGCGGCAATGAGCGTCAAATATATCCCCGTCCAGTGGAACCGCTCCAAATGGTTCTATGATGCCGTGATGTTGGCAGGCGTTCTGCTATTCCTTGCAATCTTCCTGTTCGCGGCACCGGGCCTTGTGGGACATGAGCGCCCGATCTCAGCACAGATTCACAATGCACGCGCCTTCGGAGCCTGCGCTTTCGTCATGCTCAGCATCATTTTGTGCATAGGTCCACTTGCCAGGCTCGACGACCGCTTTCTCCCAATGCTTTACAATCGCAGACATTTCGGGGTGATGACCGTGTTCGTAGCGCTCACCCATGTAAGTTTTATCCTGAACTGGTATTTCACGTTTTCTCCAAACCCGTCCGAGATAGAAAACCTGCTGCGGGCAAATACCAGCTACAGCCAAATCGGCGGCTTTCCGTTCGAGACCTTCGGTATCATCGCCCTGATCTGCCTGTTGATCCTTGCCGCAACCAGCCATGATTTTTGGCTCAAGTTCCTGACGCCGCCAGTGTGGAAACGGCTGCACTACCTGGCATACCTTGCCTATGCGGCGCTTGTCGGGCATGTGGTGCTTGGCATTTTGCAGGATCAGCGAAATCATGCGCTGACAGTGCTTTTCTTGGGATTGGCATTCCTTGTCGTGGCGCTTCATTTAGTCGTCTGGCTGCGTGAAAGGGCCGAGGCCGACGCGAAAGGGGGTGCCTGGACTCACGTCAGTTCGACAAAGGATCTGCGGGAAGGTTTTGCCAAAATCGCCCTATTGCCAACTGGTGACCGTGTTGCGATATTTTTGCATGAAGGAAAGGTCTCGGCGATCTCAAATGCTTGTGCGCATCAAAATGGACCTTTGGGGGAAGGCCGCATCGTCGATTGCCTTGTAACATGCCCCTGGCATGGCTTTCAGTATGACGTCAGGACCGGTCGGTCCCCTGCACCGTTCACTGAGCGCATTCCGACCTACAACCTGCGCCTTCGCGGTGATCTGATTGAGGTGCATACAGACCCAAATCCGCCTGGCACCCCGGTCGATCCCTTGACTCTTCCGGAGGGCGCAGCATGAACGACAGGCCATTTTTTGTGGGCTATCTCCCTATCCCTGGTCCCTTACGCCTTTTTCTGGGCGCAATTGCCATCTTGCTGATCGCTGGCTTCGGGGCCGCTGGATACGTGGCGGGTGTCACGCAGGACGATCCCGGTTCTGGCGCGTTTCGCTTTGACTATGGACGGCAGACCGTAACCGGTGTGGTTGAACTGGTTCCCTACCCCATTGTCCATGTCGTCGAAGGGAATGACCGTATTGATCCTGGGGACACATTCATGATGACAGCCGGCGGAAAATCCGGCGTTGACATTCGAGCCGAACCGCTGAGTGGGCAACTGGCCCAGGTGTCGGGCATCGTGCTGGAACGGGGCGATCTCTACATGATCCAACTGCGCGGCGGCACCAACGGCCTTCAGGCGGCAGACGGCGCCTTTCCCCAGCCCGAGTCAGAGCCTTTGGGGCGCTGGCGACTTGCTGGTGAAATCTGCGATGGCAAATGCCTTGCCGGTGCAATGCGGCCCGGGCGCGGATTGGCCCACAAAGCCTGCGCCAATCTGTGTCTTTTGGGCGATGTGCCGCCGATATTTGTTTCGACACAGCCAGTTATTGGCGACGAATTCCTGTTGGTGACCGGACCGGATGCCACCCGGCTTCCCAAACGCGCTTACGACTTCGTCGGCCAGTACGTGCAGGTCGAGGGCGAGATCACCCGGCATGGATCGCTTCTGGTCTTTGCCCTTGACCCCGAAACGTTGGAGCTGACCCCGTGAAGCGTGCGATTGCCCTTTTCGCCACTTTGTCTATCGGCGCGCTGCTATTCTACGCATCGCGTTTCTGGTTTCTGGATCTGTGGGGCCGCCCCGGCCTTTTCGGCTGGTCTGAACTTCCGCCGGGTGGCGGGCTTCTTGGCCGCTGGCTGCGAGGCACCTTGGCCAGCCCGTTTGAGCTTTTGATCTGGGCCATCGGCGCATTTCTCATCCTCGGCGGGGTTGAAGCACTGATCGCGCGGGCCAAGGGCCCGCGTGACTAGCGCACTGCCTGCATAGTTGAGATCAAGGCAATCAAGGCGCAGACATGATTGAAGAAGCTGCCGCGCACAATACCTTCAACGTGGTCATCGTCGGCCAATCTGGACGACTGAGTTACGAGGCGCTCTTGTTCGCGGCCTCTCTGCGTGCCTCCGCGCCCGATTTCAAAGGCCGCCTTCTCATCGCGGAGCCGCAGCAAGGCCCGCTTTGGCAACACGACCCCCGGATAGAGCCGGGGCCTGTGCGTGATCTTCTGCAGGAATTGGGTGCCGAGATCACGCCATTCGAAAACAGGCATTTCGGGCAAGCCTATCCGCAGGGCAACAAGATGGAAATGCTCCGCGACCTGCCCATTGGCGAACCATTCGTTTTCTTTGACACGGACACATTGATCCTCGACGATCCGACAATTGTGCCTTTCGACTTTGACCGCCCTACCGCCTCCTTTCGGCGTGAAGGTACCTGGCCCAAGCCGCCGCTTTATGGGCCGGGTTATACGCAGATATGGAAGTCGCTCTATGACCGCTTTGGGCTCGATTTCGAAAGCTCTTTGGATCGCGATCAGCCAGACGAATATTGGCAGCGTTACCTTTACTTCAATGCAGGCTTTTTCTTCTATAAGTGCCCGCACATCTTCGGCGAGCGTTTCTTAGACTACGCAGTCAACATCAAAGACGATCCTCCCGATGCCCTCGCCAGCCAGACCCTCTGGCCATGGCTAGATCAGATAGCACTCCCTCTCGTCATTCACAGTTTGGGCGGTGGGCGACACGCCTTGCCGCCAAATCTCATCGACGGGTCGGTCAGTTGTCACTACAGGCTCTTGCCGTTACTGTATGCCCGCGAAAGCGACAAGGCGATCGAAACGCTGGAAAGCGTGGCAGCACCGAACAAGATCAAGAAGGTTCTCAAGGGTTACGAACCCATGAAACGGATGATCTACCAGGGACGAGGTCGAAAGGTGCGCGCGCTGTTCGATCAAAACGATCTGCCAAAGCGCGAACAGGTGATCCGCAATCGCATCAAGGCCAAAGGTTTTTGGATGCGCTAACACCACATTCTGGGGAAAGATGAACGAGCATTCCCCTTTTGCGTGTTGCACAGGAGTGCGAAACTTCATCAAGTAAGATCAGCGACTGAAGGTCTGGTCATCTTCAGCTATCGTCCAACACAGCGATCTTTGGGGGCGCCTGGATGTCAAAGTCATTGGAGTTGTTCTTTCGAACCGTCGGGGCGCTTTGCCTTGATGGCAAGGTTCAGGAAGTCTCGCAGCATTTCAGTTATCCGCTTCCGGTTTCGACCCAGGACGATCTTTTGGTGTTTGGAAGTGCTGAAATGCTGGCCGAGGGATTGGCAATTTTTCACCGCTGCATGGCACGTCTTGAGATCAAACGCCTGGTTCCGACCATTGTCCGGGATGGCTTGCCACACGACGGCTACAGCACTGTGATCGTTCAATGGGCCCATATGCGGGCAGATGGCATCTGCGTAAAAACCAGCCAGGTCCGCTATCTGCTGCGACAGGATGCCGATAACATCACGCCACGTATAGAAATGATCGATGATCTGACCGAACAGCAAGTCGACGCTTCCGCGGAGCAATGTCAGGTCCTTTTTGCCTGACTGTCGTTTCCGGTTCATCCTTCCGAGCCGTTCTTGCTGCTCTTGCCGCCTTCGCATAGGCAGTGGGCAAAAGCTTTTGCGGAGGACACCCGAATGACCGATGGACCAACCTATGGGTTCGACACCCTACAGATTCATGCAGGCGCCCGGCCTGATCCGGCCACGGGTGCGCGGCAGACACCGATCTATCAGACGACTGCCTATGTCTTTCGCGATGCCGAACACGCTGCGGCTCTCTTCAACCTGCAAGAGGTCGGCTACATCTATTCGCGCCTTACGAACCCTACAGTTGCAGTATTGCAGGAACGCGTGGCCACACTTGAAGGCGGCGTGGGTGCTGTCTGCTGTTCATCCGGTCACGCGGCCCAGATCATGGCTTTGTTCCCCTTGATGGCGCCTGGGCGGAACATCGTTGTTTCAACGCGCCTCTACGGCGGAACGGTGACCCAGTTCGGCAATACGATCAAACGCTTCGGCTGGTCAGCCAAGTTCGTTGATTTTGATGATCTGGACGCCGTGAAGGACGCCATCGATGATGACACGCGCGCCGTCTTCTGCGAAGCAATCGCCAATCCGGGCGGCTATATCACCGATCTTGATGCGATCTCGGCGATTGCTGATGCCGCCGAGATACCACTGATCGTCGACAACACCTCGGCCACGCCGTACCTTTGCCGCCCCATCGAACATGGTGCGACTCTCGTTGTGCATTCGACGACCAAATATCTGACCGGCAACGGCACGGTGACGGGCGGCTGCGTCGTCGATTCGGGTAAGTTCGACTGGTCGGCCAACGACAAATTCCCCAGCTTGAGTGAGCAAGAACCCGCCTATCACGGGCTCAAGTTCCACGAGACGTTCGGCCCCCTTGCCTTCACCTTCCACGGCATTGCCGTCGGCTTGCGTGACCTCGGGATGACGATGAATCCCCAAGCCGCACATTACACGCTGATGGGAATCGAGACGCTCAGCCTGCGCATGGAGCGCCACGTGGAGAACGCGATCAAGGTCGCCGAGTGGCTGGAGGCAGATGACCGGGTGGACTACGTGACATATGCAGGTTTGAAGTCGTCGCCCTACTACGAACGTGTGGCCAAGATTTGTCCGCGCGGGGCGGGCGGCCTGTTCACTTTCGCGGTCAAGGGGGGTTACGATGCCTGCGTCAAGCTGGTCAATTCGTTGGAGATTTTCAGCCATGTGGCGAACCTTGGCGATGCAAGATCGCTGATCATCCACTCGGCCTCAACAACACACCGCCAACTGACAGTCGAACAGCAGCGCGCAGCGGGTGCAGCACCCGAAGTCGTACGGATCTCCATCGGAATCGAAGATGCCGATGACCTGATTGCCGATCTTGATCAGGCCCTCAGCAAAGCGGTCAGTTAGGTCATGGCGCGATATCGAAGACGATCGTCACATCGTTCCGGATTGTCATCTCACCCGCAGCGATAGGCACATCTGCACTGCGGACCGTCGCCATCTCCAACATCTGGGGGGCGACGGCCCCGCCACCTTCATTGATCATCCGCACCTGGCCAAGCGCAATGCCGGCGGCCTCGGCCAATTGACGCGCTTTGTCCATCGCGTCTTCGACAGCCCGGGCGCGGGCCTGATCCTCATAAGGTTTCGGTTCATTCAAACCGAAGCTCAGCCCTGAAAACGTGTTAGCCCCTTCCACGAATAAGGCGTCCAGCGTCGCCCCAAGACCCTCAAGATCGCGCACATGCGCCCTTATGGTATTCGAGGCCGTGTAGCCGGTGATCTTTCGCGCCTGTCCGCTGCTGTAGCTTCCGGAATTCCAGGTCGGCGACAAACTGAGGTTGGCTGTCTGAAGATCGCGGCCTTCAAATCCCAATGTCTCCAGCCGGGTCAGGATCGCCGTCACGTCCTTGCTGACCAGCGACATTGCCTCGGTCGCATTGCGATTTTCGTGCGTCACACCAAGCGTGATCGTTGCCATATCCGGCATAGCCAGCACTTCACCTCTCCCGGTGACAGTGATGGTCCGTTCTCGTTCCTCTGCTATGGCGGCCCCCGTAAAAAGCGCTGATATCAACAACACGTGCAACCAATGCATCACAATCATCTCCCTTGCTGCTTAGGCTTAGATGGTGTGCCGTCTGACCGCAGCGCAAGAGATTGGCCTGCGTTTTTCTTTTCATCTGCAAAGACATGCCTTATCTTAAGGCGGCGTTAAGCAGGTGTTTGACGTTGTATTCGTCTGTGATTGGGGCCCGGACATGAAGCCAAATTTTGCTCTCTCTCTTTCCTCTGAAGGGCTGCGCCTTCTGCACCGCGCCGCTGGCGGGTGGCGTCTGCTGGGCGAGATCGCCACGGATGCTGACAACCTAACAGTCGAACTGGCCGATCTTCGCGAGAAGGCGCTGCTTCTAGAGCCGGACGGCCTGCGCACCAAACTGGTGATCCCCAACGATCAGATCCGCTGGATCAGCGTTGAGACGGGACGCATCTCTCACAATGCGAGGCGTAAAGCGGCTGAAATCGCATTGGACAAAGCCACGCCTTACAGTGTCGCGGAACTGGTGTTCGACACCGCAGATGATGGCGGCATGACGCACATCGCGGCTGTGGCCCGCGAAACGCTGTATGAAGCCGAAGCCTTCGCTGCCCTGCACGAGCTCAACCCGATCTCGTTCGTGGCCGCACCCGATGACAATGTCGCCTTTCTGGGTGAGCCATTCTTTGGTCAGACAACCCATGTGGCGGCCATGCTCGGCCAGCATGAATGGGTTGAGCCCGACGAAGTCGCCGTCGTGGTCGTTGGTGAGGTCGCGCTGCCAGAAGCGCCTGAAGACGAAGTTGACGAGATCGAGGTGGAGGCTGAGGAGGAAGCCCTTGATGCATCGGAAGACACCGGGTTTGAAGAGCATTGGCCCACCACGGTCGCAGCGGTCAGCGCGCCCATCATACCCGATCCCGGAGCACCTGCCGGACCGGAACCTGATATCATCGCAGGGTTCTCCAGCCGCCGTCGCAAACCCGTTGAATCGGCAGGGACCGCGGAGACTTCCCGGAAAGAGCCACCTCTCACCACGCCGGAAGTCGACGATGCGGAAGAGTTTGTGGCATCAGACACCGTCGACACGCTCATCGAAGAGGATATTGCGCCCGCCGCCGGTTTCCTGACGCGCAGACGTCCGGGCCCTGAAACTGCGGTGCCTATGGCCCCACCAAGACCACCAGCCCGACCGAAGGTTGCGCCCGTTGCACCTATTGCTCCGCAGAACGAGGCAGAACGTATGACGGTCTTCGGCGCGCGCCAGGGTGCTGATCTTGGCGCGAGCGCTGGCCGGCCGAAGATGGCCGGTCTGATGGTCGGGGTAGCGGCTCTTGTCGTCGTGGCTGGCGTTGGTACGGGGGCCAGCGTTTTTCTAGATGATGGCGTATCGGGCTTGTTCGGACCGCGCGCTGATGTCGAAGGTGAGTTTACACGCGCCGCAGCGGATATTGAGGCACCAACCCCCCTCACAGCCCCGGAGGCGCAGGAGGAGGAGCCGGTGCAACTGGCTGCCGTCGACCCGAGCCTGACGGACGAGGATGCGGCGGTTCTTGACGCTGTGCAGAACCCGCGCCCCGATCCGATTGAGGCAAAACCCCTGACGCCAGAAGAACAGCAAGCACGCTATGCGGTGACGGGCATCTGGTCTGAAGCGCCAGAAACCTCGAACCCGGCCGCAATTATTCCGCATGAAGACGTCTACGTGGTGACAACCGACCCCGTGTCGATCCAGCAGGATCCGGTTGCTCTTCCAAAAGCTGAAAGCTTTGAGACGGATATGGTTCTGGCTGCTATCGCATCTCCTGCAGCACCAGGAACAGAGTTTGACCTTGATCAGCAGGGGCGCGTTGTCGCGACAATCGACGGTGCGCTTAGCCCAGATGGCTTTACCGTCTTTCTTGGCGCACCCCCTGTGGTGCCACCCGCAACGCCGACCCGCTTTGACACCACGCCGGATGTCAGCGCCGAGCTGCGCGAGATTGCAGGATTTCGCCCCCGCGCCAGACCTGTCGATCTGAACGAACAGACCGAACGCGCGCGCCTTGGGGGGCTTTCGTTGAATGAGCTGGCAAGCTACCGTCCCAAGTTGCGCGCCCAAAGCGCAAATGAACCCGAAAAAGCGACATCTTCTGAGGACATTGACCAGGCCGTCCAACTTGCTGCGGCATCCGTAGCCGCTGTAGAGCAGCAGCCCGCGCCGCTTTTGACACTTCGCCCATCGGATCGCCCGCGGAACTTCAGCAGGATCGTCGCACGCGCGAACCGCGCTGCTGAACCAACCCGGGTTGCCGCAGTCGCCCCGCGTACCGTGACGCCATCGATACCTTCCTCAGCCTCTGTTACACGCGAAGCGACAGTGACAAATGCGATCAACCTGCGGCGCGTGAACCTCATCGGAGTCTATGGCACGCCGTCATCGCGCCGCGCGCTGATCCGATTGGCCAATGGCCGCTACAAAAAGGTTCAGGTCGGCGATCGAATTGATGGGGGCCGCGTATCGGCAATTGGCGACAGCGAGTTGCGGTATAACAAGAACGGGCGCAACCTCGTTCTGCGCATGCCACAAAGCTAGAGAGACGATTGTCGGCTATCCAATCAGGCCGACTTCTTTTCCTCTTCCCGCGCAGCGAGGGCAAACTCCAATTCCTTTTCCAAGGATTTTGCCCGCTCCACGTAGGCTGCATTCTTGCTCGCAGGCACATCAGGATCCCAAAGCTCTGCCAATTCGCGAACAGCTTCGCGGTCATGATGATAGAACACGCGTTCCGCTTCGGCGGCCTGGTATTCGCTGAGACCGATCCGTTCGAGCACATAGCGCCCAACCCGGAGGGAGCCGTCAAACATCTCGCGCACGATGTCATCTGCCCCCGCTTGGTAAAGCTTGTAGACGTGCACCCGGTCATAAGCCCTTGCGACGATGTGCAGGTCGGGGCGTAACTTACGGGCGTATTCCACCAGACGCGTCGCCGCCTCTGCATCATCAAGCGCGACGACGAGAACCTGCGCCTCTTCGATCCCCGCAGCGCGCAGAATGTCGGGTCGGGTCGGATCGCCCAGGAACCCTTTGAACCCGAAACGACGCATCAGGGCGATTGTTTCCATGTCGTGATCCAGTACGACAGTCTTGAAGCCTGAGGCCTGCACCAGACGGTTCACGATCTGCCCAAAACGTCCGATGCCCGCGATGATGACCGGCCCGGCCTCGTCAATTTCGTCGTCGTCCGGCTGCACGACGCTTTCCGCCATGCGGCGGCTGATTTGGTCGTAAAGGATAAAAAGCAACGGTGTGATGAGCATCGACAGCGCAACAACGAGCAACAGGGTTTCAGCAACATCGGTGGGCAGTACTCCCTGCGCAACCGAGAACGACACCAGCACAAAGCCGAACTCACCCGCCTGCGCGAGGCTCAGCGAAAAGAGCCACCGATCGCGTCCATGGATCTTGAAGGCGACGGCAAGGCCCCAAAGGATAAGGCCTTTTATTATAATGACGAGTAACGCCATCGAGATGATCGCTGGCATATTGGACAGAAGCAGGGTGAAATTGATCCCGGCCCCGACGGTAATGAAGAACAGTCCCAGCAGCAGACCCTTAAAGGGCTCAAGGTCGGTTTCAAGTTCATGCCGGAATTCGGAGTTTGCCAGAACGACGCCCGCCAGAAATGCGCCGAGCGCCGGCGATAACCCAACGAGCATCATCAGAAACGAAATGCCGACGACGATCAACAGCGCCAACGCCGTGTACATCTCGCGCAGGTTGGCGGCATGAATGAACCTGAAGACCGGGCGGGTCAGAAAGATACCGGCGAAAATCACCGCCCCAATCGCGGCAATTGTCACTGCGGTGACGCCCCAGGCCGGCAGACCTTCGACAAGGCTCATCGTCACGCCGTGGTGGTCATCACCGTGGTGCGCCGTTTCCCGGTGGATCGACCCATCGGGCGAGATTGTCATAGGCAAAGTCGCTACCAGCAAAGGCAGAAATGCCAGGATCGGAATGACGGCGATATCCTGCGTCAGTAAGACTGAAAAGGCAGATCGCCCACCGGATGTCTGCATCAGCCCTTTCTCGGAAAGTGTTTGTAGTACAATCGCCGTTGAACTGAGCGACAAAGACAAACCAATGGCCAAGGCGACGCCCCAAGGCTGACCGTAAGCCATGGCCACTCCCATAAGGGCCAGGGCCGAGAGAACAACTTGCAGGCCACCGAGGCCGATCAACTTGTCTCGCATATCCCACAACGCTCTGGGCTCGAGTTCCAGACCGATTAGAAACAGCATCATAACCACACCGAACTCCGCGAAATGCTGCAGATCTTCGGTTTCGGCCCCAACAAGGCCAAGGATCGGACCGATTAGAATGCCCGCCGCCAAGTAGCCCAGTACCGAACCCAAACCGAGACGTGCAGCGACAGGTACAGCGATCACTGCCGCCAGCAGATAGATCGATGCTTGATACAAAAACCCTTCCATACGGTGCGTCCTTTCAGGTCGGCAACGGGCCGTCGCGTTTGAGTTGATCCATAACGATCTGGCTTTGCACCCGTGCGACAGCAGGATGCGCCAAGAGGACCTCGTGAATAAGCGTATTCAAAGAAGGAAGATCAGCACAATAGACGCGCAGAAGATAGTCTGCGTCGCCCGTCATCGTCCACACGCTGGTGATTTCGGGGCGGTTGCGAACAAGACGTGCAAAGCTTCGGGATTGCTCGGGTCCATGTGTCGCCAGATGCACCTGGACAAAACCCTGCACCAAAAGACCCAGTCGTGCCGGGTCGAGGCGCGCTATGTAGCCTTCGATGTATCCCTCGGCCTCCAGCCTCTGCCTGCGGCGCCCGACCTGGCTGGCAGAAAGATTCAGAATGCCGCTCAAGTCCTGGGCCGTCAGATGCGCATTCTTCTGAAGTGCTGCGAGAAGTCGCGTGTCGATGGCATCAAGCATATGCGGTCAATCTTTGCTTTTAGCTTCGATCATGCGTGATAGACGCACAAAAAGCCACATTCTTCAGCCATTTCGCGGCATTATTTCGGCCATCATGCGCGAATATGCTCAAAAGCTTGCATATGGAGGATCAGCAAATGGGACCGTTCCCGCACGATGCGCCGAAATCTGAGATTACGCAGGACAACCCGGCCGGTACAGATGGATTCGAATTTGTGGAATTTGCGCATCCGGATCCCGAAGAATTGCGCATCTTGTTCACGAAGATGGGTTACGAAAAAGTGGCCAGGCATAAATCGAAGGAAGTCGAACTCTGGCAGCAGGGCGACATTACCTACGTCTTGAATGCGGATCCCGACAGCTTTGCTGCAAAATTCGTCGAAGAGCACGGACCCTGCGCACCATCTATGGCCTGGCGCGTTGTTGACGCAAAGCAGGCCTTTGAGCGCGCCGTGTCACTTGGCGCAAAGCCCTATGATGGTCCTGGCACGGTGTTGGATGTGCCTGCAATATACGGGATCGGAGGATCGCTGCTCTACTTCGTAGATCAGTACTACGACACCTCGCCCTACAATGCGGAGTACGAATGGATCGCGCAGTCAAAGCCGAAAGGTGTCGGATTTTATTATCTGGATCACCTGACGCACAACGTTTTCAAGGGGAACATGGACACTTGGTTCCGCTTCTACGGCGATCTGTTCAACTTCAAAGAAGTCCGCTTTTTCGACATTGAGGGAAAGTTCACCGGCCTTTTTTCACGCGCTCTGACTTCGCCCTGTGGGCGCATCCGGATCCCGATCAATGAGGACCGTGGCGAAACCGGGCAAATCGTCTCCTATCTCAATAAGTACAAGGGTGAAGGGATCCAACATATCGCTGTGGGCGCTCGCGACATCTATGACGCGACGGATGAAATTGCGGATCGCGGTCTGAAGTTCATGCCCGGCCCGCCCGCAACATACTACGATCTCAGCTTCGATCGGGTGACAGGACATGACGAGCCAGTCGACAGAATGAAAAAGTACGGCATTCTGATTGACGGCGAAGGTGTGATCGATGGCGGCGAGACAAAGATCCTGCTTCAGATCTTTTCAAAAACGGTTATTGGGCCGATCTTCTTTGAGTTCATACAACGCAAAGGCGACGATGGATTTGGGGAGGGGAACTTCAAGGCACTGTTCGAAAGCATCGAGCAGGAGCAGATCGACAACGGTGAGATCGCAGCGGAGTAGCGCCGGGGCGGGCGACACGCCCGCCTTACAGCGATGCCCTCAGGTGAAGATCAGCGCATCGATCACATTTCGCAAGGCGGTCACAACGCCCGCCTTAGCTATCGGAAACACCCGCTTCGGCGAAAGTGGCCATGCCCGAATGACAAATCAAAGCCCCTTTTAACAATCCGATGGCCAACGCGGCGCCAGAACCCTCTCCCAATCTCAAATCCAAAGACAAAAGCGGCGCTTTTCCAAGGATCTCGAGAAGCTTGGCATGCGCAACCTCTGCACTTTGATGGCCTGCAATAGCATGATCCAATGCGCCGGGAACGGTTTTCTCAAGCGATAGGGCGGCCGCCGTGCAGATGAAGCCATCCAGAATAACAGGAATACGCAGATCTCGCGCCCGCACCATCGCACCCGCCATCGCAGCGATCTCACGCCCGCCCACACAGCGCATTGCCTCGAGCCCATCGCTGAAAGGTCCATTTGCCGCCACACCCGCAGCGACGGCATGGATCTTGGCGTCGAGCGCTGTTCCCTCAACTCCGGTCCCGCGTCCAGTCCAATCCGCTGCCGAACCACCCAACAAACCATGCGCAATAGCGGCGGCTGACGTGGTGTTACCGATGCCCATCTCTCCAACGACGACAAGATCGGCGGTTCCTTTCACAGCATTCCATCCAACCTGAAGTGCCGACACGAGGTCTGCCTCATTCATGGCGGGGCGGGTTGTGAAATCATTCGTCGGCCGGTCCAAGTCCAGGGCGTGCACATCCAGCCGGGCATCAAAAGCGGCTGCAAGCTGATTGATCGCTGCCCCGCCCGCTTGGAAGTTGGCCACCATCTGATGCGTGACCTCGGCGGGAAATGCAGAAACACCACGCGCGGCAACGCCATGATTGCCTGCGAATACAACGATTTGAGGGGCGGTAAGCGTGGGACGGGCATCCCCACGCCAGCCCGCATACCAGACAGCAAGGTCTTCCAAACGACCAAGCGCGCCGGGCGGTTTGGTAAGCTCGGCATTGCGGTTACGCGCCGCTTCTTTCGCAGCTTCATCAGGGCCAGTCAGCCCCTCCAGAATGCTGCGAAAGTCATCCAATGTCTCGAAGCTCATGGTCGGCCTCTCTTGCCTGTTCTGATCTGGCGTGATTACCCATCTTGAAGCACTTCGCAAGCCATAGGCATCGCAACATGTCCAAAACACGCCTTCTGCTCTGGGATCCAATCCTGGCCGCCGTGTTGTTGACGCGCCTGCCGATGCCGCGGCTTCCTGATGCGGCGATTAAATTTCAGGCCCGGGCCGTCTGGTCCTACCCTTTGGTCGGTCTTCTTGTCGGCGGGCTTGCAGCTTGCGTCGGCCTACTTAGTGCGAATTTGGGGGAAGGCATCTCGGCCGGTCTGACGCTCGCAGTTTTGGTTCTGATCACCGGTGCGATGCATGAGGATGGACTTGCTGACGCGGCAGATGGGCTTTGGGGTGGACACGACCAAGCGCGCCGCCTCCAAATCATGAAAGATAGCCGGATTGGCGCGTACGGCGTTTTGGCCTTGATCGTCGTAATAGGCCTGCGCTGGCAAGGGCTTGCCCTCGCCGGAACCTCCGCGATCCTTCTGGCCGCGTGCGGATCGCGATCCATAATGGGACTGGTGATGGCTGCGGTACCACCAGCGCGAACGGATGGGCTGTCGCAAGGTGTGGGGCGGCCACCATGGTTATCGGCCATGGTTGCTTTGATGGTTGCAGTGGTGCTTGCCCTGACCCTTACTGGACCGCTTGGGCTGCTTGCGCTCGCGATCGGTTTAGCGGCGGCGTTTTGCATCGCTGCGATTGCAAAACGCAAGATCGGCGGTCAGACGGGCGACATTCTTGGGGCCATTCAGATATTGGCAGAAGTCACCATCTTGCTGGTTCTCGTCGCGTAAAAAAGCCGCGCCATATCGGGCACGGCTTTTTGCAGATTGTTGAAGCGTTTAAGCCGCGCGGCTCATCAATACGTCGCCGACTTCCTTCGCTGCTGCGATCTCGTCCGCGCCATTTACAGCCGCAACTTCACGCGTCAAACGCTCAAGTGCTGCTTCATACAACTGACGTTCGGAATAGCTTTGCTCCCGCTGATCATCCGTCCGATGCAAATCGCGCACCACCTCGGCGATCGCGATCAGATCGCCTGAATTGATCTTCTGTTCATATTCTTGCGCCCGACGCGACCACATAGCGCGCTTGACCTTAGCCTTGCCTTTGAGCGTTTTCATGGCCTGGCCAATCACGTCAGGGCTGCTGAGTGCCCGCATCCCGACATTGGTTGCCTTATTGGTCGGCACGCGCAGCGTCATCTTATCCTTTTCGAACGAAATGACGAACAATTCCAACGATATACCAGCGACTTCCTGTTCTTCGATCGACACGATCTGACCAACACCATGCGCGGGATAAACCACGTATTCGTTTGGGCGGAAATCAAGCTTCTTCGACTTTGACATACTTTATCCTCATCCCAACAGATGCATGAAACTCAGGTTTTGCGACACGAAAGCCGCACCTCGCGAATGGCCATATGCCTCGCGTGGAACGGTTTGGGCCTTACAGAAACGTTTGACCAATCAACGTGACTAGATCGTGCAGAGCTACATCCGTTTAGCAGTTACACGGACACTATATCACAAAAGTACGACATTCGAAAGTCGACGTTGCGGCAGGCCTCATAGAAACATCAGGTCACAAAGGTTTGGCATACAAAGCGCCCGCAACAAGGCTGGGTCGAATCGTTAGCCGCCCTCGCCCGCTTCTTCCGAGAAGTATTTTTCCAACTTCCCATCTTCGCCGTCGCGCTCTTCGGCTTCGGTCAGTGGGTCTTTCTTGGTAATGATGACGGGCCACATATCGGAATACTTCCGATTGAACTCGACCCATTTTTCCATGTCGGGCTCCGTATCGGGACGGATCGCATCGGCTGGACATTCGGGTTCGCAAACGCCGCAATCGATGCATTCATCGGGATGAATGACCAACATGTTCTCGCCCTCATAGAAACAATCCACCGGGCATACCTCGACGCAATCGGTGTATTTGCAGGCGATACAATTGTCAGTGACAACGTAGGTCATAAAGGCTCTCTAACGGTTCCCAAAGCTCTAGCTAAATGACGCTTCAGGATCATTCAAGAGAGCCACGGCGTGAAAGATCGCCACGCCTGCGGTCTCTTTTGGTTGGTCGACCTTTTCCCTCAAAAGCGGGGTTTCTCGAAATCTCGTTCCGATTCTGGCGAGATGGCGAAAGATCCGTGTACAATGATTGCGCTTCCGGAGCAGGCCCGCGGCGTGTTCCAACTGCTTCGATCTGTATCACGCGCACGCTATCTCCTTGCGAAAAGGTCAGCACGTCGCCGGGACCTACACTCGACGATCTTTTTGTGACGCGGGTTCCGTTCACACGGATTTCTCCGGCAGCGACACGCCGCGCCGCGAGGGACCGCGTCTTGCAGAAGCGTGCGTGCCAAAGCCACTTGTCCAACCGCAGTTTTTCTGCGGTCTCAATCACTTACTTCTGATCCTTAAGACCCATAAGAGCGGCTGCAAAAGGATTGTCGGGATCGATTTTCTTCTCGGCCTTCGGGGGACGGGCCTGGAACGACTTCGCGCCCTGCCCGTGCGGTTTCTTGCCCTTTCCTTGCGGGCGCCCCTTGGGTTTTCCCATATTTTGCGGACGTCCAGAGGGCCGAGGGCTTCGATTTTGCTGTCGTGCCCACGTGAATGTGTAAAACACCTCCATCTCCGGCTCGGCCAACGCCTCATCCGGGCTGCTTCCGGATTTCTCTTCGGTCTCTGACGTTTCAGGGATCTCTGCCCCTATCTCCGGTTGCTCTGCCTGCTCAGCAGCAATTGGGGCGGCATTGTTGTCCGGAGTTTGCACCACGTCAGGCCTTGTTATCGGCTCTTCATTGGCAGGCGCCTCTGGCACAGATTTGTCTATCACCGGCTGGCCCTCGGCATCCGGTGATCCGGCCGCAGTGACGACCTTGTCTGTCGCCTTGACCTTTTCGCGTTCGCCTTTCTCGGCCCGGTAGCCGAGTCCCTGCATCAGCCCTGCGAATTGCTCAAGCGTCATGCCGGTAATCGACAGCATGTCGGCCTTTGCTTCGAACCCGCCGCGCGAATCCTCGACGCGCAGCATATCGGCCAGTCGTTCCAGCATGTCGATCCGGATCGCGCGGTCGCCCGCGTTGCGATAACCGGCCATCGTATCGGCGCCATCGACCGCGTCCTTCATCGCGGGTATCGTCACCAGGCCCGGTGGTGGCGCCTCCGGGAATTCCGACAAGCCGTTGGCCAGCGACCACAACACCAGCCGCAAACGCGTCGGTGCAGGTTTCAGAAGCAAAGGCATGAAGATCGTAAATTGACCAAAGCGGATCCCATGCTTGCGCAGCAGACCGCGTGCATCCTGATCCAGCGCTTTCACATCATTAGCGATCTTGGATCGTGAGACCACACCAAAGGCTTCGACAATCTGGAACGCCACGCCCTTGGCCAACCCGGTCAGCGTTTCGTCCTTTTGCAGGCCGATCAGCGGTTCGAAAGCAGCGGCGACCTTGCGATCGATAAAGTGCTGCAAACGCCGCTGCACTTTCTCGGCCACATCGGTGCCTGCAACTTCATCAACGAAGACTTCGACCTGCGGCTTAAGCGGATCAGCACCTGCCACAAGCTTGCCCACAGCCGCGCTGCCCCACATGAGGCCGCCCTGTTCGGTAAAGTCAATCTCGGTGTCCGGAGCGTTGTAGAAGCGGTCCGCGCGCAGATGGAAATGAGGTGCTAAGGCCTGTAAGGCCGCCGTCTTGATCGTCTTTTCCTCGGCCGCGCCCGCGCCCTTATCCTGGGAAAAGAGGAAGCCCTCCAGCTTACCCACGAATTCCCCTTCGACTGTCACCTCTCCGGCGTCGTTTACTTCGGCCACCATGGCCTCCTTCTGGCCCAGCCGGCGAAGCAAAACGGATGTCCGCCGGTCAACAAATCTTTGTGTCAACGCGCCGTGCAGCGCATCAGATAATCGGTCTTCTACAGAACGCGTTTCGTCCCGCCAATGGCTTTCATCATCCACCCAGCCTTTACGCTGTGCGACATACGTCCATGTGCGAATGAATGCCAGCCGTTTGGACAATGCATCAATGTCGCCGTCCGTCCTGTCGATGCGGCGGATCTGTCGCGCCATCCAGTCGTTGGGGATCTTCCCCCGCTCGTGCAGGTAGTTGAACACGATTCCCAAGAGAGCCGAGTGCTCCTGATGGCTTATCCCCCGGAAATCGGGGATGCGACACACATCCCACAATAAACGCACCGACGGGCCATCTTTGCAGCGCGCCGCCACTTCGGTATCCTGGCCCAGTGACTTCAGCGTCATAAGGTCATCCGCCTCGCGCGCTCGGGTCAGAATTTCGTCGCGCGGTGCTGTCTCGAGGCTCGCGATCAGGCGGTCGATCGATCCGAATTGTAAGGCATGATTGCGCCAAACCAGTTTGCGCAGAGGCGTGAAGCGGTGGTTGGTGATGGCCTCGACAACCTCGTTGTCAAGCGGCGCAGCATCGCCCGTAACACCAAACGTCCCGCTTTTCTGCCCTCGGCCCGCGCGCCCGGCAATTTGGGCCAGTTCATTTGGAGCCAGCTGGCGCATCCGGCGACCATCGAACTTTGCAAGCGCGGAAAATGCCACGTGATCGACGTCAAGGTTCAGGCCCATTCCGATCGCATCGGTCGCAACGAGGTAGTCCACATCCCCGTTCTGATACATCTCGACCTGGGCGTTGCGCGTTTTGGGGCTCAGCGCACCCATGACCACGGCCGCCCCACCTTTTTGTCGGCGGATCAATTCGGCAATTGCGTAGACATTTTCGACCGAAAACCCAACGATGGCAGACCGTGGGCGCATCCGGCTGATCTTTTTCTGACCTGCATAGGTCAGATCGCTCATACGCTCGCGCCGCATGAACTGGACCTGCGGGACAAGAGCTGAAATCGGGCCGCGCATCGTGTCTGCGCCCAGAAACAGACTCTCATGCAACCCACGCGCCCGCATCAACCGGTCGGTGAAGACATGCCCGCGTTCGGGATCCGCGCAAAGCTGGATCTCATCGACGGCAAGGAAATCGCAGCCCATCCCGTCGGGCATAGCCTCGACCGTGCAGACCCAGTATTGCGTCCGGAGCGGCACAATCCGCTCTTCGCCAGTGACAAGTGCAACGACAGACGGGCCTCGCAGGCTTACGATACGATCGTAGACTTCCCGCGCCAAAAGCCGCAAGGGAAGCCCGATAACGCCGGTTCGGTGGCCCAGCATCCGTTCAATCGCATAAGTGGTCTTACCGGTATTTGTGGGACCCAGAACAGCCACCACGCGCGATTGCGCCGACATCACGTCCCCTTGCCTGATCAGAGCTCGCGCCCCAATCCCTCTGTCTTCAAACGGTCAAGGGCCGCACCTGCGCCCTCGTGATTGGGATGGATGTCCAGGACCTGACGGAATGCCCGTTCTGCCCGGTCGAAATCTTCAACTTCGGCAAACATAACGCCAAGCCCGAAGATCGCATTGTAATTCAACGGGTTCAAAATCAAAGCACGCTGCAAGTCCTCGAACGCGGGCCCATACTTCTCCGCGCGAAAATAAGCCGTCGCCCTGGCATGAAATCCTTCGGCGAAATCCGGCGCGTGGTCGGTCAAGGCCGTCAGATGTTCAATCGCTGTATCGAGGTCGTCGTTTTCCATAGCGTCCTGACCACGCCGCAGCAGCAAATCAAGTGCAGTGGAGCCTGACTTTGACCATTCAAGCTCTATCTCTCGAGTAAGCTGGGTCGCTTCGGCAGGCCCTGCGCTCTTAAGCGCTTCCAATTGGCCAGATATGTCAGTCTGAGCCGCAACAGGTACGGAATTCCAGACTGTCAGGCACAATGCCGTAACGATAGGGTAGAGATTGCGCGTCAGGATGCCCATAACAGCGATGAATGTAACAGGTTGCGTGATGAATTCCAGAGACGTGGCGCACCAAATTGAACGAAAAGGGCATCAAAGATGAGTGAGACCATAAATCAGGCCGTGGCCATGCTGAACGAAAAGCTGTCCGGCGCGGATTTCGACGGCACGGCAAAGTTCCAGATCGAAGGCGAAGGCAGCATCGTGATGGACAGCTCTGGCGCGCGCGCCTCTGACGACGAAACCGACGTCACTCTGGTGGCCGATGCCGAGACCTTCAAATCGATCCTTGATGGTGAAACCAATCCCACATCAGCCTTCATGACCGGCAAGCTCAAAGTCGAGGGCGACATGGGTATGGCCATGAAGCTTGGCACTGTTCTGGCCTGATCATGCTTGATGCCGCGCCGCTTGAACTCGCACCGCTGTTTACCGATGTATGTCCTGCCCCGCTTGAGGGTGTAGCGCATTGGGTGAACGCATCTGATGGTGTCAGGCTGCGCGTCGGCGTCTGGAAACCCGAAGCGGCACGGGGGACGGTTTTGCTGTTTCCCGGTCGCACGGAGTATATCGAAAAGTATGCGCCCACCGCCGGAGACCTGGCGACGCGCGGCTTTGCAACGATTTCCATCGACTGGCGTGGCCAGGGTCTGGCCGACCGTCTGATGGACGATTCACGCGTTGGCCATGTCGGAAGCTTCTCGGACTACCAGCGCGATGTATCGGCGATGATAAGGGCAGCGCGTGTTTTGGAGATGCCAAAGCCGTGGTTCCTCCTTGGCCATTCCATGGGCGGCTGCATCGGTCTGCGCGCTGTCATGGAGGGGCTGCCAATTGCAGCGGCGGCCTTCACCGGACCGATGTGGGGTATCCGCATCGCACCACATCTGCGACCCCTCGCCTGGACATTGGGACGGATCATGCCTGCCATCGGTCATGGTCAGCGTCTGGCACCAGGAACCAAGATCGATCCGTATCCGCTTCTGGAGCCTTTCGAGGGCAATATGCTCACAACCGATCCGAAAAACTGGGACATGATGGGCGATCAGCTGCGCGCGCATCCCGAGCTGGGCCTTGGTGGCCCAAGCGTCACCTGGCTGCACGAAGCGCTTGAAGAAACCACAGCGCTTGCTGTTCGGTCGGCGCCAGACGTTCCCTGCATCACGTTTCTTGGGTCGAATGAGCGTATTGTGCATGTGCCCCGCATCCATGAGCGGATGGAAGGCTGGAAGAATGGCATTCTCGAAATCGTTGAGAATGGCGAACACGAAGTGCTTATGGAAGACGCTGAGACCCGCAATCAGATCGTCGACATGATGACGGCACGCTTTCAGAAGGCGGCTGGCTAAGCGCGTCAAACGGGCTAAACTGCCATTTATGGCGGCACTGACATTCACCGAAGAGGGTATCTATTGCCCCGCAGGCGACTTTCACATCGACCCTTGGCGACCGGTGGAAAGAGCGCTCATCACCCACGGCCATGCTGATCACGCCCGATGGGGCATGGGTTCCTATCTCTCGACCAATATGGCCGCCCCAGTCATCCGGCATCGTCTCGGCGATATCGCGCTCGACACGATTGCCTATGGTGAAACGCGTCAGATCGGCGGGGCGCGCGTTTCATTTCATCCCGCAGGCCATGTGCCCGGCTCCGCACAAATTCGAGTGGAGGTCGCGGGTGAGATATGGGTGGCCTCCGGCGACTATAAGGTCGAGGATGACGGTCTTTCCGCACCGTTTGAACCAATCCGCTGCCATCACTTCATCACCGAGAGCACATTTGGCCTTCCGGTTTTTCGCTGGCGTCCGCAGTCCGAGGTCGCCGCTGGGATCAACGCATGGTGGAAGGCATGCGCCGCATCGGGCAAGACGGCTTTCCTGGGATGCTACGCGCTCGGAAAGGCACAGCGCCTTTTGTCATTGCTGGATCCGAATGTTGGTCCAATTCTGGCACACGCGGCGGTTGAGAACACCAATGGCGTCCTTCGAAGCCAGGGGATCAAGTTGCAGGACTCACTTCTGGCCAATGCCGATCTGAACCCCAAAGACCACCCCGGCGCGATCGTTCTGGCCCCACCCTCGGCCCTTGGATCCGCTTGGGCGCGCAAGTTCGGCACGCAGGAAAACGCCTTTGCGTCAGGCTGGATGCAGCTGCGCGGGATACGTAGACGGCGGGCAAGCGACCGAGGTTTCGTGATTTCCGACCATGCCGATTGGAGGGGGCTCTTGGATGCGATCAAGGCGACGGAGGCGGAAAATATATATGTTACGCACGGTTACACGGACATCTTTGCGCGATATCTGAACGAACAGGGCTGGAACGCGCAAGTTGTGCCAACGGAATTTGGCGGTGAGGACGCCGAAAGCGAAGCCGCATGAGGGATTTCGCTACGCTTTTCAACGCTATCGACCAATCGACAAAAACAAAAGTCAAGGTTGCCGCGCTCGCCGATTACTTCGCCAACGCGCCCAAACCGGACCGGATCTGGACCATCGCTATGTTCTCCGGTCGCAGACCAAAGCGCGCAGTCACCACGACACGACTGCGCGAGTGGGCGGCAGAACGCGCTGGCATCCCATTGTGGCTCTTCGAGGAGTGCTACCCCATTGTCGGCGATCTTTCTGAGACCATCGCCCACCTATTGCCACCGGCCACGCGCCAGATCGACAAACCGCTGGCAGAGTGGATCAACCTGGTGCGAGGTCTGGGCCAAATGGAAGAACCTCAGCGCAAAGAGATTATTCTCGACGCCTGGGACCAACTCGAAAACACGGAACGCTTTCTCTTCAACAAGCTGATCACCGGCGGCTTTCGCGTGGGCATCAGCCAAAAGCTGATGACGCGAGCCCTGGCGCGCGCAACTGAGCGGGACGAGGCCGAAATGGCCCATCGTCTCATGGGCAATTGGGATCCGGCGACAATTACGTGGGACGACCTGATCGAAGCGGAGGATGCAGGAGCAGATGCCTCGCGCCCATATCCGTTTTATTTGGCCTATGCCCTAGAGGATGAACCTTCGGATCTTGGCGTGCCCGAGGATTGGCACGCCGAATGGAAATGGGACGGGATCCGGGGCCAGTTGATCCTGCGCGACGGCCAGCACTTCGTCTGGTCCCGCGGGGAAGAACTGATGACCGATCGCTTTCCTGAACTCGCCCGCGCGATGGATTTCCTGCCCATGGGCACCGTTTTAGACGGAGAGATCCTTGCTTGGGGCAAGGGGCAGCCTCAGAACTTCAATGCCCTTCAAAAACGGATCGGGCGCAAGACCGTCCCGAAGAAGCTGCTGCAAGAGGCACCCGTGATCCTTTACGCATATGACCTGCTGGAATGGCAGGGGCAGGACCTTCGCCAGACTGAGTTTGCAAAACGACGTTTGCTACTCAGCAATCTCTGCGCCGACCTGCCCGACGACGCCCCGGTGCGGCTTTCGCCCACGATCGGTTTTGTAGATTGGGAGAGCCTCGCACAAATCCGGCAGACTGCGCGAGATGCCCAAGCAGAGGGGATCATGTTGAAACGCATGGCGTCCCTGTACCTCATTGGCCGCAAGAAGGGCGACTGGTGGAAATGGAAACTTGATCCGCTGACCATCGACGCGGTGATGATCTATGCGCAATCTGGATCAGGACGCCGTGCAAACCTGTTCACGGACTTCACTTTCGCGGTCTGGAAAGGAAACGACCTTGTGCCCTTTACCAAGGCCTATTCTGGCCTGACTGACGAGGAGTTTCGCAAGATAACCGCCTGGGTTAAAAAGAACACGCTGCAACGCTTTGGCCCCGTGCGGCAAGTGACACCCGAACATGTTTTTGAGATCGCCTTCGAAGGTATCCAGGCCAGCAGCCGGCATAAATCCGGGGTTGCACTGCGCTTTCCTCGAATGTCACGCTGGCGTCACGACAAACCGGTGCAAGAGGCCAATACGATGGACGATCTGAACGAAATGCTGAGGCTCTATGGATAAGCCCTTCGGGTCGCCGCCTCCGACCCCGCTGCCGCCACATCGCAAAGCACCGCAAGGTGCCTGCGACGCACATGTGCACTTATTGGCCGGGTCGGAGTTCCCGCTTTGGGACGGTCGTGTCGAGAACCCGGCAGAAGGGATCGACTTTGATAGCTGGATCAAGCTCTACCAGGAACACCTTGAAAACCTGGGATGTTCACGCGGGCTGATCGTACATTCGATCCTCTATGGCTCCGACAATTCGGTGACAATCTCCGCGCTCAAACGCCTGGGCGATGGATTCAAAGGGGTCGGTTTGCTTCCCGACAATGCTAGCGATCAGCAGCTAGATGACTTTGCAAGCGCCAATATCTGTGCGGTTCGGCTCAACTACGTACACGGCGGCATCCTTGGTTGGGAGGGGGCAAAAGCAATGGCCCCGCGCCTTGCCGACCGTGACATGCACGTCCAGATGCTGCTGCACGCTGACCAGCATATTGACGCGCTTGCCACTGATATTCGCGCCCTGCCCGTCCCGCTGGTCATCGATCATTGCGGTTGGCCTTCTGCGGGTCTTGATCCGGACGGGTCCGGCATTGATACGCTCTGCGCGCTGCTGGCTGAGGGTCGCGTGTGGGTCAAGCTGTCGGGGCTTTATCGCCTGACGAACGCCCCCTTTGAAAAGGCCGATAGAATTGTTGCAAAGCTTGCAAAGGCCAATCCAGAGCGGTGTCTTTGGGGCTCTGACTGGCCCTATATCATGCTCAATGGTGCCACTCAGCCGAACGGCGGCAACGCTCTCGACGCGCTTGATCGCGTCATCGACGATAATCAACGTCAACGAATCCTTGTCGACAACCCAGCCAAGCTTTTCCGCTTCTGACCCGGTTGCCGCCCGTAGATAACCCGCATACCTATAAGCGAAACAAAACCGAGGTCTTTCATGTTCCAGCTCCCCTTCCCTGTTCGCGATGCCAATGCCAGCGCGGGCGACCAGCCGCTGGGCAATCTGCCTGAATGGAACCTGGACGATCTCTACACCGGTGAAGACGCGCCAGAGCTAAAAGGCGATCTCGACTGGCTCGAACAAGCCTGCGCCGATTTTGCGAGCGATTACGAAGGCAAGCTTGCGAATCTCGATGCCGCCGGACTGCTCGGCTGCGTTCTGCGCAACGAAAAGATAAACCAGACCGCCGGCCGGATCATGTCGTTCGCGGGCTTGCGATACTATCAACTGACGACCGATGCGGGCCGGGCAAAATTCATGTCGGACGTGCAGGAAAAGATCACCAACTACACAACGCCGCTGGTGTTTTTTACGCTGGAACTCAATCGTCTGGAGGACGAACATTTGGACGGGCTGCTGGCACAGAACCCGGATCTGGCCCGCTACAAGCCGGTTTTCGACCGCATCCGCGCGATGAAGCCTTACCAACTGTCCGACGAGCTCGAAAAATTCCTGCACGACCTCGGCGTTGTTGGCGACGCGTGGGAACGTCTTTTTGACGAAACCATCGCAGGCCTGGAATTCCAAATCGACGGAGAGCCGCTCAACATCGAAGGCACACTGAACCTTCTGACTGACACGGACCGCGGAAAGCGCGAGACGGCGGCCCGCGAACTGGCAGAAGTTTTTGGCAGCAACATCAAGATCTTCGCGCGTGTTCACAATACGCAAGCCAAGGAAAAAGAGATCCTGGACCGCTGGCGCGGGATGCCCACCCCTCAAACCGGGAGGCACCTTTCCAACCATGTCGAACCTGAAGTCGTAGAGGCCTTGCGGAATGCGGTTGTCGCAGCCTACCCAAAGCTCAGCCACCGATACTATGAGCTGAAACGCAAATGGCTTGGCGTTGACAAGATGCAGGTCTGGGACCGCAACGCGCCCTTGCCGATGGATGATCCGAGCATCGTAGCTTGGAAAGACGCGGAGAAAACCGTGATGGAGGCCTACAATGCCTTCGACCCGCGTATGGGTGAAATCGCCGCGCCGTTCTTCAGCAGCGGTTGGATCGACGCGGGCGTCAAACCCGGCAAGGCACCGGGCGCCTTCGCCCACCCAACGGTCACCAACGTGCACCCCTATGTCATGCTCAACTACCTCGGCAAACCCCGGGACGTTATGACTTTGGCGCATGAGCTTGGTCATGGAGTTCATCAGGTGCTGGCGGCCGGGCAAGGCGAAATGCTTAGCTCAACCCCGTTGACGCTTGCCGAAACGGCGAGTGTATTTGGCGAAATGCTGACCTTCCGCAAGATGCTGGACGGCGCTGCAGATCAGAACCAGCGTAAGGTTCTTCTGGCTGGCAAAGTTGAGGACATGATCAACACAGTCGTCCGCCAAATCGCGTTCTACGACTTCGAGTGCAAATTGCACGAGGCGCGGCGCGGTGGAGAGTTGACGCCCGAAGACATCAACGCGCTCTGGATGTCCGTTCAGGGCGAAAGCCTCGGACCCGCATTCGAATTCATGGAAGGCTACGAGACCTTCTGGACCTACATCCCGCATTTCGTCCATTCGCCATTTTATGTCTATGCCTATGCGTTCGGCGACGGGCTCGTGAACGCGCTTTATTCGGTCTATTCAGAAGGTGCAGAGGACTTCGAGGACAAGTATTTCGACATGCTCAAAGCTGGTGGATCAAAACACCACAAAGAGTTGCTGGAACCCTTTGGCCTCGACGCCTCCGATCCGAAATTCTGGAGTAAAGGACTAAGCATGATCTCAGGCTTCATCGACGAATTGGAGGCGATGGAGGATTGAGGTGGCTGTGGCTTTTTGGGACTCTTGCGGCCTGCACAGCAGCCACACACACCCCTGAGATCGGCGACTGGACCTGCACCGAAAGGTCTTCTCCGGGCGCGCTCCGAGAATTTGTTGCGAAGTCGAATGTGCGTTTTGATGGTCGGAATGCCATCTACGACTATGAGTATTCAGAAACCTACGGGCATCGGCAGATTCGCATGACATTGTCTGTCAACCGCACCTATGTCCGCCAGGGTCGCCGGGTGTCCAGCAATGTGGAGGCAATAAACATCACGTCTATTGAAGTAAATGGCCGCGACGGTCTTGGAACGCCTCATGAACGCTGGGCGCGCGGTCGCTTCGGTGCACCACTTGACGCAAAGGTCGAATTTCGAGGGTTCGACACGTTCCGACTAACCACCGAAAAGGGTTATAAGATCGATTGCAAACGCGCCCTGCCATAGGTCAGACATGAAAATGTCGCAGCCATTGAAGCTTGCACCGCTGAGCCACCAAGACCTACCGCGTGTCGCCCATATCCGCGTGGCACCCGAGCAAGAGAAATTCTCGGGTCAGGTCGAAGAAGCGTTTGAAGCCGCAGAGACAGGTGTCGACTTTCACGTCATTCTGGAGGCTGATCATCCGGTAGGTTTCTTCAAGATCGACCGGCTTTATCACAAGCGCTATGCCTTTGCGCGCCCCACGGATGTCGGTTTGCGCGCCTTTCTGATCGATCGGACGAGACAGGATGAGGGGATCGCAACACGGGCCGTTCGCATACTGGGCGACTACGTGGCAGACCATTACCCCGACAGGCACCGCCTGCTGTTGACCGTCAATGTCTCAAACCCTGCGGCGATCGCCTGCTACCGGAAGGGCGGCTTTTGGGACACCGACAAGATGCACATGTTGGGCACGGCAGGCCCACAGCACATCTTTTGGATGAGACTGGAGTGCTCTTTCGACGCGGAATAGGCGATTGAGCGTGTGATCAGCCACCTTCAACTGTAAGCTGAAGCCGTTTTTAATGGGAATCACGTTGGTGGCGATGACAGATCCAACCGACGGCAGCACAGATTTCGAGACTACAGAAAAGGAGGCAGCGCTTGCAGCGACGCTCTCCGCGGAGGCCTTTTGCAATGCCCCACGCCTCGCTGAATTTCTTGAGTATGTTGTCCGACGCGATATTGCAGGCGAAGCTAGTGCGATCAAGGCTTATGCCATCGGGGTGGATGTGCTGGGCAAGGACAGCGATTTCGATCCCGGCGCCGATCCGATTGTTCGTGTGACCGCGCGCCGCCTGCGCGACGCGCTTGCCGAGTTCAACGCCTCACCAGAGGGTCGCGGCCTGTCTGTTCGGATCGAAATGCCGCGTGGGCGCTATGTGCCCACCTTCGTCCGCCAGGCCCGGCCTTCGGCAGACTCGGTCCAAATAAGGCGCATTTGGGCCAGTCCATTCCTTAGTATCGGCGGTACGCTGTTGGCGTTGGTTATCGCAGCGGCCATCTGGTTTGCCTGGCCCCGGCCGATGCCGATCACCATCCCTACGATTGATGTGCTGCCCTTTGAAGCGCCCGAGGACGGCCAACGCGCACGCACAATTCTTGGAGTTCGAGCACAGCTAATCAACGACCTGTCGAACGGGGACACTTTGCTTGTACACGATATCAGGGCAACCCCGCATCGACATGAAGACCTCAGCGTCCACTACACGCTGAAAGGTCAAACGATACCCGGCGACCAGTCGATGGTGATCACCCTTTCCGATCCGACACAGCGCGTGATCTGGAGCCGGGAGTTGAACCTGCCCGAAAACGACGCCGATTACCAACGGATTCTCCGTATACTCGTAAGCGGCGTCGCTCTGGAGATCGCAGGCGAACATGGGGTGGTAGTCAGCGATATGATCACCCGCATCCGCGAGCGCGAGGCCCGGCTCGGGCATCGATCCGGCAGCGAATACGAATGCCTGACCCGCGCCTTCGTCTTCGACACCACCAAATCCGTGACCAAGCGCGATCGGGTGACGGCCTGCCTGAATGACTTGGTCAATGCCGGCTCCGTAAATGCGTCGGTCTGGGCGCAGCACGCGCTGATGCAATTCCTGAACTGGTCGCGATCCAGCGATCCTCAGGGGGACGAACACCTTGATGTGGCGCTCAGCGCCGCGCGTCGGGCCGTTCAGCTTGACCCAAGCAACGTCACTGCACATGAACATCTCGGCTCCATTCTCTCCGCCAAGGGTATGCGCGAGGACGCGATCGCCGCCTATGAGACGGGCCTAACAATCAATCCCTATCGGCCATCGTTGAATTTCCTTCAGGGATGGCAGGTTTGCCTGCAGGGGGATTGGGACGAAGGCATGATCATGATCGACCGTGCTCTCAGAACGATTCCCCAAGCACCGGGCTACATGCATATCCCCGTGGCCATGGATGCCTTCCGTCGGTCTGACTACGTCACCTCGCTGGAACGCGCCCGGCAGATCATCGATCTCGGCGACGACCGTGGCTATGTTTTGGCGGCTGCGGCAGAGATCAGCCTTGGCGATCTTGCCAATGCCCGCAGATACTACGATCTGGCCGCGCAAACCCCGGATTTTGATCCCAGCGATCCGGTCCGCGAACTCCGTCTAACCTTTTCCAACCCTTCCGTCATACCGAAGTATGATGCAACAATCCGGGCGCATTTTCCGTGAATACGGCTTCATAACAGCAGGTTACGCGCAGGCGTAACGGTAACACACGCCCCATTACCTGTTTTGTCACGCATATCCGTGACAGATCAGCCTCAACATCATTCATTCACAAACAGTTGGAGGCCGATCGGCGCCACGCGACGCCGAATGTGGATATCGTCATGGTCCTACAGACAAAACATAGCTTTTCGCCTGCAACATCCGCACCAGTCTGGCCACGCCTGTCCGGCCGCGAGACGGAAGTGCTGACATGGATCGCACATGGCAAGAGCAACGGGGCCATCGCGACAATTCTCGGCATCTCGGTTCATACGGTCGATACACTCTGCCGCCGCGTGCTCATGAAATTTGACACGAGCAGCCGGACCACAGCCGCCGTCCGCGCCAGCCAGGCGGGATTGCTCGGACAGATATAAGCACTGCCCCCGGTCAAACTGTTCAACCCGGCGCGCGCGCACTAGCCTGAAACCGTTGGATCTCGAAAAGGTGGCGCATGCGGTTTCTTGCAAGATGGGTCGGTCGGTTGTTTGTTCTGCTTCTCTTGGGGGTTGGACTTGTCCTTACATTTGGTCCGGCCCAGATCGAGAGCGATCGCAATGCCGTTGTCGACCTCGATCCTTTCACAATCTCAGAGGACGCGCGCGCCCTACACGACACGTTGATTGTTGGCGACTGGCACGCCGATAGTCTTCTTTGGAAGCGTGATATCGCGGATCGCGGAGATCGTGGCCATGTCGACATCCCTCGCCTGATCGAGGGCAATGTCGCGCTTCAAGTCTTTGCCGCCGTCACAAAATCCCCTGCCGGTCAAAACTACGATTCCAATTCGGCTGATGCATTCGACAACATCACGCCCCTGGCCATCGGGCAACTTTGGCCACCACGCACCTGGAACAGTCTCTTGGAACGCGCGCTTTACCAAGCCGAAAAACTCCAAGACGTGCAGCGTCGCCGACCCGAGCGGGTTTCGATCATCAAAACCCGCGCTGATCTTGAGGCACATCTCGAAGCTCGTTCAGCAGGAAGCAAAGCAGTCGGCGCCATTCTGGGCATCGAGGGTGCACATGCGCTTGAAGGCGACATCGCCAACCTCGACAAGATCGAGGCGGCGGGACATCGCGTTATCGGGCTTCAGCACTTTTTCGACAATTCGCTTGGCGGCTCCCTCCACGGGTTCGGCAACAAGGGCCTGACCGACTTTGGTCGCAGCGTCGTCGCCCAGATCGAAGCGCGTGGCATGGTCCTGGATCTTGCGCATTCAAGCCCCCAAGTGGCCCGCGACGTGATCGCGATGACTGACATGCCGATTGTTGTCACCCATACCGGCATCCACGGCTTCTGCCCCGTAAAACGCAATTTCAAGGATGATCTGATGCAGGCCATCGCCGAGACGGGTGGCGTTATCGGCATTGGCTATTGGCGCCACGTAACCTGCGGCGACATCAGCCCGGCTGGCGTCGCTCAGATGATCGTAAAGGGGGTTGAGGTTGTTGGCATTGATCACCTCTCGCTCGGGTCGGATTTCGATGGTTCGGTCACGACGGGCTTTGACACTTCTGAACTTGCTGCCCTGACACAGGCCCTGCTTGATGCGGGGCTGACAAAGGGTGATGTCCGCAAGGTGATGGGCGAGAACATGGTCCGCGTGCTGCGCGCCCGCCTCCAATAGATCAGTAACCCAGGCGAACCGCCCCACCTGTGCGACGAGTGAGAAAGATCACCAGCGCAAGGTCGACAACCGTCATGGTAAGGTTCCAGCTGTAGAGCACGATCAAGTAGCTGAATGCCTCACCCGCCTGCCATTCGATGATCTTGGCGGTCAGACCAAGGCCGTAGCCCGAGATCGTGCAGCAGATGAACGCCCTGCTTTTGCCGTAGGGTCGGCGCGTCCAGATCATGACCGAGATCGACCAGTACCAGCCAACGGAAAAGGCGGCCAGCATCAACGCTTCGAGGATATCAGGGACCGACACGGCACATCCCTCCCAACTATTTGATACTGATAGGAAAAAGGCAAAAAATCCTTGGTCCTGAAATATGCCGGACTCAAAGAAAGTGAGATTTCACAGATACAAAACATAAAGAGCTCCTTCTGAAATCGGGGATGAATGGGACACGGCGGTGACATCGCCACCGCCGACCACGGATCAACAATCGGATGGCGGCCGGGTGAGCGCCGCCCACCGCACCATCAAAAAATGAAATCATCCACGCCGATATCAGCCTTGCCGGTGTCGCGCAGCGTGACCGTGTTGTCCTTCGCGAAGGTCAGGACAACGTCATCGCCCTTCTGGGCCACGCCGATCTGCTGTAGACTGGAATATCCGAAATGGCTCACATCGATGCGGTCGCGGTGATCTTCGAAATCGGTAATCACATCCTCGCTTTTTGCGTCAGAGGCGCGGAAGATAAAGACGTCGCGACCGTAACCGCCAGTCAGCTCATCATCGCCTTGACCGCCCGCCAGCAGATCCCTGGCAAATCCACCTTCCAGCACGTCGTGGCCATTTCCACCCTCGACAACACCGGCGGTCCGGCCGTAGCTGCTGTCATAGTGGTCATTGCCATCCGATAGGTTCACGCCACCTCGGATCACACCGGCATTGACGATATTGACATGCCCACCTGCTTCTGTGGCGTCGATGGCCACTGCGTTGGCGACAATCCTTCCGTAGTTCAGGATCGCACCATCCAGCTTTATGCCGTCTTCGATGCTGATACCGACCGCTGCGTCAGAGTATTTTGAGGCACGGACTAGACCGGCATTGAAGATGTCGCCGTCAAACACCGCATCCTTTACGCTGCTAAAAAGACGCACGCCGTCGCCAACCTGGTTGCCTGTTTCCGCATCACCACCGCCAATTATCCTACCCAGGTTTTTCACACCGGCCAAAACGACATCGCCATTCGCGTCACCGGTTTGCAGCGATACAGCCGAGCCGCCGTCCTGCGCCTTGATCAAGCCACCTTTGAGATTGAGGATCTTGTAGTCGTCGGCTGTTCTATCCGCATAGACCGTCCCGTTGCGCTGCACATCGGTGCCCACAATGTCACCGCTGTTGACCAGATCGACGCCGTCGCCGTCAATGTTCACGGCACGGCTGTCACTGGCAATTGTGCCCCGGTTCAGAACCTTCGCATCGTGCTCTGCGTCCCCGAAGTAAAGCCCGTCCGTCTCACCAAAGATCAGGCCCTTGTTCAGGATCTTCCCGTCAAAACCGAGATTGTCGCGGATCTCAATCCCCCGCGCATTGTCCGAGGTGATCTGCCCGGTGTTGAAGATGTTCCCATCATAGGTGGCCGCGCCGTCCTCAACACCCGAGAACAACCGAATGCCGTCACCCCGCGTGTTCAGACCAGCCTTGGCATCCCCACGACCGGCAATCAGGCCGTGGTTGGTGATATTGGCCCCGACCGCCTCGCCCGCCCTGTCGCCCAGTTCGAAAGAGACACCAGCCCCATCATTTCCGAACCCGGCATCGATGCTGCCGCGCTTGCCGTTGACAAGGGTGATGTCCTCTGCACCATTGTCGGCGTAGACCGTCCCATTGCGCTGATCACCTGTCCCCGTGATGTCCCCGTAGTTGAAGATCTTGGTCCCAACGCCTACGATATCGATCGCCCGGCTGTCACTTCGCACGTCACCGAAATTGACCAGCCGACCATCTTCGCCCGCAAGTCGCGCGCCGTTCACGTCGCCGGTTGTCAGGCCGTTGTTGAGAACCTTGCCGTGATCGCCTGTCACGTCGATGCCCGTCCCTTCGGAGGCGATGACACCGGGCTTATAGTTCACGACAAAGCTTTTTTCAGCTTCAAGGATGATCGTTGAGGTTGCCCCTTTGGTCTCTGCGATACCGGCATTCAAAAGACCGGTAGCGAGGTCATTGAGTGTTAGGACAGGCTTGTTGACCACCTGAGTCTGGTCTCCAATGCCGAGCTTAAAAATTTCACCCGGAAACGCGCTGCTGCGCGCCTGATTGTCGCCATCCGGAATGCGTGTCACTTGGCTCTGAACCCCGTTCTGCTCGCTTAAAAAGGCCATTTTTCAAATCCTCCAATCTCGTTTTCGGGACCGAATGGCGGATATCCGCGACAGCCCCGCCTTTTTGGCTAAGACGCACGCGATTTTCAGACCATCGACAGGATTGAAGGGGGGGTATTCAGGGATGAAGATCCAAAAAATCTGATTAAAGCGCTGATTTGTCTGATTTATCTTTTTACCATTCCTCACGGCAACCACACGTTCCAGTGAGGCCTGTGTCACAACTTGCCCGACAGGATGCGCCACATATAGCTGCACGTCGTGCGCGTGATAACTCTGCGAAAAATGTGAGTCGTAAGCGCTCTGCTGATCGCCTTTATGTCAGCTGAACTGCCGGGCCGCTTGAGTGAGGAACGTCTTGACCGCACCAATCCTGCGGGATCCGCGTAGATCTTGCCGGGTCAGCAACCAGACCGGTACCTTGACGAGAAAGGCATCCTCCAGAACCGGGAGCAGGTCCGGATCCTGATCCGTCAGATAGGGTGGCAAAGCCACCAATCCGACACCAGCGCGTGCCGCCGCCTTCTGGGCCATCACGCCATCCAGAGTTGCAGCCACGCGGGCGCTGTGCGCGATCTCTCGCAAAAGCCGCGCCTGTGCGACATCACGGATAATGCCGCCGCTGTCGATGATCCGGTGATGACGCAGCGCGTCCAGATCAGCGGGCGCGCCATACTTGTTGATATAGCAAGGCGAGGCAAAAAGCCGAAAGGGCAATGCCGCTATCTTGCGTCCAATCAGGGTTTCATCGCGCGGATCACCCATACGCAAGGCGACATCCGCCTCACCGTTGGATACATCAGAGATCCGATTGGACAAAGACACCCGCAGATCAAGATCGGGATGGATCTCTGACATACCCGACAGCTGGGTCGGAAGCCACGTGGCCCCGATCCCTTCGGGCGCCGTCAACGTCACCGGGCCCGCTATGCACTTTCGCTCGCCCTCGGCCCGATCGGCGATACAGCGTGCGATTTCGGCAATTTCGCCCGTCTTTTCGAAGACCTGAATGCCAGTCTCGGTCAACACGTGACCGCTGATCAGTTTGTCAAAAAGCTGTGCGTCCAACCGGTCTTCCAGCGCCTTGATACGCCGTCCCACGGTCGGCTGTGACACACCCAGATCTCGGGCCGCCTTTGATAGGCTGCCTGCCACGGCAACAGCATGAAAAAACCGCAGCTCATCCCACTCCACAATGAGCACTCCGCTTCGGAAAAATCCAAAAAAATAAGACTGATCGTTCTTATCACATTGCTGTGTCTACAACCCGACGTCAAGACGATTTTGCCTTGATAGATGGAAAGAAACTTGAATAACCTACTTCAAAGACTCAACCTGCCAGTGGTTTGGGTCAGACTGACCAGTATTGTGAGTGAAGGATGGCCGATCGCATTTCAACGCGCGACCGTCTGATTGACGCCGCGACATCGCTTTTTGCGACCGGGGGATATCATGCGATAGGCGTGTCACGGATCCTGGAAGAGGCAGGCGTATCGCGCGTCGGGCTCTATCATCACTTTCGTTCAAAGGAGGAGTTGATCCTCGCGGTTTTGCGCCGCAGAGACGAGGTCACGCGCAATCTGATCATGCGCGAGGTCGAACAGGCCTCTCACCAACCAGCCGAGCGTCTTCTGGCGCTTTTTGCATTTCTGGAACGATATGTTGGCCAGCCTGATTTTACCGGCTGCATGTTCCTGAATGCGGCGGCAGAGTATCACGATGAAAATCACCCGATCCACCGGATGGCAACCGAACACAAGCGGATGATGCTCTCCTTCATAGAGAAACAATGCGGTCTGTTAGGGGCTGACGACCCTCACCTGCTCGCTCATCAGATCTACATGCTGTTTGACGGGGCTATTGTCCAAATCCACGCGGCAGGAGACGCTGCAAAACGAACTGAGGCCGCCCGGGAGGCAACGGCGGCTTTACTGGGCGCCGCCGTTCCGGCTCAGTGACCGCCAAGAATACCGGTGCGAACCTGATAGTTCACCGCGACCTCGTAGTCGGGATCGTCATCGCTGTCGATCATCAGATGGCCGGCCTTGTTCAGAAGCTGGTGGCAGTCCCGTGACAAGTGTCGCAACTGAACGCGCTTGCCTGCTTCTTCATACTTCGCGGCCACGGCCTCGATCGCTTGCAGCGCGGATTGGTCAACCACCCGGCTTTCCGCGAAATCGACCACAACTTCGCCCGGATCGCCTGGCACGTTGAACATCTCGACAAAACCTGTGGCAGAACCAAAGAACAATGGCCCCTGGACCTGGTAGATCTTCGCGCCCTCGGGCGTTGTATAAGCCTTGGCGTGGATGCGCCGCGCATTGTTCCAGGCGTAGGCCAGGGCACTGACGATCACACCAACAACGACGGCCACGGCAAGGTCTTCCATCACCGTAACAACCGTGACCAATACGATCACGAAAGCATCTGTCAAAGGCACCTTGCGCAGGATCTTGAGGCTGTTCCAGGCAAAGGTGCCGATCACCACCATGAACATCACACCGACAAGGGCGGCCAGCGGGATCAATTCAATGATGCTGGAGCCGACGACAATAAAGAGCAGCAGAAAGATTGCCGCCGCCAAACCTGCGATCCGCGTGCGTCCCCCCGACTTCACGTTGATCATGGATTGCCCGATCATCGCGCAACCACCCATGCCGCCAAAGAATCCAGTCGCCGTATTGGCCACCCCCTGGGCGATACACTCCTGGCTGGCACCGCCACGCTGACCGGTCAGGTCACCCACAAGGTTGAGCGTCAGCAGGCTTTCGATCAGGCCGATCGCGGCGAGGATAACGGCATAAGGCAGGATGATCTCAAATGTTTCCCAGGTCAGCGGGACGATGGGAATGTGAAAGCTCGGCAAGCCGCCTTCGATCGATGCCAGATCACCCACGCGAGGCACATCAAGGCCAAAGGCAATCACGACGATCGCCACGATCCCGATCCCTGCCAGCGGCGCAGGGATGGCTTTGGTGAGGCGCGGCATCACCCAGATGATCGCCATCGTAACGGCGACAAGGCCCAGCATCATATAAAGCGGACCACCTGAAAGCCATTCGCCGCCGGTCATCCCATGTCCATCTGACACCATGGATCCCGGCACCTTGAACTGGCTCATCTGGGCAAGGAAAATCACTATGGCCAGACCATTCACGAAGCCCAGCATCACAGGATGGGGCACCAACCGGATGAACTTGCCCCATTGCATCACGCCCGCGAAAATCTGCAAAAGCCCCATGAGGACCACTGTGGCAAACAGATATTCGACCCCGTGCTGTGCGACCAGCGCCACCATGACCACGGCCAAAGCGCCCGTAGCCCCCGAGATCATGCCCGGCCGCCCCCCGATCAGGGCTGTGATCAGCCCGACGATGAAAGCCGCATAAAGCCCGACAAGAGGGTGCACGCCCGCCACAAAAGCGAAGGCAACCGCTTCGGGCACAAGGGCCAATGCGACGGTCAAACCCGACAAAAGCTCTGTCCGGATCCGGCCGGGCGTCAGGTTCTCATCCCCCGGCGCCACACGAAAGTCTCCAAAGCGGGTCTTGGCGCGGGGGCCTGAAAGGTCGAAAAATGCCATAAAACTCTCGTCTGCTCGGATGGCCGGATCGGAATCGTCTATAGAAGCCGACCTGATGAAACCACAGCACCCACCGGGACGCCGCTATGCAGGTGGCACATAGCGGACACTCCGCAGAATGCACGGTATTCTTGGGCATACAGATTTCCCTTTAGTGGCAAACAACTTTCGATAGAGTGAACCGACGCATTTGAGGAAGCCATTATGCCGGTCGTCAGCACATGGGCGGATATCGAAGAACACTTTGGCGGCTGGGACGGGCTGACACAGGCCGAACAGAGGCTGATCAATGACTGCAAGACGGGCAATGATTGCAGCCTGGGTGGTCTGCCACCCGAAGGCGATCCAACACATGATCAGGAGATCCGAGCCGATATTCTGCGCTACATGATCGTAGGAGGGTGCGAAAACTGCAGAACGACCGACAAAGGTGTTGACCTGTCCGGAGCCTACATCACAGGCGAACTGGATCTTACACTTGCCACAGCAAAGGGCATAACCGGGTTCGGCCATTGCCGTTTTGACCGGATGATCGAAGCGATGCAGGCCAGATTTGATCTTCTGGCTCTAAACGATTGTCGCATCGCCGGTCTCAACGCTCAGGGTGCCCGCGTGTCCGGCAGCGTTTTTCTCAGAAGTACGAAATCCTCCGGACCGCTTCGGTTTCCTGGCGCAAGGATCGGAGGACACCTCGCATGCGAAGGGTCCCAGCTTGAAGTGACCAGGGATTGTGCACTGGATGCGCAGAACGCCAACATCATCGGCGGTCTGGTCATGCGCCCCTTCAAGACTGAAAATGAGGACGAAGACCGTCCATTCAGAGCCAATGCCTGGGTATCTTTCGATGCAGCGACAATCGGATACATTGGTGCCGAACATGCACAATTTGCCGCCAGGACAGAGGGACATGCTTTTTCAGCCTTCAATCTGGTCTGCAAAGGCAACGTCATTCTGAACGATGCCATTTTCGATGGCGAGTTACAGTTGCAGGGCGCCCGGATTGAGGGCCGTCTGAGCCTTCGGCGCACCTATCTCAGCAATTCGGCCGGCCACGCTTTTACCGGCCAGCGGATGCGGGTCGATCAGGATCTGGTCTGGAAAAACGTCAGCCACAAAGAGGGACAGGTCAGCCTGAATGGAGCGCATGTCGAAGAGTTGTCCGATCATCCCGACAATTGGCCAGGGGAAAATGAATTTGTCCTCGACGGCTTCACCTATGACCGGATCAAGGGAAAGGTGTCCATCGCGAAAGAACGGCTCGACTGGCTCAGCAATGGAAGCCATTACGAAGACCGGTTTTATCCCCAGCCTTACACGCAATATGCCAAATTCCTGCGTGAGACGGGGCACGACATAGAGGCCCGCAAGATTCTGACCTTACGAGAGCAACTGATCAGGGAAGAAGGGCGGAAACGCCTTTGGAACGAATGGAGCTTTCTCGCGACCCCCTTGGTCCTCTGGCTGATGGTTTGGGATGTCGTACAACGGCTGGTGGTAGGTTACGGGCACAAACCCTTTAACAGCCTGTTCTTTCTGCTTTGCTTTTGGCTCATTGCGACGGCCCTCGCCCATCGCGCCTGGCAGGCAGGAGATTTTGCGCCCAACGCAGCGCCCATCCTTGTTTCCGAGGCTTGGCAAAGTGTGGCAAGCGAGCAAGCCAATCCAGCCCAAGCGTGGGCCGAACGCGATAACGACGGCGACGGCAACCGGATCGGCTATAAAGCCGGGCAGGATTGGGCGACCTTCAACCGGTATGCTTATGCTGCGGATCTGGTGATCCCGATCATTGATCTTGGCCAGACTGATGCCTGGGCCCCATCGACAGAGCGCGGGCCTTGGGGGCGCTGGCTCTACCAGACCGGGTTCTTTCTCCAGATAGCTGGCTGGATCGTGACCGCCCTTGGCGCTGCTGCCATTACGGGCATCATCAGACGGGATTAGCAAAAGAAGGGCGCAAGGCATGACAAAGACCAAAATCGCCGTCATCGGCGGGTCAGGCATCTATGAGATCGACGGGCTTGAAAACGCCGAATGGATCAGCGTCGACAGCCCCTGGGGCCCACCTTCTGATCAATTGCTGACAGGCACGCTCGACGGTATGCCGATGGTTTTTTTACCCCGTCACGGGCGGGGCCATGTGCATTCGCCGACCACGGTGCCTTATCGTGCGAATATCGACGCGCTCAAACGGCTGGGCTGCACTGATGTGATCAGCGTCAGCGCTTGCGGCTCCTTCCGAGAAGAGATGGCGCCCGGTGATTTCGTCATCGTGGATCAGTTTATCGACCGCACCATCGCCCGCGAGAAATCCTTTTTTGGAACTGGCTGTGTTGCGCACGTATCGGTGGCCCATCCCACCTGCCCGCGCCTTGGCGCGACCTGTCTTGAGACTGCCCGGACGGCTGGGATCAATGTCCATAACGGCGGCACTTACCTTGCTATGGAAGGACCGCAATTCAGCAGTCTCGCTGAATCCAAGATGTACCGAGAGGTCTGGGGCAGCGACGTGATCGGCATGACCAACATGCCCGAGGCAAAACTCGCCCGCGAGGCAGAACTTTGCTATGCCTCTGTCGCAATGATCACCGACTATGACAGTTGGCATCCCGATCACGGCGAGGTCGACGTCACATCGATCATTGCAACGCTCAAAGGCAACGGCGAAAAGGCCCGCGCCCTGATCAAAGGCCTGCCCGCCCGCCTCGACACCACTCGCGCGCCCTGCCCCCACGGCTGCGACAGGGCGCTCGACCACGCCATCATGACTGCCCCAGAGGCCCGCGATCCTAAGATCGTTGCCAAGCTCGACGCAGTGGCGGGGCGGGTGTTATGAGAATAGGAATTGCGGCCCTAACAGTTTTCATACTTTGTCTTGAAAAAGCGGCTCTCGCCGAAGATGTCACGACAGATGGCATCCTAAGCGACCGGGATTTCTATCGTTTGATCTCATGTGGGGCGAGTCCTGGGATGCCTTGTCAAAAAGCTCACAAACGATGGGATGCCGATACGGCCAAATCTCTCACCGTCGGTCTGAGGCAGGTGCAAGCCGGATATCCACCACTACTGGACGAACTGGTGCTGATTGGCCTGTTGGAAGCCATCGAAGAGATCAATCGCGTTACATCGAATGTGCAGCTTTCATGGGTGCTTGATGGTTCGGAACCGGACATCGACATATATTTGGTCATACCGCAGGAAGGCAGGACAATCAGGGGCACAGGGACACGTATGTTGGACGGGGCAAAAATCGCCAATGCGATCGTCGTTTCTAACCGTAGGCACGGTCAGATCACCGAAGCCGCCATTGCCTTTTCTCATCGACTCGATGTCTCAGACGTCAATTCAATTGCGCTGGAAGACTTATTTCAGGCACTTGGCTTCATCTACGATATCGACAATCCCGCCTATCTAACGCGCTCTATTGTCTACGAAAAAGACAGCTTTCTCGAACGGCTCGGTGAGCAGGACATTCGGGCACTTAAGACCAAGTATGCGTATTGAAGCCGATCTCAGGCGCGGAGCACTGCGCCTGGGTTCATGATACTGTGCGGGTCGAGCGCCGCCTTGATCGACCGCATCGCTGCCAACTTGGCCGGATCGCCGTAACGTTCCAGATCTTCGACCTTCAGGCGCCCTACCCCGTGTTCAGCGCTGACGGAGCCACCCATTTCATCGACCAGATCATGCACGGCGCGTTTGATCTTTGGACGTTCGGCTTCGTGATCTGCTCGGGATTTGCCGGGCATCGGAAAGACGTTGTAGTGCAGGTTGCCGTCGCCCACATGGCCAAAGCAATTGATACGGAACGACCCGATCTTTTCGATCCGCTTGCCGCCTTCCGCGATGAAGTCCGGCAAGCATCCAAGGGGCACGGAAATGTCATGCGAGGAAACCGATCCAATCCGCCGGTTCGCTTCGGGAATATGCTCGCGGATCGCCCAGAATTCCGCCGCCTGACCTTCCGATTGCGCGATGAGCCCGTCATCGGATAGCCCCTGGGCCCGTGCAGTTCCAAAAAGCTCGGCAAGTCCGACACCCGGATCCTGACCCGCCGAAAGCCCTACCTCGATCAGCACGCACCATTCGGGCGGTGCATTCCAAGGCTGGCGAATGTCTGGCAGCGTTCCCGAGAGAAAGTCAAAGCCCTGGCGATGGATCAACTCAAACGCACTGACCGCCTCCCCAAACCGCGCGCGCGCATGGCCCAGAAGCGATAGGGCCGCCCTCGGATCCCGCACGGTGAGCAGGGCCACACCCCGTTCTGCGGGCCGCGCAAAAAGTTTCAGCGACGCCGCCGTGATGATGCCCAGCGTCCCCTCTGCCCCGATCAGCAGATGGCGCAGATCGTAGCCAGCATTGTTCTTGCGCAAGCGGCTCAGCCCCTGAAGGATCTCGCCACTCGGCAAAACCGCCTCGACACCAAGGCAAAGATCCCGCGCATTGCCATAGCGCAGAACGCCCGTGCCCCCCGCATTCGTCGCCAGATTGCCTCCGATCCGCGCCGTACCTTCCGCCGCCAGGGACAGTGGAAACAGCAATCCGACCGCCTCGGCTGCCGCCTGCACGTCCGCCAGAATGACACCGGCCTCGGCCACCATCACGAATTCTTCTTTATGCACCTCGCGGATCGCACTCATCCTCTCAAGCGAGATGATCAGCGGCACGGCCCCGCCCGAGGCGATCTGCCCACCGACAAGACCCGTCCCACCGCCGTAAGGCACAATACCCACCCGCAACTCCGCCGCCTTGCGCACCAGCGCGGCGACCTCTTCTGTGATCTTTGGGTAGGCGACAAAGCCCGCCTGACCCGCATAGCGCCCGCGGGGCTCTTCCAGATACCGCCCTTCTGCCTCACGAAATCGGTCATCCGGCAGAAGGGCGCGAAACTGCGCTTCGATCTCGGGGGTAAGACTTTGCAGGGTCATGACTGTGATCAATCAAATCAGGGCGCTGCGCGCAAGGCGTTACTCTGCCGCGCGCAGCCATTCAGGCCGCAGCACCATGACGGTGGGTCGCGATGGCAATCGGCCAAGCGAGACATCCAGATGCGCAGAACCAACCTCGACCACCTGAAATTCATCCGCCATACCGGTCAGAAAATCATTCAGCGTAAACTCACCGAACCAATGCATCGGGATTACAATCGAAGACCGCAACCGTTTGATCACCCGCGTCATCGTCGCCAGATCCAGGGTAAAGCCCCCATCCACCGGCGCCATAACCACATCGAGCCGCCCAAGGGCCGCGTATTGCTCTTCTGAAGGTTCGTGATGCAGATGTCCCAGATGCCCGATGCAAAGGCCCGCCACTTCGAACACGAAGATCGAATTGCCGTTTTCTTCTACGCCGGACCATTGCGAGCGGATGTCGGTAGAAACATTGCGCACCAGCACTTCGCCCAGATCGACACGGTGGTCGATCCCTTCCCCAAACGGCCCCCAGCCCGGCAGCACATGAGGAATGGCCGGGTCGGGATTGGGTGTCCAATGCGTTTCGTGCGCATGGTTCATCGTGACCACATCGGGAATAAATGGCGCACTGCCCACAAAGCCCGTATAGTCGGTGATCATATTGAGCCCGCCATGCGTGCGGATCAGAAAACTTGCATGCGCAACATAGTGAAGCCTGACGGTTTCGCGCGCAACGTCAACATCGTAGCTGGCCTTTTGAATGTGCTCAACGCCCGGCGCCTCTGCCAAGGCAATACAATGACTGGGCGTGCGGGTCAGTTCCTGCGCGAAAACGGGCATGGCGAAAGACGCAACGACGGCGAGGACGATAAAGGCTGTGATCATATCAAAATGGTAGCAGTTTGGATCGCTCTGCCCAGCACAATCTTAATGATCTGATAATGCAGAGACGCCTGCGCCGCTGAAGAAGGGGGCATACGCTGAGCTTCAGACATGCAGATGCGGGCGTTAGGAATTCAAGATGTGCAAACTGAAACCAGACATTAAGAAAGACGCTTTCCGGAGATGGGCCATTCCCGAACGCGTTTTCTTGAGACATGGCGTTTGCCACATTCTGGCCGAGGTTTTTCTTCGAATGAAGCCACTTGTCGGATTTCATGCAGAGCGTTTGGTTTCCGCGGATGAATGTGCAGGCAATTAGGACTGTGGTAAGGCTTCATAACCAGTAGATGACGACGGCTGCGAGCGCGATGGCTGAGAGGAAGACCTTGGGACAGCGGTCATAGCAGGTCGCCACGCGCCTCCAAACTTTGAGCTTGCCAAACAGGATCTCAATGCGGTCGCGCCGCTTGTAGCTGCGCCAGTCGTATTTGACACTGGTCTTACGCTGCGTCCGGCCGGGGATACACGCGAGTATCCCTTTGTCTTTCAACGCTTCCCTGAACCAGTCAGCGTCATAGCCGCGGTGTCCGAGCAGCCAGTCGACCTTTGGGCAGGCTACCGAGCAACGCCCGTGCGATCATGGCAACGATGCGCGAGTTTACCCTTTGGCTGTCTCAGCAAGGAGGGTTCCGACGCAGGATCAGGGCCGCTGATGCCAGCTATTTCCAGCTTTCCCGTCGAGATGAAGCCGAAGCCCGCGCCGCCCCAGAACGGCCCGCTCCAAGCCTTCACCAAAACCACACAAGGAACCGACACAACAAACATAACCACCATAACCACGATCAACGGCGAAACGGCTCCGCTGGACGTTGACCTTATGACCTTCGCGCATTTTTTGGACGAGTGCGATTTAACCGAAGATGAAAAACAAGAACGCCTTGGCATTTTCTGGGGCTTTGCGATGGCATTTGTCGATCTGGGATACGGAGTTGCATCCACCCAAATGGCCTGTGGGCATCTCATGAAATGCTTCGAAAAAGAGGGCATTTTGCCCCCAGATTCGGTACAATTGGATCAACCCGAAACCACCGAAGAAGGAGCCTGCTCATGAGTCACAACGCCATAATTTATTGCCGGGTCTCTTCGGTTGCGCAGGTCGAAGAAGGCCATGGGCTTGAAAGCCAAGAGACGCGCTGCCGAGAATACGCAGCGCGCAAAAACTACACCGTCATTGAAAGCTTCTATGAGCGCGCTGTCTCTGGCGGGGTCGCTGACAGGCCATCCTTCAACGCCATGCTGAGTTGTATCAAAGCATAGAAAGAGCCTGTGATCGTCGTGATTGACGATATCAGTCGATTGGCACGGGATATTGAAAGCCACTGGGCTTTGCGGCGGACGCTTGAAGACATGGGCGGCAAACTCGAAAGTCCCTCTGTGACTTTTGGTGAGGACTCGGATTCCATCCTTGTTGAAAATCTGCTGGCATCGGTCTCGCAGCATCAACGCCAAAAGAACGGTGAGCAAACCAAGAACCGCATGCGTGCGCGTTTGATGAATGGCTATTGGGTGTCTC
>ERZ1740067.174-NODE-174-length-53351-cov-23.084847_pt1 | contig 53351 bp, 53 predicted proteins | sample MGYA00581736_ERZ1740067 | MGnify/ENA primary metagenome ERZ1740067 (study PRJEB43018, sample SAMN04849236) | marine metagenome | isolation source: floating plastic debris | place: Pacific Ocean | collected 2008-08-27 | study: EMG produced TPA metagenomics... | reverse complement strand
GCCTCATATGCTGGCATCTTTAATTCCCAAAAAGCATAATCAATCCCGAAGAGCCTTACTTTTTAGCGCCGAGAGCAAATGCAGGCCCGTTAGGATGGCTTATGTGTTCAAAACTAATCTGTATATCAGAAAAACCAAACTCTCTCAAGGCATCCAATATGCTATCTCGAGTTAACCATTTGCTAGTTTGTTTTGGCCCACCACAAAATCCTTGCCAGTCTAAAGAGCTTTTATAAGATTGAGTGGAGTAGTTATAAGCAAAATCTCCATATTTTCCTGATATAGTCGGTTCAAATTTGTGCGCCAGCGCCTCATTTTTAGCAATGATTTCTTGATCGTAATAATGCGTCCAAATAAAGAGCCGTTCTGTAACCTTTGACGCCAGATGAAGAAGTTCAATGGGGCTTTCTAAGTGGTATAAAATTCCACTTGCAAAAACCATGTCATAGGTTGATTTACCTTGTTTTAGAAAGGAGATAAAGTCACCCAGGCAGAAGTTAACTTTATTGAGATTTAAGACTTCTTTAATACAGAGACATTTCAAAAACGCACGTTTGTTAGCTTCAATGGCCGTTACTTTGGCGGCCCCTTTCTCTTGAAACATATAAGAATGTCCTCCCTCAAGGGGGCCCAGTTCTAGAATGTTCCAATCATTAAAACCTCCAAAAATATCTTCTGCCCACAATACACGAGCATCCTGAAACAGGTCTGCCTGACCAGGCTGCGTATTTAACTCAAAACCATCGGGTAGTTTAGACGACCATTCGCCTTGAAAAATATCAATTATATTTTGCTGGCTAGGTGAACTTAGTACGTACTCGTCTAATACATTCATTACTGAACCCTTTCTATAGTGGTGTAGGCAACTGACTAAAGAGCTAGTTGTGTCGGCTTAGCTAAAAAATTGCGCGTTATCAGATGACATACTTTGAAGACGCTCACTCACCTTGTAAAAGAAAATCATGTTCTAATCTTCAACTGTAGAGAATGCATAAGTTAACTGTTTATAGATAGTGACTTCAACCTATCATCGATTTTCTTAGAAACTGCCTGATTTGAAAAAGATTCTGAAATCAATCGATAGGCTTTCTCAACTTTAGAAGAACGCGTGTCTGGCTGGCTAACGCATTGTAACATTTGCCTCGCAGCACTGTCTAAGTCAGGAGAAAACCATCGATTACTTTGCCAGAAGGGATACGCATAGGGCGCTATTTTCTCAAGCTTTCCGTCAACTAAAAATGAGGTTTCGTTTGTGCAAAAGTCAGTGTTTCCTGAATAATTAGATACGATTGTGGGCTTTTTAAGCAGCATTGCTTCCGCAATAGTTCGTCCAAACCCTTCTGCCTTATGTAAGGAAATATAAGCGTCACAAATATCATATAGTCCCAATAATTCAGAACGGCTCAAACAGTCATTAATCAAGATAATGTTTGAATTTGTCTCAAGAATTTTATTAATTTTTTGATCGTCATACTGATAGTTCATAGTTTTTAGTATGAGCGCAATATCTGGATATATATTCAATACTTTCTGAAAGGCTCTAATAACGTCCTGAGGGTTTTTACGAGAGAATGTAGAGTTACTATCAAAAACGTACAGGAATTTATATTTAAAGCGATCAATTTTAATTTTCTGACTCAGCTCTTTAAGCAACGATTTATCAGAATTTTCAACGATCAAAGGAATCCGATAGATTGGCTGCTGTAAGCTTTTTTCATAGGCGTTCAGAGTATGCAGAGAAGATGCCCAAACCTCGTCAAACAAGGCTCCGAAGAATGAGAACTCCTTAGGCCAATCTTCTAACTCCCAAGGAGCATAAGCAATATTACATCTGCTTTCAAATTCAGATAATCCATATTGTGAAAAAAAGCGATACGTTTCTATCAGTGGCATACAAAATATGTTGCACTGATAGACAAATTTATTCGTCACATAGTTTTCAAGACTGCGATTTGTCTCGACAAAGTTTCCCGTTTCCGGATAGCTAATAATAGATATGGGGAGATTTAGTGACAGGAGCGCCTGGGCCAGTTTACGAACATCTTCACCTATACCAAATTCCCCAAAAACAGGGCCGATAATATTTATACCGTTGAACATAAGACTAAATCAAAATCTACTAGCTTGAGAGCTACAGGCATTCTTCCTTCTTCTCTGCCACATTTGACCCAATGATCTTCGGCACTCTTGAGATACCCGGCCGAAATAGAGGCTTGTACATCAGGATATTGATTGAGATACCACTCTTCGTCAAATGTTGACGGACATGGCACAGGGACCCTTGCTTCCTCCCATCTGCCAAATTTGACCCAATGATCTTTAGCACTTTTGAGATGACCTGCTAAAACAGCGGCTTTTACATCGGGATATTGATTGAGATACCACTCCTCATCAAATGCTGATGGGTAGGGTACGGGAACTCGCCCTTCCTCTTTGCCAAACTGAATCCAATGATCTCTAGCGCTTTCAAAATGTCCCAACAAAAGAGCGGCCTTTACATCAGGATACTGGCTGAGATACCAGTCTTGATTAAAATCCGATGCACTTGGCGCATAGCCATTAAGAATAATTTGCTCTTGATCGAAGTATTGATGACGATAAGTAGCGAGTTCTTGACTCATCACTTTTAATATTTTTTTGTCAGAATATTCATCATAGCCTGAGGATAGAATCCAGTTGAAAAATGCAAATAAATCACTTGAGACAGAGAGATTGAATGTCTGTCTAAGATCTAATCTAAATAAATAAAGACTATAAAATAGAAAGGGTATATAGACAGTTGAATGCTCGATAACATTTTGGATCAAAATGTTATGAAAGCTGTTAAATTCTTGAGAGAAAAGCTCAACAAGATAAGGATGATGTTCTAGATGATATTGTTCATCATGGATAAACCAACCCAGGCAAGATATTAGTCCTTCAACCGTAAAGATATCGTTATCTCTTTGAAACTCTGGCGTCTGAAGCGACCACAGTCCTAGAATTCCATTAGGTATATTAAAATTCTTAGAAGACAGTTTAAGTTCAATCTTCGAAGGTGCATTTAATAAGGATGGGTTCATCAATTTTTTTATTCTACAGATACGACGTTTAAGATTTCACCCATATGGATCAAGAACTACCTTAGTTAAATATTAGCAAAAAAGATTGAGAGCACTTTACCTGGTTTTCTTCTTGAGCTAAAACTTTTACCATTGCAACTCTTAGGACAGTTTAAGACCTTGCTAAAAATCGTACTTTACAATCATAGAAACCCTTAATAGCAGATACAGGTCATAATAATTGAACGTCAACGTAGCTCAGTACGGCAATCTGCTGAACGCATGTTTTCAAAGTAAAGGCTGCGCCTAACAGCAGAGTATGTATCACGCAGCTATACCGTCTAAGGTCTAAATATATAGCTGATGTTGTAAACCAACTATATATTTAGAGCCATTTTCTAACAAGCTTTTAGAAAGCAAAAATCAAAGCGTATAGACATAGAAAACAGGATAAGTATGATATCAACTTCAATGCCAAATCATAAAAGCTGATATTCAAAGAGACGTGACTGTATCAAATTCAGAGACTAAACTTTGATCTGATATCCAGGTATTCCTAACGTCAAGTTTTGGTTGTAACAAGGATCATGTTCTATATATTTGATCCATTTTTCTTGCATAAAGCTAATTTCTTGAAGAAATCGTGACTGTTTCTCTGGTGTGTCTTCAACACCACGGCTTTTAGATTCATGGTGATAAAGCACAACGTGGGGAAGATAGACATTGTTATATCCTGCGTCAAAAATTTTCAGACATAAGTCAACGTCATTAAATGCCACAGACAGGGCTTCCTCAAATCCATTAACCTTTTCAAAAACCTCCCGACGACACATTAAACAAGCTGCAGTAACCGCTAGATAGTTATTGACCGTCATAGCTCGGCCAAAGTATCCGGGCGTGTTTGCTGGCAAAAAGTAATGGCTATGGCCCGCTACTCCCCCCAATCCGATCACAACACCAGCATGTTGAATCGTGTCGTCTGGATAAAGCAGTAGGGCTCCTACGGCACCTACCGAAGGACGTTGAGCCTGCTCAAGCATGGCTTCAATCCAGTCAGGCACAATGACTTCAGTGTCGTTATTCAAAAACAGAAGATAGTCTCCGGTTGCTTGTTGAACCGCATAGTTATTTATTTTTGAATAGTTAAAAGGGATATCTAACTCACAACATCTAAATCTTTCAGGCTCTTTTTTTTGCCATTTTTTGATGATCGCAAATGTGTTTTCCTCAACACTGCCATTATCTATAAGAACAATCTCATAGTTTTGATATTGGCTTTTTTCAAAAATCGACGTTAGACAGTTATCTAAAACTGCCCCCAAATCACGAGTTGGAATTATGATGCTGACTTTTGGATGGCTAGTTAGATCATATCGAACAATAAAGTGACCTATCAGATTAGCAGCTTGCACCACTTTACCTGGCTCACCTCGCCGATTAAGTGCATCTGCTATTGCTTTCTCCGCGGCAATAGCTGCATAGGGCTTTTGATCTGATTGACCTGATGCTGATTGAGGATGGATTCGCCAATGATAAAGGATTTTAGGAATGTGAAAAACACGATCGGTTTTTTCAGTGAACCGTAAAACCAAATCATAATCTTGGCTACCTTCATAACCTGCTCTAAAGCCACCTATTTCTCTTATTATCTCGTGCCTATAAACGCCTAAATGGCAGGTATACATCCTAGATAAAAAAGAATCAGGACACCATTCAGGCTTAAAGAATGGAGAAACAAGATACTCATTTTCATCCAACTTATCTTCGTCAGAATAAATCATATCCGCAGTAGGATGCTGATTGATTAATTCGACAACGTGATAAAGAGCATCAGGGGTGAGTATATCGTCATGATCTAGCAGAGCGATAAAATCACCTGTAGCTATTTCTAAAGCAGAATTAGACGCTGCTGAAATATGGCCATTTTCTGAGCGATAGACAACGTTAATACGAGAATCTTCAGAGCTGTAGCGCTCTAGAATCTCCTTAACATGAATTTCGGTGGAAGCATCATCCGCAATGCATAGTTGCCAATGGGGATAGACCTGTGAAAGAACCGACTGAATCGCATCTTCTAGAAACGATTTTTCTGTGTTGTATACGGGAGTGATAATGCTGATGAGCGGCTGATGGTCAAACGTTTGAATGGCTTGAGCCATCTTGTCTAACTCAGCAGTGGTAGGGTAGTTTGCTTGAAGCCACTTTTGATATGTGGGGTCTAGTGCTTGTGGTTCAAGACTTTCTAATTTTTTTTTATTTAGTGCTCGTGTTTCGTTTGTATTATTTGTCATCCTAAGATTACCAGTCCCACCCAAAATAATGTCGACATTTAATCAATAAAAGCTTTGGCTTCGAAAGCCACACCTATTTTTTCCAGACCGAGAAGTACTCAATTAGATTCTCATCGCCAGAACTTTCGTAGACGCAGTCGGCTGAAATAGAACAGCGGCTCATGCATTCATTTAAAAAACTTCGAAAGGTATTTGAATCCCAGACATGGGCATGTTCACGCCGCCGCCGCACATTGTCAATATGATGCTTAAGATCCGCTGTAGAAGATTGAGCAACAATATCTGGATGGACAGCTTGTAAAAAGTCAAGGTAGTGTTCGTCGGTTACCGCTGTAGTATTTAGCTTATATTCAGTCCAAAGATGCTCAAAGGGCGTGTTGGTACGATTGACATCAAAGGTGTAACGTTTGTCCGGCGCAGAAATAATAACTACTCCATCACTGCTCACAATACGGAATAACGATTGAACCACCCTAATGGGGTTAGCCACATGCTCAATCACATGATTTAAGATGACAAAGTCAAACTCTTCATCGCTAAAAGAGGAAAGACTTTCCTTATCTAAATCAGCAATATAATCAACATCTACGAATAGATTTGCATCAACTTCAGGGAAGTATTGGATAGCTTCTTGCTTGGAGATAGCATCGCAGTAAACCACTTCACATTTATCGGGAACTAATGCGGGCTGGTTAAGTGCACCTATCTCTAAACCACGTCCTTGTAAAAAAGCATATCCCTGAGTGCGATGTTGCATTAATGAAGATCCTCACGTTATGCAGAGTGATAACAGTAGCAGCTACAGTGAGTTTAAGTATGTCTCTACCACGTCGCTTGCTTTCCCAAAAGATTGGATACAGCCTTGACTTATCCATATGGCTAAGTCACAGGACTCTTGAATAAAATCCATACTATGGGACACGACTAAAACTGTTGTGTTGTCATTCCATAGTTCATCCATTTTCTGCTTACTTTTTTGCTTAAACTTTTCGTCTCCAACGGAGAGTACTTCATCTACCACTAGAATATCAGGATGAATATCTGTTGCGATCGCAAATGCCAGACGTGCCACCATCCCCGATGACAATCCTTTGACAGGAATATTTGCATACCCCTCAAGTTCTGCAAACTCTAAAATACTGCTAACACGCGCTTTCATCGCCTGTCTAGAAAAGCCTAGAAGAACACCGTAAATCACAATATTATCAGTTACAGAAAGCTCAGGCTCAAAGCCAGCCCCTAACTCAATCAGCGGCGCAATATTACCCCGCACCCGCACAGTGCCACTAGTCGGTTGAAGGATGCCACAAATCACCTTTAAAAGAGTGGACTTCCCCGACCCATTAGCCCCAATAATGCCGATTTTGTCCCCAGCAGAAATCCCAAGATCAATATCCTTTAAAACCTGCCTTCGGCTAGGTGTGCGAAATTTTCCCTCTAGTAACGATAAAGCCGTACGTTTGAGATCGTAGGAGAACTCTTCTTGCGTACGCCGCCATAATGAAACCTGATCGAGCCGAATAACTTCCATGCCCTAAAGTAAATCCATGAAATGCGGCTTAAGCCATTGAAAGCTAAACCATCCTAATGCCAGAAAAATAGTGCCACTCAACAATGTAGGCAATACTAGCTGTAAATCTGGAGTAGTTCCTGACAAAACAATTTGTCGAATGCTCTCAATGATAGGGGATATTGGATGAAATACTAAAAGCGCCCTTACCCGTTCTGGAACAATTGCAGCCGGATAAAAAATTGGACTACTAATCCAGAGGCCAAACGTCACCAGCTCATAGAAGTAGGGCAAATCGCGAAAAAAGACATTCAGGGACGACACCAGCAGCCCCACCCCCACACAGGTCATAACCAACCCGATCAGCGGCAGGGGCAATACCAGCACATTCAAAACATTCTTAGAAAAAACCAGTGCGGTAATCGCCAGTAGCGGCAATGTGCCCACGCACAGCTGATACACATTGGCAGCAACCGTTGAGACCGGAAACGCACTCATCGGTAGACTGACTTTATTCAACAGACCACCGCTATTGACAATGCTAGAGAGGGCCTGAGCTGTGGATGTTGAGAAAAAATTGATCACGACCATCCCCGTAAAGGCGGCCAATACATAGCTCAAGATAGAGTTGTTGTAATATTCGGCAAATGTTGCACCAAAAATCGCCGCATACACAGCCGTCATAATCAACGGATTGAGCAGAGACCAATAGGCACCCAAAACAGAGCCGCGATACCGGACCTTCAGGTTGCGCTCCACCAAAATCCTTAGGATATCGCTATAGCGTTTAAGCTGTACCTGACGAGCAGGACTCACGACTTTCAACACAATCACTCTCCAGTAGGGCTATAGATTTCACGGGCCTTGTCAAACAGCATTGACCCCACACAACAGTTCAAGACAACAAAAAACTAAAGCTGCGACTTTAAAGCTGTTGCCACCGTCTCAATTTGGGCCGATATCAGCTCAGGCCACATGGGCAAGCTCAAAACTTCTTGCCCCAACTGATTACTAACAGGGTTTTCTGCATGTAGACCCAGATAGATGGGCAGCTTATCTTGGGGAATAGGATAGTAGATCATCGCCCCAATCCCAGCCTCTGCCAGAGCCTGCTTGACCTGATCGCGTTTGCCACCCAAAACACGCACAGTGTACTGATGAAACACATGTCCCTCAGAAAATTTAGGGACAATAACACCATCGGCACCCGCCAGCAACTGACTGTAGGTTTTAGCCACCTGTTGCCGCTGGTGATTCCACCCATCAATGTGCCGCAGTTTTACCTGTAAAATCGCCGCCTGCATGGCGTCTAGCCGAGAATTATAGCCCAGCATCAGATTGTTATAACGCTCTTTGGCACCATGGACCCTAAGCATACGAGCAGTCTCGGCAACCTGGTCATCATTGGTGGTGATCAGACCACCGTCGCCATAGGCTCCCAAATTTTTGGTGGGAAAAAAGGAAAAGGCCCCAACATCGCCAATGGTGCCAACATAGCTACCCAGGATGCGATCGCGAGCTGCCTCACCACAGCCACAGCCAGCGCAGTCCCCTTTATAGACGGCCCCAAATGCCTGAGCACAGTCTTCGATTACTTTGAGGTTATGCTTGGCGGCAATCTCTAAAATCTGGGTCATGGCGGCCGGGTTGCCATACAAATGCACCGGCATAATGGCCTTAGTCTTGGGGGTGATTGCCGCCTCAATGAGGTTAGGGTCGATATTAAAGGAATCGGCCTGAATATCGACAAATACTGGCGTTGCCCCCACCATGCTGATGGATTCTGCCGTGGCAAAAAAGCTAAAGGGGGTGGTGATCACCTCATCCCCCGGAACAATTCCCATGGCCCGCAGACCAATAACTAGGGCATCGGTGCCGGAGTTCACGCCGATGGCGTGCTTGACGCCTAAATAGTTGGCCACATCGGTTTCAAATGCCTTGACCACAGGCCCCAGGATAAACTGCCCGGAATCTAGTACCTGATTGACGGCAGTCTGTATTTCAGCCTTAATGGCCTGGTACTGGGACTTGAGATCGAGGATGGGGATATTGATCTGGCTCACGGTATTTCACTTACCCTACTGGTCTTAATGCTGGGGAGCTCTGCTCTAGAATCTTAGGACGATTTGTGTCGTCATTTTGATATGCGTGTTGCCGTTGTCCATGAATGGCTGGCCAGCCATGCCGGTTCTGAGAAAGTCGTTGAACAGATTTTGCAGCTCTATCCAGATGCCGACCTGTTTAGTCTGGTGGATTTTTTATCTGCGGAGCAGCGTCATTTTATTGGGCACCGTGCTGTTCAAACCTCGTTTATTCAGCGGTTACCTTGGGCAAAACGAGTCTTTAGACAATATTTGCCCCTAATGCCCCTGGCGGTCGAGCAGTTTAATTTAGCCGCCTACGACGTGGTAATTTCGAGCAATCATGCAGTGGCAAAGGGGGTACTGACAGGTCCCCATCAGCTCCATATCAGCTATGTACACACCCCCATTCGGTATGCCTGGGACTTGCAGCATCAGTATTTGCAGCAGGCAGGTCTAGAGCGTGGGCCAAAGGGAGCCCTCACCCGTCTGATTTTGCACTATCTGCGGCTGTGGGACACCACCAGCGCCAATCGAGTGGATCGATTTGTGGCCAATTCTCAATTTGTGGCCAAGCGGATCTGGCGAGCCTACCGCCGACCGGCAACGGTAATTTACCCGCCAGTGGATGTATCTCGGTTCGAATGGCAGCAGGCTCGAGACGATTTTTATCTGACGGTGTCACGGTTTGTGCCCTACAAGCGAGTCGATCTGACGGTGGCAGCCTTTAACCAATTAGGGCTACCGCTGGTGGTGATTGGCGATGGTTCAGACTGGCAGCGAATTAAGACGATGGCGGGGCCAACAATTCGCCTATTGGGTAAACAGCCCGACGAGGTAGTCGCTGATTATATGCAGCGGTGCAAAGGATTTATCTTTCCAGCAGAAGAGGATTTTGGCATTACCCCGGTCGAGGCTCAAGCGGCGGGCGCTCCCGTGATTGCCTTTGGCCGAGGGGGCGTTGCTGAAACCGTCATCCATGGAAAAACGGGCGTTCTATTTTCGGAACAGACAGTTGACAGTCTGGTACAGGCCGTAAAATCCTTTGATATGGGTATGTATGAATTAAACCGGGGTAATCTACGCCGACAGGCGGAAAAATTTTCCATCGAGTGCTTTCGCACCCAATTTCATGAGTGTGTTGAGCAAACCTATACAGGTTTTCTGCGAGGTAATCCCTTAGAGTAGTTAGGTTATCGCCCTCGGCATCAGGTGCTCATGACTCTTTCTCAGCCGACTCAACCTGCGATCGCAACCCTTAAAGTCAACGCCCATCCTGGCTACATGGTGACAGCCTTGGTTGTATGCGATGCCATCTGCCTGAGTTTAGCCGGCATTGTCAGTGTGTATGTGCGGCTATGGTTTAACGGTCAGTATGAGCCATCGCTGTATTGGGAGCTATGGCCGTTACTGGGGCTGTTTTTACTCGGCTATGGCCTATCAGGTCTTTACCCAGGCCAGGGGGTGGGGCCAGTGGAAGAACTCCGACGATTAACCCTAACCACAACGCTGCTCTATCTCACCCTGGGGTCGGCCATCTTTCTGTTTCGAGATTTAGAGCTGTATTCCCGAGCCGCTTTTCTCATGGCTTGGGGGCTATCTATTATCTTTCCACTGCTGGGGCGTTACGGGCTGAGAGCTTTAGTGGCAAAGCGCTCTTGGTGGGGTTACCCAGTACTTGTGCTGGGGGCTGGCAAAACCGGAGCCGTCGTTATTCGCACCCTGCATCGTCAGCCAGCCCTGGGTCTAAAACCCGTCGCCGTGCTAGATGACGATGTCACCAAGCACGGCAGTCTTGAAGGGGTTCCAGTCATTGGCAACCTGGCCCAGGCACCGGTACTCGCCAGCCGTGACCACATTCCCTACGCCATCATGGCCATGCCGGGGGTGCACCGCGACCGCCTACTGTATGTAGCACAGCGCTATGGTCGAGCCTTTCCCCACTTACTCATTATTCCTGACCTGTTTGGCATGGCCAGTCTGTGGGTTGCCGCCCGCGATTTGGGTGGCGTCCTCGGCCTAGAATCTCGACAACAGCTTTTACTACCGGGTCCTAAGCTAACCAAAAGTCTTTTAGATCAGTGCCTCACCCTACTGGTCGGGATTATTTCCCTACCCCTAATTGTCCTGATCGCCCTGACTATTCGCCTCGACTCCCGAGGTCCCATTTTCTATCGGCAAACCCGCATTGGTCGTAAAGGGCGTCCCTTCAAAGCCTGGAAATTTCGCACCATGGTGCCCAACGCCGATCAGGTACTCAAGGAGTATCTCATCAGTCACCCAGAATTACGGGCCAATTGGGTCCAAGACCGCAAGCTGAAATATGACCCCAGAATTACCCGGTTAGGTCGATGGCTGCGTCGCACCAGCTTAGATGAACTCCCCCAGCTCTGGAACGTACTACGGGGAGAAATGAGTCTCGTGGGTCCCCGCCCCATCGTCCACGATGAAGTCAAACTATACGAAGAAAAATTCGAACTCTACACCCAGGTACTCCCAGGGTTGACCGGGTTATGGCAAGTCTCAGGCCGTAACAACATCACCTACCAAGAGCGGGTTAATCTCGACGCCTACTATGTGCGCAACTGGTCAGTTTGGCTAGATATCTATATCCTAATTCGTACCGTTTGGGTGGTCCTAATGGGGGACGGTGCGTATTAACTCAGCTCAATCCACACAAAAATTTTTCACCATTCTGCGCTCTGGCCCGTGGCAAGACTGGCTGTGGCTCGGGGCCATGGTCGTGCTACCGTTCGCTAGCTACTTGAGTCTAGCCATCCTAGTGGCCCTCATGCTCACCGCTTTGTACCAGCGCTTTCACCCCATCCGTCAGGTACTGTGGCGCCAAGGCTATGGCCTTTTAACCCTGGGGTTGATAATCAGCGCCTGCTTTGCGGTCAACCGTGGTGATGCATGGCTGCAACTAGCCAATTTTCTACCCTACTTTTTGCTGGTCGGCGTCCTCTACACGGCCCCTCGTTTTCAGCCCAACGGCCAGCTCTTAACCACCATGGCCCAGGCTCTGGTGCTAGGTTCGTTACCCTTTAGTATCGCCGCTCTAATCGAATACATTGTCAGATTCCCCAATATTGCCGCCCGGGTAATTGATTGGCCAATCTTTCAGTGGGTATTTGACGTCAGCTTTAATGGCCACCGCGCCCATGCCGGTTTGAGCCATCCCAACATTTTGAGCAACTATCTAACCATTGTGCTGGGTCTGGGGCTAGGGCTACTGGTGGGACAGATATATCAGGGAGCAAAAGAATCTCGTAGAATGACAGCCGCTATCGCCACGGCTGTCACCTTGGCTGGCATCGGTGTTTTTTGCACCAGCTCCCGGAATGGGTTGATCGCCGCCGTCGCCCTGTTACTCATTGCCGGATACTTAGCTCGGCGCTGTCGCTGGGTGTGGATGTTGGGGCTCGTCATTGCCAGCGCCATTACCACAGGACTATTGGTTATGGGCTTTGGCGGTCGTTCCCTCAGCATTGCTCTATTTACCAACGACCCCCGTGTTGCGGCCTGGCAAATAGCCATTGACCTCATTCAGCAGCGTCCCCTAGTGGGCTGGGGGCTGGGGGGCTTTAGTCACCAATATGTGCCCTTTAGCGTCACCGATCATGAGCGTCTGTTTCATCCCCATAATCTTTGGCTCTATTTAGCCTGTGACACCGGCATTCCCACCATGCTGCTCTTTTGTGGGGTGGTCGGCCATCGCTATATGGCTGGCATCCGACGCCTGCTTGTCAGCCCCAATACTGCCCTACTGAGCTATCTGCTGGGCTTTACCGGCTGCATTCTCTTTGGCCTGTTTGATGTCACCCTGTTCGATGCTCGTATTAACGTTCTGAGCTGGTTTCTTTTGGCAAGCATTGGTGTTTTAACCCGCCATACGTCATCAGCAAATCCACAAAAATAAGTGCGAGCAGGAAGGCTCTCTTCACCCATTACTGCTCGCACTCATTTTTTTGAAAATTTGGAAATATAGTCTAGAAATACTTTTTGGGACGTTTGGCAGCCCTGGAATCGTTCAGGCTAGATTAGCTTGACTGCTTTAAGACCAAAGTACATACCAATACCAGCACCTGCTGCGCCAAACAAAATCACCAAATAAATCACTGCTCCAGCCATTGCCAAACTCCTTTTTTATAGCAATCAAAAAAGACGTATATTCAACCATTGAAACATGTTCATTGACCATTTGTCGCGACCGATCTGCCCTTTGATGATCTAAGCGCACCCTTGAATGTGAACCTCTAAGGCTAGAATGGAGAGCCTAGAGGTTTGAAACAGCAGCATCCCATGAGCAAAGGCACATTATTCGATAAAGTTTGGGACCTTCACACGGTCACCACACTCCCCTCAGGCCAAACCCAACTATTTATTGGTCTACACCTCATCCATGAGGTGACGAGCCCCCAGGCCTTTGCTATGCTGCGCGATCGCAACCTGCCAGTCATGTTTCCCGAGCGCACCGTCGCCACGGTGGATCACATCGTCCCCACCGAAAACCAGGCCAGACCCTTCGCCGACAGCCTGGCCGAAGACATGATTGCTGCCCTAGAGAACAATACCCAAACCAACGACATCCGCTTTTTCAATGTCGGTTCTGGCAGCCAGGGCATCGTCCATGTCATTGCCCCCGAGCAAGGCCTAACCCAGCCCGGCATGACCATTGCCTGCGGCGATAGCCACACCTCTACCCATGGAGCATTCGGCGCGATTGCCTTTGGCATCGGCACCAGTCAGGTACGAGATGTCCTCGCCTCCCAAACCCTATCCCTCGACAAACTTAAAGTGCGGCGCGTCGAAGTCAATGGCTCCCTGGCCCCTGGCGTCTACGCCAAAGATGTAACCCTGCACGTTATTCGCAAGCTGGGGGCCAAGGGCGGCGCCGGCTATGCCTATGAGTATGCTGGCAGCACCATCGAGGCCATGTCCATGGAAGAGCGCATGACCCTGTGCAATATGTCCATTGAGGGCGGAGCCCGCTGCGGTTATATCAACCCCGACCAAACCACCTACAGCTATCTGAAAGATCGCAAGTTTGCCCCCCAAGGAGATGAGTTTGCCCAGGCTGTCAGCTGGTGGGAGAGCCTGCGAAGCGATGCCGATGCCGACTATGACGACGTTGTCGTATTTGACGCCCAAGAAATTGCCCCCACCGTTACCTGGGGCATCAGCCCAGACCAAGCCATTGGCGTAGATGAAGCCATTCCCAAGCTGGCAGCCTTTACCTCAGATGAGCAACCGCTGATCCAAGAAGCCTATGCCTATATGGACCTGGCCCCTGGCCAGCCCATGCTGGGCACCCCCATTGACGTATGCTTTATCGGCAGCTGCACCAACGGTCGTCTCAGCGATTTACGAGAAGCAGCCAAGGTGGCCCAGGGCCGTCACGTAGCCACAGGCATCAAAGCCTTTGTTGTTTCGGGGTCAGAACAGGTGAAACAGCAGGCCGAAGCCGAAGGTCTAGATAAAATTTTTGTGGAAGCTGGTTTTGAGTGGCGAGAACCCGGCTGTTCCATGTGTCTGGCCATGAACCCTGACAAACTAGAGGGTCGACAGATCAGTGCATCGTCTTCAAACCGCAATTTCAAAGGACGACAGGGATCTTCCTCGGGACGCACCCTACTTATGAGCCCGGCAATGGTGGCCCTGGCAGCGGTCAACGGCCAAGTTAGCGACGTACGCAGCTTGTTGCAACCGGCATAGCTCTTAAACACAGAACCTAGGCCAAGGAAACCAAGCCCCAGGGGAGACGCAGCCCCAAACACAGGCCAAACTTGCCAGGCAAGAAAATTTTCCCTAGCGAGATATAAACAACTACAGCACAAAGGTTTCGCTTTTCTTAACCTTTTGATTACCTTCTGTTAAGGCTTTGCTTTAATCATGTCGGTAATATCGACTAAGCGAGCTTTGCTGCGCTGTCAGGGGAACCACTTGCTTTAACTATCGATTAGCTCACAAAACCATTTTTTTGGTCATCGACAGTCACCCCTGGTAGCCGTTATATCAGCTTTATTTTTAGCAGAGTTATTCAAGCATTGCCGTTGGCTAAAATACATCTCTGCCGTCGATTGCTCATACAGCATTCACAGGGGCCTAGTTTTTTCTATGTCAGTATCCCAGCTCACCCAAAGAACTCGCACATCAGACCACTACATTGCACTGCTTGAGCAGCTTTATCACGAGCGTAATTTAACTCAATTTACGGCGGGTCACAGCATTCCCCTAAGACGCAATGAAATCTACGTTATCTGCCGGGGCATTGTGCAGCTGCACACCATTCACCCGGACGGTAGCGAAACATTATTGGGCCTAGCTGGGCCATCCATGCCCTTCGGTCTGAGCCTGACGGGTGTTAGCCCCTATTGGGCAACCGCTCTAACCCCCGTGGATGTTTTGCCCCTAGCGATGGCAGAGTTAGAAAATTCGCCGACGTTAATGGCCGGTTTGTTCTCCCACCTATCTCGACGTCTCCAGCAGTCAGAAGCCTGGCTAGCCCTATCTGGCAAACGCTTAGTGGCAGACAGGCTACGGCAGCTTCTAATTATGCTGGCCCAGGAGTTTGGCAAGGTAGAACCCCAGGGGGTCAAATTAACCATCCGTTTAACCCATCACCAGTTGGCCACAACCATTGGTACTACCCGCGTTACTGTTACTCGTTTGCTCAGAGACTTTCGCAAAGAAGGGTGGCTCACAATCCATCAGCGTTATCTCATTGTGCCCCTGAGCATGATTAATTGAGTTGCGATCGCAAAGCCCCTAGGCCAGCCAACCAAGAGAGCCGGGTGGTCATGCAATAAAACCATCAGCTGACCAATAGTCCTAAAAACACCTGTAGATATTTGGCAGTTTGCCAAATATCTACAGGTGTTTCTGATATGGAAGATAAACCCATCGGCTAAGCACACTCTTTAACAGCATCGGGCAGCACCACCACCGTTTAATAGTTTTTGCTGATGTTCGAGATAGTCTGCAATTCACATAGACTTCAGAGTTTATTGAGAGATATGAAGCGCCCTCGATATTTGTACTTATCTCCAGACCTTTCCAAAAAACCGGTGATAACCTGAATAGTCGTAAACCACAATCAAAATTGTTCAATTATTAGTCTTGCTGATATTCAAATCAGACGGTCATGTCTGGTAGTGAATTATCTAGCTACCTGGGTTAAGCTGTCCCAAATGGATCTTGATTGATCTAATTATTCAAAAACTCGCTAGACATTCGAACCATCAGGAATATTTGAAAACTTTGGGGAGCGAGGATTCAACCTTGAGCCCTATGCTTATTTGCTTGCATTTGCTCCAACGCACCTCGGTGCCTGCCCAATGAAATTTCACACCAGACTTAACTATTCATGTTGACAACGTCTAAAGCGGCCATATCCTTTGAGGGGTTTATCTCTAAAATTCGCCCCTTATTAAGTCGCGTATACGCTGAGGAGCAGATCAATGACCTTGCTCCAAAACTATACGATCTGACAAAAGCGCATCTCAAAGCCCATGCCCAAGAAGATTTGGGTAAGTGGGATCAAGACAAGATCTTGTTAATTACCTACGGTGATAGCATCTGCAGCGACAATGCATCCCCGCTACAAACACTGCATCAGTTTCTCAATACTTACCTAGGTGAAACCGTTACAGGCGTCCATATTCTGCCATTTTTTCCCTACAGTTCTGACGATGGCTTTGCCGTTATTGACTTTTTGGCAGTCAATAAGACCCTGGGTAACTGGGCAGATGTCGAGGCCATTGGGCGCAACTTCAACCTGATGTTTGATCTGGTTGCAAACCATGTGTCTAGCCAAAGTGAATGGTTTCAGCAGTTCAAGCAAGACCAGCTGCCAGGTCGCGACTACTTTATTAGCCTGCCCGACGATACACCCACCTCAGATGTGGTACGCCCACGCAGCAGTCCCCTGTTAACCCCGGTGGAAACCACCCGAGGCTTGCAACATGTATGGACTACATTTAGTGCCGATCAGGTGGACCTCGACTATGGCAATCCCGACGTCTTCCTAGAATTTGTCAGCATCATGCTGGGCTATGTCGAGCACGGCGCTCGCTACATTCGTCTAGATGCTGTGGGGTTTTTATGGAAGTCCTTGGGAACCTGCTGCATTCATTTACCCGAAACCCACACCTTAATTCAGACCTTCCGCGAGATTCTACAAATGGTGGATCCAGGTATTGCCCTGATCACCGAAACCAATGTGCCAAATCGTGAAAATCTGAGCTATTTTGGCGATCGCAACGAAGCCCACATGATCTACAACTTCAGCTTGCCACCACTGCTGCTGAATGCGTTGATGCAAGGCCGCTCAGATCACCTAAAAACCTGGATGATGAGCATGCCGCCAGCCCCCATTGGCTGCGCCTACTTTAATTTCACCGCCTCCCACGACGGCATTGGCATGCGCCCCACCGAAGGTCTGCTGGAAGAGAAAGAGTTTGAAACCCTTATCGATACCATGCGCAGCTTTGGTGCCCAAATTAGTATGCGCAGCAAGGCTGATGGTAGCGAGTCGCCCTACGAGATTAATATTTCTCTGTTTGACGCCCTCCAAGGAACGGCCCAGGGGCCTGACCAGTGGCAAATTGAGCGATTCCTCTGCTCACAGACTGTCATGATGTCCTTAGAAGGCATTCCCGCGTTCTACATCCACAGTCTGTTAGCCACCCCCAATGACACGGAGAAGATGCAGCTCACCGGCCACAATCGCTCCATCAATCGTCACTGCTGGCATAAACAACAATTAGACGCGCTCCTAAATGATCCTGAGTCTGCCCAGTCAATTGTCTTAAAAGAGCTTTCACGACTGATCCAGATTCGTCGTCAGCAAAAAGCGTTTCACCCGAATGCCACCCAATACACCCTGCATCCAGAAAACCCTGCACTACTGGCATTTTGGCGTCAGAGTATTGCCCGCGATCAGAGTATCTTTTCGATTCATAACCTCAGCAACCAATCCCATTCCCTGCATCTGAGCGCCTTAAATTTAGTCAACACAGATACCTGGCTTGATTTGATTAGCGGCGAACACTTTGAGGATTTACATGCGGTTTATCAACTGAAGCCATACCAGTCGGTTTGGCTAACCAACCGCCCTTACTACAATCCCGAAAATACTCCTGACCAGGTAGATCTAGAATTTCTCTACCAGGTTTAAAGACCACGGAGTCATTACACACTATCGCTGGTCTGACCAATGGGAGTGACTAACCCATCAATGCTGGTGCTTCCCTTATCTATCTGATACTGCGCTAAACCGGCTGGCCCTTTTTTCTGGGCCCAAGATGATAGCGTTGGTCGCTGTCCCTGGTAGTCATACAGAGGAATTCCATAACCACAAGACGTCTGAACCCGGTGGATATCTACCATAATTATCTGCCGGGCACCGGGCATCATCTCAAAATGAGTAGCCAAGTCAGTCCAACCCTCTGTGTTGGGTAATATCACCCTACCTTGACCATACAGTCGCAAAATCAATGGCTGACGGTCAAAGCTACAAAACATCAGCGTAATGCGGCCATTGTCGACCAGATGGGCAGAGGTTTCATTGCCGCTCCCGGTCAGGTCCAGGTAAGCCACACGAGTAGGCGACAAGATCTGAAACGTATCTAAGCCTTTGGGAGATAAATTAACATGGCCATTCGGCATCAAAGGAGCCGTGGCCACAAAGAAAAGCTGCTGCTTTTGAATAAAGTCTTGGTGTGATGAAGCCAGCTCAGAAAACACCTTAGCCATGTAGAAGTCTAATGAGGGGAAAACCTGGTATCACGCTACCATAGGAACTCGGTAACGTCGTCTACGGTAGCGTCTCAAAACACTATGGCCCAAGCAACGTCTAAAATCATGTCGGTCAGCGGCCGCGGTATTCCTTTATCGGGTAATGACATCGATACGGATCGTATTATTCCGGCTCGGTTTCTGCGCTGTGTGACCTTTGACGGCCTAGGTCAAAACGTTTTTGCCGACGATCGGGCCCAAAGTAACGGCACCCACCCCTTTGAGCAACCCCAGTACCAAGGGGCTAAAATTTTAGTCGTCAATAGTAATTTTGGCTGTGGTTCATCGCGCGAACATGCTCCCCAAGCGATTATGCGCTGGGGCATCGGTGCCATTGTTGGTCAAAGCTTTGCCGAGATTTTCCTGGGCAATTGTGTTGCCATCGGCATGCCCTGTGTTACGGCCACACCAGAACAGATTACGCAGCTCCAGACATTGATTGCCGACTCCCCTGATGCGGACCTTACCCTCGACTTAAACACCCTAAACATCGCTGGCGGCGGCCTAGATACAGCAGTCTCCATCAAAGAAGGCAACCGCCAAATGTTTATGAACGGCACCTGGGATGCATGCGGCCAACTATTACAGGGTGCAGAAAAAATTAAAACAACCGCAGCCAACCTCCCCTACGTGAGTTGGAGCAAGGCATAGCCGGCCCAGATCTGAGGAAGGCTTTCTGCTCCCATCTCTCCTACCTTCTGCTGCTTAGTAGCTGCTTAGTAAAGATTCTCAGTAGGACATTCTTAGTAAGACATTGTGGTTTCTCGAGGGCTGTTGGCGGCCCCCGAACTAATCACACCTCGTTTAGCATCGACAGTAATGATAGTGCCATCACGAATGATGCTGGTGGCATCGGTTACCCCCACTAACACCGGAATACCAAGGCGTAGCCCAAGGACAGCGGCATGTCCACCATGACTGGCATCTTCTGTGACGATGCCGCCTGCATGGCGCATGATGTCTACATAATCGGCACTGGTGCTGGGCACCACCAAAATTTCACCGGGGTTAAAGTTACTAACGTCTAACGCCTTACTCACCACCCGGGCTCGACCGCTCACCACACCTTCACCAATGCCTTTGCCATGGCCAAGGACAGCGGTTACCAACTCCACCTTAATCAAATCTGTAGAGCCTGAAACCCCCTGTAATGTGCCCGCCGTCATCACCACCAAATCGCCATCATCAAGGAGGGCTTTTTCTTGGGCAACATTGACGGCTGACTGAAAGGTTTGATTGCTAGAGGGCAGATCGACAACTAGCAATGGTTTTACGCCCCACACTAGCTGTAGCCGGCGAGCCACCTCAACATGGGGGGTTACGGCCAGGATCGGCGTAAGAGGACGAAATTTAGACACATTACGGGCCGTGGAACCGGTTTTGGTCAGTGACATAATTGCAGCTGCATTGAGCTGTGATGCAATCTGCCCTACGGCTCTACTAATGGCGTTGGGAATTGTGCGACTGGTGCCGATTTCTGAATTCTGGGTACTTTGCTCTTTTTCAGTACGCAGGGCAATCTTGGCCATGGTAGCCACGGCTTCTACCGGATACTCACCAACCGCTGTTTCGTTGGAGAGCATGACGGCATCAGTGCCATCCAGAATAGCGTTGGCGACATCGGAGACTTCTGCCCGCGTGGGCCTGGGGTTGCTCACCATGCTGTCGAGCATTTGGGTGGCCGTAATCACAGGAATACCAAGACGGTTGGCAGTAGCAATGAGTCTCTTTTGCAGGATGGGCACATCTTCAGCAGGTAGCTCTACGCCGAGATCCCCCCGAGCAACCATGACACCATCTGACAGGGATAAGATCGCCTCCATCTGTTCGATGGCTTCATGCTTTTCAATTTTGACAATGACGGGGACTCGTTTGCCCGCATTGGCAATAATTTGCTTAATTTCTAAAACGTCCTGGGGATTCCGCACAAAGCTGAGCGCAACCCAATCAACACCTTGATCAAGACCAAAGGCAAGATCTACCTTGTCTTTCTCCGTCAGGGCCTTAATAGATAGATAGACACCAGGAAAATTAACCCCTTTGCTGTTGGACAGTTTGCCACCAACCACCACCTCACAGTGCAGTTCGTGTTTTTCCATGTCCTTACTGACAACCCGCATTTCCACTTTGCCATCGTCCATCAGGATGGTGGCACCAGTGGGGACCTCTTCCACCAGGGGCTCATAGGTAACAGAGCTGATGACCTGGGTACCGGGCAGCTGACGGCTGGTAAGGATAAAGCTGTCACCCGTCTTGAGACGGATAGAGCCATCTTCGAACTTACCTAACCGAATTTTCGGTCCCTGAAGATCCTGCAAAATGCCAACGGGCTGATTGAGCTCAAATGAGAGCTGGCGAATCAACCGAATACTACGCTGATGATCGTCATGAGTTCCATGGGAAAAATTGAGCCGCAAGGTGGTGGCACCGGCTTCAATTAGCGATCGCAACGTGTCAGAATCCTGAGTTGCAGGACCAATAGTCGATACAATTTTGGTCCGACGCATGGCATGGCGCAGTGGCATAGTGCTGTCCGTAGGCTAGCTGTCAGTGGGTTAAACAAACCACCGGATAGTATCATGTCTGGGTTCGATTCCGCTCCAACCCCCATTAGCTACATCCCTAGGGAGCACCCACTTAGCTGAGAGCCGACCTCTTCACCAAGGGCCATTCAGTAAGTCAGCTCAACCCTATACGTAGGTGACCACTGTAGCCAAACGCTTGTCCCAGTATCTGGCTACAAACCCAAAAAACATTAAGCCTAAATGAGATAACGTCACAAAACTTTATTATTCCCTCTAGGTAGCGTATACTTCGAAACATAGGTGTGAAGGAGTATTACTGTGGTTTCGGTGGCAACACGCCCTTCAGCGGTGCGCAGACGGGTACCCAAAGATCTTTTAGATGCGGACGGTGGTGTCAGCCCAGATCTACTCATATTTGTTGGCGCGGTTGCGTTAGTGACTGTTGCAACGTTTGGGTATTTTTCCTGGAGCTTTCCCCATTGGATTTGTTTTGCTTTAAACACGGTGGCTTTGCACCTCGTGGGTACTGTCATCCATGATGCGTCGCACAATTCGGCCCACAGCAATCGAATTGTGAATGCGGTTTTAGGCCACGGCAGCGCTCTGATGTTGGGCTTTACGTTCCCGGTATTTACTCGGGTACATTTACAGCACCACGCCAACGTCAACGACCCAGAGAATGACCCCGATCACTTCGTGTCTACCTGTGGTCCTCTCTGGCTAATTGCACCGCGTTTTTTCTATCACGAGATTTACTTTTTCCAGCGACGGCTATGGAAAAAGTACGAGCTATTGGAGTGGTTTTTGAGCCGTTTAGTCGTTGCAGGTCTGATTTACTCCGCTTGCCGGTTTGATTTTTTGACCTACTTTGCTAACTATTGGTTTGCCCCAGCCTTGGTGGTGGGTGTGGCCCTAGGATTATTTTTTGACTATCTTCCCCACCGTCCCTTCAAAGAAAAGAATCGCTGGAAAAATGCGCGGGTCTACCCCGGCCGCTTATTAAACTTGCTGATTATGGGGCAGAACTATCACCTAGTCCATCATCTATGGCCATCAATTCCCTGGTACAAGTACAAACCTGCCTACGAGGTGATGAAGCCTTTGCTTGATGAAAAAGGTTCCCCACAATCCTTAGGACTCAATCAACGCAAAGACTTCTGGGAGTTTGTATACGACATTTTCCTAGGTATCCGCTTTCACCATAAAAAGGACCATTAAAAACGCCCCGCTATCGATGTAGAAACCTTCTATAAAAGATTTCTACATCAATAGCGGGGAAGGTTTGTAAAGTCTATAACTCTATGCCGTTACGCTAGCCCAGTCGGGTCTTAAGCCGCTAGCTCCTCTGAGGTAGGGATGATAAATCTCAGCCTGGGGAATTGTCATGTAAACGTGGACCAGAAAGCGAATACACATGGGTAGGCTGCCAGCTACATGCATATGCTGCACATCCAGCAAGGGGACCGTATCCCAGTTGGGGCGCTGTCGTGCGATCGCAGCTGGAAAAATCGCGTCTAAATCCGACGTGACCGAAAATGTGACGCTAACCATAGCATCGGTTGTAATCGGATTATTACTCTCCAAAGCGTCGAGCAGCTCAGTCACTGCATCCGTCATGGCAGCTATTGAATTTTCAGGTACGGTGGTCGCACCTCGAATTGCCCGCACTCGCCAATCACCCATATCCCCCTGATGCATACTGCCTGCCCCCATACAATGCTCGGCTAACTCCCAGCCAATATCCTAGATAGACTAGCTGGTCTAGACCTGGATTAGGCCTACGCTTATCATCGAATTATCCACCAAAGGGACCAGGTAATGTAGTTCCAGGCGATTGATAAAGCCACAGGGGAACCCCCTGGTAAGCCAGCTCAAACTCTACCCAACCCAACAGTCGAGGGCTCATCCAGGACGCATTTGCCCTATTTCCGGGTAGCAACTTATTCCAAAATGGCTTGCGCTCTTCAATCGTGTACACTTCGGTCTTGTCCGGGTCTAGGTCCACCAATTCCGCCGCCCAACGTTTGGCATCAGCCTCGGTGCCCAGACGGTCTACCACCCCTAGCTCTAGAGCCTGGGCTCCGGTAAAAATACGCCCGTCGGCAAACCCCCGCACGGTCTCCTCATTCAAATTACGCGCACCAGCCACCGTCGACACAAACTGACCGTAGCTAACATCAATCAGTTCCTGCAAAATTGTTTGCTCAGCCTGGGTTAGCTCCCGATCAAACGACAGAATGTCTTTGTAGGGACCAGATTTAATCACCTTAAACGACACCCCAACTTTCTCCAGCAGCCGCTCCAGGTTATTCCCTCGCAGAATCACCCCAATGCTGCCGGTAATCGTACCTGGGTTGGTCACAATGTATTGGGCACCCATGCCGATATACACACCGCCTGACGCAGAAATATTGCCAAAGCTAGCGACAATTTTTACCGTTTCTTGCAGCTGCTTCAGGGCACTATAAATTTCTTGGGAATCACCCACCGTCCCCCCGGGACTATCAATCCGGAGCAGCAATGCGGGAAACTTCTTCTCTTTGACCTCTTCAAGGGCTTCCAGCACTCGCTTCCGGGTTCCCCCCGCAATCGCCCCTGAAATCTCGATACGGGCAATCTGTTTACGGAAACGTGGCTTGAATGGCCAAATCATAAATTACAGCTTAATAAACAACGGCAAGTCTAGATGCCTACTATAAACGTCCGTTGGCCTTTGGCGTTGGCCCACAGGCACAAACAGGACAATAACCTTTGCAGGTAGCGCCACCAGAACTTAACATTACTTTATAATACGTCTAATAGTCGCTCAGATAGTCATTTAGACTCATACACCTTCGTTACTGCATGGCATACCCCTTCGACCAGGAAAAGACATCCGCCCTGCTTTTGATTGCCCCGTTTTTTTTGTGGGGAACAGCCATGGTGGCCATGAAGGGAATCATCGACACCACCACCCCTTTGTTCCTAGCAACGCTGCGGCTAGTGCCAGCTGGTGTGCTCGTGCTAATGGTCGCCGCCCTGTTAGGACGGAAACAGCCCCAAAGCTGGCAAGGATGGGCCTGGATCGGAGGATTTGCCCTGGTAGATGGCACTCTATTTCAGGGCTTTTTAGCGGAAGGATTACAGCGTACGGGAGCCGGTCTAGGTTCAGTCATGATTGACTCTCAGCCCATCGCTGTCGCCCTGATGGCGCGGTTTCTATTTAAGGAAATTGTTGGCCCGTTGGGATGGTTGGGCTTAATTATCGGCATTGTGGGCATCAGCTTATTGGGGTTGCCCGATGACTGGATTATTCAAGCCGTGTCAGGGGTTTCGTCCGTCCTGACCACAGGGCATTGGCCAACCCAGTCCGAGGCCATGATCAGCCAGCTGCCAATGGGGGCCGATTTACTCGCTGTACTCCTTGGCCATGGCGAATGGTTAATGTTATTGGCAGCCTTATCCATGGCCGTGGGGACGGTGATGATCGCCTACGTCGCTCGCCATGTGGACCCGGTTGTGGCAACGGGCTGGCATATGATTTTTGGCGGATTGCCCCTCTTGGGGCTGTCCGCCTACACCGAAGTACAGCAGTGGCAAACTATTACCCCCGAGGGATGGCTAGCCATTCTCTATGCCACCGTCTTTGGCAGCGCCATTGCCTATGGTGTGTTTTTCTATTTGGCTTCCAAGGGCAACCTCACCAGTCTCAGCGCGCTCACGTTTCTCACACCGGTGTTTGCCCTCACCTTTAGCACATCCCTGCTGTCAGAAAATCTCACCACCGTTCAATGGACCGGTGTGGGATTTACCCTTGTGAGCATTTATTTGGTCAATCAGCGGGATGTGATTACCCAAGCACTCATAGATATCCTGGCGGGACCATCGATACGGGGGGTTGCTGAAGCGATTAGCCCCACTCTGTCGAGCGCTCTAACGAACTGGTTGAGGTCGCATCGTCCGGTGGATTCATCGTCAGACTAATAATGGACACCATAGATAAGTTCCCCACAAGACCTAGCCACATCTGGGCTTCACACAGAATCCTCATATACTAAGAAGTCTTGATAACTAGTCTGAATATCATCTAGCTATTTGAGTTAGTATTGGCTGCAAGCTGGTAAAGCCTGTCGTGAAACTATGGGTGCTGAAGTAACGGCAGCTTTGCACATGCCACGTTTAATTTTGGGTACAGTAGTTATCATATTGCGCTGTGCTATTGTCCGTTAGCTCAAACAACGGCTTGATTATTTAGGCTTCTCGTCAATACCCGTAGGGTTGTTTTGCTCTATGCGCGTCGCGAGAACGCTTTCCAAACGTTAAAACAGTCTGATTATTTTATAGATTTAGCAGGCATCTGCGTTGGACACGCTGAATAGTCAATCTAAACGGTACAGATAAAGACGCAGGTACTGGATATAGAACTACTATGATTTGGCGCTCTACTCTAGTATTTTTAACAAGCCTGACAGCCCTTACACTACCTCTGCACGCCAAAAGTAGCCCCATGCTCGTGGCACAGTCCTCGGTAGTTGATCCCAATGCCGCTATTGATACGGGTGAGGCTGTACCCACTTTTGGGGGTCTTCCCAGCAATTCTCCTCTGCAAAGCGCTACATCTGAGCAGCAGGTAGAAGAAATTAAGGTCATTCAGCAAGAGCTGAAGAAACGGGGTTATTACAACGGCCCCATTGATGGCATCTACGGACCGGGTACGGCAGCCGCCATTCAAACCCTGCGCGGTCAAGAAGATAGCCAGCCAGATCTGTTCGCACCAGAGGAGGCCCCGACCGATAGCGCTGCACCGGTCGATATTCCTGAAAATTCAGACGCGCCACCAGAGGCAGACGCGCCGTCAGAGGCAGACGCGTCACCAGAGGCAGACGCATCGGAAGATAGGACAATTCGAGCTAATGCCACCAATACGGCTCCTGATGACATCAATATTGGCGATGATGTTTCACCAGAAACTGGTGTAGACAGTTCCCCCAGCGAAGCCTCGGACGGTGCGGCTGAAACCACCCAGGCTGCATCCCCAGGGTTGGGACGGTTGCTGTGGCCTGGATTAGCCTTAATTGCCGCTCTTGGCAGCTTTGGCATTGGTTTTGTGTTAGCGAATCGAGTCAAAGCAGGTGCGGACGACGAGACCGAGTCTCCTTGGGGAGCTGTTCCCGATGAGGTGCCTCAGCCAGAATATCCGCTTCCCCAATCATCCCTCAATGGTCACGCAGCGACTAACGGGGCAGATACCCACGCTGAGGCTAACGTTGTGGCTCATCAACCCAACGGCAGGGGTGATAATTTGTCAGCCTTAGCAGCAAACACGGTCAGTCCGACTACTCGACTAGCCAAAGTTGATGTGATGGATGAGCTGGTTTCAAGCTTACAGGTGAGCGACCCGACCAAACGTCGCAAGGCTATTTGGGAGCTGGGGCAGCGGGGTAATTCGTCCGCTGTGCATCACTTGGTCAATAGCATGGTAGATGCTGACTCCAAGGAAAAAAGTCTGATTCTGGCAGCGCTTTCCGAGATTGGCATTCGCTCATTGAAACCCATGAACCGAGCCCTGGCCATTGCCCTCCAGGATGACAATCCCGATGTGCGAAAAAATGCGATCCGCGACTTGACCCGTGTTTATGATTTGGTGACCCAAATCAGTCAAATGTTAGGGCATGCGACGGAAGATGAAGATCCTGAAGTGCGCCGAACAGCAGAATGGGCCTTGGGGCAGCTCAATCGCATTCGCGAAGCTCCCAAGCTCAAGTCATCGCTCAACACTTTAGAGGCCTCGCGCCCTCCATCGGAGCTGCTGCCCGATGAGGTGGAAAACTTAAAAAATTAGCGTTCGACCTAGAAACAGTCAGACAGCATTAGGCACAATCGTAGTAGGGTCATAGGGCTAAATCGAAGCGATAGCCATGGCACGGTGCTTGAAATTATTATTTGTCTCTACCCCCGTTGGTCCCTTGGGCTCAGGTTTAGGGGGCGGTGTTGAGCTGACGGTGGTGAATTTGGTAGCCGCCTTGACCCAGCGTGGTCATCAGGTTGAGATCGCAGCCCCAGAAAGCTCCCATATAGACGCAGCACAGCTAATCCAAATCCCTGGAACACTCCAGCCCACCGCCCACACCCAGGGGCGAGACACCCCAGCCATCATGGTGGACAATGCCGTCTTAGCAAACCAGTGGACCTATGCCCACCAGGTACAGCACAGCTACGACCTGATCGTTAATTTCGCCTACGACTGGCTGCCCTTTTACCTGACATCATTTTTTGATGTTCCCATTGCCCATTTTGTTAGTATGGGCTCCCTCAGTCGGGTCATGGACCGCGCCGTAACCCAAATCCATGAGAAGTTTCCAGGCACCCTAGGGGCCTATACCCAAGCGCAGGTAGATACCTTCCCTAAAGGGTTAACCTGGCAGCTGCTCAGTAGCGCCATTGACCTTAGCCAGTATGCCTATTGCGATACCCCTGGGCCTGACCTGGTGTGGCTTGGCCGCATTTCACCGGAAAAAGGCCTCGAAGATGCCGTGGCCGCAGCGCAGTACACCCACACCCCTCTAAAAATCCTAGGCAAGCTAGAAAATGCAGACTACTGGCAAACCATTCAGCAATCCTATCCAAACGCCCCCATTGACTATTTAGGATTTGTCAACACCCAAGAGCTACAGGCCATTGTCCGGGGCTGTCGAGGACTGCTGATGACGCCACGCTGGGTAGAAGCCTTTGGCAATGTGGCCATTGAAGCCTTAGCCTGTGGTGTGCCTGTAGTCGCCTATCGACGTGGTGGCCCCGCCGAAATCATTGACCATGGCAAAACAGGTTGGCTGGCGGAACCCGATAATATTGAAAGCTTAGTTAATGGCATTCAACAGTTAGACCACATTGATCGTCACTACTGCCGCCAGCAGGCAGAAACCAACTATTCATTACCGGCCCTGGGTGAACGCTTTGAAAATTGGTTTGAGACCATTATTGAACAGGCTCCCCAAGGCTAAACCATACGTCATCTACGGAAGTACGTACTAACTCCCTAGGTGTTCTACCCAGCTCCACTTTTCACCCCCCATTGCCCATGCTCTCTATCCCCTTAATCGAAATCACTCAACTCATTGAACGATTGGCAGACTACCCTGAAGCGTTGCGATCGCTGCAAGAAATTGAGGACTGCGACGGTGACTTAAACGATGCGGCCCTATCCTTAGCGCTGCGGGCCGGCTTAGAACCCTCTGAAAACGACGGTTGGTTAGAAGGGTTTGCTAAGCGCTATCGACATATTGCCTGTCTGTCACAGTTTCGAACAGCCCTAAACGACCAGCAAATCGTTGAACTGGTTCAACATCTGACCCAAAATAGCCAGTGTCCCAATCTTTTAGTCGTGCCCGTAGCGCTCTACATCAGCAAAACTGGCGTCGATATGTTTTGTCAGAGTTTTGACAATAGTCGGGTGTCTGCCGATTAGAGTTGGCTGGGGCTTTGTCGTTGCTGACTTAGAGGATGAGCCCGGTTAGATAGGCTACAGGACAGCATCTCGCAGATAAAATCATCCTGAGGATTAGCAACGCCTATTTCTTAACTTGGTGACCATAGCAATTACACAAATTTTGTATAAAGCAACTTCACAAACATCCGGGCACCCTAAAACAGAGGATAAAATCAGGCCCAGTAGCCTTGAGGTGGAGTGAGTCCTGCCCAAAAATCGATACTGTGGGTCTAACAGTCCATACGTCGTTAAAACGGAATTTGATACCTAAGCTGTGTATTTATCTAGAACACAGTCAAGATCAAACCGACTCACCGGGTGTATGACTTCGGCATAGTTAGCAATATGAAGAAAAACACCCCCTAAACCAGAAATGGCATTAAAAGATCGGTGCCCCAAAGGGCAGATGCTTCAATACCATTTCCTATTCAATCAACACACTAACCCCTTATCGGAGCTTTTCCATGACACGCTCAATCGCCCGGTCTAGCAATATCACCCTGACTAACCTAGAAGGCGTACCCGGCAAAGAAATCATCGAGCACTATGGTCTGGTTCAAGGCAGCACTATTCGCGCCAAGCATGTGGGCAAAGACATTTTAGCGGGCTTCAAAAACATCGTGGGTGGTGAGTTGAAGGCCTACACAGAACTGCTACAAGAATCCCGGAAAGAGGCCGTTAACCGCATGGTGCAGCAGGCTGAGCAGCTAGGCGCTAATGCCGTGGTCAATGTTCGCTTTGCCACCTCTTCAGTGGCACCTGGAGCGGCTGAACTCTTTGCCTACGGTACCGCCGTTAAAGTTCAGTAAACGGAGCACTCTAGTAGGCCATTGTAGGTAAACCTGATGGATATTCTTGTTTTTCTCATATTGCTTGGGGTGGGTTACTTTATTGGTAATCGCCGGGAGCGCAAACACTACGAAGACATTAAACGACGCGAAAAAAGCACCCTCCACGTACCGATCATGAGCTGGGGAGCCAAGCAAGACTTACCCTATGCCCATGAGGCTGAAATGTTTGTTGGCAGCGTGGTAGTCGCCAATGACTATTTCAAGACAATTTCAGCGGCACTCCGCAATCTGGTCGGCGGTCGAGTCACCGTTTATGAAACCCTGATCGACCGAGGACGACGAGAAGCCATGCTACGGATGAAAGAATCCGCCATCGAATGGGGCGCGTCCCAAGTCCTCAACGTGCGTTTTGAAACCTCAAACATCTCCGGCCAGAACCAAGCTGGCTCAGGCGCCGTTGAGATCATGGCCTATGGTACAGGTATTCGTTAGTACCAGGTGCACAGAGTACGGCAAACACGATGAAATATACCCCCCGTGAGATCGTCGACGAGGTCAACGTCACCCCAGTACATCCACTAGTCAATTTTGGCTATTTAATTGGCACAGTAGTCGCAGCCAGTGTGACGATATATGTGGGTCTTGGGGTAGCGGGGGCGCAAATTGCGACACGCATTGGTCCAGAAGCTGAGGCCAAAGTGGGGGAGGTGGTTTTTAACAGTATGTTTGCTGGGGCTGATCTGATCGAAGAAGGGCCACAGTTTGACTACACCCAGGCATTAGCAGAGTCCTTGCGCAGTGAGAGGCTTAAGCAGCGCCCTGAACTTAAGCTCCATATTCTTGATGAGGACATCCCTAATGCCATGGTGAGCCCTGGGGGGCATGTGTTTGTCACCCAGGGTTTGCTAAGAGAGGCCGAAACAGAAAATGAGCTGGCCTTTGTGTTGGCCCACGAACTGGGCCACTATGAAAACCGAGACACTCTCCGCGGTCTCGGACGGTCTCTTGTATTTATAAGTTTGAATAGTGTTTTAGCCTTGGGTGGTGTGCAACTGCCCCCTATGCTAACGGGCTCCATCAGCCTGGCAGATTTACACTACAGTCGCGAGCAGGAGCAACGGGCCGATATCTATGCCATCGAAATCATGCATGAGCGTTATGGCCACCTGGGCCACAGTTTGGACTTTTTTAAGCGATTAAATGAGCAAGAACTAGATTTGGGTACAGTGAACCAGGTGCTGGAATGGCAGTCCACCCATCCGCTCACCCAATCGCGGATTGAAGAATTAGAAGCCCTGGCCACTAAACGAGGCTGGGCCCTAGAAGGTGAGGCAACGGCTCTACCAGAGGAGTAGGTTGGTCACATTGGTTAGGACACATAGTCCCTGAAATTAAGCGACAACACCAACGGAACGAGCAAACGTTCTAATGCATCAGGACATTTGCTATGCCGAACGATGAGCTCAAGACTATGGAATATAGCAAATCCGAATTCGTTAAACCTGATTAAAAATAGACAAGCCTGTAGGGGCACTCCCTTGTGGATGCCCCTCAATACCCGGCACTATCGGCCAGGATTTATTACCTGATCGCCTCCAGCCCCAGATAGGTCAGAAGCAAATTGATCTGGAGCAATGACGGCTGCTGCTTGTAGTTACGTAGATAGTCAACCAGTTCAGCTTTGGTCACGAAGGAAAACCAGGGTCGTAATAGCTGGGCGATATGCGTACTAATAAATAGGCCCTGTACCAGAGTAGTTATATTGGCGGGGCGCCGATTCAGGCTGGCACCGCTAAAGTCAATTAGCACCGGCCCCTCGGCCCGCATCAACCCATGGGCCGTAATACAGCGCAGATCGCCATGATCGAGACCGGCCTGGTCTAGTCGATAGGCCTGGTGAATCAGCTGCCCTACGACACGATGAATGGCCTTAGCTGGTTGGGGCAACTGCAGCCAGTCCACCAGCAGGGGACCATCGATATAGTCCATCAGCAAAAAATTATCGCTGTGGGCGATGTGGTTTGGCCCCACCCCCACCGCATTGGCCCGTAGCTGCATGGCGGCTTCAGGGCGCAGACTAGCTTGGGGTGCGGGCTCTCGACGGATTTTGAGCACGCGGCAGTGCCCTTGATGCTGCACTTGCAACACCACACCGCAATAACCTAGCCCTAGAATGCTCAACCCCATCAGCGTCTGGGGCCCATGGGGGAAAATGGCGTCAACCTGGTGGGTCTGTAGTTCAACCCAGCGGCGGGCCAATGTGGTTTCATCACCGCTGGGATAGGCCAATAGCTGTCGAGCCGGACTGTGCCAAAACTGCTCTAGCGTAAGAACAGCCGCCATAACTCTAGGCACATAGCTGGCGGGCGAGGGACACAGTAAAGTAGGTGGCATCGCCCGCAGCACCTGATAGCACGGTAAATGGCGTTTCTGGAGTACCCAGATCGCTCAGAACCAGCGTAGCTTCAGAGAAGTCTTGGTCCTTCGTGTATTCGTTAACAGTGACAACGGTTTTTAGACCTGTGGGGGTGGCGGAGCGGAGACCGTTATTTGTATCCTCAAAGGCAAGACAGTTGTCTGCTGGTAAGTCTAGATGCTCTAGGGCGTACTCAAAGATATCGGGGGCTGGCTTCTTCTTAGGGACCATGTCGCCAGCGGCGATGACGTCAAACCAGCTGAGGCTTTCTGCACCTAGGGTGTTTTCTAGCAGGGCTTGGACATTGGCTGGGGTGGTGGTGGTTGCGATCGCAAGTCTCACCCCCTTACTCCGCGCCTCATTAAGCAACCGTTCCACCCCAGGTCGCAGCGGGATTTTACCATCAGCCGCATACTGCTTGTAATAGTTAGTCTTGGCCGCATGGAGATGCTTAATCAACGCATCTACATCAGCAAATCCGGCAGGCAGTTGAAAGTCACTGAGATAGTCTTGCACATAAGCTCGAATACGTTCCTTACCCCCCGACACCTCCAGCAGCTGACCATAGAGTTCGGGGGTCCAGTCCCAAGCAATGCCCGTATCAGCAAACGCTTGGTTAAAGGCAGGTCGATGGCCATCCCGCTCAGTTTCGGCGAGGGTACCGTCTACATCAAAAATCAACGCCTTTAGCTCTGCCACAGACTTCTCCTGTTAATTGCAATCTCCAGGGACGATTTTACCGTCATTGGGAAAGCGACCCATGAGTACTATGACACCTACCAGGTTAGGGAAGACCATGGATATCCCTGAAAGCGTTAAGCGACAATGCCCATGGGACGCGCAAACGTCCGACTGCATCAGGACGTTTGTTATAAGTTCTGATGTCGTAGGGTTTGTTACAAACAGCGACCTCATTCGATTGTTATGTTGGGTTCGAATGACGTGATCAGGCCAGCCCAACGGGTTCTTCGATAGTGAAGCCTGAGGGTTTTTATTTGATTTAACTGTCGTTCATACACTCATATGCCTACTCAGGCATTTCTCGAAGCGTTTCAAAAAAGCTCGACCTTAGGGTGGAGCTTTTTTCTTTGCCCCCAAGCTAATAACCTCGCGGCCTATCCACCTGGTTAAGCAGCGGCTGTCCGGTCGTCATTCGTCGGTAATTGTCAACAATTTGCGGTGCCACTGAGATTGGATCAGTCAGACTAGCAATGTGGGGAGTCACCGTAATTTTGGCATGGGACCAAAATGGATGGTCTGGGGGCAAGGGTTCTTGGCGAAATACATCTAGGCACGCCCCACTCAAATGACCATTATTTATCAGAGAGAGTAAATCTTGCTCCACCAGATGATCTCCCCGAGCCACATTTATAACGTATGCCCCCTTGGGCAATTGACTCAAGGTATTTACATTGAGAATATTCTCGGTTTCTGGAGTGAGCGGTAACAAACAGACGAGAATTTTGCTGGCTGCTAAAAAATCTGAGAGTTGTTGTTGTCCGGCAAAGACCTGCACAGCTGCAATTGACTTGGCTCGGCGAGCCCAGCCTACAACCTGAACCCCTAACTGACTCAGACGAGCGGCTACGGCACTACCAATCTGGCCAATCCCCATTACACCGACGGTGACTTCATCGATATTACGGGGTTGCAACGGCTGCCACTGATGGTGTTGTTGAGACTGGCCATACTGGGGAAACTGACGCACATGGTTTAGCACTGCCGCTAAAACATAGTCTCCCATCTGACTCACAAGCCGTGGATCAACCATGCGCACCACCGTAGATTGTGGCGGAATCGAGGCATCTTGCAGAAGATTATCTACCCCCGCACCCATGGAAGAAATCACCTGCAAATTTGGATACTGGGAAAAAATACCCTGGGGTTGAGCCCACACCAAGGTAAATGTGACATCGGCTTTGTCGCCATCATCAGGCCATATGCGTAGGTCTATGTCTGGTGCAACAGCTTGGATAGCCGCCACCCAGGGGGAAGGATCTTTGGTGGGGCAAATTAAACTTAAAACCATCTTGCAGCAAAATCCATCAAATCTGGTTTAGCAGGCAAGCTGTTGGAAAAATCAGGTATTCAATAAAAAATAACTTCCAGACAAACTGATAAAACTCTTGATAGGTGAGGTGGGTAGTGTCGGTTGGCTGTATTTGGTAACTGAAATACCAAAAAGAAAACAGTGCCAGGGCATGGGTAACGATCAAAAACCCGGCGTTGATACCCGGAATCAAAACAGCAGCAATTATGAGGCTGCCGTAACAAACGCTCAATAGACACCATACGATTTTTAAGACCTGGGGTGCTTCTAGCCCACAGGACATGGCATAGGACTCGTTATCACAGTCTCGTAGGCCTTTGAGAAGTGCGATCGCACCGCTAAATACCAGCACCACCAGCGTCAGCACCCATATCCGCTCGGGAACCTGTGGCAGTAGCCCCAGCTGACTAGAGGCATGCAAAAAGATACCGATATTGACGACAGCCCCCCGCACCAGCAGCTTACAAAATGAGCCCAACAGCGGAAACCGCTTGAGCTGTAGCGGCGGTAGCGAATAGGCGGTCCCAATAGCCAGACTCAGCAAAACAGTTCCCACCAAATAAAAACTTTGGGAGACCACCGCCAATAGGATCGCTCCACTGCAGGCGATGCCCACCAACATTTTGGCCTGGGGAGCAGAAAATTCCCCAGATGCAACGGGTAGATAGGGTTTATCGACCCGGTCAGCCACAACATCCTCAATCTGGTTGAGACCAACGATATAAATATTGGTACACATGCAGGCCAACCAGGTCAGCCAAAGGGCACTCAACCCCTGCCATACATGAAATGTACCTGGGGATAGACCGAGCGGATGCCGCGCTGCCCAAGCAATGGCAAATAGCCCCAAGATACTGAGGCTGGTGCCCACAATGGTGTGGGGTCTAGAAAACTTCCAGAATGCCCGCAGCCAGGGAATTGGACTTTGGATTAGATTTAGAGATGGAGGGCTAAGTGCAGATTTAGTCATCGGCATAGGGGGGGACCTCTTAAATCACCATGCCGAGTTTTCCCAAGGCCGTCAACAGATTCAGAGCATTGTTGAAATGCTTAATAGATCTGCTAAACATTTGTATCGTCCCTGGTCAGGGTTCTCAGTTTTATATGTTTGGTAGGAGCGTTCCATGAAACGCCCCTACCAAAAAACCATCAAACCGACCGCCCTTTCATCTCATCCACATCTAATAGGCTAACGATCACTCCAGCAATGGGAATTGCCAGAAACAACCCCAACAATCCTGCAATCCGTAATCCGACCAGCAGAGCAAAAAACATCACCACAGGATTAATGTTGAGGGAGTCGCGCATCACATGGGGCAGCAGTACATTCTCTTCGACCTGCTGCAATAAGATACACACCACCACGGATTGTATGGCTGTGCCAATCCCCTGGGACAATAACAGCAGCCCCACCAGACACACACCAAGAGTTGCACCAATCCCAGGAATCAAATCAAATACCCCCGCAATCACCGCTAGAACCAGGGCATAGGGAATCTTTAATAGCAAAAAGACAACAAAGGTGGAAATCGCAAAAAAGATCGACAACAGCAATCGGCCCCCAAAAAAACCCAAAAGATTCTCTTGAATCGTGAGCGTCAGCCGCTGCCGCTGATAGTCTGGCACTACTTTTAGCACCAACCGCCAGAGACGTGGGCCATCTAGCATCATAAAAAAAGTCACCACAGCAATGAGAATGCCGTTGATAAAATTTTCTAGCAGCGTCTGCACAAGACCTAGTCCAGACCCTAGCAGTGCGGTTGCCTGTTGCTGCAGCTGCTCCCCTAAGGTTTGCAAATCCACCTGCACATTCCACTGACGCAGGGTGGTTTCAATCCGTTCTATCAGCGGTAGTAAGGAGTTGATAAAATCCGTACCGTTTTCCAGTAGACCTTGCCCCTGGGCAATGACGGCTAGAGCCAAGGTAGTCACCATCCCCCCCACCAAGACCAGGGCCACCATAAACACGACAAACACAGCAACGCTATGGGGTAATAGCCGTCGGCACCATCTCACCGGATAGCTCAGCAAAAAAGCCAGGATAATGGCGATCACAAAAATGACCACCACAATCTCAAAATAGATTAGAACCTGTAGCGATGCCCAGGCACTGGCGAGAAGTAATAAAAATCGCACCAGGACTGAATTGTCTAACTGGGCTAGAATATCCTGAACTTTTTCCAGCGAGGGCTTTGCCATTGCTGCAACTTATGTGGAGAGTCCATTGTCGCTGTCTGATGCCTGATAAATCTCTTGCACTAAGACGTAGGGCTGGACAATTAAGGACCGTAATTGGTTACTAGGCCCCACCACTCCCCAGGTTTGTAGCTGTTTTTTGGAGGGTTTGGTAACCAGTTGTTCACCAATCCAACGCTGCACTAATTGCACATTGTCGTTGGTCAAGGCCACGCCCACCTCGATAATATCTAGCTGAGGATCGACCAATACGACGACATCTCTAGCGATATGGGGTTTGAGCCAATCCCACTGGGTGGGACCCACCATGTTGGCTAACTCTTGGCGCAAGGCTTGGGACATGTTGATGCTCCGCTGGGCTAGATAGGGATTGGGGTATAGAATTTATCACTCTGACCGAGAGGTTATTGTATCTTCTGTTTCACCGGCCTCTGTTTCACCGGCCTAGATCGTGCAGGGTGTGAATGCGATCGCAACAATAATCGGTCACCGCCTGCAAGGCCAACCGATCTTTACTAGAACTGGGCGGTGCAATGGGTACCCCGATGCGAACGGTCACGGGCAAGGGTTTGGGAAACTTGGTACCCCGCGGCAAAATGCGGTGGGTGCCCCACAAACTTACAGGAACTAGAGGTACCTGAGCCTTTGCCGCAATCATGGCCGCACCTAGTTTTGGGTCTGGAATGCGCCCGTCGCGGGTGCGGGTGCCCTGCAAAAACACCCCCACGGCCCACCCCTGCTCTAGCTGCTGTAGGGCAGCGCGGATCGCTCCCCGCGCCGCGCCATCGCGCTGCACCGGATAGGCTCCATAGGCTCGAATTGCCGGTGCCAAGACCGGCACCTTAAACAACTCTTGTTTGGCCATGTAAGATACGGGACGACGCACACAGGAGGATACGATGGGCGGGTCAAAATCGCTGGCATGGTTGGCTACCACAAGCACAGGACCAGAGGTGGGCATATTTTCAGCCCCGTAAATACGGCCTCGAAAATACCCCCGCAGTAACGGATTTACCACCGTCCACTTAAACAAGTAGTAGAGCGCCAAACTGACCGTTGGCTCACGCTGCTCTTTTCCGCCACTCACCATAGGTTTAAGACGCTGCTCAGACGTTTACACTACTGTGACTACTACTTGTGGCTATGCAAGTTCCAGCTCCTTTCAAACCGATTCAACCTGCTCTAGGGTGCTCACATTCTTCAGCGTCAAACTCCGACAGGTGCGTTTGATTAAACCAGCCAACACCTTACCGGGCCCTACTTCAACCACGGTATCGATGTTCCGTTCTGGCAAACTCAAGGAAATTTCACGCCAGCGCACCGACCCCGTCATCTGTTGCATCAGTCGCTGTTTGAGCACGTCTGCATCCGTACTCGGTGTCGGATCAACATTCGAAAGGACGGGGACCGTAGCCGCCTTAAACGACACACTGGCCAAAATCTGATCAAATTCGTTAGCCGCTGGTGCCATCAGGGGAGAATGAAACGCTCCGCCCACATTTAGCTTCACCGCGCGTTTTACCTTGACACTCGCAATCACGGCATCCACCGCATCTGGCGTCCCCGAGATGACAACTTGGCCTGGGTTATTATCATTGGCCAGAACAACACCGTCGGTGGCAATCAGGGTTTCATCGAGCTCATCTCGGTTAAACCCCATCAGTGCGGCCATGGTGCCATCAGCCGCCTGGGCCATCAGCTCTGCGCGGCGTTTAACCAGGCACAGACCCGTCGCAAAATCAAACACACCCGCGGCATAGAGGGCAGAATATTCCCCCAGGCTATGGCCTGCAACCATGTCTGGCTGCACCCCTTTCTCTTTGAGCAAATCTGCTAGTACGCACTCAACAACATAAAGACAGGGCTGACTGTACTGGGTATTGGCGAGTGTAGATTCGTCACTCTGGCAGTGGTCTAAAACGGACCAGCCTAAAATCTCATCGGCTTCGGCAAACTTCTCTTTGGCGGTCTCAGCCAAATCACTGCCCATACCCACAGCCTGGGAACCTTGCCCAGGAAATACCCATACAGTCTTTGTCATTGTCGCTAGCGTAGTAGTCCATTTTTCACTGTCTCAGCAAATGACCAATTAGGAAAGGTCAAAGTAGAACAAAACAGGCAAGTTGCTCTGAGTTTGCTACAAGATAGGCAACAAAAGGAAACTACAGTCCCCATTCCAGCAATACGGCTCCCCAGGTGAGGCCGGCACCAAAGCCAGACATGGCAATTTTATGACCGGGTTGAATTTTACCTGTGCGTACCCATTCGTCTAAGGCAATGGGAATCGAAGCAGCAGATGTGTTGCCATGCTTGGCCATGTTACTGACAACACGCTCCCCAGGCAGCTTGAGCCGCTTGGCAACCGCATCTAAAATACGTTGATTTGCCTGGTGCAAAATCAGCCAGTCAATGTCGGTGGCGACCAGACCAGCATGGAAGAGGGTCTTTTCTAAGACTTCGGGTACTCGGCTCACGGCAAAGCGATAAACCTCACGACCGTTCATGGTGATGGCGGTAAAGGTACCTTTTTGGGTGGTAACGCCATCGGCTAAGGTCACAGATTCAGCCGTGTAGGCTAAGTTCAAACAGCCGTTCATGGTGCCATCGCTGTGCATTTCATACCCTAGCAACCGGTCGCGATCGCACGCCTGCATGACAACGGCACCGGCACCATCACCAAACAACACACAGGTGGTGCGGTCTTCCCAATCTACCCAGCGACTGAGCAGGTCAGCACCAATTACTAAGACATTTTGGTAAGCACCTGTGCGAATAAACTGGGCCGCCGTCACCACACCAAACACAAACCCGGAACAGGCCGCCGTTAGGTCAAAAGCAACGGCCCGGGTAGCACCCAGGGCAGCCTGTACCTGGCAGGCGGTGCCAAACAAATCATCGGGGGTGGACGTGGCCAGGATAATCAGATCGATATCGTCGGGGGTGAGGTTTGCGGTTGCGATCGCACCTTTAGCCGCCTGGGTCGCAAGGCTCGTGAGCGATTCATCCCCCTTAGCCACATGGCGCTGGCTAATACCCGTACGCGACGAAATCCACTCATCGGAAGTATCAACCACGCGGCTGAGCATGTCATTACTCAGCGCCGTCTCAACCTGAGCACTACCGCTGCCAATAAAGGCCACACCGGCCCCACCATTTATCATTACTAACTATTCTCCGTTGGTCACGGATGCAGCAACCTTTTGGTACTGACCCTGGATATGCCCAATCACCCCATTATCCACCGCCTCCTTAGACTGGCGAATAGCGTTAAAGATAGACGGTGCGTTAGAGCTACCGTGGCTAATAATGGCCACGCCATTCACACCTAACAGCAAGGCACCACCATGCTCAGCATGATCGAGACGTTGTTTGATGCGCTTGAGATTGCCTTTAAGAATCAGCACCCCTAGCTTTCCTAAAATACCGCGTGGCAGCTCCTCACGGAGAATGTTCATGGCCGCCTCGCCCACAGCTTCAGCAAACTTCAACAGCACATTGCCCACAAAGCCATCACAGACAATTACGTCAAAATTACCCGAAAGCACATCTCTGCCTTCCGCATTACCGACAAAATTAATCACTGACGACTCACTCAAGGTCTGGTGCACCTGAACGGCCACATCGTTGCCCTTGCTAGGTTCTTCGCCAATATTGAGTAGGCCCACCCGAGGATTATCAGCACCAAAGGCATACTCAGAGTAAACGCTGCCCATCAGAGCAAATTGCTCTAAAAACTTAGGCCGACAGTCAACGTTGGCACCCACATCCAAAATCAAAACAGGCTTACCCGCCACTACGGTTGGAAATACCGCACCAATCGCAGGTCGGTCAATGCCTTTAATTCGCCCTAACCGCAACAGGGCTGCAGCCATCGCCGCCCCCGAGTGCCCAGCTGACACCACCGCATCAGCTCGCCCCTTTTTCACCATATCCATGGCCACATTAATGGAGGCCTTACGCTTCTTACGCAGAGCGCTGAGGGGCTCCTCATGCATTTCAATCGTGCCTTCCGCAGGCACAATCTCAATCCGACTCAAACTGTCAGGATCGGCCACACAGGCCTTAATTTTTTCAGGATCGCCAACGAGCAAGATTTCAACACCCAGCTCTTCTCTTGCCCTTATAGCTCCAGCAACGATTTCAGCAGGTGCATAATCACCCCCCATTGCATCAACTGCGATCCGCGCTTGAGTTAAGCCCATCGAATTGAATCTATAGAAACTTTAAGAAATTCTATCAGACTGAAACCGAGTGAAAAATTCACAACTGCGGTTTTCTGACAAAAGCTCAGTCAAAAGTTTCTAAATTTTCCAACGATATCGCAGCTTTCAAATGCGTAGCAACATACGAACCGCTATCGTTTAGCGCTCCCTCTGACGCTTCACAGCGCCGAAGAAACTACTCTTCACCAGGTTCAACAATCCGTTGAAACAAATAGCCCGTACCCCGCGCTGTCAGAATTAGTTCAGGATTACTAGGATCATCTTCTAGCTTGGCCCGCAGTCTGGAGATGTGTACATCCACTACGCGGGTATCGACGTGACGCTCAGGGGTATAGCCCCAAACTTCCTGCAAGATTTCAGAGCGGGAAAAGGGCTCACCGGAGCGACTTACCAAAAGCTCTAACAGGCTAAATTCCATACCCGTTAACCGGATACGCTCATCGCCCTTGTAAACTTGGCGCTTGTTAGTATCAATTCGGATGTTATTGATGGTGATGACGCCGGAACTGGGGATACCAGACGTTCCGGTCTTCTCAACCCGGCGAAGCACGGAGCGAATTCTAGCTTCTAATTCTTTGGGAGAGAACGGCTTGACCACATAATCATCAGCACCTAGCTCTAGGCCCGTGATGCGATCAGCTACGTCCCCCAGGGCCGTTAGCATAATGATAGGAATATCGGATTCTTTGCGTAATTCTTGGCAAACACCATAACCATCGAGCTTAGGCATCATCACATCGAGCACCACCAGATCGGGAATCTCGTGACGAAAGGTATCTAATGCTTCTTCACCATCGGCCGCTGTGACGACGTCATAGCCGATCATCGAAAGACGGGTTTCTAAGATACGACGAATGCTAGCTTCGTCATCGACAACCAAGATTTTCTCTTTTACGCTTTCCAAAGTTTTTTGAACTCCTACATAACGGCGACGGCAGAAGACTTCGACCGTTGAAGGGATGAACGATTGCTCTAATCCCTTGAAAAACCGACAGCTTCACCACTTTGAAAACATTTCCAACAGAGATATGAAATTAAGTGGTGGAAGGGCTCCTGATTAAATCTTTATTAGATCTTATTTAAGATACCTAACATTGTATTGATTTTTACAGGCTATGGCCTCGTACTGCCAAGGTTTTCAACGTTTCTTAAGGTTGTTCTCCATAAAACCAATTTTTTGAGCTATGGTATCGACATTTTTTTCGTTACTAAGCTTTGCACATATTTGCTTAAAGTTTTTGGGCTAGCGGCGAACGTTCACGGGGCGTTTGAGTCTCTGTTAATCTTTACCATAGGTATGTAGTTCATATGTTTTATGGCTAAGTATGGCTAAGGCTCGCTCGGTTTATGTGTGTAATGAATGCGGGGCAGAATCGCGGCAATATTTTGGCAAATGTGCCGTATGTGGTAGTTGGAATTCTTTGGTAGAGCAGGTTGTAGAACCTGCCGCCACCACCGCGCGTCCCGGCCGTCGCAGTGCCAACAAACGAACCGACAGTCAGCCACGCCTTGCCAAGACCTTTAGCCAGATTGTCGATCATCCCCAAACTCGCATTGGTTCTGGCTATGGTGAGCTAGACCGGGTACTGGGGGGAGGCATTGTCCCTGGGTCCTTAGTGCTGGTGGGGGGAGATCCCGGAATTGGTAAGTCCACCTTGTTATTGCAAACCGCAAATCAGCTGGCAGCCCAGGCATCGGTGCTTTATGTGTGTGCAGAAGAGTCAGGGCAACAGGTAAAACTGCGATCGCAACGTCTTGGCATCAATATGGGCGTAGAAAAGGAGATCGGTCGCAACAACGGCGCCGGAGCTGAAACCGTAGGCTCAACCCAGCTAGTGTCGTCGCCGGAATCCTTATACCTTTTACCTGAGACCGATCTTGAAACTATTCTGGCCGAATTAGAATCGCTGCGCCCTCGGGTCGCCGTGATCGACAGCATTCAGGCCCTGTTCTACAGTCAGCTCACCTCAGCACCGGGCTCAGTGTCCCAGGTTAGGGAATGTACGTCGGCCCTAATGCAGCTGGCAAAGCGAGAGAATATCACCCTATTTATCGTCGGCCATGTCACTAAGGAGGGAGCTATCGCCGGTCCCAAGGTACTGGAGCATTTGGTAGATACGGTGCTGTATTTTGAGGGGGACCGATTTGCCAGCCATCGGCTGCTGCGCTCGGTCAAGAACCGCTTTGGAGCCACCCATGAGCTGGGGGTGTTTGAAATGGTGAGTGAGGGTTTGGCAGAAGTCTCTAACCCCTCGGCTCTATTTATGGGCAATGGCGATGAACAGGTCCCTGGAATTTCCACCATTGTGGCCTGTGAAGGATCTCGCCCCCTGGTGGTCGAACTCCAGTCGTTAGTCAGCCCCACTAGCTACAGTTCGCCCAGGCGGACCGCCACCGGCATTGGCTATAACCGGCTGCTACAAATTTTGGCAGTGCTTGAGAAACGGGTGGGGATTCCCCTCTCTAAGTTGGATGCCTACGTGGCTTCATCGGGGGGGCTAAGCGTGGGTGAACCGGCGGCAGATTTGGGTATTGCTATTGCTGTGGCCGCCAGCTTTCGCGATCGCATCGTCGATCCGGCCCTGGTTCTGATTGGTGAAGTGGGTCTCGGAGGACAAGTCCGCCCGGTTTCCCAGATTGAACTACGGCTCAAGGAAGCGGCCAAACTGGGCTTTAAACGAGCGCTGGTGCCCAAGGGTCAGAAAATGCCAGGACTGCCCTTGGAGATTACTGAAGTGGGCAGAGTCGTTGATGCGATCGCAACTGCCCTGGCATTTGAGGCGACAACAGACGAATGAGCGAGCTATTTCTGCCCCCATGACGGATCTACTTACCTATCTTTTTCAACAGTTCAGCCGTCTGTTTACCACCAAACTCGTGGAGCTTGGCAATACAGAAATCACCCTAAGGCTGCTGGTCAGTCTCTCGATCTGGCTAACGCTGATTTTGTTTGCCATCGGCCTGGTCAAACGGTTTCTCAAACGACAGCTGCTGGCGGGCATTGATGCCAATAACCGAGAAGCCATTGCCACCTTGGTGAGCTACGCGCTGGGTGCGATCGCAATTCTCGTCGCCGTTCAAAATTCCGGCCTTAATCTGCGCTCCCTGGGCATTGTTCTAGGCGGCTTGGGTGTGGGTATTGGTTTTGGGTTACAGCACATTGCCGATGACTTTATCAGCGGTCTCATCATGCTGTTTGAGCGCACCCTCAAGGTCAACGACCTGGTGGAATTAGACGACTATCGATTCGAAGGCCTGGTGGGACGCATTGTCGAAGTCAACCTTCGATCCACCATCATTCGCACCCTGGACGATGGCGATGTAGTCATCCCCAATAATCAACTCATCAAAAATCGGGTCTTAAACTGGAGTCACAACACCTCCATTGCCCGCCTCAAAATTCCAGTCGGCGTCTCCTACGACAGCGATCCGATTTTGGTCACTGAGCTGCTGCTCAAATCCGCCCACATGGAACCAGCCATCAGCAGCAAACCCATGCCCAAGGCTATGTTTATGGCCTTTGGTGAAGATGCTCTCCAGTTTGAACTCTGGGTGTGGGTTGACGTCAATAAGCGCTTCAACGTGCAAAGCTCACTGCACTTCACCATTGAGTACAACCTGCGACAGCACAATATTGAAATTGCCTTTCCCCAGCGCGATGTGTGGATTCGCAACCTCCCACCCCACCAGGACAATGGCGATAGCAAACCGCCCTTCTTCAACCGCCAAATTGCCCTGCAACATCGTCCCAGAGTCACGGCTCAAACCACCCTCAAAGACATGCTGCGTCAGGTCAGCTATTTTGCCAACTTTACCGATCTAGAAATCCGACAGCTAATTGAAATTGGCCATCGTCAGCGCAGCCGTTCAGGAACAACACTGTTTCACGAAGGCGACGCCGGCAACTCGTTTTACATTTTGCTCGAAGGCAAAATCGATATCCTGGCCGAAAAGCTCAATCGCCACCTCGCCACCCTAGAACCAGGACAGTTTTTTGGTGAAGTCGCCTTACTCCTGGGTGTGCCCCGCACAGCAATGGCCCGCGTCTCAGAAGATGCCCTGCTATTTGTCATCAACCAGCCCAGCTTCTCTGACCTGCTGCGACGCTATCCCGACCTATCCAATCAAGTAGTACAGGCCATGGCCCAGCATCGAGATGAGCTGGCCAAACGTCAGCGAGAAATGCGGGCCCTCAACCTGGTAGATTCCAGCGAAGACGATGCCAACCCAGTTATCTGGGCCCGGAAACGCCTGAAACGTATGTTTGATTTATAGAATGCGCCATCGACAGCAAGCTTGAACTAACAGGCCTAAACGAAAGAGCGATTCAGTCTAATTTTTGTAGTCACATACCAGGGCCACTGGTAGTGCTCAGCAATCAGCCACATGACAATTCCTGCATGGGCCAATAGCGTGGCAACTGTCCAAATGACAGAAAACCGACTCACACCACCGCTATCGATGGGCGGGAACATATAGTTGGAGGCGATCACCAACAAAGCAGGCAGACAAGCAATGGCTAGGGCAAAGCTCCAAACAATCACCGCCACATGACTGTCAGGACGACCACTCTGCCGCCAACGCTGCCCTGTCCAAAACCACACCATCGGCTGGACACCATCTAGCATCTGGAGTGACTGATTCTCCAGATTTGCCGTAAAAATATGTCGACAGAAGCTACACGCAAACGCGTCGGTCAGCGTCAGCACCGACAGTTCACCATGGCGACAAACCGGGCACGTGTAGGTGTCGTGATAGTTAAGGGTACTCAGCAAACTGTCCTTCGACAGTTCAGAAGCCAACGAAGAAGGGCGCTGGTAGCTCATGAAACGGATAGAAATGGGTTAGCTATATACCAACCTATGCCGTTTCATCAGATCAGAAATCGAATGCGCCGCTTTTCTTAACAGAGCTCTTGCGTTAAGGTAATACTATTTAATAACCAGACACAAAGTCCGTCTCTGCAAGGAAACAGACTTGTGTCGACATCACTTGTAGCCCATGGCTAGCTTAAGAAAGAGCCTAATGGTAGCAAGACTGCTGCCAAGCTTTTAAGCTATGCCGCGACGGTATCGGCGCAATGCACGCCTGTAGCGTTTCTAACAGAGCAAGCATCACCTAAGAAACCGACAAGCTATTCACACCCTCTGGCTTTGAGCTGTAACAGCAACGCATCTGCTTCAGCCTGTAGATGCAAAATCTCAACTTGAATATTTGGATGATATGGGTAGCTTTTCAGCTCAGCTAAATAGATTTTTTTATCATCAGCGGCCGGCTGAGTCTCACGATTAGAATCGCTTGTACTCGAAACGGGCTTGGTAGTTGTTCTGGTCACAGAAATAGGTTTCATATTATAGGTCGCTAGGAATAACTACCTAGCGAAGTTTGACCAGGATTGTACCCTAAAAGTTCCACTCATAACTTCATCAAAAGATACCAATATTTAATCTGTCCCTTTTCTTTTACCGGTGAGCAGCAAATTTGCTACGTGTAAATACTCAAGGGTTAAAACATTTAAACCCCCTAATATCCGTGTGTTGGCAGTGCGGGATACACACCAACAGGAACCCCCTGTGCTCGTATTCCACACTCTCATCAGTAAGTCTGATGGACCTGATTTATCAAACTAATATCGCCGTTGAGTTTTTCCTAGAGGCAGTAGTCCCTTAGAAAAAACTCAACGGCGATTAAAGACGAGCTAGGACCGGCACGCGCGAAGGATACCCTAAGCGCCCTAAGAGTCGTCAGAACCACCGGTCAAGCTTTTCAAGCGCTCGGTGATGGTGTTCATCAGATTTTCGACTGACTCCTTGAGTTCATGCCAGGCATCTTCGGCTGCATCTGAGATGCCCTTAAGATTGATATGGGCCTCATCTAGGTACTTTTCCAGATTTTCAATCTCTTCGTGTTGAGCCGCCAGCAGCGCCTCTTCCTTTTCAGCCTTGAGGTTACCCAACTGTTCCTGGGCGGTTGCAATCTGCTGCTCCAACTGTTGAACGTATTCAAGTTTTGTGCTCATTGCAAAGATCTCCGTTTGAGAGAGGAATAAAGCCGACTAGGACAGAGCTGTAATTCCTAGTAACAGACCAGGAATTACAAAAAACACTGAGATGATGTACGCAAACGCTAAATACTTGCGCTCAGATGCCACATTGGCCAATGTCTGAGCCCCCAAAATCGGTAACTTGCAAAGAAAGGGAATGCCATAGATAACCACCACTCCTAGGAAGTTATAAAGCATATGTACCATGGCAATTTCTAGGGCAGGAACGGCCTCAGCGCCAGAAACGGCAGTGGCCGCCAGCAAGGCAGTGATGCAGGTACCAATATTGGCACCTAGGGTAAACGGATAGATTTGCGCCAACCCAAAGACTCCGGCACCAGCTAACGGAATCATTAGACTCGTTGTCGTGGAGGAGGACTGCACCAAAATGGTGATCAGAGTGCCAGCAACGATGCCTGCAATGGGACCACGGCCAATGGCAACATGCAAAATATCCTTCGCTTTACCCACCATTAGGGATTTGAGCAGTTTGCCGATAAAGGCAATGGTCAAGAAGATCAACCCAATCCCTAGGAAGATAAGCAAAATTCCATCAAAGGGCGCTGGTAAAACATGGGTAATGTTCTTAAAAACAGTGACCACAGGCTTGGTTGCAGCCTTGACAATATTTAGATCTTTGATGCTCATAGAACCGCCACCAGCCATGGCATTGGCGATAATCAGCCCCAGCTTTTCTAACGGATGAAACAGGATCTCTAAGGGCAGAAAAATGATGACGCTGAGAAGATTAAAAAAGTCGTGAACGGTGGCTGCTGCAAACGCCTTTTTAAACTCATTTTTATCGCCTACGTGCCCCAGACTCACCAATGTGTTGGTAATAGTTGTGCCAATATTAGCCCCCATCACCATTGGGATGGCCGTCGCCACAGGTAGGCCACCGGCCACTAAACCCACGATGATCGAGGTAACTGTACTCGATGATTGGATTAGGGCCGTAGCTACGGTCCCAACAATTAGCCCTAAAAATGGGTTGGTGGCAAAGGCAAAGAGTTCTTTGGCCTGATCGCCCGTGGCAGACTTGAACCCGGCTCCGATCATGCCGACTGCGACGATCAGCAGGTACACCAAAAAGACAACACTAAGCCACTGAATAACTGAATTCTTTTGGGGTTGACTCTGCTCTGAAACTTGGCTCATTGATGCAAGACTCCATAGTTAAATTGTCAGAGATTGATAACCTTAAGCACAGTCCCCAGGGAAAGAAACTCCATATTCTCTTTTCCCTGGAGCACGCTTTCTAGGTCAAAAGACATGGGGCTGATTGCAGATAATACAATCAGCCCCATGTGCAACCTATGGGAGCAGGGTGAATATTCCGTTACGGATAGATTAATGGTTGATTAACGGTATGCACAGCGACTCGCTAGCTATCATGCCTAAGCCAGGCTAAGCCCTAATAATATCGGTCAATCAGGGGATGTAGAGGGTTGATCTTTGGCTAGCAGGTCAATGGTGTCGCCCAGGGCCGTGGTCAGACTTTGACGAGTCTCTTCGTGGGCAAATTGTTCGGCTTTGAGGGCACTAGACAACTGATCGCAGAGGGTGAGGGCTTCGGTTAGTTGCGATCGCAGCTCATCCACTGACTCCAACTGGTTGACGTCAGCCAACACCTGTCTCAAATCAGAGGAGGCTTCCCCCGTGACAGGAGCCTGCTGAAACATAGTTAACTGATTGGCCAACGCTCGAATCCGTGTCTGGCTTCTTTCCGAATCGTTACGACGCTGTTCAGACTCCGATTCATACAGTCTGCGCCAGTTAGCCGCACTGGCATAGGCCTGGTCCCGTTCCTGACCGAGAACTTGCAGCTGCTGCTGTAAAGTTTGAATCTCTGCTAACCACTGAGATACTTCGTTAACCATAGGAGCTGTCCACAACAGTTGACTATGACACTGGGCGCATTGGCTATCAGGAACCTTAGCCTTAAACCCTCGGATTTAGCCCAATGCCCCAGGGCCTCAGGGCATTTGCCATAGAGTTCAGGATATAGCCTTTTTCAAAAAAGGGGAAACTGCTCAGCAATCGACAGATGTATTCAGCAGTTTTCTAGCAAGCATTTATTGCATCCGTCAGGTTAGTTAAGACAATGCATCTCCCCAAAAGCTCCAAACAGCAACCGCTAACCTGACACGCAAACGTCCTCATGCATCAGGACGTTTGCTATGAAAATAAGCTTGGGGCAAAAAAAAGGCAGCGCCGTAGCACTGCCAACACATATGGGGTTAAAACTTAGAGCAACTCAACTAGGCAAACTAAGCAAGGGCAGCAGCACCCCCTACTACCTCCAGAATTTCCTGGGTAATAGCAGCCTGACGAGCCTTGTTGTAGTCAAGGGTCAAGGTTTTGACTAGCTCACTAGCATTGTCACTAGCATTATTCATTGCCGTCATCCGCGCAGCCAGCTCACTGGCAGCCGACTCCTGCAGAGACCGTAGAATTTGGTTATTCAGGTACAGCGGCAACAGAGCATCCAAAATCTGAACAGGATCCTGCTCAAAAATCATGTCCTGGGGTAGCTGCTTCTGATCGGTTTCCACTGCTGCACGCTCCACTTGGAACTGTCCACCACGGCTAGTCAAACGAAACATCTCATCTTCCTTATCAAGACCTTCAGGGTCTAGGGGAAGTAGCGTTTGAGTGACTGGACGAGAACTGACTAACGACACAAACTTCGTAAATATCAGCTCTACACGATCAACTTCTTCTGACAAGAACAAGGAAAGTGCTTGATCTGCAATATTAGAAGCCTCTTCAGCTGTAGGAATCTGCTCTAATCCGATAAACGTTGAGTCGATCGGGTAGTCACGTCTCTGAAAATACTGAGTCGCTTTACGACCAATCAGAATCATCTGATAGCCAATACCCGCAGCGTCTAGCTCCTTAGCACGATTCTCAGCACGACGAATGATGTTGCTGTTGTAGCCACCGCACAGACCGCGATCGGCTGAAACAACAATCAAACCAACATTTTTAACGTCACGCGTCTGCAACAGAGGCAAATTTGCATCTTCAAACTTTAGTCGAGTTTGAAGACCATAAAACACCTGGGCTAAGCGGTCGGCAAAGGGACGAGTCGCCTCCACCTGCTCTTGGGCTCGGCGCACTTTCGCCGCCGCCACCAGACGCATTGCTTCAGTGATTTTTCGAGTGTTTTTGACCGACTTAATGCGGTCACGAATAGATTTGAGATTAGCCATACGCGTTATTACTAGCCTAAGCTCCCCCTAAATCCATCAGAGTTTGGGAGAGCTAGGCCAATCCCTCCTATGCCGCCATAAAGGACTGCTTACACTCAGCAATTGACTCTTTGATCAGGTCTTGCACCTTATCAGTCAGCTTTTTGCCTTCATTGACTTCCTTCACCAATTCGGGCTTGCTAGTGTTGATGTAGTTACACAGCTCTGCCACTAGGGGAGCAACTTTCTCAACAGGTACATCATCAAACAGACCGTTAATACCACCGTATACAACGGTTACCTGCTCATGCAGAGTACGAGGAGCATACTGATTTTGCTTAAGTAGTTCCCGCAGACGGACGCCACGCGCTAGCTGCGCCTGGGTAGCTGCGTCCAAGTCAGAAGCAAACTGGGCAAAGGCCTGTAGTTCATCAAACTGGGCCAGCTCAAGTTTGAGCTTACCGGCTACCTTTTTCATTACCTTAGTCTGGGCGGCTCCACCTACTCGAGATACGGATACACCTGCGTTAATGGCAGGACGCAGACCAGAGTTGAACAGGTCAGAAGACAAGAATATCTGCCCGTCGGTAATGGAAATTACGTTGGTAGGAATGTAAGCCGAAACGTCACCTGCCTGGGTTTCAATGATGGGCAGAGCAGTCATGCTACCTTCGCCCAACTCAGGGCTGAGCTTGGCAGCCCGCTCTAGCAGACGAGAGTGAATAAAGAAGACATCTCCGGGGTAAGCCTCACGACCGGGTGGACGACGCAGTAGCAAGGACATTTGACGGTATGCCTGGGCTTGCTTAGTAAGGTCATCGTAGATAACCAAGGTAGCTTTGCCCTTGTACATAAAGTACTCAGCCAGGGCAGCACCCGTATAGGGAGCCAGGAACTGCAGCGGTGCAGGGTCGTTAGCGCTTGCCGAGACCACGATAGTGTAGTCCATGGCACCGCGCTCTTCTAGAACGCCAACTACCTGGGCAACAGAGGCCGCTTTTTGGCCTACGGCAACATAGACACAAACTACATCTTGGTCTGCCTGGTTAAGGATGGTATCGATTGCGATCGCAGTCTTACCGGTCTGCCGGTCACCAATGATCAGCTCACGCTGACCACGACCCACAGGAATCATCGCGTCAATCGCCGTAATTCCAGTCTGAAGAGGCTCATAAACTGACTTACGCGCAATGATGCCAGGGGCAGGTGCCTCCAACAAACGAGAGTCCGAAGTAGCAATTTCACCCTTACCATCAATGGGGCGGGCCAACGAATCTACCACCCGGCCCAACATGGCGTCACCCACAGGGATTTCAGCAATCTTGCCGGTGGACTTAACCGAACTTCCTTCTTTGAGGTCACGGCCAGTACCCATCAGTACGGCACCTACATTGTCCTCTTCCAGGTTTAGGGCGATACCGACAGTACCGTCTTCAAACTCAAGCAGTTCACTTGCCATTGCTTGCTCAAGACCGTAGATACGGGCAATCCCGTCACCTACTTGCAGCACAGTACCCACGTTGGATACTTTGACATCCTGGTCGTACTGCTCAATCTGCTGCTTAATAATGCTACTGATTTCGTCAGGTCTGATGCTTACCATTGGAGTTGCTCTACTAACTCAGATATCAACAAAAAAATCACTTAAACTAACCACGCCTGATTGAAGTTCCCAACCTTAAAGCCAGGGTTCAACGCTAACATCGGGCACGATAGCGACCACCCGTGTCAAACAGCACTCAACTAAGCGCTGCCCAGCTGAATACCAATGCGTCGCAGCTGCCCACGCAGGCTAGCATCCACCACTTGGGAACCAACCTTGATAATGACGCCACCCAGCAAACTGGCATCTAACTCGGTGCTCAACTCAACCGCCCTTGCGCCAGTCATAGATATCACCCTCTGGCGCACTGAATCTTTCTGAGCGTCAGAAAGCTCAATCGCAGAGGAAACCTCAGCCAGAACAGTCTGATTGATTTCCCGAACCATCGCTTGAAACTGAGTCAGGATCGGCATCAGCAAAGCAACACGACCACGATCCACCAGCAGCTGGACAAAATTCAGAAAACTCGAATTAACAGAGTCCCCTAAAACCTGCCTAACAACTGCCTTTTTGACATCAGCAGACGTAATCGGATTAGCCAAAAAATCAGCTAGCTCCTGGGACTCCGCCAAAAGCCCTAGCACTTCTCCAGCCAAACCATTGACTTCGTCAGTAGTTCCACTGTCTTGAGTGAGGGACAGAAGCGCACGAGCATAGGGCTCTGCAACTTCAGTAGTAACAATGCTCGCACTCATGACTCGCCTCCAAGCAGTGCAATACTTTGATCCACTAGCTTAGTCTGAACTGAATCGGTCAAAGCACCCGGTAGATCGGTCTCGACCTTAGCCAACGCCAACGCGGTAACCCGCTGTTTTAGCTCTCGCAACACACGATCTTGCTGACTAGCCAAATCTTGTTGAGCAGACGCCTTCATCCGTTCAACATCTTTCTCTGCCTGAGCCAACAAAGCCACTCGAGCTTTCTGAGCATTCTCCTCAGCTCCGGCCTTAATTTGCTCAGCCTGAGACTGGGCTTCCTTTAGATTCTTTTGCTGTGCAACCAGAGCAGCTGCCGCCTTCTTCTGGCGATCTTCAGCTCCCTGGATAGCAGCCTCAATGGCGCTGCGGCGTTCCGACAAAATGTTGCCGAGAAAACTGCTACCAAAATAAACAAGCACGCCAATGATTATGACGAGGTTAATTAAATTTGTCTCCAGAATATCGAAGTTGAGACCAAAGCCACCTTCTTCCGAAGCAAGCAACCAGACTGTCTCCATATGCTCCATCCCAAACTGCGCCTGCCAACTGGCCTAGTACCAGCAGCGGTATAACTCCCGCGTGAGGGCGTGTCCCACGACACGCACCTCCAAAACTCTATACTGCAGCCCCTAACAGCTTGCTCAATATCTGCTGACTCAAAGCATCAACCTGCTGCTCTAGAGCAGCCATGGCCGACTGTTTTTGAGCATCAAGCTCTTTTTGCACAGCTTCTCGCTGCGCTTGAGCCTCTTGCTGAGCAGATGCCATGGTTTGAGCACCTATTTTCTGAGCCTCAGCCTGAGCATCCTCGACGAGTTGCTTAGCTTCGCGTCGGGCACCTGCCAAAGCTTGCTCATATTCCTGAGCCAACTTTTCAGCCTTTGCCAAACGCTCCTCAGCATCTGCTGTCTTTGAGCGGACGTAGCCATCACGCTCATCAATAGCATTACCTAGAGGCTTGTAGAAAACCGCGTTCAGAATAATTGCCAAAAGGGCAAACTGAACAGCCATCAGGGGCAGCGTTGCATCAAGGTCAAATAAACCACCAGCTTCTTCAGCTGCAGCTTCGACCGCAAATAGCATTACACCGGTTATCATCACGTTCTATGCCCAAATACTCTGGGACTGCCATAACAGAAAACATGCCATCAACCGAAACAGACCTTCTAAGCCAGAGAGAAGTTCTCAATTTAGCCAACAACAAGTGTGTGACAAAGAACAACCTTTGATTTCGATAAGCCTGAAATCGGCAATGTCAAGCAAACAGAAGGGAGATAATTAAAGAATCATCCCCCTATGCCAAATATCCCTTAGGCAAAGGGGTTAGCAAATAGAAGGACCAGTGCAACAACAAGGCCGTAGATGGTCAGTGCTTCCATAAATGCCAAACTTAGCAGCAGAGTACCGCGAATCTTACCTTCTGCTT
>ERZ1740067.173-NODE-173-length-53362-cov-12.526910_pt1 | contig 53362 bp, 51 predicted proteins | sample MGYA00581736_ERZ1740067 | MGnify/ENA primary metagenome ERZ1740067 (study PRJEB43018, sample SAMN04849236) | marine metagenome | isolation source: floating plastic debris | place: Pacific Ocean | collected 2008-08-27 | study: EMG produced TPA metagenomics... | reverse complement strand
GCTCGACCGAAACGGTTTGCTTTTTGGCCTGTTGGTAAGCGATTAATCTCTTAAACCAAAAATTCTGGCACAAAAAATTATGATACCGCCCACGAAATTAAGGTTGCGTGGGCGTTCTCTTCTTTAGGCCTTTGATGTTGTATAAAACGACACTGAAGCGCTATGAAACCGCTTTCGATATCGGGGTGACGTTTGCCATTTCCCGATGGTTGTTTTGGGTATGGCTGTTTTTAGCTTCTTTGTTGTGTTGCTGTCGAGGTTGCAGCAGTCCATAGCCCTTGTGGTTCCGCTCGTAAATAACGTTGATCTCGTCGGTTTCAACGTTTCGGAACATATAAAAATCGTGACCTACCAGTTCTAGATTCTCAAGCGCTGCCTGGACTGTCATCGGGGGCATGGCGAAGTACTTACTGCGCACAACAGTGTCGGGGAGTTTGGGTTGGTTGTTGAGTACTTCGCTGATGTCGGGGCGACCTTCGGGGGTAATATCTGGTGCGTTGATAGCCGCGTCCATATTTAGAGGGCGAACCGAGTCGTGGCTTTGGTCTCGGCGTTTCTCTTTGTATTTGCGTAGCTGTCGGGTAATTTTATCGGTCACCATGTCGATGGTGGCGTACATGTTTTCGCTGCTTTCTTCAGCGCGAACAACAGTGTTGTTGAGATAGATAGTGACTTCGGTAGATTGCTTTGGCGCAATTCTAGGATTCGTTTCAACAGATAGGTTGACATCCACTTTGTTGATCAGTGTTTGAAAATGCGCTGTTGCCTTTTCTATCTTTTGATCGACGTGACTACGAATCGCGTCTGTGATCTCAATATTTTTACCTTGGATTACTAGCTTCATAGAGCAGCCTCCCCGTGGCGGATAGGTAGGTTTATACTCTTTAACCGTAGCACTCACAATTTTGCTTGGTCGCAAACTGTCAAGAATGTAAGCATCCGTTGATAATTCTTGACTTCCATTTGTCTGCTGAACGCGGCAATCTGTACCCATGAATACCGTAAATCCTGAAAAATACTCTAGTCATTTGTCAGATAAACCGCTGCTAAAATCTCGGCTGTCGGCGCGAGAAGGTGTTGTTTATTTGTTGGGTGAGGTGCCTTATGCAACAGCTTGGCAGTGGCAAAGGCAGCTGGTAGAAAAACACAAGTCGGCAGTGACTGTCGGAGATGTTAAGCCCGTTGCTTGGCCTGCGGATTCCTTGTTGCTTTTGCAGCATCCGCCAGTTTATACCTTAGGCCAAGGCGCTGATACCAAATTTTTGCGCTTTGATAGCGCGCGCGATGCTTATGAAATTCATCGAGTGGAGCGTGGCGGAGAAGTGACTTATCACTGTCCTGGTCAGCTGGTGGGGTATCCTATTTTGAATCTGCGGCGACATCAGATGGATTTGCACTGGTATTTGCGGCAGCTGGAAGAGGTGTTGATTCGGACGCTGGCTTGCTATGGTCTGTCAGCAGAACGTATTCCTGGACTCACTGGGGTTTGGCTAGAGGGTCGCAAAGTGGCTGCGATAGGAATTAAGGTGAGCCGATGGATTACGATGCATGGGTTTGCGCTGAATATATGTCCGAATCTGGTCGGTTTTGAGAAGATTGTGCCCTGTGGTATTGAGGGGCGCGAAGTAGGGTCGATGGCTGAGATGTTGCCAGATGTAGATTTTGAGTCGGTGCGCCAGAGCGTAATTGAGCAGTTTGAGCAGGTCTTTTCGCTACAGCTGACGGTGGCTTCTTCTATCTTCTAACGGTGCGCTAGACCTGGAAGTCTATTTCTAGAAGAGAAAGGTCGTCCTCGAACTGGTTGCCGCCGAAGGCGCTGACTTCGCCAATGAGCGTATCTAGGCTGAGCTGACGCTGGGACTCTAAAGTGGTCAGTAAGTCGACAAAACCGTCGAGGCCTAGAAGGCTTGCGTGGTTGCTAGGTAGCGGACTCGCTGGGCAAATTTCGTAGATGCCGTCGCTAAAGATATATAGACGACTGTTGCGAGAGACATTGCAGCGCTGCCATTGATAGGTGCTGTCTGGCATCATGCCGATGGGCATGCCTGGGGTGCGTAGCTGACTTAGGCTAACGTCTTCAGCGTTGAGAGACTTTCTAGAATTGCATGGGGTGATCAGTAAGGCGGGCGGGTGTCCGGCGCTGGCGTAGGACAGCTGGTGGGTGCTGCGATTGTAGACGCCGTACCAAATGGTGAAGTATTTATCGTTTTGGTTAGCCATTTGGAAGGCTTCATTGAGGCCTTTGAGGACGCTTTCGGGGCGATAGAAGTTGACGCCGGGGAGGGATTGTGATCGCAACACATTTAGCACAGAAGTCGATAGCAGCGCCGCCCCGAGCCCATGTCCAGAGACATCGAGCAAATACATCACCAAATAATCGGGGTCGAGCCAGTAATGGTCAAAACAGTCCCCTCCTAGCTCCTGAGAGGAGATAAATCTGGAGGTAATAGAGACACAGTTGCTAGCATCGGCAGGCGTATCTTTGGGCAAAAGCGAAGTGACATAGGTAGCGGCCTCGGCGAGTTCATCTTCCAGTCGTCGTTTTTGAGACATCAGTGCCTGCGTCAGCTGATGCAGCCGTAGTCCAGACTTGACCCTGGCGGTGAGTTCGTCGGTATCAACCGGCTTGAACAGAAGATCGTCCGCACCCGCTTCTAGCGCTTCGACGCGATTGGCGATATCAGTGTGGCCAGTCATGATCAAAAAAGCCGTCGTAGAGAGCCGCGACTCTCGCTTGATGCGACGACAGATATCGAGCCCGCTAGGTCCACCGGGTAATAGCAAATCGCAGATGATGACAGAAGGCGTTAGCTCAATTGCTTTTTGAATACCTGTAGCTGCGTCACTGGCCGTGACGACCTGATATCCCCTTTTGCGCAGGAGTCGCTGTAAGCTCTCGACCACCAGTGGATCGTCGTCAATCACCAAGATATCTACGACGCTATTGTCTGCACCTACAGCGGTAGGCAAACTGTACGACGATGGGCCATTGAAGGTCGACCCGAAGGAAGGCGCTTTAAAAGTCATAGGTTGCCTTTACGGGAACTTCCGCCTCTGGAGAGGCTGAGGCATCTAGGATAAAACGGCTAGAGACAGAGTGATTCCACAGATCGATGAAGTCTGCAAGATAGTAAGGATAGGCTTCGCTGGTATCTTCTTTGTGATTGCTGAGCGCGGTGGGCGCTATAGATCCGTTGGATAAAGGGGGGCTAGTCGGTGGGGTATTTGGTAGCGAGAAATCTTCTAGATCGAAAAGATGCAGCCGTTCCATTGTTTGCATTTCGGAAGGTTCCAATATGTTTGCCCGGTAGGCCCCCGATTCGTCGATAGCGCTGAAGCAGCACACTTGATAGTAGTTCTCTCCAGAGAGTTCTCGGTACTGCACTAGGGTGTAAACATCAGCAGGCTGAACGGGGAAGGGAAGGGAGAGGACGATTTTTTGCTGGGTGGGCAGTAGCGATAGCCTCACCGCGTTGCGGACGCCGTAGTAGCCGACTTTGTCCGCTTGGAGGGGGTATTTGCGGTGACGGGGCTGTACGTGGGTGCGCATAAAGGTGGCAATGCCAAGACTTTCTTCGGTGTAAGCGCCGATGAGGCTAACGTGGACATCGTAGGCAGGGACGTTGCTGATGTTAAAGACTTCGAGGGCGAGGTTGCAGGTTCCTTGAGTTCCGTCGGCGGCTTGTTCGATAGCTGGCCCGGTAGATTGCAGATCCCAGTAGAGGTGGGGCAGCGCTGTGAGGCGTAGCTGCTTTTCTATCACGCCACGGTAGTAGGTGCTTTCCTGCTCCAGTCGTTTGGTATTTTTACTCGTCAACCAGGCGTAAGTGCCGGTTAGGCCCACTAGTAGCAAGTTGCTAATGATTAAAATGGGTTCCATTCACTTAACCTTGTTCCCTTCATCCACAATACGTCCACAATAATTGTTTCGTCCGTATTCAAAACCATACCCCAAACTATGCTTTCTGTTCAGGCCAGGCAAACTCATTCTATGTGGACAAGGGATGGGGTGCGCTTAGATGCAGATATTTATTGGCCAGAAGGTACCGGAGAAGGCGTGGGGCCTTTTCCGGTTTTGCTGATGCGTCAGCCCTATGGACGCGCGATCGCATCTACTATTGTCTACGCCCATCCTCGCTGGTACGCCGCGCACGGCTATATCGTTGTGATCCAAGACGTGCGCGGCCGAGGCACTTCCCAAGGGACGTTTGATCTGTTTGCTAACGAGGTTGCCGATGGTGAAGACACGGTAAATTGGGCTGCTCAGTTACCCGGTAGCGATGGCCAGGTAGGCATGTATGGCTTTTCCTATCAGGGTATGACTCAGCTCCAAGCGGCTGAAGCCAGGCCCCTCGCGCTAAAAACGATTGTGCCAGCGATGACGGGCTACCACCTTTATGAAGACTGGGCCACGGAAAATGGCGCGCTGTGCTTGCAGCTGGGTTTGATGTGGGCATTGCAACTCGCGGCTGAAACAGCTCGCTTGGCTCAAGATGTGCCGCTGTTTCAAAAACTGAGCGCCGCTGCTCGCAATCTACCGCTCAGCGACGCAACACCAGCTTGTCCAACGGTGCTGTTAGAGGTTTCGTCCTTCTTTCACGACTGGGTTAGTCGCCCGGCAACAGATGACTATTGGCGACGGCTAACGCCAAAACTGGATGAGGTGGATTTACCCATGCTGCATGTGGGTGGGTGGTTTGATCCATACCTGCGGGGTGACTTGCGGCTGTATCGGGAAATGGCAGCGCGGAGTGCGCATCTTCATCATTTTTGGGTGGGACCCTGGGCGCACATTCCTTGGGCTCGCAAGGTCGGTGATGTGGATTTCGGTGCGGCGGCGATGAGCCCGATTGACCAAGTACAAATCCGTTGGTTTGACGCCATCTTGAAAAAGCGCGATGAGCATGAATTAGCTATGCAGAAGCCGGTTTGTCTATTTGAGATGGGTCGCAACGAGTGGCGGCAGCTGACAGAATGGCCAACGGCGACAGTGAGTTCGATAGTAGAGCCGCGCTACCTGAAAAGTGGGGGCCTAACTAATATTCGTGAGGATAGTGGTGTGTTGGCAGTTGAACCTAGCATGGACTCGGCGACAGATGTCATTGTTCATGATCCGTGGAACCCTGCGCCTGCATTGGGTGGGCATAGCGCGGTTCCATCGGGTTCGTTTGAGCGCACAGCGGTAGACAGTCGAGGTGATGTGCTGACATACACGAGTGAGCTACTGGCTGATGAGCTAAGGGTGGTAGGCGTGGTGGAGGTAGTGTGTGCGATCGCAGCCTCAACCCCTAGCTACGATCTCTGTGCTGTGCTCTCACGGGTGAAAGATGGAAAAGCCTTCAACTTGACTCAGGGCTACCGCAAGGTAGCGATCTGTAATCCCGACACTATCTTGGAAATTAGCGTACCGCTGCACCCGACCTGCTTTAGCTTGGCCCCAGGTGAGTGTCTGCGTCTTAGCCTCAGTGCAGCCTGCTTCCCGGCATATCCTGTGAACTCAGGAACCGGCGCACCCCTTAGCGAAAGCCGCTCGATAGATGCCAAAATCATCACCTTAATGATTCATACAGGCAGCGGTCCCGGAGCGCCTGTCCGTCCGTCCGTTCTCAAACTGCCGGTGGCGTGTGATTGAATACCTCAAAAACTCTACGGCAGCAGTTACGCAAGGATTCTCCCGAGGTTGGCTCTGGCGTAATAGATCCTTCAAATTGCCAATCATTGATTGTGGAGAGTCGCCATTGCTGGCCCTTGTGGTCAAATCCAGCAACTTCTAGCCCGATAGCTCGACGCTGCTCGCTGTCAGTATCTTGATGGAGACGAATTTGAATCAGAAAACTGCGGCACTGAAACGGGCGGCTGAGTCCTGGAAAGTGAAAGCCAATATCGACTGAGTCAGGATCTATTAAGCTGCGGACGTCAGGATCATTGGCCCATGGTTTGAGATCTGCTTTGAGGTCGGGAAGCTCCGCCTTAAACAGACCAATGATGGCCGCGATTTTGCTCGCAAATTCAATCGTCGACGCTTGTTCGGCTGCGTTCACATCACCTTGCTGAATTCGACTATTTTATTGTAACGGCAGAATATTGCTGAATTCTAGCTTTAATCCTAAATCGCCTGACAGGTTGCCAGAATCGCTCTATCTTGCTCCCGTACTGGCAGAGGATAGAACCTGTCAATGTTGAGAGGTGGTGCGATGAAACTACCTTGGCTGGCGACCTCTGCGAATGGCTCATTGAGTGTGAGCGCATACGAATAGGTTTCTTGAGAGTAGCTATCTGTGACGCGCAGCGCCATTCTTTGGTCGATGATTTGGCCATGGACACAGTCGAACGAGGAAGAGGGCATGTATAGTGCACCTGTAACGTTTGTTCCCTGCGACTCGAACACGAAATAAGCTGTTTCTGGCTGATTGGCTACAGGTTGCTGACCGTAGAGATAGATGCCGTGAGCTGGTGGCAATGATGTTTCAGTCGTTGTTTTAGGCGATAGTAAGCGGGCTCTTAAGCGTTCTAGCCCGGCTCTGTCGGCGGCAGCTTCTGCTTCGGCGGCAGCTTCTGCTTCCTCTGGAATATCAGTCGTTTGTTCTGCTTGTGTGTATTCCCACTGGTTTTTTGGGGCTTTGAAGTGTGCTGACATGTGGCCTGTGGGAGATAGCGTATCAGCTGAAGACGAAGTTGCGATTGCCAGCACCATACCCACAGTACCTACAGAGCACATAACTATCTTCTGCGTGCCTAACGGTTCCTTGGCTGTGGTTATTGATAACACCATCGAATCGAACTCCTCTTACTCCTTGCTCCGTAGGCTCCAGTTGCCCTATTTCCTAGTGCTCTATCTATGCCTTGTATAGATCTTTCCCAAGCTTAATGACAAAGCTAAGGTCAAAACTTAAGTGTTCCTACGTCTTAATTGACACTAAACAAAAACACGTACGAGCATAGAAGCTCAGATCACAGCTCCATCATGTATGTTCTTGCGCATGGTGGTTATAGCTAGCGACCTTAACTTTGAGCCGTAACTTTGGTCTGTAACCTTGCTAATAGTCTGCGAGTAGGCTGTTAGCTGTTTTTTGGCTTGTGAATTGGATTTATCAAAGGGTATGGTGGATACACCCTGACATAAAACAGTGTGATAGGAGGCTAGATGGAGGCTAAGGCTCCACTTTCGCCCGAAGATAATGGGCCTTTTAAGCTTTTACTGTTCATAGACAAGCGGCCTAACTCCACAGAGCAGGTGCGACGAATAAGGCGACAGCTCAAAACGCTTTCAGCGCTAGAGCCGATGAACTTAGAAATTGTCGATGTAACAAATCAGCCCTACTTAGCCGAGCACTTCAAGCTGGTGGCTACGCCGGCCTTGATTAAGGTCTCATCAGACGACCATCAGGTTTTGGCGGGCAGCGATATTGAAACGCAGCTGGGTCACTGGTGGCCGCGCTGGCAGCGAGAGCTAGAAGAGGCTCGGCAACGGAACGATGCGTCTGCGTCTGCTGCTGAAGTGCCTGCCGGTCAACTAAGTGCTGACTCGACTACTCAATCAAAGGCCATCGCGATTGACGCGGTGATGCAGTCGACTGAAATTTTGCGGCTATCGGACGAAATTTTTAAGCTCAATCAGGAGAAAGAGTCTCTATCGGCCCAGCTGGCCTTTAAGGACCGCATTATTTCGATGATGGCTCACGACTTAAGAAATCCCCTGACAGCGGCTTCAATTGCGATAGAAACATTGGAGCTGGCCTACGAACCTGGAGGCAAAAAGGCAAAAAAGTTTACCCCTGAGCTGATTTTACATCTGCTAAAAAATACGAAGGTCCAAATTCGTACGATCAACAGCATGATTACAGAGATTTTGCAGGCGGCAAGGGGCCCGAGTGCCAACTTGAAGGTGTCGCCTCAAGAGCTAGATATACAAAGGCTCTGCATCGATGTGATGGATTCATTTCAGCCCAAAATAGCCAGTAAGCGCCAGACTATAGAACCGGATATTCCTCAAGATTTACCTTATGTCTATGCCGATCCAGACCAAGTGCAGCGGGTCCTCAGCAACTTGATTGACAATGCCATCAAGTACACGCCTGCCCACGGTAAAATCGGCATCTCTGCGCTTCACCGTACGACCGAGAAGGTGCAAATTAGCATTCGTGATAACGGCCCTGGCATTCCCCGCGATAACCAAAAAAGCATTTTTGAAGAAAACTTTAGGCTTCAGCGGGATCATTCTAAAGATGGCTACGGCTTGGGGTTAGCGCTTTGTCAGCGGATCGTAAGAGCGCACTACGGCCAGATTTGGGTGGATTCTAAGAAAGGTGAGGGCAGCTGCTTTCACTTTACGCTGCCGGTGTATCGGGGGTGACTATGCCTAGTCGCCCTCAATCATTTGTGATTTGAGCTGAGCAAGCTGAGCGTCGACGTTGTTTTGGTTCTCTAGCTGGGCGAATTTCTGGTCTATGCTGTCTGTGCCCATAGCGGCGGTGACTTCTGCTTGAGCTTCGAGGTCGAGGACGCGGGCCTCCATTTTCTCGAAGGCGTTGGTGCTGGAGGTGTTGCTCCTAATCATTTCGTTGAGCCGTACGCTAGACTGAGCCGCTCTGGCCCTGGCGATGTACATGTCTTTTTGGGTGCGGGCTTCAGAAATTTTACGCTCTAGCTGACCCATGTTGGCCTTGAGCTGCTGCACAATTTCTCTCTGCTGAGTGATTTGAGGGCTGAGGGTCTGCCCAGTTTGGATGTAGGTTTGGCGGCGGGTAAGGGCGTCTCTGGCTACCTCGTCGTTCCCCTTTTGAAGCGCGAGCTGGGCTCGGTTATACCATTCTGCGGCGGTGCGTTTGGCCTGTTCGCACTGCCGTTCGGTGCGTTTTTGAGTTGCGATCGCCTGAGCTACTGCCTGCCGCATTGAGACTAGGTCGCTTTGCATGTCGAGCACGGTCTGCTGTAGTACCTTTTCAGGGTCTTCCGCGCCGTTGACCAAATGATTCACATTGGACCTAACCAATCGAGAAATGCGATCCAAAAGTCCCATTGGCGAACAATCCAAAAACCTTACTTAATTAGCAGCATAGCAAGCTTCTTGGGTGATGTGCCGAACGTTTGTTTCTCTACTTTTCTCGATACGTTTTTCTATTTCTGCTTTTTATTCTGTCGTAGGACCGTAGATTTGGGCTGCGATGCTTTTGGATTTGAGTTCTTCAACAAAGGTACCAGCGGCTTGTGGGTTGTCGAACGCGGCAATTTGAATGCGATCGCCGTCCGAAAATCTGCGCACGAAAGCTTCGCTGACTGATTCGCGGATAGTGATGAGGTTTTGTTCTGTGGTGAAGGGCGTGGTGACGTAGTAAGTCAATCCGGCAGGCAACACCACGGCCTGGGTTTCGATAGGAGCCGGGGAGACTGGTCTAGAGGCCAACGTAGGTGTGGGACTTGTCGTTGGGTTTGCTGCTGGAGTTGTTGCGGGATTAGTTGTGGGTGAAGCTGTAGGCGCGATCGCGACTGGATTTGTGCCAATTTGACCTTCAATAGGCGGTAGAGCATTGGTTGTTGCTGGATTCGCCAGTGCAGTTTCTGACGTACCGATACCTGACGTACCGATACTCGGAGAAATAGTCGTTTGAGGCATCTTCAAAGAGCTGAGATTGTCAATTTCTAAATCGATAAACTCATTTGCAGAAAGATCTGGGCCAGGGGGATCGAAGGATTTTCCGTTAGCTATGGCGCTCTCTTGGTCACTTCCTTTCAGGCTGCTGGCTAACTGCTGTGTTACTAGAGGATTGGCCATGAGATAGCTAGCGCCTAACCCAGCAACCAGACCTGCAAAGCCGAGCGTGGCCCCCGCCAGTAGAGAGACGGTTTTGCGTTTGGGCTTGGTCGTAGTGTCTACCGGTTCGGGCATAGGGGGCACTTCTGCCAAGCTTTCAATCAGCTTTTCAGAGGAGGCCAGATACCCCGTGGGTGTCAGCTTTTCGGCGTCTCCTGGCAGTACTGCTGCTTGCGAATCTGTGGTGGGGTGAGAGGCCTCGGATATTGCTAAATCAGTAGCCTGAGGTAGCGGCCGTATGGCTGATACTGTCTCTGGTGGAAGTGCTGGTTTGGGGATCGCTAAGGCAGAGGATGTTGTTGTTTGATGGGCTGAGATCTTTTTATTGACGGGTACAGGGGGTGGGGTAACTGGCCTTGCGAGCGTGGCCGTATGTGCTACTGAGGCTTCGACCGCTCGTTCCATTGCGTCCAAATCGAAAGACGGGTCTTCTAGCTCTGCGAACAGATCTTCTTCCACTAACCCATCAATCCGACGGGTTCGGCGATAGCGGTTGAGTTCAGCCTCCAAGCTGATGTTGAGACTGCTCAAAACAGTACCCAGCTGTGGAGACAAAGCGTGAGAAGATTGATGCTCCGCCATGACAGATTCCTTGGAAATAAGGATGATCGATATAGTTGAGAGCGTAAAAATATAGACTCTCCAAGTTAATCAAATTATCTTAATAAGAATTGAGGAACAAGGTTGAATATACGGATAGAGGCTAGTTTTAGCTGTACTTGGACATGGCATTAGTAAGACATGGCATTAGAAGGTTTAGAAGGCCTGATAAAAGGTCTGGAAAATCAGGCTAGTTGGCAGGCGCAGCGGCAGTTTCGCCTGGTGGTACAGCACTGGCCTAAGTCAGTTGGGTTTGCCGTCGCTAGGCAAACCCGGCCCGTTGCCATTCAGCGGTCTACGCTCTATGTGGCAACTGCAACCGCTGCCTGGGCGCAGACGCTGGCCTACGAGCGCCTCAATATTTTGCGTAAGCTCAATCGTCACCAGCGCCAGCCCATCAAAAATATTCGCTTTTCGGCCGCTCAGTGGAAGCAGCCAGTACAGCAACCTTCGCCTACCCCGTCTGCTCAGCAACACCCTAGCTATATAGGTGTGCCAGATACCGCAGCAGAGGGTGCGGGATCAAAAGATCGTGAGCCCCGTACTCCCGATGAAGCATTTAATCGCTGGGCTGCAACTATTCAGAAAATGCAGCGGACTCAATCTTTGTGTCCTCGTTGTCAATGCTACTGTCCACAGGGAGAGCTTGACCGCTGGTCTATTTGTGCGCTGTGCGCGACCAAACATTGGCGCTAATTTTTTAGATGCACAGTCAGATTTGTGGTAGATCACACAACCGTAATTTTAACGATATGGAAGATAAATTAAATCTAAAAGATAAGTCGATGGACTGTTTTTTTGCAGGGATTTGAGGATGAAGCAAAGCATCATAAAGAAAAGTTGCGAATTCACTCATAAATGAGATCTTTGTGGGGGTGATTGCCTGATCCCAATTCTGGGGATCGCCTCTATCGATTCTTTTTAAAACGCTGTGATCCTTGCTACTAAGGATATTTCGCTTTTTTAACAGATTATAAAGAAAGTCTGAAGGTAAGTACAGGGTATTTATCTGTTGAGTCACTTTGTTTATCAACAGTTGTAGGTTTTTCTGGCTCAAAATTGAGTTTTTAAGTTAAGCCATGATGAAGACTCAGACTATCAATTAAGAAGTTAAATTATGACTGCTGGAAAGTGTGGAACAACTCGCTGCGGACTTTGCCGGTTTTATAGCCATGAAGGTCGTCGCGGTGGTTTATGCCATCAGCTAAATGTCAACGTCGATTCTCACTGGAAGGCCTGCTGCTTAGCCGAATCGCCTTTTATGAATGGGATAGATAGGCCCGATGCTGTAGCGGGGATCGCTAAGCTAGTGGCTGCTCCTACTAGAGAAGTATCTGTGGTTCCGATGGCTAAAGAATCGACACGTGAGGTGGTCAATGCGCCCGCTGCGATAGTGGAGCCCTTCCAAAGGAAGGTCGCCAAGCCCCTCGATACAAGAATCGCTTTTTCGACGTTGACTTCTTGAATCGCAGCAGTAAAGTCCAAGTGATCCCGTGTGTGCTTGCTAATAGCTACCAACGGAAACATAGAAAATACGCCAACAATATGAAAGTGATGTCCCTTGTGGTTCTTAAATTGAGCCGCAAGGGATTTTTTAATGCGTACTAGGGCAACCAAGGGTAGCTGCTGAAGTCGGGAGGTCGCTTTTCGAGAAAGGCCTGCTTTCCTTCAGCCCCCTCCTCGCTGAGGTAGTAAAGCAAGGTTGCATTTCCGGCCAGCTCTTGTAGCCCTGCTTGCCCGTCGCAATCTGCGTTGAAGGCTGACTTGAGGCAGCGAATAGCAATAGGACTTTTTTGTAGAATCTCTTGGGCCCATTGAACCCCTTCAGCTTCTAGCTGGTCTACGGGGACGATTGTGTTGATAAGTCCCATGTCCAGCGCCTGCTGAGCATTGTACTGACGACAGAGAAACCAGATTTCGCGTGCCTTTTTTTGACCCACGACACGCGCTAGGTAGCTAGCACCGAATCCACCGTCAAAGCTACCTACCTTTGGTCCGGTTTGCCCAAAGATCGCATTGTCAGCCGCAATGCTTAAATCGCAAATCAAGTGCAACACATGCCCACCGCCGATGGCATAGCCGGCAACGAGCGCAATCACAACTTTGGGCATGGAGCGAATGAGCCGCTGAAGATCTAAAACGTTGAGTCTGGGGATGCCATCTTCACCGACATATCCGGCTGCGCCCCGTACGCTTTGATCCCCACCTGAGCAGAAAGCGTACTTGCCGTCGGTATGGGGCCCTGCGCCTGTGAGCAGCACGACGCCTATGCGAGTATCTTCTCTGGCATCGCAAAAGGCGTTGTATAGCTCAAATACTGTTTTGGGACGGAAAGCGTTGCGTTTGTGTGGCCGGTTGATGGTGATTTTCGCGATACCGTCGGCTTTGTGATACTGAATGTCTTCGTAGGTGTTGGTTGGCTGCCAGGTGAGGGGCATGGGTTATTTTTCCGTAACGTTAAGAACCTATGAGCTAGGCGATCAAAATATTAGGCGCTAGCGGAAAATAAGATAAATCCCCTCTTCATATGCAATGGCTTACTACTGGTTCAAATCGTTTCATATCATTGGTGTCGTGGTCTGGTTTGCAGGCCTGTTCTATCTGGTGCGCCTGTTTATCTACCATGTAGAAGCTGAGCAAGAGCCGGAGCCCGCTCGAAGCATTTTGAAAGATCAGTACGCCATTATGGAAACGCGGCTGCTGAAGATTATTACGACGCCGGGCATGATATTGACGCTGGCGATGGCTGGTGGTCTGCTGTGGCAAAGGCCAGACGTTCTGCATGAGGGGTGGATGCATGCCAAGCTAGGATTTGTAGCGCTGCTGGTGGCGTATCACCTGTACTGTGCAAAGCTGCGTAAGCAGCTGGCAGCGGGTGAGTGCAAATGGGGGCCAAAACAGCTGCGGGCACTTAATGAAGGACCAACCCTGCTACTGGTGACGATTGTGCTGCTGGTGATTTTTCAGAACAGCTTTCCGACGAGTGCAACGACTTGGCTGATTGCAGGCCTGATTTTGTCTTTTGTGATTACGATTCAGCTGTATGCCAAGAAGCGGCGGCTGGATAAGGAACGCGAAGTGGCTCAGAGTATTGACCAGAGCAGTGTTCAGGATGCTGCTGAGCAGATGTTGCCTAATTCATAGCCGGTGTCGTCTGAGTCAGCATCGTCTGACAATGAGTCTGTCGGGTCGAGCAAATATATCAAAAGATACAGTTACCTTTTCGTAGATTCGTTAACATAAGTTCACATGTCTAATGACAGATAACCTGAACAAATGAAAGAGGAAAACAACATGGATAACAACGCGCCTACTGGCAAGCTAGGATTTACAGAGTTTGCTGAAACTTGGAACGGTCGCTTGGCGATGATCGGTTTCGTTGCTGCCCTAGCGGTAGAATTTGCAACTGGCAACGGCATTCTGGCTCAGCTTGGCATTATGTAAGTCGAGAGTTTGCTGCGATTGACTCGCGGTAATCGCTTGATAGAAAAGGACAGGGCAATTTGCCCTGTCCTTTTTTTTTGTGTGTGGATATTGTTCGATCGCCTAACCGATTGCTCCTAACTGTTGGCGGACGTGGCAGTGCAAGCGCCCCTACAGTTCCTTCAATCAGTTATATGGCCAGGGCTTTTCTTCTTCTTCTGGTTCCTTTTCGTCAGGGTCTCGCCAGGTTGACATGGTTTTCAGCTCGGGTGGAATTTCGTCGTCGGGATGGAACTCTAGCTGGGTCTCTCTAAGGCCAAGGTATCCAGATTCGGCAAAGGATGTGAGCATTCGCGTGAGTGCAATCCAGACCCGTTCTTCAAATTCCCATTCTTTGCTGAAGGGCGCGCGATCCGCGATGGATTTTAGGGCCCAAAAGTAGCTGTTGCGGACGATGGGGCCGTTCTTTTTGTAGGGAGGGACGTCTTCGTTGCGAATAAAGAGAACGCCGTTGTCGATTCTGGCATGCATAGAGAAATACGGATTGCTATAGGCTTAGAGATGGGTACGGCGTTTGGATGAAAAGCTATGGTCGCAGCAGTTTCCCTGCAAAACGTTCACAAAGTTTATAACAATACCTGTGTGGTCAACGACCTGTCGTTAGCGATTGAGCCAGGTGAGATTTTTGGGCTGCTAGGGCCAAACGGTGCAGGCAAGTCGACGACGATTCGAATGCTGACGACCCTCGCCAAGCAGACTCAGGGCGATATTGTGGTGGCGGGCTACGATGTGAGTCGTCAGCCGGCTCAGGTGCGACGGCAAATTGGAGTTGTGCTTCAGCAGGTGAGCGTAGACGCTGACATGACCGCTTGGGAGAATATGGAGTTTCACGGGCGGATGCATCATATTCCGGCGGTGCAGCGGCAGGTGGATATTGCGCGGTGGCTGGACTATGTGGACCTGAGCGATCGCGCCAACGACAAGGTCAAAACCCTCTCCGGCGGTATGAAGCGCCGACTGCAAATTGCTCGCACCCTGCTGCACAAGCCCAGCATTTTGTTCCTAGATGAGCCCACTGTAGGGCTCGACCCGCAAACCCGCAGGCGGCTGTGGGAGATTATCCGAGAGCTGAACCGTGAGCAGAAGATGACGATGCTGCTGACGACTCACTATATGGAAGAAGTGGAGTATCTGTGCGATCGCATTGGCATTATGGACCAGGGCCAGCTAATCGAAAGTGGCACGCTAGAGAGCCTGCGCCAAAAGCATGGCGAGGGTATTGTGATGAAGCAAAAGGGTGACCGCTGGGAGTATGTATTCTTTCCTACGTTAGCTGAGGCGAACCATTATCTTGACCAACAGCCAGATAAAACGGGTATGATGACGCGACCTGCGAACTTAGAAGATATCTTTGTGGAGTTAACGGGACGGAATTTAGACTAATTTTTTGGGCTAATTCTTTGGCGAAATAGGATTTGGCGAAATAGGAATCGAGCATGTCTGGTCTGGCCAATAAAATCGAAGCGATTCTCTATCTCAAAGCGCAGCCTTTGAAGATTGCGCAGATTGCAGAGTTTGCTCAGTGTGATCGCGATAGTGCTGAAGAAGGGCTGATTGCCCTGATGGGAGAATATGCCCACCGAGAAGGCGCGTTAGAAATCGCTGAAACGGAAGAAGGATACGCCCTTCAGCTGCGGGAGCTGTACAAGCCCCTCGTCGATACGATTGTGCCGCTAGATATTGGCTTGGGTGCGCTGCGGACGTTGGCTGCGATCGCCCTACGAGGCCCCATCGCGCAAAGCGAGCTAGTCGATGTTCGGGGTTCGGGTGTGTATCAGCACGTGCCCGATCTGGTCGATCAGGGTTTTGTCAAAAAGCGCCGTCAGGCCGATGGCCGATCTTCCTGGCTACAGGTCACCGAAAAGTTTTATCAGCACTTTGAAATTGACAAGCTGCCGCAGATTGAAAGCCTTAGGTTGCCGAAACAAAAAGATCTGCCGCTAGAGGGCGATGCCGATAGTGAGGAAATGCTGGCTAATGATGAAGTTGTGGAGCCGCCGTTGAGCGATCAGGCGATTGAAAATGCGATCGCCCCTGACGAGTTAGGAGACGAGTTGGGAATAGAAGACACCGCAGTAAATAAGCCCGAAGCTTAAGAAAATGCCTATTCGGTGCATTATTAGCTAAGCTGTAGGTACAAGCTTGGCGGAAAATCATAGGTTTTCTTAAGGTTGCCGGTCGCCCACTATCCGTGGTGCGCTGTATTCGGATTGCCTTTGTGGAAATCTACTAATTCTATATTGGGTTTCAGCGGCTAAGCTAAGGTCAGTTATTCAGCTTTTCTATGGTCTTCAATCCTGAAAGTGCAGATTTCATTAGCCTAGATTCGGAAGATGCCAGGACTAACGAGCTTTTGAACTATTTGCAGCACCAGCCGCCAGAAGTACTCTCAAGAGTCGCGCAGTCGGTCAGCGGTGAGATCAAGCAAATCATTTCTCACAATGTGCAGGGATTGGTAGGCGTCCTGCCTTCGGATGGGTTTAATGTGCAGGTGAGTACAGACCGTGAAAATCTGTCGGGGCTCTTGGCTTCTGCGATGATGACAGGCTACTTTCTGCGGCAGATGGAGCAGCGCATGGAGCTAGAGGCCAATTTGTCAGGTTCATTGGATTCAGGTCTAAATTCACCACCTGATACAGAAACCTGAGTTACATTTGCTTGATATGACGTCTGATAAATAAAGAGGGGCTGCACAGGTTATGCAGCCCCTCTTTGGCTTCTCCTGTATTGTGTTTAGGCTACCGAAGGTTCTCAGGGAGCGCTGTTGGCCGGACTTTGATAGTCTCTGTCTTGCCCGCGCGGGTGACTTTGATCTCTAGCTCTTTTTCGAGCCCGGCATTCTCTACTTGAGATTGCACGTCGGTGACGTCGGTAACGGTTTCTCCGCTGATTTCCTTGATGATGTCGCCACGCTGAAGCCCAGCGGTCTCAGCCGGGGTGCCTTCCATAATGCGGACGATGATGACGCCCTGTTCATCTTCGATTTTGACGCCAATGTCTGTGTCTTGATTAATGCGATCACGCATTTCCTTATCCAGATTCACCATCTGAATGCCGAGATAAGGATGCTGCACCTCGCCTGTTTCAAACAGCTGATCAGAAATGCGTTTAGCCGTTTCAATTGGGATAGCGAAGCCCAGTCCTTGGGCGTTGGCTCTAATCGCTGTATTCATCCCAACGACTTCACCGTTGGCGTTGAGCAGCGGTCCGCCAGAATTACCTGGGTTAATGGCGGCGTCGGTTTGGATAAACTGAACGCGCTTGTCGGCGATACCTACTTGAGTACTGGTGCGGTCAAGGGCGCTGATGATGCCAGCCGTTACTGTGTTGTCGAGCCCGAGGGGGTTACCAATTGCGATCGCCCACTGCCCCGGCGAAAGATTGTCGGTACTCCCTAACGGAGCCACTGGCAAATCGGTGGCCTCAATTTTAATCACAGCCACATCTGTCACGGGGTCTGCACCAATCACTTCGCCAATAAAATTGCGACCATCTTTGAGCGTGACGCTAACAGTGTCTGCTCCTTCAATCACGTGCGCGTTGGTCAAAAGCTTGCCATCGGCGCTAAGAATAAAGCCCGAGCCTGTGCCCTGCTCTAGCCGTTCAGGCAGCTGAGGCCGTTGCTGAAAATCTTCTGGCTCTTCATTCCCAAAGAAACGCTTAAACAATCGCCGATCGAACGGATCCGATAGGCCGCTCACCGAGCGCGAGGCATCAATGCGGACAACGCTAGGCCCTACTCGATTTGCCGCGTTGGCGATAAAGTTTGCGTCTGTTGGCGCAGCGGGCAGCGGCGCTTGGGCAAAGGCTTCTTGAGAGGTAGGAATAACGGCTGAGAGTGACTGTTCTGCCCTACGTAGGCTAGGTACTGCTTGGCTATCAACATAGGTATGCCCTACCCAGCCAGCACCCATGCCGAGAAGGAGCAGAGTTCCACCGAGCCCTAGGTGTTTTGGAGAAACCCCCATGTTTTGTCGTTCCTAACTTAATAAATAGTAAAGCTATGCTGCCCAAAGTATATAGCGTTTCTCGGATGCATATTGCCTATGGCAAGGTTATCCCAACGAGAAACGCGAGTCACTTGGCCCGTTGTCACCTGGCTCTCAGTGCAATATTTTTACATCAGTCAAGTGACCAAAACTGTATAGGCGTCTTCTTTACTTTAGCGAGTTCCTTACTTTTTTTCCTAGAGTTTCTTGAAACTAGGACCATGCCCATATCCATCGTTTGCGCTGAATTTTAGCGGTGGTGAATGTCTTTGGCTGATGTTATTAGATCAGGCTGAGCGACTGTACGAAAAGTTCCCAATATAATGAACTGAGTACTATTTCTGAATCCAGCTCTCTGCATAAAGGCGACTAAACCCTTTTCGCACAGAGACTTTATACACCGATCTAGATCTTCCAGATTTAAGCTGCCCGCCCGGACGCTTGAAAAATACATTGATTCAGATGCCAAAGGATAGCGCCTTAGTTCATAAACTGGCGAGAAATACAGTGTCTATATGGCTTTTCGTACAATTCACAAAGCCCGTTCTATCCTGAAACAAAACAGCTCGCGCTGGAAGAGCTTATGACACTCTCTATGTAGATTCAGTCTCTGTAGCTCAGTGCTCTCACTCTTAATTGCCGACTACTTATCGACCATTAATCCTATGTTTTGGCCACGTCCTTCGAAAAGCTGCTCCTCTATTAAAAGATGTCTGCTCAAAAGCCGTCTGACGGTTGCCATTACAAGTAGCCTGACGCCGATATTGCTACTAGCGGCTTCGCCTGCATTAGCGAATGAAAGTTGCCCGGCCGCCCTAGATCAGCTACAGCAGTACCCAGTGGGCACGAATGAAACGCTGGCCAGTGTTGCTGCCAACTACAACCTACAGCCTGAGACATTAGTGAGATTCAACCCTGACATAGGAAGTGCTTTTCAGGCTGCGCTATCACCTGGGACTGCGCTAACGGTGCCGCCTTTTAATGGACAGGTCGTTGCCGCTGGGCAAGGCGATAGCTGGCAGTCTTTGGCAGAGCGATATGGTAGCCGGGCCGATTTGCTGTTTGAAGTAAATGGCTGCGTGGCAACGCTACCCAGTCGTGTTTTTGTGCCGGGTGTGAACTTGATTGCGCCGACAGCTGGACAGCCTAGAACGTTTCAGCTGCCTGGATATCCGCTTTCTGAGTCAGCGGATATTGCGCTGAGCTATGGCTGGCAGCCGCATTCGACTCGAAACGAGCTGGTGTTCAATAGTGGTGTGGCTTTTACAATCTCTGAACAAATGGAGGTGCGAGCCGTAGGGCAAGGAACCGTTGCTTTTGTCGGCCAGCGAGAAGGCTATGGCCAATTACTCGTGATTAACCACGAACAGGGTTTGCAAACGCGTTATGCCAACTTAAGTGATATTTCGGTTGAAGTTGGGCAGCCTGTAGCACAGGAGATGGTTGTAGGCAGCGTGGGCCGCCTTGAGGCGAGTGCTATTGAGCGTGCTGCCTCTGCGACCTATCTCTATTTTGAGGTACGTACTAACTCTGCTTCTGGCTGGATTGCTCAAGATCCGGGGAAATATTTACCTGCTTTAGAGCTGCGCTAAATTTTCTCTAAACCTAAGCTACTCCTGTTCTCCGTAGGCGTTAAGTTTGCTACCTCAATCGGAAAACTAGCTTTAAAGCTAGCCAATCGTTCGATATGCCTCTACAATTCCGATAACTTTTGGAAAAGAGGCTCTCTAGAGGAACTCTTTGCATATGACTAGGCCGCCGGAGAGATTGAAAAATATGAAGCTTCCTACCGCCACACTTCCTGCCAATCTTCAGGAGATGAGGCGTCAGAGCGTCAAGCCACTAAAGCCCTTGAAGCGTCTGTCTGGTCGGCTGCTGAAAACTGTTCGTAGCAGCCTGGGGGCAAGGAGCAGTGGTGGGTCCAATGGTGAGCCCAATGGTGGGTCTAGTGACAAGCTCGATGGCAAAAATCCCTTTAAGGCCGTCCCGTCGGCCTCTGACGTGAAGGATTCTAAGGGCTCTAAGGTTTTGCTCAATTTGCTGCTGGTACGGCCTTGGGTGCTGGTGTTGGGCTTTTGGTTACTGTCTATGGCGATAGGCACTGTGGCTTTGAGCGGGATGTTGAGCCCGCGTAAGCTGAAGATGGCGCTGCCAGAGCCTGCCTTAGATAGTGGTGTGGCCAATCAATCAAATACGTTGCTTAACGCCAGCCCATCTACCGATAGCGCTGCTCAGACAAGTGCAGCCACAGGGAATGACGGTGAGATACCTGTGACTGAAGTGGGTGCAGCTAACTCGACTGAAGGTGGATTAAGTTTCCCCGTATTGCCAATTTTCGCTTTAGTTGGCTCCTGTGCAGCGGGCTCCTTAGTGATTTCGCGTAGGCGAGCAATGGTACGAATGGCCGCAGCTCGCGCTCAGGGACGTAAGCGTAAGAGTCGTTCTTCTGTTGCATCTGGTTCGTCCGTCCGTCCGATGAAAGAAGGGGTTGCTCCCATACGATCAGCTGCAACTGCTAGTAACGACCTGAGTCGTGGGCTGCGTTCTAAGAAGCGACGTCAGCGTGTGCGAAGGGCTGCGGTAACGGCGCAATCTGCAAATGCCAGTAGCCGCGTCTTGGCTTCGAGAGCAACAGCCCAGCAGAAAACAGCTCAGCCCAGGAAAGCGCAGAAAAGCGGACCTAAAGTTGCTCAAAAAGTAGCTGCGGCGAGGCGTTCGTCTGTTCGTCCGGCAACGCGAGTCTCTAGGACTCAGGCAAGAAGATCGGCTATGCGGGCGGCGAGTCGTCGTCAGCCTATGGTGAGCGTGGTTCCTGCCAGCGAGTCCCATGCTTTGGATTGGACCCAGGGTAGCCTGGCCCATCAGTTAGATGTACGCCCCCAGCGCTCAGCGATGTAATCGGACCCACTCTGACGTCGCATTCCTACAACCTGCCGCATGCTGAGTAACGCTCTCCTAAACTCAGCATGCGGGCTTATTTTGGCGGTACCTTACAAACTCTGACCCGTAAGTTGCAGAGGTCAAAGAAGAAAGATTAGGTGGCCAATATAAAGGATACTTGTTACCACTGTATCGAGTGTGAGTTGTTGCAACTATGACTGTTAATGTTGGCGATGCTGCCCCAAATTTTTCGATGCCTGATGCCGATGGCAATGTTGTGAGCTTGCAGTCGCTCCAAGGTCAGCGTGTGGTGCTGTTCTTTTATCCTCGGGATAATACACCTGGCTGTACCAAGGAGGCCTGCGCATTTCGAGATGTGTACAGCGATTTGCAGGCTAAGGACGTTGCCGTTTTTGGGGTGAGTACTGACAGTGCCAAGTCCCATACCAAGTTTGCGACGAAACATAGCCTACCGTTTCCTCTGCTGGTAGATGAAGATGGGGAAGTGGGCACGCGCTATGGCTGCTACGGTTTGAAGAAAATGTACGGCAAAGAGTATATGGGCATTACGCGTAGCTCTTTCATCATTGGCCCGGAGGGTGTTTTAGAGAAGGTTTACCGCAAGGTAAAGCCAGAGCCACATGTGGCGGAAGTGGTGGCTGATATTGAAGCACTGGTAGGCTCAGCGTAGTGCTGACTAACTTCGACTAGTTCAGCGACTGCTAGTTCAGCGACCAGCGGTGGCCTAAAAACGGTGGTCTTAAAATAACTATGCTCAAAAGATTCTCTCGTCGTCTGTGGCAGCCTGTATGGACGCTCTTAAAGCTGATGCTACGGCGTCCGCTGCTGGCAACGAGTGTGATTCCACGCCTGCCAGACGGTCGTCTGGTACTCATTCGGCGGCGAGATAATGGGCTCTGGGGACTGCCTGGTGGTCTGGTTGACTGGGGAGAGGATATGGAGACCGCAGCTGCGCGCGAGCTGTTGGAAGAAACAGGCCTAGTGCTGATATCGGTAGAGCGACTGGTTGGGGTGTATTCGGGGGTAGCACGCGATGACCGCTTTCACTCTATCTGTGTAGCGATAGAGGCCCAAGTAGAGGGGACTATGTCTGCCCACGACCCGGACGAAGTGCTAGACGTGAGGGCATTTCACATAGATGAGTTGCCAACTGAGCCGCTAGCTCATGACCATACGCAGCAGTTGAAGGATTATTTCGCTGGAAAAACGGTGTTGGCGTAAAGTAATAACCTCAAAAGTCCTCGCTGCACCCTTGCCGCTGCCAGAGTGCCTGAAGAATGCCAGAAGAACGTCAGTGTCACAGGCTACTGGCTAACGACTTTTGGTTTCCGATGATGGCGCCGTCTAGGGCGAACGGTGGCAGGTTCTACAATAGCGATCGCACTTTCGAGCGTGGTCATGCGCTTCGCCTGCGTATTCGTATTCACCTGATACACAAGCCCGTGGTCAATATCGACAGCGGTGAGCCAGCCGCTTTTGGGATGGTAGCCTCCAGTGTCAATATCTAGCCAGCCAGGGCCTTGTGCGATTTGCCCAGGCGCTACTCCTGGCAGGGTAAACGTGATGGTGTGCCCTGTAATCACGCGCTTGTCTTTGAAGAACGGGACAGGGTGACGGTGGAAGTCATCACGAATCCAACAAAAATCCATTTGGCTCTGCTCTGCCAGCGACTTTTGAGGATTGAGCCCAGCATGCACCAGCAAAATATCGCCTAAGTCTAGATATAGCGGCAGTGTTTTGAGCCATTCTACGTGCTCCAACAGCGCTTCTGTGCTGGGATAGCTTGTTAGTGTGGGCTGTCCACCGCTGTTGAGCCAGCCCTGAAAAGCACCCAGGTTAGGATTATCGTCGGGAAAGGCATTGAGCAACAGATGCTCGTGATTACCTAGAACACAAGGGTAGTTGTTCTGTCGCACAAACTCTACGACCTGAGCGCTACGCGGGCCTCTATCGATTAGGTCACCTACAAAGTAGAGCGTATCTGTTGCGGTCGGTGCAATCATGGCCGTCAATCGCATGAGGCCGCTGTAATGGCCGTGGACATCTCCTATAAATATTCGACGACTCATGCGGTTCCGGTTGGCATTGTGTACCCTATTATGCCTGCTTGCCTCTGCAAAGCTTCTATGCCGAAAGCTTAATTTGCATTAGTCTGATAGGTCGGTAACTTTTACCACCATAAATTGGCTGCGAGCGCTGCCACTAGAGCTCACTACCTGCCACAGCACCATGTAGTTGTTGTCTTGATTGGCGTCTCCTGGATTGTCCCAGTCGGGGGCTTCTTTGAAGCTGAGATCGCCTGTTTCTTCATCAATGACAAACTTATCGATGTCTGCCCCGTCCTGTAAGCGATAGATGAGCCTACTGCCAGGTGCATCTTGTGCTCTAACCTGAATGACTTCGGTCGAATTTTCGGCGACCTGAATGAGCGTGCTGTTGCCTGGTAGCGTGTTTGTCGGCGCAATGATGATGAGCTCATTGGGCGTATATATTTCAGCTGTGTTTAAGACAGTTGGGGTCTGGATAGGCTCCGCTGCGTTTTGTTCTGGGCTCTCTTGACAGGCACCTAAGAGCCCGACCAGAAACGGAAGCGCTACCAGCTGTATTTTCATTGACTTTAGTGTGCTAAGTAGACTGTAAACATGACGACGTTGTGTGGAACCCCTACCGTTAAAAAACATTTCTTAACCAGATATATTTTTGAAGCATGGCCATGCCTGTATGGCTATCAGAATTGCGTTGACTTTCCTCAATCCCTTCGATAATTCTGGCAGAAAAAAGCAAATGTAACCTTTATGGTTTCTGTTTCAGACGTAAGGGTTCGTAAGGATTTGGTGACATAAATCACTGACTCGGCATCCGTTTCGCCAGCATAACAAAATTCAGGGTTGCTTAATACGATTTTTTCGGCAGTTGTCCATACCAGAAAAACAGTCTCAGGTGTCCGCATTCTCGATTTCAAAACCAGCATCGCGGATCATGGCAAAATCCTGCTGCGCTGCTTGACCCGGTGTCGTGAGGTAGTCACCGACAAAGATAGAATTTGCGGCATATAGCCCGAGAGGCTGGAGCGATCGCAAATGAACCTCTCGGCCCCCCGCAATCCGAATTTCTTGGCTGGGCAGCAGCAGTCTAAACAGGCACAAAATCCTGAGACAGCGCTGGGGCGTCAGTTCATCTCGCTCTGCAAAGGGTGTGCCTGGAATAGGAATCAAAAAGTTGAGCGGTACGCTAGTGACCTTTAGCTGACGCAGAGACAGCGCCAACTCGACAATGTCGCTATCGGATTCGCCCATGCCAAAAATGCCGCCAGAACAGGTGGTGAGACCGGCTGCCTGTACGGCCTGTACGGTGGAAAGCCGGTCCTGAAAACTGTGGGTAGTGCAGATATCTTCGTGGTGAGATTCGGCAGTATTGAGGTTGTGATTGATTCGGTCGACCCCGGCAGCCTTCAGCTGCTGCGCCTGCGCTTCGTTGAGCAGACCTAGGGTAGTGCATACCTTCATGGGGTAGGTCGATTTGACCGTGCGCACAGCTTCTAAAACACCCTCAAATACCTTCGGCGAAGGGCTGCGGCCAGAAATCGCCATACAGAAGGTTCCGGCTTTGAGCTGATGGGCCCGGTCCGCAGCGGCTACAATCTTTTCGGTGGCCATGAGTGGGTACTTTTCAATCTCAGCGCCCGAAATTTTTGATTGGGAACAATAGTGGCAATCTTCCGGGCAGAGGCCGCTTTGGGCATTGAGTAAGAAATGCAGACGGACCTGACTACCCCAGTAGTGACGGCGAACACGGTAGGCTGCTGCGAGCTGATCCAGGATAGCGATGTCGGGTGCGTTAAGAATGGCCAAGGCTTCGGCACGCGTGAGCACTTCTCCTGATAGGGCCTTATCTGCCAGCGTTTGCCAATTGGGCTGTGGCGCTGAATCGAGGCGATGTTTCGCCGTTTTCTCGTTTGTCTTATTAGCAGGTCGCTCAGCGGATTTCTCGGCGATTTTTTCAGCGGAGCGAGCCGTTGAAGACGCCATTGACGAGGGGGAGGGAGAGGCCGTGCTTACCATAGAATCTCTGCGCTATTACTGATGCAAATTTTACGTCATAACGCCGGTACGATTACGCTAATTCGCCATGGCCCGCCAGCGGTGTCGCTGAGTCAGCGGGTGCGGGGGCACCAGTTTCGGCAGTTTGTGGAGCGCTACGACGCGGCTAAAATTGATCGGCAGGCCCAACCACCGCGCGCCGCGCAGCAGGTGATGTCGCAAGCTGACTGTGTGTTTGCGAGTAATCGGCCTCGGGCGATGCATACCGCTGAGCTGTTGAGGGTGCCGCATTCACCTATTGTTGATGCCCGGTTTAGAGAGATAGAATTTCCGGTGGATTTTCCGAGTCACTTTCGCTTTTCGGCGCTGACTTGGACGGTGATTGCGCTGACGCTGTGGCGGCTGGGCTATGGCGCTCAGTGTGAATCTTTGGGCCGAGCGAGGGAGAGGGCGATCGCCGCCGCCGACGTACTAGAAGCACAAAGTACTATGGGTGGGGCCACTGAAGGCGAGACCGTTGGCAGTTCGGTGGTGTTGGTTGCACACGGTGGCATTAACCGGTTGATCGCTAAGGAGCTAAGACGGCGCGGCTGGCGCGGCCCTAGGCTGCCACACAGCCGTCATTGGGGCTGCACTACCTATTGCCGTTAATGACAAATTCTCTCTATTTGTTTTTCTGCTTTTTTGTAGAGGGAATTTGCCACTGATCTGTCGGATGATGGTAGCTAACACCTTTACCGAGCCATATAACGATGCCTGAGATTACTCCCGAGTCTGCTGCTGAACCTACCTCAACAAAAAGCCTGTTGGAAGTGATGATGTCCGGTGCGATCGCCCTTGCCAAAGACAGCGACAGCTACGACCAAGCCACCGAACAGTTTGAAGCGCTGCTCAGCCAAATAGAAGCAGACAACCCTACCGCAACACCACTGTTGAGACAGCTGTGGAAAGAATTTATCAGCGGTCGGCGTGCAGCGGCTTTTTGGGAGACGATGAGCGATGCGGAAAGAGGCCTTTCGGAAAAAATGACTGCTAGCACGATTCAGCTGAAGCAGAACTACATGCGTCTGATTCAGGAGCAATAATTTTCCTATCACTGCGGATCAATCTCTGTGCGGATCAATCTCTGTAGGGGCCGTAGGGGCACTAGCACCGCTATGCCCTCCGACCCGGTTTATCTAAACTCTCTACGGCAGTCCCGTAATAATGATCTGCCCGTTCACGACCCGAATATTTTCCGGCGTCAGCCCCTGCTGATCGAGAATGGTGTTGAGCTGCCGCTCGATACTGATTTGAGAGACCCCAAGCTCGCTGGCAACGCTAGATGCGGGCAGTGTTAATGGACCCAGTTTGACGTTGGCATTTTCCAGTTGAATATCTCCATCAATGACCGTTGGGCTACCTTCAATCCCTAGATAAACGTCTCGATTCGCCAGAAAAGGAAAGGTCTCGATCATTTGGTCGATTGACGCCTTTGCTTCGACCGGCAGTCCCTCTCGTGGAATTTCGCCGAGGTTAATAGTCATGCCGCTTTCAATGCGGTCGTTTTCGAGCTTGGTGTTGACTTCTTTGGCCACGTCGAGAATGGGTGCGGTGTAGGGTTGGCTAGCGATCGCATCCGTCACCAGCTGATTCAGCTCCCCTTCCGAAATCACAACGTCATTTGGTCCAGCTTCCGCAGGTGGCTTGGCACTCGGTTCACTGACGGATCCACCGTCAGTTTCAGCGCTACGAATGATTTCACCTTCTTGATTAGATTCTTTAGTCTCTCTCCCAATCACTTGCCGCAGCCCATCCTCCGACAGATACTCAACGGGGCTAGTTCCTGTTTTTAAGCTAGCGTAGCCAATACTTCCACCCACAACAGCGGCAGCAAAGGCAAGCCCAACTAAGAGTACTTTCATAGCAGTGTTTTATCTGTGGTGTGGATGTTTGCACGATATTAGAGATGTCTTCACGTTACAGAGCGCTTATTCCGGCGAGTTTGGCGACTGTGACAGTTGGCGGGCCAACCGCAGACATACCTCAATGGGCGCATCGGTTTTAATGGCCTGCGAATTGATATGCGTACGCGTGGCGCGAAACCCTTCTGCTCGTAACCCTTTTATAAGATGCTGCCTCGGTGGAATATCCATTTTTCCTCTTCTGCCAATTTCAGCGAGTGGATAGTAGTAGGGTGGCAGATCAATTTCTTCCTGCATCGTAGCCAGTGCGCTTTGGCATTTTTGCCAGTAGTTGGGGGCGGACTTTTGAGCTGCAAGACTTACCATCGCTGCCAAGTCTTGTGAATTGTGCAAAGGGCCCAACCACATAGGCCCACTGACGACAGGCGGTGATTCTGTTTGACAGCTACAGGACGTTTGACGTCCTAGCTTTTTCCAATTTAGGGTTTGAAACTGACCGCAGCTGTGGCAGTAGCTTAGGAATCCATAATGGTCTGTAGGCCAGCTGGACTGACGCGTCACCCGAATCATGACTCGATTAACTTCGCCGTGATACCAGGAAAACACGGGATAAGCGCCGAGTCCCCTAGCGGCTGCTTGTTGCACAGCGGTCCCAATGAGTAGTCGCAGTCCTTGCTCGTGGATGGCAGGATGGCTGCGGGCATAGGCCCCGTAGGTTTGCAGACTTTTCTCAGGTGCACTGCCACTGGTCGCACGGCCATCGGTACTAGTGAGATAGATCAGCCCACCCAGCTTCACTGCCCAAAGGCTAGTTGTCAACGCTGGCATAGGACTGCCGAAGCTATCGATGTCTATCAGGTCGTAGAAATCTTTTTGCTGGTGACAGGCGAAGAAGGTGGCGTTGGCATCTTGATGGGTGATTCGATATTGTTGCGGTGGCAAGCTGGTGCTGAGGTTTGTCTGAATCAAATTGTGCAAGTCCCAGTTGCCTTCGTTAGCCCACACAAAGTTGGCTTCGGCTTCCAGTGCATAACGCAGAGGGCGAACGCCGCAGCCGGTCATGGCATCGAGTACGCGGAGGTCTCCGTGGGTGGCTTTGTAGGCGATCGCAGCTAGCACAGCCAAGTCACGCCCCGTTTGACTACTGCGACGAAAAAAGGCATCCCCTACATAGAATTTTGCGCTTCCTTCTTGCTGCTGTAGCTGTTGCTGTGCTTTTGGCCGTTGGTTCTCAGATTGCCAGGCTTCAGACGTTCCGCTCACGACTAAGAAAGGATTTGCTTGATAGCGTTTTCTAGGTCGACTTTGCTCAGCGTCGTGACCACAAAGACTTCCTGCGCAGACTTTCTGTGACGAGCAATCAGCTTGTACCCTCCTGTAATAGGGACAGAGACCTTGAGCCGAAACTTGGGTGCGTTGGACTTTACCCTAGAGATAACAGCAGGTGTAATGGTTTGGATATTTGGATATTTGGCTAGCTTTTCTAAGGTATCAATTAGCGTTGGTAGGTAAGTAGAGTGCGTAATGACGACGCGCCCACCGGTCGATGCTTTGCCTTGAGATGCCTTTCTTTGCTTGCCCACAAATATTTTGACGTGCACTCGTCACGCCGATAGCTATGGTTTAGCTTACGTCTTTTTCCGAACATGCGATGCCTCAGAGCACACGGTTTTCCGAGTTGGCCTTCTGTGCCTTTTCGGGTGGATTAAGCTTTTTCGAGCGGTGCCATGGTGAGGCCGGCTCGAATGAGCTGGGAGTGATACAGCTCTGCCTGTTCTAGCGGCCCAGTCCACACAATGGCTTGACCTTCGGTGTGAATCTCGTCTGCAAAGGCTTTAGCCTGATTTTCGTTGACGCCTGGAATGTAGGTTGTCAATGTTTTGATGACGTGCTCAAACGTGTTGAAATCGTCGTTGAGCACGATGATTTTGTAGTCGGGATATTTTTCTTTGACAATGCTACGCGATCGCTCCTTTACCGCAGCGGGTGAGGAAAACATAGCCTGAATAGGGAGTGTAGTCGCAGAGTTCATAGCCTTGTCTTGAAAATAACCGTCTGTACTATAGCCATTCACCTGATGGCTACTTACCTGATGCTAGAGGGTTTGAATTAAATAAGTTTAAAGGGTGTAGTCCGAAAAGGCCACTTCTACAGACGTCAAGGCTCGATGCCAAGGTTCGATACCAAGGTTCGATACCAAAGTGCGATGGAGAGGTTGATGCTGCTCAAGACAGTTCCTCTTGTGAGTTTTTGGGGTGAGTTTTTAGGGTGAGTTTTTTACGGTTTACCGAAAAACATGTCGTGACAACCGCCACGAAAGGTGATGTTGACCGTACAGGAAAGTCTCCCTGAAACTGTTGTAACTGCCTAAGCCAGTGAGGTTATCTCGTCTGTTGTTGCTGAAAGAACAACTCTATATTGAAGTTGTTGAGGGGCAAGTTCGCGACTCGGAAATGTGTTTTTCAGCTTCTTAATGTCCTGTTTTGAACAACAACTTTAGGAACAACTCACATGAAGACGGAATCTTTTTCTCAGGCTGCCTATACAAGCTTCAAAACTCAGGTGAATGAAGGCCAAGTATTACGAGCTGTTGTTAAGCCAGGGCGGATTGAATATCAGCTAAAGCCTGACTTCGGCGGACAGCACTATTACACACAGGCGACTGATTCAAACGCTGCTGTCTGTGCATTGCTTCGTAAATATAAGGTGCCTTTCACAGACCTTGCGAGTAATTCTGCGGCGGCTGGGCTGGTAGGTTTGTTACTCTCTGCTGGTGCACTAGCTGGTGCAGCTTGGCTAGCCAAAAACGGTGGACCGGGTGGGCTAGGCGATGTGATGAGCACAGGGAAAAGTAAAGCTCGTACTTACAATCCAGCTAGTAGCCGGGCGAAGGGTAAAGGGAAAACAGCGGTGACTTTCGCCGACGTTGCAGGTGTGGATGAGGCGAAGCAGGAGCTAAAAGAGGTGGTGGACTTCCTTAAAGATGGCGATAAGTATCGTCGCATTGGGGCGAAGATGCCAAAAGGCGTGCTGCTAGTGGGCCCACCTGGAACCGGCAAGACGCTGTTAGCAAAAGCGGTTGCAGGTGAGGCAGGCGTGCCTTTTCTCAATGTGGCTGCCTCTGAATTTGTGGAAATGTATGTGGGCGTAGGCGCTTCTAGAGTTCGCGACCTGTTCAATAAGGCAAAGAAGCAGGCTCCCTGCATTGTGTTTATTGATGAGCTAGATGCTATTGGTAAGTCTCGCAGCGGCGGTGCAACTAACGGTGGTAACGATGAGCGTGAGCAAACGCTGAATCAGCTGCTGACGGAGATGGATGGTTTTGATGCTAATGCCGGGGTGATTTTGATTGCGGCCACGAATCGGCCTGAGATTTTGGATCCAGCGCTGAAGCGTCCTGGCCGGTTCGATCGACAGGTGCTGGTGGACCGACCTGATAAGAGTGGCCGGTTGCAGATTTTGCGGGTACATGCGAAGTCGGTGCTGATGAGTGAGGATGTGGATTTGGCTGCGATCGCAACCCAAACCTCAGGCTTCGCAGGCGCAGAACTAGCAAACCTGGTAAATGAATCGGCCTTGCTAGCCGCTAGAAACAACCGTAAAGCGGTGCTGATGGAAGACTTTAAGGAAGCGATTGAGCGAGTAGTGGCTGGATTGGAGAAGCGATCGCGCATTCTCTCTCCCATTGAACGTAAAACCGTCGCTTACCACGAAGTCGGCCATGCCATCGTCGGTGCAGCTGTCAGTGCCGGAGTGCCCACCAGCAACAAAGTTTCTAAAATCTCCATCGTGCCTCGGGGGCAAGGCGCACTTGGCTACACTATGCAAACACCTGGCGAAGATCGCTTCCTGATGTTAGAAGATGAGCTACGCGGGCAGCTGGTTACTTTACTAGGCGGACGTGCCGCTGAAGAAGTTGTGTTTGGCAAAGTTTCTACGGGAGCTAGTGACGACATTCAAAAGGCAACTGACTTGGCTGAACGCGCTGTTACGCAGTATGGTATGGCACCGAGTCTAGGTCCAATCGCCTTTGAGAAAACGCAGTCCCAGTTTTTGAATAACGGCAGCTCTCGTCGGGCAATGGGTGGTGAGGTGGCCGCAGAGATTGACCGATTGGTGAAGCAGTCGATTGATCAGGCAAGGGAGAGTGCGATCGCTATCCTTAACCTCAACCGAGACCTGCTAGAAACTACGGCAGAGCAACTCCTGAAAGACGAAGTCCTAGAAGGAGAGGTTTTAGAAGCACTGCTAGCCAAAGCCCACTCACCTGTAAATTCACAAATTTGGCTAGCAACCGGGCAATCATAGCGTCCATTTAACTACCTGAAGAGACCCCGCTCACAAAAGATCTCCCAGTCGTGTTTGTGAGCGGCGCCATTAATCTTCATAACGATTGGGTAACAGCACTCCGATAAGCTTTATGCTTATTAAGCAAACTTTAACTCCTGTACGAAGTCTTGACACTTTGTATACAGTAATGCAGTGATTTTCACCTTTCGTAAGCGTGAAATATTGTGATAGGGTTTCGCTATGTGCATATCTTTGAAAAGCCTTGTAGTAAGTATTGATAAGCGATGGATAACTCACCCGCTCTAGCAGCCAATATGGAGGGACAGCGATCCGCCAGTGATCCCGTATGCAACCTGATAGATAGCATTATTGAAGTCAAGTGCCGACAGCAGAATCCAGAAGTAAAAGTGCGTGTCACAGAAGAGCAGCGTATAAAATTGCTGAAAAATTACCTCCAGTTGGAAACGCTGAAAGAAGAGCGGAACGGCAAGTTCCTGTTTGAGTATGATCAAGGGCTAGATACGTTCGTAGAAGAAGTCGTCGTGTAGTTTGCAGGCACGAAGCGATATAGATACATCAAAATAGCGAAGGCTGAGCGTGCGAAAAGCCTTCGCTATTTTTTTTGTGTTTCTATGAGCACTATATTTTTGGTGAGACGTTGACCTCGCCTCTAATAATCTCGAAGATATCGGATACAAGTTGGTTGCGTAGTTGGATACCTTCTCTATTTTTTAGCTTCTTTTTCTGCAAGAGAGCGAGCAGTTCTTCTGAGTACCTTTCGAGGTTGGCATGGTGAGCGTCCAAGTGACCGTTGTATCTTTTTTGTCCGTAGGCTTCTGCTTTTGGAAAGGGAAATTGGTCGTTTAAGCACAGTTCGCTGAGTAAGTTTCGTATTCTGTTTATTTGACTGTCAACGATTGGGGCAATTGCTTTCCAGCTTTGCTTCGATGCGTAGAAATTTTGGACGGGCTCGCTGGTAATCAGCAAAATCAATCGACAAACAATGATGAAAACCCGACCCAGATCGGCAAATTGGGTAATGCGACGTGGATAGAGACACTGTATTAGTCGGTCGGTGGCATGAGGGTCGTCTGTTTTTGCGTCGGTAGGTACGGCTCTATTGAGTACGACTGAATCGGAGGCTGTATCTTCTGGCCACTTGTTTTTATCCTGGTTTCTTGCTGTACCGTCAGAAGCGATCGCGCAGCAGTACTGAAACATTCTCATGGCTCCATTTTCAATGGCCTTAAGCAAGTCCGCTTCACTTTGATACGTTTGGGATAAAACCAGTACGCCTTTTGCAAATAGCAGGAGCCCCGCCTGCATTCCAAATAAATAGACCGCGCTACCTTCGTCCTGTCCTGGTTTTTTTAGCAAAGAGAGATCCAATGTGACCACATGGCTATCTAATTTTCTTCTTTGCTGATCCTTTTTTCCGTTGTTCTTCAGCAGCTCTTGAATGAGTGGAACCACTTCCACCATTGTCTTACCGTACTTTTCGTAATATTTAGGCATTCCCCTTGATTTGACAACGTTGCCGTCTCTATCAGATTCTACGTCTGTCGAAGATTGTGATTCTGTTGGATACACGTAGTCTGTAATTCTACCGCCGCCGTCCTTAATCTGCTGATAACAAACTTTTCCTGTCTCGGAATAGCAGATTTCTGCATGCTCAATGAGCCGTTTAGCCCAATCAAGGCAATTGTCATAGCTAAATTCTTCACTTCTCGATGTTTCTGATACGTCTGAATAAGCCAGCATAATGTAGCACCAACTCTGATAGGCGGACCACTGTGCATAGAGCGAAGGATCCCCATCTCTAGCCGCATAAATTCTCGCTTTTTCGAGCAGTTCAATTGGCTTTAGCAACATCTCTAACGGTGTTAATTTCTGCATGTAATTAGAGAAGAAGATGTATAGCTTTGCTCGGTGCGCATAAACACGCGATAGAAAAAAGAACTGTGGATGCAAATGGCTCTGTGGCAACTCTCCTAGCTTTGCGTAGTGCTGAAGCCGCCGAGTCAGATACGTTTCTGCCTTTTCTAGTTCTTCTTCTGCCTTACGGATCGCCATGTGCCGATCTGGAAACAAACAGGTGGGATCTTCCAGATCGCTTAAGTAGTTCGCTCGAAACAGACACAGGTGATAACGAGTCATGAGTAAATCACCCATCTGTTCGTTCCTGTCTCCAAAGTAAGGTTGCATATTATCCAAAAAACGCCTGGCAATATGCGTCAGGCCTTCTTGTAAGTTGGCTTCTATGATCGAGAGCTGTGCCTCAAAGGCTACGACACTCCAATGCTTATTACTTTTGCTCTTGAGTACTAGTTTTGGTTTGCGCGTTCTGTAATTTCCATCAGCAAAGATAGTGCTTTCTATGTGCCCTTCCATCGCTTTGAGTGAAAAGGGATAAAACTTCAGCGCTGCTTGTGCCCGCTTCAGAGCTGTGATCTCTTCAACCCGGTTGCACAGCTGTGTAATGTAGTCGTTGGCACTGGTGTTAGGCTGGTTGTTGAGCGTTTGCCGAATTAGCTTCAGCCGTGCATGCAGGGCTGCCTTAGCGGTTGTCTCAACCAAGTCGAACCCACAAAAGTCGGCACTAGCAACTTCTGCATTCGTAATGACTTCGTTGCAAGATTTCCCCGAATCTATGGCCTGGCGAATGTCTTCGCGCTTGTATAGACGAGCAACACAGTGAGACCAAATCGGGCTATTTGGCGTGCCGCCAACAATCTCATCGTGACAATGGATGCCATCAGCAATGGGAATATATCCATCTAGCACTGGAATATCCCACAGCAGCACTCGGTTGATGACGGCCGTAATGTGAGAAGTCACACAGCCAATGCCTACGACTTCCTCCGAAAACTCGAGTCGATCTTGTCCAGCAATATTACGCAAAATCGTAATGTCTTTGAATTTGACTTTATAGTCTTTAGGGGGCTTGATATAAAAGTGAACCCGGACCCGGTAAGCTACCTGGCGACCCAAACCTTCTGCACTATGGGCCTCTCTGTGTTCCGGCAAAAAATACGGATTTAGGAGTCCTTTTTCTTCGTTATCTTGCTTCAGGTAAAGGGGTAGCGGTTTGACGCGCTCAACTCTGAAATGCTTGAAATGAATCGGGAATTCGTCGGTCAGCAATTCGTTGTCGATGACCGAGTGAACTAGCCTCTGAATAAAATCAGCCGTTAAATAATTAGAAAGGCGTTCACTATGAGGTTCTCCTTTGTCTTCGTCTAAAAAGTGGCTAGCCTGCTCGATTCCTGACTGTAGTTCAATTCGGTCGATCTCGCGTCGTACTTTCTTGGTGAATGTTCTATCTCTTTCTTCCTTTTCCGCAGACCGTAAACCCAAAGAGTACTGCTGTGTGTAGTCAGCCACGATGCGGGGGATAAATCCTTTAGAGTCCGTTCCTTTGGTGCTCGCTTTGACTTCAGCGAAGCTCTTAGTAGGGCCCTCGCTCAGCTGCCTTAAGAAAAACCGGTACAGGTCTCTGACGTCGTTAGCTCTGTAAGTTGCTGCTTCGTCTGTGGCTTGTTCATAGATTTGATTAAGTAACGCTTCTTCAGGATGTGTGTCTAAAGTAAGCTGCGATCGTTCTTCTGGAGAAAGTCGAAAAAACAACCCCAAGGCCTTCAGCTTTTCTGCGCGAGTGATGATGTGAGAGGCTTTCTTAGAATTTCGATCGAGGAACTGATGCTCCCGTTGATAATCTGTCAGTCCAGATAAAATACTGACGAGTTTAGATAGTGTTAGTCCAGGTACAGGCGGTTGCTTCTTCTCCTTCTCCTTCTCTTTTTCTGCATACAGTTCCTTGAACAGTACCGAACGCAGCATTCGACGGATAAAAATTCGGTTTTCTTGGCCGCCCCACTGCTTAGCAATGCTAGTTTCGTTTGGCATGGGCGGCTCTCCCGACATGCCTAGATCGCTCAAAGCCAGTAAATATCGATATACTTCGCGATCGCGCTTTTGATCAGCGGTATCCCTTTGCTTACGTCCAACAACAGAATCTTTAGCCATTCTGGTTAGTATCCTTAGTAATATCTACGTCAATATTTATCTGTGTCTGCATCCAGATCCAAAAAACCATGACACTTCGGCAGAAGGAAAAATAGATGCATTTAAGTGTATCTCATGCTTTGCCAGTACAAAAAGTACAGCAAAACAGCCGCAGAAAAGAACTGCTTCAAGCTTTTTGTTAATGTTTTCTATCCCGACGGGCAGTTTTATGAAGCAACGATAAACCCATTCGATTTCATTGTGCGTAAAATGAAGAAATAGGACTGAACTGACACTTGGTTAACCGACTTTCTCCTAAGTATCAATCGCTACAGCGTAAGAAAATAACCTTTTATAGTATTTGGTGTACAAATTAATTGTTTATTTTGGAACACAAAGGCATAATAGAGTTATGAAAAAATGCAGACCTAACTGTCAGAGTCATTTGTCCCCAAACTACCCGCGTGTTTTCAAAGAGCATGAAGGTTACTTTGAGCAGGTTTTGATCTATAATCCGCAGCCTGTTCGGGGCAGCCCGATGCAGCATAGCGAAGTGGTCAACGCGCTCAAATCGACTGGGGCGATTCATTTGCCTTTGTCTCTTTCGTTCCATTTAATAACAGCAGCATTGTTAGAGATTCTGCTGAATGAAGGTCATGGTGAACTCACTATTGAGATTTTCCCAGGAAAAAAAGGGGGGCAAATAGCGAAAATTAAGGTGGGTTCTAGTCACCGGGTGCTGATTACAGATAAGGAGTTAAACCTGGGTAGGCAATGGTCTGCACAGGCACTGAATGACCTTCTGCTACAGCACCGTCATTCCGCCAGCTGACTTAATACCGATGCCGACTGTGGGCCGATGGGTGGGCATGGATCTTACCCATTAGCTCTCTCGAAAATTTAATATCCCTTCCTGATGAATAGCCAACTTTCGCGGGTAGATATTTCAAGAGAAAACTCTCTTGTATCTACCCGCTTTTTTAATGCCAACTACTTTTTCTCGTAATGGAGAACCTTCAAAATGAAAAGCCCCCAAATACAAAAGCCTGCTGCATCTTCCTCTTTTTATACTTTTCCGTTGCATGCCGTTTCAGTGGTGATGTTCGATAAAGCCATTCCCTGCCGTGTGACTGACGCTGTCAGGATCTTGGACTTTGGTCGGGTGAAGGCGAACGGCTATAGCTGGCGCGCAGAACTATGTGAAGAGCACTGCCAAACGACGTTGTTGCCTGGTCAGCCTGCGCTTGCCATTGGCCGCCGAGATAACGTGCTGATCATTATTCCGCGTCACTGTTTGATTGTTTAGTCAGTTACTGGCTAAGCGCTTGGTCAACTTTAGCGGTGTCGAAATTAAACCCTAAAAGTGCCGCTACTGCGGCTGGAGCTTACCCATGAAAAAACTTCCTCTCTTCCTTGCTTTCTCTCTACTGTTGTGGGTTCTATTTGAGACGAACCCTAATCACAAGGGGCGGTATGCAAAATATGTTGCTGCAGAGCTGCAATCGATTTGCTGTAGCCGGGCTTCTCCTGGTGCGCCCGCAGCGCCCTGTCAACGTCTTAGACCCATCACCGAACCACTTGTACACGGTGTTGTTTACCTCTATACCGATTCGCCTACGAACTATATCTTTTTTACCAAGTATACGACCCGTCTCCCAGCTCGTACGGTCTATGGCATAGGGGTTGCCGGTCAGTTTGTTGTGTGGCCAAAGAGAGAAAAAGAATCGTGGGGCTGTGAAATTTTGATTAGCCTCTTACCTAGCACATTGTCTGAATAGTCGACTGACGCTTTCCTGCTTAGAGATCGTTCTGACATTTTCACCTATCTTCGATTGACCTTATTCTAGGAGTTTGTATCATGGTCTCTAATCAATTGCCTAAGCCCGAACCGCCGAATAGAGGCTGGCATTACTTCCTCACGACGCTTCTGACAACAGCTTTTATAGCGATGTTGACTTCGTCTATGATGATGACTTACAACAACTGGCGGATCTATCAGCTACTACAGATTCAACGTCAGCGGCAGCAGCAGGATGAATTATATTTGCAGCAGCTCCACCAGGCAGAGAAGGCTGCTGCTGGCGATGAGTTCCACTATTGCTTAGAGTTACTGCCAAATGTGCCAACTGATTCGCTTTTTTACTTGCGATCGCATCAGCTGCGGGAGAGTTGTTCACGGCCTGTCGGAGAAACTTGGCTCGCTCAAGCAGAGGTGTCAGCAGCAACTGGCGAATTTAGGCTTGCTGTCGAAACGGCCAATCATATTGAGGATGGCCCTTTGTATGGGCAAGCTCAGCAACAAATTAAGCAGTGGTCTCAGCGCATTATTGAGTTAGCGGCAGCTCGCTATGCTAGCGAAACAGATCAGCTAGAAGGGTCCGTGGAAATGCTGCAAGCTATTCCGCAGGGCAGTCCCTTATATGCTGATAGCCAAGCGTTGATTGAACAGTGGCAAAAAGAATGGACTGATAATAAGCGTTACCTCAGCTTAGCGACCCTAGCACTGGAGAAGGGTGATCTGGAAAAGGCTACGCAAGCCGCCGACCAGATAAGCTCTCATTTGTTTTGGGCTACGCAACGCAATCAAGTGTGGGTGAATATCCAACAGAAGGAAGACTTTTTTGGCAAGGCAGTTTTACAGGTCAACCAGCTGATCGCAGCTGATAAATTAACTGAAGCAGCTGCGCTCGCCAACCAACTGCCAGACTATGCACCCTGGATTTACAAAAAAGCAGATTTATTTGACCAAATGCACGTTCTGGAAAAAGATTTTGATGGACGGCCCTTCTTAGTCGTCGTCGCGATCGCGCTATTCATGTGCGTCAGCCTAAAGCCTACAACCACTAGAAAATAGCTGGCTTTTCTATGTATGCTTTCATGTCGGGTCTACTTTGGTAAGCTCAGTCCGATGACATGACATTGGTTATCTCAGTGGAAAAACCACCTCTTTAAGTCGAATCTTGATCTCAAAAGTTAAGCGGTTGCCAATGTGAATGCTAAAAATAATCCAAGCCCGATACCGGTGAAGAAAGTTCCAAAAGCACCGACGGCACGCATTGCGGGAAAGGCCTTGCTGCCTTTCTCTCCTACATGAGAGCCTGCTAAAGAGGCGAAGCCAAGTGCGTGACTCAGCCGAGCGATAACGAATACAATGCCGAACCCAGCCACGATAGGTCTCGGTGCTCCGCAGAGTTCTGCCAGAGCAAGTGTGGCGATGAATAGCGCTGAATTTTCGGCCAGATTGCCGTGTCGACGTACTTTGCGTTCTAGATGTGTGTCGCTGCCAATGCCAACACCAATACCTGCTTTTGCACGATGCAAGCCCACAGTGATCATCAGAACCTGCTGAAGAACAATCAAAACAGCTGCTACGAGAGCAGAGACAACAGGAGCAGTCATAGCTATGTGATTCCTAGAGGTGAATCCTTGAAGTTAATGACTTGATGATATGGAATGCTTCGCAGGATGAGAATGGGTACGAAAGCACCAGACGGGTGTATAAATGCGACACTTTATGGGGAAGTGTATGCAACTATGCGTAAGCGCCTATGAATTGGGATGACCTCAAAATCTTTTTGGCTTTGTCGCGGCAGGGCTCTGCAAGGTCTGCCGCAGATAAATTGGGATTGCACCATTCCACCATTACCCGGCGGATTGAAGCATTTGAATCTGCCCAGAAGGCGCATTTGTTTGATCGATTGCACACTGGCTACCGGTTGACTGCGGCAGGCAAGTCATTGATGCAGTCAGCTCTCCGGGTTGAAGAAGAGATTAACGGAATTGAGCGCAATCTTTTGGGTAAAGACCGTGACCTAAGAGGAGATATTCGGGTGACGATGCCAGATGCAGTGGCAACTCATCTTCTGATGCCAGACATCGTTCGTTTTATGGATGCTTACCCTGATATCAATGTGAAGGTGCAGATTTCCTACGACCTGCTTAGCCTGACCAAACGAGAAACCGATGTTGCCATTCGTCTGAGCGATCGCCCACCAGAACATCTCGTAGGGCGTAAAGTGATTCGGTATCACACGGCTGTATACGCAGCAAAGCCGTACCTAGAAACACACGATTTTTCAACAGATGCGCACAGCAACCTGCCAAAGGCCTATTGGATTGGGTGGAACTATCCTAAGCCTTGTGCTGAGTGGATTCGAGAAAGCCAGTTTCCTCACTTGCTAGCTAGAGGTTATTTCAACAATGTACTGGCTCAGCTTGCTGCTGTGAAAGCAGGCTTAGGTATTGCCCACCTACCTTGCTTTATTGGAGACCTAGAGTTTTCTGTGCAGCGAGTGCCACCAGCTAAAAGCACTCCTTTTCAGGACATTTGGATTTTGACGCACAAAGACTTACTCACGACGGCTCGAATTCAGATATTTATGGATTTTATGGCAGCAGCTTTTCGCGAGAAACGAGATATGTTGTGGGGTCAATAATTGCTATGAGGTTTAATCCCAATAGCGCATGCCTTGAATAATTGAGGCGCTATGCCGCGAGCTAACTGACGGTGAGACTAACTCTAGATCGTCCACAGCAACAGCTGCCTATCCTGTTTCTGAAACCCGTTGCGTTGGTATAAAGCAAGTGCAGCTGGATTGTTTTGCTTTACCTCTAGCTGCAATTTGTTTATGCCAAGTTGTTTACAAGTCGCTTGGATAAAAGTGAGTGCTGCTGTCCCGATACCTCTACCTCGCTTCGATTCACGCACGTACAGCTCATCCAAGAAAGCATAGCGACCTCTGTATTCCAGGCGGTAGGAGAAAGTCAATACGATGTATCCAACAGTCTCTTTCCCTGCTTGAATAAGCCAGACTCGGCCTACTTCAGGATAAGTGACTATTTTCTCCATTGCTGCCCTAGCAGGCACAAAGTCAAACGGCTCGGTGTGGTCAAAGTTGTGAAACTCTTCCATGTATTTCATCAACACATCGAGATCATCAACCTGTGCAAGTTGGAAGGCTAGCATTCTAACCCGCTAGGTATTCACGCATGTCACCTTGGCGCTTGCGTAGCTTGGTCAGCGCTTCTCGTTCGATTTGGCGAACGCGCTCGCGGCTAATCTCTAGGAGAGCACCAATCTTGGCGAGGGTCATGTTTTTGCCGTCATCTAGGCCAAAGCGTAGTGAGATGACGCGCTGCTGCTGTGGTGTGAGGTCTGCCATGATGCGACGTAGGTCGCTCTTGAGCGAGGACTGGGTGGCGAAGTCGTCTGGGCCGGGGCCGTCGTCTTCTAGTAGGTCGCTGAGCTGGGTGTCTTTGTTGTCGCCTACGCGTAGATCAAGCGAGAGCGGTTGACGTGATTTATCTAGATAGTCGCGGACTTGCTTAGTTGTGAGACCTGTGTCTTCAGCGATTTCGGCAATGGTGGGGACGCGGCCGTTCTGTTGCGAGAACTGGCGCTGGGACTTTTTGATTTTGTTGAGCTTTTCGGTGATGTGGATGGGGAGACGGATGGTGCGGCTTTTTTCTGCGATCGCTCTTGTAATCGCCTGCCGAATCCACCAGTACGCATACGTACTAAATCGGTAGCCTTTCGCCGGGTCAAACTTCTCTACCCCACGCTGCATCCCAATAGTGCCTTCTTGAATCAAATCCAGCAGGTCAACATTGCGCTTGATGTACTTCTTTGCAACCGATACCACAAGGCGTAGGTTCGCTTCTACCATTTTGCGCTTGGCGCGATCGCCCGCTGCCAATATCGTTGCTAGCTCTGCTTCAGAAGTGTCAGCTGCCTTTGCCCATTCTGCCTGAGTGGGTTCGCGGTCTAGCTTTTCAGCCAGTTCGGCCTGGATGACCGTAAGTTGCATCATGTGCTTTACTTGCTTGCCCAAGATGATTTCTTCTTCGTGGGTGAGTAACGGCACACGGCCGATTTCTTTTAAGTAGGTACGGACCAAATCGCTAGAAGGAGCAGCAGCTTTCATATGAAAAATTAGGCAGTGAGGGTAAATAAATAGTGGGGTGGCTATTAGCGTTTGGTCTCAGCAACTCCAGAAAACTGGGGATATTGAGCCCTGTCGACCTAAGCCGTAAACGTTGAAAAGCAGCAGCAGACAGAGTGCACTTATACAGCCCTGCATACGAGTGGCGGCATAAGACTTCCTAATAGTAACAAAATGTAACGATTATGAGACGCTTCTTTTCATTTATTTTCTAGAGTCGTAGAAAAACGATAGATTTTGGCTAACGCACATGCCCTGCGAAACAGGTGTTTCAGATGCTTTTTTGGAAAGTCTATAGAGAAAAATATTCAGAGCGTAGGCTCATTCCACAGAGAAATCTTAAAAAAGACTGTAAACTTTGTAACTTATATTTAATTACTCTCTAAGCAAAGAATACATGTCCCCGTAGACAGAGTTTGTGTGGCGCTACACCGTTTTATGTCGGTTTTAGGATGAGTGTCTTAGTTGACTGTCTGTCGCGGACATGGCGCATTTTGAGCCTGGGGAGATCACAATCTTTGAAAAGATTATAGTATAAAAGTACTAATAAACTGATTCTCATGTGCGCTGTATTTTCATGGATGTGATCGCTTCCGAGCTACGCGCCTTGTCCTGTGAGGGCGTTTTTGGGGTATTCGATGCGTTTGTGATTGTGCTGTTGCCACACCTGAATAAAGACGCTAGCGATAACATCCATGTCATCGCGCGTGAGGCCGCTGTCGATTAGCTGTCGGCTGCGCCAACGCGCCCGCAAAATTTTGTTCACCATGGTGTAGGCTTCGTCCATAGAGGCCTCGGGCTTGAGCGATCGCAGCGCTGCCTCACAGGAGTCTGCCAGCATGGTAATGCCCGTCTCAGGGCTCTGCGGAATGGGGCCATCGTAGCTAAAGTCACTGGCATTCACCACGAGAGACGGCTCCTTCTCTTGGCGTTCTTTGGCCTGCTGATAAAAGTAGCTGATTTTCATATCGCCCTGATGCTCGGGGATAAAAGCCTGAATGGCTAGCGGCAGTCGATACTTGCGGGCCATGACTAGGCCTTGAGTGACGTGCTTTTTGATGATGCCAGCACTGGCCCAAGGATCGTCTAGTTCGTCGTGCATATTTGGCCCACCCATTTGGTTTTCGATGAAGCCCTCGGGTCGATGCATTTTGCCAATATCGTGATAAAGCGTTCCAGCTCTGACCAGTTCTACGTTGCGTCCTAGTGCTCTTGCAGCGGCCTCTGCCAGGTTCGCGACAAATATAGTGTGCTGAAAAGTGCCCGGAGCCTCTGCGGCCAAACGTTTTAGCAACGGGCGGTTAGGATTGGCAAGCTCGGCGAGTCGAATAGGGGTGACGACGTCAAAAAAGTGCTCAAGGTAGGGGCTCACGCCTAGGGCTACCACACTCCAGGCGATGCCATACAAGCCGTTGAGCGCGGAGCCCACAAATACAGCCTGCCACAGCGGTGCGCCGACTGTAGAGCGCATGAGGGTCAAAACGAGGTGTACGCTCGCTTGGCTAAGGCCTACAAAGCCGCCGAGTAGGGCAAATTCTTCGCGCGATCGCAGCTGAGGGGCAATCCAGGTGCCCAGCATCGCCGCCGCGCAGCCGGATACCAAAGGAATCGCGTTCACTTCTGCGCCGATAGGCAGCACCAGCGCTAGCAGACCCACCACACTCATCCCTAGCGCCGAACCATAAAAGCTACCCACGAGCAGCCCTACCGCTGGTAGGCCAATCGCAGGTACCCGAAGTGCCGCCAGTATAGAGACCACCAGACACAGCAAAATCACCAGGCAGTGATCTCGCTGATTGAGCTGATTCATCTGGCGATGGTCAATCCACAGATAAAAGGCCACCGCGCAACCAATGAGCAGCGTAAACCCGCTTAGCCCAATCCAGTTAAAATAGCGATTCGTTAGCTCAAAATGATCTAGCAGTGCAAATTCTGAGGAGGAAATCAGCTCGTCTTCTCTGACGATGAGCTCGCCCTGGTTGACCGAAACCATGACCGGATCAATTTGGCGTACGGCCTGCTCTGCTTGCTCCCATGTGCGCTCCTCGTCCTCCACCAGGTTCGGCACAATAGAAGCCGCCAAGACGTCAGCCGTGAGCTGTCTGACTTCTGGGCTTGGTTCTGCCGGTACCCTGGTCTCAATCGCTCGGCGCAGTAAGTCGTCTGGCATGCCGCTGCTAACGCCTTGCACCATCATTTCATTGAAGATTTGCTCGGCATTGCTCTCCAATGCAATCCACTCACGTTCACTCAGATCAAACAGCCGGTAGTTGTAGAGCGGCTGATCTTTAGCGCTGGCAGTAACCACAAAGTCCTCGTAGGCCTGAAGATATTGCTGCCTACGGGTTTTAACGCGGGTTTGGAGCTGGGTTAGCTGTGGTAAGTCTGCCAGTTCTCGGTAGGCGAGTAGCTCTTGTAAAACATCTCTTTGAGCCGGTGATAATTTTTTGACTTGGGTGATGATTTCGGTCGGTACCGATGCTTCTGGTGTCAGCTCTATTGCTGAGGGCGACTCCGGGGACGCGTTGTCTGCTGTGTTCTCGCTGATATCAGCGTCTGTTTGTACATCAGTGTCTGTTTGCCTAATCTCAGTCCTATTGTTTTCTAGGGTTCTCTGCGCTTCTAGATACGCTGTTGATAGCGAGCTAGTTTTTGCTAATCGCCATAAGGTTGTCCACTGCGCTTCTGTTGAACGAAATAGGTAGTCTTGGGTTGGCTGTGAAAGGGTGTCTAGGTTGAGAAAATTAGGTCTGCCTGCTTGCGATCGCAGCTCTCGGCCCTGGTCAAGCAGCGTTTTAAGCGATTGCTCGGCGGCGGCGGTTTGTTCAATATCAATTTTAAGGACTTTGATTGTGCCGCTGCGAACCGCTTCTCGGTTGTTTTCGGTTGCCTTTTTGTCTTCGACTACCGCGCTCGCAGGCGCATAAAAAGTTTGAGGGGAAATAGAGCGAATATCGAGCCCAGGCTGACGATAAAACCGCTGGCCGAAGCAGGTTGCTAGCAGCAGTATGGCAATAAGTGTGACTGTCCACGCCTGATGTGACCCTTTCGATGAAAGAATGCGAGCATGACCATTGGCATGGGATTTCGTTGTTTTAGAGACTTGGCTACTGCGTCGGTTCTGCGGCCGGTTTTGCTTTGAGGCGATTGCAGAGGGACCATGATCTAGCAATAAAAACTGGCGGGCATTATCCAGCCACGATTGTGGCTGCTGTCCTGCTTTTCCTGTAGCCGGTTTATTGGCTTGTTTTTCTACTTGTTTCCGGGTCTGCTTCTTCAAGAAGCGACCAGAAAGCCTGAGACGCAGAAACGATCGCGACCACAGTGCACGGACCCAATTGGAAATACTACGCAGAACGCTCATGAGCCCTACCGGTTAGCTCGCTTAGTGAGCCGCTGTAGCAAGGCTACTGACGGTCATTTGATTTGCAAGATGCTGGACAGGTGGCTGGGCTAAGAAGTAAACCATTTCTTTATTATAGTAGGGCGTTTTTGGGGTGATGGTCGGCTTGTGCATCAGCTGACGAAGGTAATACCCCAGCCCACTGACGAAACAGTGCATCCGCCAAGGAAATTCCAACAGAAACATCTATTGGTGCAGAAACATCTATCGGTGACTTGGGCTGTTGCCACAATACGGGCAAAGCGCTGTGTCCGACGATAGCACCTGATACCAATCCAGCCATCAGCAGTGCTTCCCATCCAATCTCTCCTGAGATCTTTTGCGCAGCCATAGAGACCGATTGCCCATAGTGATAACTGCGGGCCGCTGATGGACCGTCCGCAATAGTCGCCAGTGCGCAGGTGACTCCGATGACTACATCGTGATGACGGGCCATTGCGTGAGGTGGCAGGCTATTCGATGCACCGGCTGCAAAAGGAGTTGCTGTTTGACGGCTATGCGCTTTCCCGATAGGTAGTTTTCTGGAGCGCAGCGTTTCTTTTAGGGTGTGCCACAGCCATCGGTAGTGCTGTTTTGTGGTGGCGTCTTTTGCGGAGGCGCTTACGGAGGCGTTTTTAGCGACATTGTCTATGTGCGAGGCCTGCTGTGCTCGCCACACAAGCCAGGCCTGATCCAGTGGCTGGCCGCTCATTGCTCGCTCCAAAATATCGCTGAGCACCCAGTATTGGGCCGTGGTTGCCGTATTTGACTGCCACAGGCGGTGTCTGTTTGGGTGGTTGTGGTAGCGCAGCAAGATAGGCACCGAATCTAACCAGGTTTTACTATGAGAGTTCTGTGAGGGTGGAAGATCTGCTGATGGAGGATCTGCTGATAAGAAGCAGTCGATTTGCTCGAAGCAGCGAGTGATGCTTTTAATCCCTGCGGATATGCCGTGCGAATCAGGATGCCGTCGCAGCCCCGATTGTTCTTCTGTAGGCGCTTCTGTGTGAAGAATTGGCACCGCTGTCGGCGCGAGCATAAACCCTAGCAAGGCTCCTCGAAAACGAGCACGTTGGGTGATAGTGCTCAGCGTACTCAGCTCATGAACGGCCCCGCTGTTGGTGACGCTTGGCAGCGAACGTTGATCAATGTCTAGCCAGTCCAAAGTCTGACCCATTTGCTTTGCACCCGTAATTGGATTCTGTATATATTGATATGGCTTAGCTTGATATAGCTAGCAATAGATACAATGCGCGAGTTTTGAGGAGACCCACAATGGGGCGATTACTGACGTTTGCTGCCCTCATGGCGGTGAGTAGCTGTGGTTTGAGTTTATTTTTAGCAGATGCCTATGCAACCGATCCACCGCAATTAGCACAGGCGACGCCCTCGGTTACCTATCCAACCCTCTCAGCCGGCAGCACAGGTGAGTCGGTGAGCCGCTTGCAAGCAACCCTCAGCCTGCTGGGATTCTACCAAGGTGATGTCGATGGCACTTATAGTCCAACGACTCAAGCTGCGGTTTCTCGCTTTCAATCTGCCGCTGGGCTCTTGGTCGACGGTATTGCCGGGCCTTCTACCTGGCGTAAACTACTTCCACCCCCAGAAGATATTGCCACAGTCGCCGCGACACCTGCCCCTGCGACGCCTGCGGCTGACCCTGTGACCGAACCCACTGCGCCTGCTGAACCTATTGGTCCGCCAATCTTAAGACCTAACATAGAAGGCCCAGCGGTTGCTCAGCTACAGAGAGAGCTGCAATCGCTGGGCTATTACGATGGTGCGATTGATGGTATCTACGGTGAAGGCACTCAGAGCGCAGTCAAAGAATTCCAGTCTGACCAGCATCTAGAAGTGGACGCAATTGTTGGCCCTTCTACTTGGGATGCGTTGACGAGGGCTTTGGGTTGATGATAGCTGGGATTAATAGCCGGGCCCAATAACTGGCCCTGGTAATTTGGCAAATAACTGAATCGATTGGATTTTAATCAGCGAACCTTACTCTATCTGCTCTAGCCATGCTGGAAAATCACTACTGCCCATAAGAGCGGTGTCGTAGCTATCGAAGGTAGCACCCGCATGGTTGATAAAAGTCAGGTAGTCACTCATCAAAAAGTAAACGCCTACAATGGCCGCTGCTGAAGATGCAACCAAAAAGCCTGCAAGCATGAGTGAAAACTCTTGGTTCTCGAGCGCTCGGTCCATCAGGCGCAGTGCCCAAAAGACCAGTCCAATTACAATTGTTAAAATCAGTAATATCATTATCGAGGTTTGGAACCTGCCTATCACATGAACCGACAACGGCCTTCACCTTTGGTTCAGTAGCAACCTAGCCGAAGGTGATGTTGTCGTAAGGAACCAGCCCTCAGTCAAGAAAAATGAGCTCCCCTTTGTCTCAGAAGTCCTGAAGCACCTTGTGAAGGGGTAGCTTTTGACCAGTGAGTTTTGGAGCCTTGCCCTCTTGGGCAACTCTGATCCCTCTTAACGGGAAACTTTTACATAGATTAACATATCCTTCAGTTTTTGATGCATGCCAATGCACATTGTGGGAGATTGTAAAGTCCAGAGAGAACAGTACGAGCTAAGCTAGCCTGGCAATCGGTTCTCCTCTCGACTGACACATCTATCAACACATCTAAAAGAACTAAAGGTCGACTGTTAAGCAGCTACTTAACAATAGTAGGTGTTTCAGATAACTGTGAAATTCATAATGTTTTGTCAAGAATCTATTGACGAATAGTCAATTCTTTGTAAGTCAGGTAGGTTTTGATTTCACTAACGCTGAGCTGGCCGTAGTGCAGCAGTGAGGCTAGGAGTGCTGCTTCGGCTTTGCCTGTGGTAAGGGCCTGATAAATATGCTCGCAGGTGCCGGCTCCGCCTGAAGCGATGACGGGAACGGTTACTTGGCTAGCGATCGCATCTGTAAGTGTCAGGTCGTATCCCGCCTGAGTACCATCGGCATCCATGCTTGTAATCAGCAGCTCTCCGGCGCCCCGATTAACGACATTTTTGGCCCAATCTACGGCGTCTAGACCTGTATTCTCCCGGCCGCCTCTGACGAAAACATCCCAGCCAGGGCCCCTTTTGTCTTCCTCTTCTTGAGTACGGCGGCGGGCGTCGATAGCGACAACAATGCATTGGTTGCCAAAGCGATCGCTCGCCCGGTCAATCAGCTCAGGATCACGAACGGCCCCTGAGTTGATGCTGACTTTATCTGCGCCAGCTCTGAGCAGCTTTTTGATGGTGTCTAATGAGCTGATGCCGCCACCAACCGTGAGCGGAATGAAGACCTGCTCGGCGGTGCGATACACCACGTCATAGATCACATCGCGATCTTCATGGGTGGCCGTGATATCTAAAAAGACCAGCTCATCGGCCCCGGCTTCATTGTAGATTTTCGCTAGCTCAACTGGGTCGCCTGCATCTTTAAGAGCGACAAAATTGACGCCTTTAACGACGCGGCCAGCTTTGACATCGAGACAGGGCAGAATTCGTTTGGCAAGCATGGCGGTTGTTTCTCTGGAAATAAAACTCTCATGAGGGCGTCCGAGTCGCTGATAAACTAAGGCTGTAGCAAACAGCCGGATGCATTCGACTGTTTGCGTGTCACTTAGCTAGCAGACTTTACGGCCTTAGCCGTTGTCTATGCCATAGGCTGAGTGACCAATGCCAAGTTCCATTAGAGACGCAGTTAAGTAAGGATACAGTTTATTAGACATGGATTTAGAAATTGGACAGCGGGTTCAGGTACGTCGAATGCGCGATCGCGTGGCAAAAGAATTGGCTGCTCGCCTGGGCGACATCGCTATTGTCAAAGACTTCAAAGTGCTCGACGGTATGAACATCGGTGCGCTCGTGAGCTTTGAGTCGGACGACTTCACGACCTGGTTTTTTGAAGACGAGCTGCGCCCAGTGGACTGAGATCCATTGATTAAGACCCGCTGATTGGAGCTAGGCTGGCAAAGCTGAACTAAGTGCTTCCATAGCTAAGGCTGATCCTCATAAGTCTGTCACTCGAAAAGTTTGTCACTCGAAGCTGTAACTTGCATGACGCTGATTCTCACATTTCTCGGTAAGGGTGGTACGGGCCGCTCTACAGTCGCGATCGCAGCGGCCCAAAAGCTCACCAACGAAGGTAAGCGGGTGCTGCTACTCTCACAAGAAGCAGGCCCGGCGCTTTCTATGATGTTGGGTGCTACGGTTGTTGCTATTCCAACAGCCGTAGGGCCTGCCAATGGCTTGGCGGGTGGTTTTCAGGCTGTGCAGCTGCAAACGACTACCCTGCTAGAAGAAAACTGGGAAAAGCTCAAACAGTTTGAAGCTCAGTACCTGCGCGATCCGTTTTTTAAGGCGGTTTATGGGCAGGAGCTGAGTGTTATTCCAGGAATGGATGACTTTCTGGCGCTCAACGCAATTCGCGAATATACCGAGAGCAATCAGTACGACGTGATTGTGCACGACGGTGCGGGCGATCAGTCTAGCCTTAGGCTGTGGGGCGCGATTGGTGGGGTGGACTGGTACTTTCGCCGATTTAAGCAGGTTTTTCAGTCCTCGCAGTTTTACAAATCCATTTCACCGTTTGTCGCTCCGATTACCGGTGCGGTCTTTAGCAGCGGGCTGTCGGGTGATATCTGGAATCAGCCAGAAGCGCAGAGTATAGAAGGTATGGTTGCTAAGGGGAAAGCGCTAGTGCGCGACCCGATGCAGCTACGGGCTTACGTGGTGACTAGTGATGATGATATTGCGATCGCTACCGGTCAGTATCTCTGGAGTGCGGCCCAGCAAATTGGTTTAACCGTTGCTGGGGCTTTCGTTCATGCAGGGCCACGGCCATCGGTAGACGCTGCCGAGGCAACGGCTGCTTTCGACCCGCTGCCGACGGTGAGCTTGCCTCATACGGAGGCTGCCAACGATTGGCAGCCTGTTATCGATGCTTTGCCCGCACTCGATCAGCCAGTGAGCGTGCCGAGTGCAATGAGCGTGGATATCGCCACCAGTACGGTGAAGCTGTTTTTGCCTAGCTTTGACAAAACTCAGGTAAAACTGACGCAATATGGCCCTGAAGTAACGGTCGAAGCGGGCGATCAGCGGCATAATGTTTCTTTGCCCCCAGCGCTCAATGGCCGCAAGGTCACAGGTGCTAAGTTTCAGTCGGGCTATTTGATTATTTCGTTTGGTTAGTAGGTAATGTCTGAAGACACGCAATCACAAACTCCAACCGCCTCACCCACAGCGCCAGATGATATGCCAGATGATAACGGTGCGAATGGTTCAACCGACAACAATGTAGCTGCGCCCGCTAGCGGTAGCAAGGCGCGGCAGCTTCTAGGGATGAAAGGCGCACAAGCAGGTGAAACTTCTATCTGGAAGATTCGCCTACAGCTGATGAAGCCCATTACCTGGATTCCGTTGATTTGGGGGGTGGTCTGCGGTGCAGCTTCCTCCGGTAAGTTTGTGTGGAGTGTAGAGACCGTGCTGATTTCAGCAGCCTGCATGCTGATGTCTGGCCCGCTGCTTACCGGCTATACCCAAACGATTAATGACTACTATGACCGTGAATTGGACGCCATTAACGAGCCCAATCGGCCGATTCCCTCTGGTGCAATTTCTCTAGGGCAGGTCCAGGTGCAAATTTGGGTGCTGTTGCTAGGTGGCCTAGCGGTGTCCTACGGGTTAGATCAGTGGGCCGGGCACGAGTTTCCCTCTATTTTTGCGTTAGCGGTAGGCGGTTCGTTGATCTCCTATATATACTCAGCGCCGCCGCTCAAGCTTAAGCAAAACGGCTGGCTGGGTAACTATGCGCTGGGGGCTAGCTATATTGCGCTGCCTTGGTGGGCTGGGCATGCACTTTTTGGTGAGCTAAATCCGACGATTATTGTGCTGACGTTGATTTACAGCATGGCTGGGCTGGGGATTGCGGTGGTCAACGACTTTAAGGCAGTAGAGGGCGATCGCCAGCTAGGACTCAAGTCACTGCCTGTGATGTTTGGTGTGCAGACAGCCGCCTGGATTTGTGTGCTGATGATCGATGTCTTTCAGGGTGGCATGGCAGCCTATCTCATCGCTATTCACAAAAACCTGTATGCGGTGCTGCTGATTTTGCTGATTATTCCGCAGATTACGTTTCAGGATATGTATTTTCTCCGTGACCCGCTAGAAAACGATGTGAAGTATCAGGCAAGCGCTCAGCCCTTTTTGGTATTGGGTATGTTGGTGATGGCGATCGCACTGGGGCATAGCGCGCTAGTAAGCTAGGCAGCCAGGATAGGCTAAAACTCGCTTAACTATCCTGATCCGAGTAGATATGCTTTGGAACAATGAGATCTACCCTACTGTCAACAATCTACTGGCGGAAGTTTCATTGCCCAACTCACTGATAGGCGCTGGCTCATCGACTTAGTCTGAACTGGTCTACCCCTCATCTAGTCCTTCTACTGTGCGTGGTAGCATTTAGCTAATTATTTCGGCATCGACTTATTCCAGCATCGACTATTTAGTCGTGAACAAGCATCCAAAAGAAGACAGTTACTGGCGGTGCGGCCGCCCGGAGAATCTACTGACGTGGCCAATCTCTTTTCACAGCTGAAGCAATGGTCTAATCGGATCACAGGCTCAGACCCAAAGTCAGCGCCAGGTTCCAGAATCGTAAGAACCAGAGACGCGAGAAATAGACCACCCGGTGCCAGCTCGGAGCGCGCCCAAGCGATTAGGACGTCGGGTCAGCTACCGATTGGTAGCGCTAGAAAGCCACAGCCCCAGACAGCTCCAGTTCCTGCCGCTGTAGGTGTACACGTTCGCGTCGGTAAGCGACCCCCTTACAAACGGGTTCGATTTTGGCTGCTGTTGCTCTTGGGCGCAGGGGTTGCCGGACCTAGTGCGCGCCTGTATGCGCTGTACAGTAATCTTCAAGACTCTGTTCCCGATGTGACCAAGGCGCTCACCTACGAGCGCAGCGGCACCATTACCCTCAAGGCAGAAGACGGCAAAGTCTTGCAGAAGGTCGGCCCTACGGCTCAAGAAAGCCTCAGCTTCGACGAAATTCCCCAGATCGTGACGGAAGCTTTTATTGCGGCTGAAGACCGTCGATTTTATGAGCACAACGGGGTGGACTATCGCTCTATTGCAAGAGCGACCGTTGCTAATGTCACCAGTGGTGGCGTGGTAGAGGGTGCTAGTACCATTACTCAGCAGTTGGCAAGGCTGACGTTTCTCAATCAGGACCAAAGCTTTCAGCGGAAGTTTCGAGAGGCGATTCTAGCGCAGAAACTAGAAGAGGAGTTGGGTAAGGAAAAAGTATTAGAGCGCTATCTTAACCTGGTGTACTTGGGTGCGGGTGCCTACGGCGTAGCCGATGCGGCCTGGATTTACTTTGGTAAAACGGTCGATAAGCTAAGTGTGGCCGATGTGGCACTGATTGCAGGCATGGCACCCGCGCCAAGCGTGTATTCACCGCTGGTAGATCCTGAAGCAGCGCGCCAGCAGCGCGACAAAGTGATTAGCCGGATGGAAGTGGCTGGGGTGATTACCACGGCTCAGGCTAATGAGGCCTACGGCGCTGATGTGACGCTAGAAGCTCAAGAGCCAAAGTACCTTTACAGTGAGTTTCCCTACTTCACTATTTATGTCAAAAAGCAGCTAGAGCAAATTCTGTCGGAAGAAGAGCTACAGGCCGGTGGCCTTGTGGTGGAGACTTCCTTGAATACGGAGTGGCAAAAGGCCGCTGAGAAAACCGTAGAAGAGATTATCGAAGACTACGGTCAGTGGCAGAGTTTTGAGCAGGCCTCGTTAGTAGCGATTGACCCTAAAACTGGCGAAATTCGGGCCATGGTAGGCGGGACTGATTTTGATGAAAGTCAGTTCAACCGGGTAACTCAAGCGCAGCGGCAGCCAGGTTCTACGTTTAAGGCATTTGTGTATGCCACTGGAATTGCCACCGGGATGTCTCCCTATAAGTCTTATGCGGATGCTCGCTACGTGGTCGACGGCTACGAGCCGAAGAACTACGGCGGCGGCTACAGCGGCTATGTCGATCTGCGCCGAGCCCTCACCAGCTCTATCAATATTGTTGCTGTAAAGCTTTTGGTCGACGTCGGCTTTGATCCTGTCATCGCCATGGCCCACCGTATGGGTATCGACTCCGATCTTTTACCGGCTTACTCTCTGGCCCTTGGCGCTTCAGAAGTAAACCTGCTGGAGCTGACCAGCGCCTATGGCACCTTCGCGGCTGAGGGTAAGCATGTCACTCCCCACGGCATTACTAAGATTACCAACGCTCAAGGCGACGTCATTTACGAGTTTGACGAAAAGCCCAAGCAGGCTATGGACCCTGATACGGCGTCGATTATGACGTGGATGATGGAAGGGGTTGTGAACGGTGGAACCGGTGGTAACGCCGCAATTCCAGGGCGACAAGTCGCCGGTAAGACGGGAACTTCTGAGAAGAACCGCGATCTTTGGTTTATTGGCTATACGCCGCAGCTGGTCACAGGCGTGTGGATGGGGAACGACGATAGCACGCCCACAGGCGGTGCGAGCCGCACGGCGGCTTTGGCCTGGTACAAGTTTGTCGATCAGTTTATTGATGATTTGCCAGTTGAAGAATTTCCAGATTTGCCCAGCCTCAGTGGCCGCAATGGATCTTTGACGGCTAAGCCGGTGTATCCAGGTCGGGTGATTGCCGAGAAACCAGGAGAGGCTCAGAGCGATCGCGATACAGCATCCCGCCAGTCCAGTAGTTCAGACTCTACTTCGAGCAGCCGCTCAGAGTCGTCTGACAGTAGCTCGACACCTGAGCCTGAACCAGTGACCTCATCGGCCCCAGAGCCTTCGTACGGCAGTGCACCTTCGCCAGTACCCGCTTACGACCCTGTTCCAGCGCCGGCACCAGCGCCCGCCCCGGCCCCCGCTCCAGCACCCGCGCCGGCTCCAGCACCCGCGCCACCGCCAGCCCCCATTGCTGCGCCCGTGCCGCCACCGCCACCACCGCCACCAGTAGTGCCGGCGCCGCCGCCCGCC
>ERZ1740067.172-NODE-172-length-53402-cov-11.635912_pt1 | contig 53402 bp, 42 predicted proteins | sample MGYA00581736_ERZ1740067 | MGnify/ENA primary metagenome ERZ1740067 (study PRJEB43018, sample SAMN04849236) | marine metagenome | isolation source: floating plastic debris | place: Pacific Ocean | collected 2008-08-27 | study: EMG produced TPA metagenomics... | reverse complement strand
CATTTAGTCACGTTACTTCACACCTCAAAATCCTACGTAACACTCCCAGTGAGAGGGCCTACATTCCTCGCAAGCTAAAGATTTTCTTCGCTTTATAGGTCACTACTTTTAGTTCTTGTCGGTAGGATAATAAGAACAAGAATCTAAGGTTCTAAATTAAAAAATCTCTTTATTGATTGCATTAGTCACATAACAATAGTGCTTGCAATCTCATTTAACTATTCTTCATCTCATCCGCCACAACAAACTACGAAGAATACACGCAACATCAAGGATCCCCACTGCCCTATGACATCTATTCAACAGCAGCCCTCAGCTGGCAACTCCACCATTCCTGGAGATACCGCCACTGAAGATCGCGTAGCCGTCCTCCTCATGGGCTATGGCGAAGTCGAAAGCTACGAAGACTTTGCAAACTACAACGAGCAGGCGCTGAACCTGCTGACCGCGAAGTTTGCCCCGGTGCCTACCTGGATATATCCACCGCTCGCCAAGCTGCTGGCCATTTTCGACCTACATGAGTGGAGTCACCAGCACGGCAACTTTGTCTCGCCGCACAATGCCATTTTTGAAGACCAGCGCGAAGGGATCGAAACCTGCCTTCAGCAGCGCTGGGGCGATCGCGTCAAGGTATTCAAAGCCTTCAACTTCTGCGCGCCTCACCTACCCGAGCAAGTTCTAGAAACCATCAAGGAAGAAGGCTTCACCAAGCTCCTCATTTATCCACTGCTCGTTGTGGACTCTATCTTTACCAGCGGCATCGCAGTAGAGCAGGTAAACAACGCACTCACTAAACTCGCTGGCACTGGTGACCACTGGCTAAAAGGCACTCGCTACATTCCCTCTTTTTATAACCAAGAGCGCTACATTGACCTGCTTGCTCGCATGGTAGAAGAGAAAATTGAAAGCCAGCTAGCCGTTGCTCACCTCCCTTCGCAAACGGGTATTATCCTGCTGAATCACGGCTGTCCACACAAAGCCAAAGGCTTCACCTCTGGGATTGACGAGAGCCAGAAGCTCTACGACGCCGTCCGCGAAAAGCTGATTTATAAGTATCCGCTGATTTCTATTGGCTGGATGAATCACGATACGCCGCTGATCGATTGGACCCAGCCAAACATGTCTGTTGCGGGGCAAAACATCATTGACCTCGGTGCGACTGCGCTCGTCATGATGCCTATCGGCTTTGCAACCGAAAACCACGAAACGCTGCTAGATGTAGACCACATCATCCACAGCTTGCGCAAGAAGAACCCTCAAGTAACCTATGTGCAAATGGACTGTGTAAACTCGCATCCTGAGTTTATGCAAATGGTGGCAGACTGGGCCGACACTCATATTCAGACGTTGCTAGAAGCAGAGCCCATCACAGTGAACCCCGAGCTACGCGCCGCTATCAATGCTGAGCATACTCACGACCATAGTCACGGTAATCACAATCACGGTAATCACAGTCACGGCAGTCACAGCCATGCCAATGCACACAGCCACAACAAGCACTCACACCATGAGCACGAGCATCACAGCCATGATGTGAATGAGCACCATCCCGAAGCGGAAAAAGGCGTGAAGGCTGAAGAACATTCGCACTCCCACCACTAGGAAGACATAGAAAATAGCTGCTAAAAAAGCCTCGGGGATCTCTCAAACTTCCCTGGGGCTTTTTCCTGCCAGGTTCAATAAAAACTCACTATCCTAGATAAAGCTCTGCTGTTTCCTTCGTCTCATTCTTCATGGATTTGCCCCTTCGCCGCCGGACCAAAAGACCACTGCCCTGGATAATTGGAATCGGCACGGTGGGGTTGATCGCAGTAGGCGCGATCGCATTTTCTACCAACCGAAATAAGCTCGACTACGACCTAGACACACTCACGGTTCCAGTAGAATCGACTGAACTCACCGTAAGAATCACTGCCAGTGGTGAGGTAGAACCCATTCGCACCGTAAACCTCAGCCCAAAATCGGCGGGCATCGTGCAAGAGCTGTTTGTAGAGCAGGGCGATCGCGTCTCTCAAGGAGACCTGATCGCCCGCATGGACAATGACCAGCTCAACGCGCAAATTGTGCAAAACGAGGCCGGCGTTGCCGAAGCCCGCGCCCAGCTAGACGACGCCCTCAATGGCGCTTCGGGTACAGATATTGGTCAAGCAGAAGCTTCCGTGGCTTCCGCTCGCGCCCAGCTCACCGATGCCCGAGCCCGACTAGCCCTATCCGAAAGCGATCTCGATAGATCAAGGAGACTATTTGAGCAGGGAGCGATTTCTCGTAGTGATCTCGACCGGGCGATCAACGAGAACCGCAGTGCTAGTGCTGGAATAGACCAGGCGATCGCTCGCGTAAACGAAGCCGAAGAACGCCTCGCCGATCAACAAGACGGTAACGATCAAGAAACAATCGCTCAAGCTGAAGCACGATTACTTAGAGCCCAAGGACAGCTTCAGGCGGTAGAAGTGCAGCTGAGCGATACGCAAGTGCGCGCGCCTTTTGATGGCATTGTGACTCAGCGATTTGCGTCAGAAGGGGCATTTGTGACGCCGACCGCAACTGCTTCAGATGTGACCTCGGCGACGTCTACCGCGATTGTGGCCATCGCCAACGGATTAGAAGTGATTGCTGAAGTCCCCGAAGCGGATATTAGCAGTATCAATGTAGGGCAATCTGTTGAAATTCAGGCCGATGCCTACCCAGAGGAGACTTTTGACGGAGAGGTCCGGTTAATCGCACCCGAGGCAATTGAACGGCAAAATGTAACGGTTTTTCAGATACGGGTTCAGCTACTCGAAGGGATTGACCAGCTGCGCTCGAACATGAATGTGAATGCCACTTTCATTGGCGATGAACTTGCAGGGGCACTGGTAATACCGGCGGTGTCGATTATCACGCAAGGTGGCGAGAGCGGTGTGCTGGTGCCTGGAGAAGATGGGCAGGCGCAGTTTGAGCCAGTGGTGCTAGGTGCACCTGTAGGCGATCGTATTCAGGTAACAGATGGGCTAGAAGAAGGCGATCGCGTTTTCATCGATTTGCCACCGGGCCAAAGCCTAGAGAACCTAACATTTGGTCGTGGCAATCGATAACAGCGGTGCCACGACGAACTTTTGTAAGCAATGACTAGCAGAGGGCAAAGCACAAGAAGGGTAAAGAGCTAAGGAAGAGCCCTGGGCGCGGCACAACTTACTCGAAAACCGATTTAGTACTTTTTGTGGACTGAGCAAAATTAGAGGCTCGTGATTCAGTTGTCACGGTACTTTTAGATCTATAGCTGGATTTTCCAGAAGTCGGGACCGTACCCCGTTAACCCTTGATTTTCAAAAAAATTGATCGGCTCGCTTCGCTCGCTAGAAGAGGGAAAGAGGGAAAAAAAGAAGAGAGAAATTAGAGTCCTCGGGCCTCGCACACGACTCGAAAACCGATATTGTTGTTGCGGTCGCCGGGGTCGTTGCTGCCACGACACGCGGAACGGCAATTCCTCGGATTGAGGTACCAAGAACCGCCGCGTAGCAGCCTCCAAGAATCCTTGTTCCCTGTTACCCATGCACTGCCATCTGCAGGCGCTTTTTTAAAGAACCCTTTGTAATTATCATGCCAGTGATCGGCGCACCATTCCCAGACGTTACCATGCATATCGTAGAGGCCAAAGGCGTTGGGTGGAAAGCTGCCAACATCGGTAGTCTGTTGTCGATACAGCCCCTTTAGTCCAGCTCCATAAGGATGGTTGCCATCGTAGTTAGCCAGGTCAGGGGTAATCGTTTCACCATAGTGGAAAGGTGTTTCCGTTCCTGCACGACAGGCATATTCCCACTCGGCCTCGCTGGGTAAACGGTATGACTTGCCGGTTTCACAGGATAAGCGATTTTCTACGAAACGGTTTAACCGATCGCAAAACTCTACGGCATCCGCCCAAGACACCTTCTCTACCGGGAGGTTTGCCCCCTTAAAGGAAGAGGGATCGGGATCTAAATCACGATTCACCTTAGGCTGAGCTGCCACCGAGCGCCACTGAGCCTGGGTAACCGCAAATTTACCCATCAAAAAAGTTGACACTGTCACTTGGTGTTGTGGCCCTTCACGGTCATAGCGGCCTTTTTCATCATCTGGTGACCCCATCAAAAAAGTACCGGCGGGGATTTGAACCATTTCCAGAGTGACACCATTTCCCAGCGCCTCAATGAGCGATTTTGCGGTGGCTTCCTTTTTCCTGCGGCGCCCCTCCGCCTGACGTTGTTGTCCTTTTGCGGTAGCTTCTTCTTTTTTGCGGCGCTCCTCTTCCTGACGTTGTTGCGCCAATTCTCGTTGGCGCTCCAGCTCCTGGTTTCGCTGCGCTTGCTGTCGCTCAGCTTCCCTTTCACGCTGCAGCGCCTCTGCAACTTGCTGTTGATAGGCTGCTTCTTTGGGCGCTATCAGAGGCTGCTCAATCTGCTCGACCTCTCCATCACTCAATCCCAAGGATTGCTGAAACGTTTTCAATCCATCTCGAACAAACGTATCAATTGGGTATTTCCCCGATATTGCTCTACAAAATTCTTGCTCATACCGTTGTAGGTTAGCCTGGTGCTCTTCTTGCTGCCTACGCTGTTCCTGTGCTTTCGACTGCTCCTGATACTCCTGTTCCGCAGCCTTCAAAATTGGCTCAGAGACTGTTTTCTCCTCTTCCTCCGTCAGTCCCAAGTCTCGAACATGGTCTTGCAATTCTTCACTGATTTCTGAATTAAACGGATAATGCCATGCCTCAATCAACCCAAGCAGCATTTCCTCATACTCATCTCGCGCTTTTAGGATTGGCGCCTGCTCTTCCACCACAAGCTGATTGGCTTCACCTTCAGACAACCCCAAATCCTTTCTCAGCCGCTCTAACCGAATTTCTTCCAAAGCAGACAGCTTGTGATCGGCTAAATACTCCCGCACTCTGTCCCGAAATTTTTCCATACTGGAGCTTTCCAGCGATTGCGCCACCTCTACTTGCAGGGCTGCCCGATCTTCCTCAGACAGCGCTGGTGTAGGTGATTTTTGTTCCAGGTTTACTTTCTTTTTCAGGATAGGTTTCAAATGCTCAGGAATTGCAGTGGTCTTCACCGTATCCACAACGGTCGCCTTACGCTCTGCCTCCGTTGCAGTTGAGCGCACCTTAGAGCTACCGGTAATTTCCAGCTGAATGGCATTACACCCAAATTTATAGGCTTCTTCAATCGGTTGGTCATACCCTAGAGCACGATAAAACCCCTTAGCAAAAGCGATCGCCGCATCGTCTTGTATCGTTTGGCTCATGCCAATTACATAATTGATATATGCAATCATTGCGTTGGCCTGCACCTCCGAGTAACAGGCATTGAGCAGCACACACTCTACGTGACGGGCACACAATGATAAAAGTCCAGAAAAGGCCCTCGTGCTTAGCCGTTGCTCTTTTGCTTCGTCACTGACAAATACCAGCCCCTCTGCCCCACCGCCATGGCCGCAAAAATGCACTATCTGGGGCTCATGCTTTAACATCAGCTCCTGCAGGTCTGCCACCCGCACAGCCAACTCTGTCACCACCTCAAACTGTTCCCGGCTGGGTGATCGCTCAATCACCCCTTTCAAGTCACGAATTTCCTGATCCAGGTTCAGATCTTTGCGAGGATTGGAAGCCAGAATCAGAATTTTTTTCACGGCAGGTAATCAAAATTTGGTGACGAAACCATTACTCTAAATATTACAAGTCACTATATCGTTTAACTATAAAATAGTTTGTAAAACGCCATCATTGCATCTCAATTTGATCACATCATGATGGCGAAAGTGGCCCGGTATCCCTCAGATAAAAACTGTTTCTATGCGACTGGCTTTTGCCACTGATAGCGTTAAATGAGCCACTTCGTCTGTCGGAGGTCTTTTAGCTGACGTTTGTCTTGTATGGTTGCCATCGTTCGGTACAGTCACTAACACAAGAAAAACCTATGTTCGACAGTCTCAGCGCTTCTGCCCTGCAACACTATCCTAGATGAAGCTTTGCCGTTCCTTGCGTCTCATTCTTCATGCATCTGCCTCTTCTTCGCCGTACCAAAAGACCGCTGCTCTGGATTGCCGGGATGGGCACAGTGGGCGTGCTAGCGGTGGGCGTGATCGCATTTGCTGCCAGCCGCAAGGGACCAGACTACGACCTCGACGCCCTTACCGTCCCGGTAGAGTCAACCGAACTCACCGTAAGAATTACAGCCAGCGGCGAGGTAGAACCCATTCGCACGGTAAATTTGAGCCCGAAGTCGACAGGTATTGTGCAGGCGCTGTTTGTAGAGCAGGGCGATCGCGTTACGCGCGGAGACCTCATCGCCCGGATGGACAATGACCAGCTCAATGCACAGAGGGTGCAAAACGAAGCCGGTGTCGCCGAAGCACGCGCCCAGCTAGACGATGCCATCAACGGCGCTTCTGCAACAGATATTGGCCAGGCGGAAGCCTCTGTGTCTGCGGCTCGCGCTCAGCTGACCGACGGTCGCGCCCGGCTTGCGCTTTCCGAAAGTGACCTCGAGCGATCGAGGAGACTATTCGAGCAGGGAGCGATTTCTCGCAGCGACCTTGACCGGGCAATTAATGAAAACCGCAGCGCCCGTGCGGGAATAGACCAAGCGATCGCTCACGTAAACGAAGCAGAAGAACGCCTCGCCGATCAACGAGACGGCAACGATCAAGAAACAATCGCTCAAGCTGAAGCACGATTACTTAGAGCCCAAGGACAGCTTCAGGCGGTGGAAGTGCAGCTGAGCGATAGTACCGGCAGTATCGATTATTACGCAGGCAGGAGAGAGCGGTGTGCTGGTGCCTGGAGAAGATGGGCAGGCACAGTTTGAGCCAGTAGTGCTGGGTGCGCCTGTGGGCGATCGTATTCAGGTAACAGATGGGCTAGAAGAATGCGATCGCGTTTTCATTGACTTGCCGCCCGGCCAAAGCTTGGAGAACTTAACCTTTGGCCGCAGCAATTGAAGCCCTATAAATTAAAGCCTTAGAAATTGAGAGCGTAAAAATCGGCAGCGTGGAAATCGACGGTATTAAGATTTAGCGACGTTAAAAATCAAGGAATCAAGACATAAGCAACAAAACTTTGTCTTTTTCGTTACAGAAAGATATAGAAAGGACCCGCCATACACGACAAACGAAATTATGGCAATAGCGTAATAAAGTCACATTCTTTAGATATCGTTACGGTAGGCAACAAATACGTAATTGTACGTATGCCGGTTAGCCGGTTCTTTTACGAGTGTTGTCGAGATTTAAGGACTACAACTTAAACCTGCTCAAAGATCGATAAAAAAGTCAGGAAATTGCGTAGATATGGTCATGCATTATTTATCGGGGCGACCTGTTTTAGTAACAGGTGGCGCTGGGTTTATCGGTTCGCAGTTGGTTAGCGATTTAATGGCTGTTGGGGCAGATGTTACTGTCATCGACAACGAGTCTAGAGGCTCCAAGGCAAATCTTGAAGACGTAGGGTTCGACATCAAGGTCAATCAAAATTACTTCAATGTTGATCTTAGAGAGTCGAGTAGCCAGAAGTATTTCAAAGGTTTTCATACGGTTTATCACTTGGCAGCAGACGTAGGCGGCATTGCCTATGCACTTAGCCAGGGCATCAAAATCTGGAAGAACAACACGCTGATCGATGCCAATGTGTTTGAAGGTGTTCTCAAATACAACGTTCCTAATCTTGTTCACGCTAGCTCTTCGTGCGTATATCCGCTTCGGCTTTCATCTCCCTGGAGAGGACTCAAGGAGAATCAGGCATGGCAAGGAGAGATGCATACGCTCTACGGGGGGGAAAAGCTACTCAGCGAAAAAGCACTTCAGATGCATGTGCAGGGCATGGGCGTGACTAATGCGGCGATTGTTCGCTTTCACAATGTTTACGGTCCTCGCAGCATTATGAAAGGAAGCGGGGCTCAGGTTGTTCAAGCGCTGATTTCTAGAGCCTTGAACCACCCCACCCGAGATCTTGAGGTTTGGGGCAGCGGTCGTCAGGGCAGAGACTTTATTTATGTTGCTGATATCACCCACTGGCTGATGAATCTATGGTTGCCAGATACTCAGCAATTACCGACAGAACCCGTTCAGCGAGGGTCGGGGATTAATACCCCCATTCGAGACATTGCCGGGCATATTCTCGACGCTTTGGATCTAGATATCGAAATCGACTATGTTCCGGTCGCAGATGAGGGCGAGAAAGGGCGAAAATCAAATAATGCTCGCTTCGATACGCTGTATTCCCATCTCCCCAAAGCCTTGACCATTCAGCAAGGCATTAGGCAGTATATCGACTGGGCAATTGAGCACGAGGACTGGTGGCAAGAGGAAAGCGCCAAGCAGGTTGTCCGCGAGCGAATTCTTCAGGCCGTGTCTTGATATAGCCGACTAACATGGCGAGTTTTTTTGTCAACTCATCAAGTCAAGTCGATATGAAGAAATGGGTACTATGCGAACGCGCTGCTTCAATGTGAGCGATCGCCTAGTACCCATTTTGATTTTGTTGCCATGAGCGTTTCCACCCTGAGCTTCACAGATAGTACACCCGCTACCTATCCGAGCATACCGGGCTACAAAATCACAGCGCAGCTACATATCAATGAGCGAACGGTGGTATACCGCGCTGTGGAATTAGGCCGCGATCGCGAAACCGCCACCCACCCGAACCGTACTGTCATCATTAAGCTACTGTGCAAAGCGACCATTGATTTTGAAGAACTCTCTCAGTTTCGAAATCAGGCAGCCATTACCAGCCTGCTAGATATTCCAGGTATTGCTCAGGTATATCAGCTTAGCGAATACCAGCAGCAGCCCATGCTCATCATGGAAGACTTTGGTGGTATCTCTTTAGATCGCTATACTCAGCGCAGGGCAGACTCTGAGCCCATTTTGGAACCGGATCTAAAGAAGGACTTAGAGAAAAGCCCAGATAAGAATACAGATGAGAACACAGATAAAAACACAGAAACTAGAACAAATGCTGGACTAGAACAGCCGCCTGCGGCGCAGCTACATTTAGGCATTCAGCCTTTTCTCTCTATTGCGGTGCAAATAGCAGATATCCTTACGGCTGTTCATAAGAACAATATCATTCACAAGGATATTAAGCCGCACAACATTCTCATCCAGCCTGCTTCTAGGCGAATTCAGCTCATCGACTTTAGTCTTTCGTCTCTGTTACCTAGAGAGCAGCAGGGCATTCATCCGCCTGAAGCCCTCGAAGGGAGTCTGGCTTATTTAGCCCCCGAGCAAACGGGCCGCATGAACCGGGGCGTAGACTATCGCAGTGACTTCTACGCACTTGGGGTTACCTTTTATGAGCTGCTCAGTGGTCAGCTGCCCTTTCAGGAGCAAGAAGCGCTAGCCCTGATTCACTGCCACATTGCCAAACAGCCGCCACCGCTGCGATCGCTCAATCACGAAGTACCAGACATCATCGCAGCGATTGTGGAAAAGCTCATGGCAAAAAATCCAGAGGAGCGCTATCAAAGCGCCGCTGGACTCAAACACGACTTAGAAACTTGCCTACACGCCTGGAAAGAAACAGGAAACATTCCCAGCTTTCCACTGGGCATACACAATCAAACGCCGCCTTTCATCGTTTCAGAAAAGCTCTACGGCAGAAAGCAAGAGGTTCAGTCGCTCATGGATGGGTTTGAGGCTGTAGCCGCTGGGGCGACAAAAACAATCCTCATTGGCGGGCTTTCAGGTATTGGCAAAACAGCTGTGATCAATGAAGTTCACAAGCCCATTTTAGAAAAAAGAGGCTATTTCATCAGCGGTAAGTTCGATCAGCTCAATCGCAACCGGCCCTTCAGCGCGCTCATGCAAGCCTTTGAGCGCTTAATCGAACAGCTCGTAAAACTGAGCTCGGCTGATGTTAGCACCTGGAAAAACAAAATACTCTCAGCATTAGACGGTAATGGACAGGTTATTGTTGATCTTTTACCGGACTTAACGCAAATTATCGGGACTCAAAGTGCGATCGCCCCGCTCTCTGGCATCGCCGCTCAAAATCGCTTCAATCAAGTCTTTCAAAAATTCGTTCAAGTTTTCACCCAGCCAGAGCATCCCTTAGTTCTATTCCTAGACGATTTGCAATGGGCGGATCTCGCCTCGCTTCAGCTCTTAGAGATATTGGCCACTCAGTGTCCTGGGCACCTACTCTTACTCGGCGCTTACAGAGACAACGAAGTCTTCCCGGCTCATCCATTCAACAAAATGGTAGAAACCCTAACAGCGCTCAATGCGCCCGCGCAGCAGATTACCTTGAGCCCACTCCCGCTAGATACGCTAAACCAGCTCACAGCAGACACCCTTCAGTGCTCGCCCGAAGACGCCTCAGCGCTCACAAGGCTGATTTACAACCAGGCTCAAGGGAATCCTTTTTTCACCACGCAATACCTGAAAAGCCTGCAAAAAGAAGGCTTGATTACCTTTGAGCTAGAAGCACAGTGCTGGCAATACGATCTGGAGAAAATCTCGCAGGCGACCCTGACAGATGATGTAGTCGCGCTCATGTTACAGCAGCTCAGGCAGCTGTCTCGGCCAGCGCAGAACGCACTCAAGCTGGCGGCCTGCATTGGCAATGTATTCGACTTACAGACACTTTCAATCGTGCGCGACTGCCCGCAGCATGAGCTAGCCGCAGCGCTGTGGGAAGCCTTACAAGCAGGAATGATTCTTCCGGTCAACGAGGCCTACAAGTTCTATCAGCCGTCAGCAACAGAATGTGACAGAGGAACAGCTACATCGCCATCCATAGCGTCAGAAGCATTGTCTTCTCACGAAACAACAGAAGCACTCACAAGAACAGTTCCGATTTATCGCTTCTTGCACGATAGAGTTCAGCAAGCAGCCTACGCCCTAATTCCAGCCGCAGAAAAGCAACAGACGCACACTGCAATCGGGCAGCTGTTACTCAACAGGCTTTCTAAGCAAGAGCAAGCAGAACAGCTGTTTGACATCGTTAACCATCTTAACCAAGGCAATACTCAAACTATCAACAATGAGGAACAACAAACCCTCGCCAAGTTAAACCTTCGCGCTGGCACAAAAGCGCTACGGTCGGCAGCCAGCAAAACTGCCTACGGCTACTATCACGCCGGACTATCGGCTTTGCCAGCCACTGCCTGGGAAACGCACTATTCCCTCATGTATGCGCTCCATCAAGGGACCGCAGAGTCCGCCTACCTCAGCGGACAGTTCGAGCAGGCAGAAGTGCTGTATGCAGCCACACTCCCTCACTGTCAGTCGCCGCTTGACAAAGCCAAAATCTATCGCGTTCAGATGACGCAGTACGAACTACAGGGACGACAGCTCGAAGCCATTGACTGCCAAAGAGAGAGTCTAGCGCTCTTGGGCTGGCAAGTGCCTGCTACTGAAGCCGACTGTAGACTAAGTCTGTCTGCGGAAATTGACAGCGTTAACGCGTTCTTAAAAACGCAAACAATCCAGGAGAGACTACAGGCCAAGCACCTCACAAATCCCAATATTGAAGAGATGATGCGGATATTGCAAATTCTCTTTTATTCAGCCTGGCTTAGCGGCCAGCCCGTGCTAGCGCTGCTAGCGGTCACCAAAATGACCACGCTTTCTTATGAGCATGGCAATAGCGAAATGTCTCCTTTTGGCTATGCCTGCTATGGCCTAGTACTAGGAGCCTGGCGTCAGGAATACGAGAAAGGATACCTGTTTGGGAAGATGGCGGTAGCGCTGTGCGACCAGTTTGACAATGCCGATGTCCGCAGTGTGACTAATTTTGTTTTTGGTAGCGACGTGCAAAGCTGGAGCCGGCCCATACGAGAGGCCGAAACTTACTACGAAACAGCCTACCGCTATGGCATGGAGTCGGGCAACATTCTCACGGTCACCTTCATGATGATGCTCAGCAGCTCCGACCGCTTAACCTATGGGCAAAATCTCAACGAGCTTTACCAAACGGTACAAACCTACGCAGACTTTTTAAAGCGGATTCAGAGCCTGGCAAACCTAGACATTGTAGTTGCTTCGGTGATTCAGCCGATTCGTCAGCTGCTAGGGCAGACGGTAGATGCCAAATCGCTGAACGATGACACATTTAGCGAGGCTGCCTTCATCGACAAATATCAGTCTTCTGACTTTGCGCTCTCCTGGCTATATGCAATCAAAATCCGTCATGCTGTGTTGTTCAAAGATGAAGCTGCCTATGCTCAGCTAGTCGATAAGCTATCTTTGATCGAGACGACGATTGCGACGCATGCAAAAGTTCCTTCTGCTACGTTTTATGCGGCGCTCATGCACCTTCAGCTGCGAGAGCAGGCAAAAGATGCAACAGAAAAGTCCCAACATACGAAAAAGATAGCAGCGCTAGAGACTAAGCTACAGCGATGGGTTGAGGCATGCCCAGAGAATATAGAGCATAAGTGTTTGATCTTGGCTGGCGAAAAGGCGCGGCTGGCTCAGCAGTGGGTGCTCGCAGGTGAAAAATTTGACGAGGCGATCGCCCTCGCCAACCAGCACCGCTACTACTACGAAGCAGCCTTTGCCAACGAACTTGCCGCGCAGCTATTTTTTGAGTGGGGCAAACCTAGGATTGCCAAGGAATACCTGATAGAGAGCTATACGAGCTACGAGAGATGGGGTGCGATCACCAAATGTCAGCAGCTACAGCAGTCCTATCCCCACGTATTTAAAGGCAGCACTCAGCAAACAAATCCAACAAAAGGCTTCACCGCGCAAGCCTCTTCTCATCGGTCACATCACACTAGCCCATCCTGGGCTTTGTCGAAGGTATCGCGCAGCCTACAAAACAACCTTCAGCTGGATCTGAGCTCTCTACTCAAGGCATCTCAGACGCTATCGAGCGAAGTTCAGCTAGAGCAGCTAATCACGTCTCTATTGCGAATCACCCTCGAAAATGCAGGTGCTAACCGCTGCGCGCTGCTAATACCTGAGGAGAATCTTGCAGCTGAAGAAAGACCTCTCCCGCAAGAAGAGTCGCTATCACAAGAAGAGTCGCTACTACCCAAAAAGCCGTCATCGCAAATAAGCTGTTTGCAGGTCAAAGCGATCGCTCAAAATAACAGCAGCTTTGAAATAGAACATCTCACAGCTGAACTCACAACCGAGCAGGCGCTTGCGGTCAGTATCATTCAAACCGTTCAGCAAACGCTGCAAACCGTCATTATCGACAATGCCAGCACGACGCCCTCGCTAGCAGCCGATACCTACATCGCACAGCATCATCCCAAAAGCATCCTATGCTTTCCGATTCAGCAATCGGGGCGGCTTTCTGGCATTTTATACCTAGAAAATAGGCAGACCGCTAACGCCTTTACGCCAAATCATCTAGAAGTCCTAAAAGTCATCGGCGCGCAGGCCGCCATCTCACTCGAAAACGCGCTGCTCTACGAGCGACAAGATGCTCTGGTAAAATCTCGCACTCAGGCCCTAACCCAAGCACTCGGAGATTTACAGACTCGCCAAATGCAGCTGATACAAAAAGAAAAAATGTCTTCTCTCGGCCAGCTAGTGAGCGGCATTGCGCACGAAATAAATAACCCTATCAACTTCATCTACGGCAATATTAAGAACACTCGTCGCTATATTCAAGACCTAACAGCACTATTGAACAGCTACCAGGAAAGCTGTCCTCACCCTAGCGACGAGACAGCAGAAATGATAGAAGAAATCGAAATCGACTTTGTGGTTGAAGACTTGGGTAAAACGCTCAATTCAATGAGTTCAGGCGCCAAGCGGATTCGCGACATTGTGCTTTCGCTGCGAAATTTCTCCCGCCTAGACGAAGCCGACTTCAAACCTGTTGATATTCATGAAGGCATCGAAAGCACCCTTATGCTGTTGCAAAGCCGACTCAAAGGAACCAATCAGCAAAAGCGCATTCAGCTAGATCGGCAGTACGGAGATCTCCCCCAAGTTCTTTGCTTCGCCAGCGAAATGAATCAGGTGTTTTTCAGTGTTTTGAACAATGCTGTTGACACGCTAAGTAGCCGTACAGAACAAACCGATTCACCCTGCATTGGCATTTATAGTGAATACACCGACAACAATATTCTCATCCGCATCAGCGACAATGGTAAGGGGATAGAAGGTCACATTTTAGACAAAGTATTTGATCCCTTTTTCACCACGAAACCAGTCGGCCAGGGAACGGGGATGGGGCTGGCGATCGCCCATCAAATCATCACCGAAAAACACCAAGGCACCCTAACAGTCACGTCTAAGGTAGGAGAAGGGAGCACTTTTACAATTCAGCTTCCCATCCAGAAATAAAAGCACAAAGCTCAAGCTAAGGGCCAGGACATTTCTATTTGAGCGGCGTTGCTGACTCAGGAGAAAGGAGAAACCAGGTTTCGGCAGCTTCAGCAGCAGATACTGTACTGCGCATGCTCTTGGGTCTGTTACCTAAATAAACCTCAAAAGGACTATTTTGCTCAATAGTTTCATCTCCTTTGGTCAGCGTGGCGTCGTAGGTGCCCACAACTTTATACAGGCCATCAATGTATGCACCATTGGCAACCGCCTGCTTTTTAAGAACTGGATCTGATAACTTCTCTCTGCTCTCTATAGCGACTTTGCCCACGTGAAAGTCGGGAATAGGCGCTAATTGAGTGGAGAGATTTAAGCCTCTGGCAACCGCGAATTGCATATCGAGCTGCTGCTGGGTAATAGCGAGCCAAACCGTCTTATCGGGAGGCGTTTGCGCCAGCACTCCACAGCTAGTAAGCACGGTAAGCATTAACGCCAAACAAACTACCTTGAGCTTCTTCATGATGCCTTCTGCTGATTTTTGAACTGCTGATCTTTAAACAAACCGGTCTTGAAACAAATTAGAGCGTCAGATACACGGTCAATGTACTCTTCTAAAATTGTACTGTGAAGCGCCTACGCAGATATCCTACGATTCAACGTGCTCAAAAATATCGATACATCAAGAGAAACGGGTGTATTTACCCCTCCGGGGCCAATGTCCTAAAGGCCATACTGTGTGTGGCGATGTCACATGGATGGCGTCACGTGGATATTAAGAGGAGATACAGTATGGGTGCAAATAGTAGAGTAAGTATGGCCTATGTGGCTGCTTGTGTAACGCTGACCTGCACAGCCGCTACGATGACGACGGCAAACCTCAGCCACCAGCACACAGCCGCCGCCCTTCTCTACGAAGTCTCTTCTACACCCTTTAGCATACTATCTACCCAAGACGCAGCCTCACCCCAAAACAAACAGCTCAACAGATTTTTTGCCCGCGCTCACCGCTTCCACCGCAACAACAATAAGCTAGCCAACGGCGGCCTACACGTATAGGCCAGCGCGCTATCCTGTAGGCAGACCACACTTTTGAACCTACGGATTTTTGCCGATGGACTTCGCGGAAAGCCTGAAGATGGCAACAAAAACGCTGAGCGCCAATAAGCTGCGCAGCGGCCTGACTATGCTGGGCATCATCATCGGCAATGCTTCAGTCATTGCCATGATTGGCATTGGTGAAGGGGCGCAAAAATATGTGAACGGACAGCTGCAAAGCCTAGGGCCAAATGTGCTCTTTATTGTGCCAGGGAATCGTGAGGCCCGGCAGCTGGGTGATTTGGATGTACCCCGAAATTTGGTCTTGGCAGATGCTCAGGCCTTAGCCACGCAAGTGCCGTCTGTCGCTGCGGTTGCTGCCGAGAAAACAACTCAGGGCCTTGTAAGCTATCGCAGTCGCAATACCAATACCAGCGTTGTCGGCACAACTGAAGGATTCCTATCCGTGCGCAGTTTTGAAATTGCCAAAGGCCGATTTTTAAGCGATCTCGATCAGCGATCTAACAGCTCAGTTGCGGTCATAGGCGACACGCTAGCCGACAAACTTTTTGAAAATGTGAATCCTCTCGGCAAGCAAGTGCGCATTAAGGGCATCACCTTTGAAGTAGTTGGCGTACTGCAAAAGAAGGGGTCGAGTCTGGGGCTCGACTACGACGATGCGGTCATGATTCCGATTACAACGTTGGCAAGCCGCATTGTGGGACGAACCTCACCCTATGGTATCGATGTTGGCTTTATTTCTATCTCGGCAGATAGCCCAGAAGCTATGGAAACAGCTGAGTTTCAGGTAACCAATTTACTACGGCTACGCCACGGCATTACCGATAGCGATGACTTTTATATTTCTAGTCAGGAGACGCTGCTGACTATCGCAGACACGGTAACGGGGGCGCTAACCTTGATGCTGGCTGCGATCGCATCTATCTCCCTCTTTGTTGGCGGCATCGGCATCATGAATATCATGCTGGTCTCCGTGCGAGAGCGCACTCAAGAAATTGGCCTACGCAAAGCCATTGGTGCTAGCCAAAAAGATATCCTGACACAGTTCCTGATTGAAGCGGTGATCCTGTCCGCTATCGGTGGCCTCGTCGGTACGGCAGTCGGCGGTGGGGGTATATTCCTGATTGCTGCGCTTAGCCCTTTTGAGGCTGGCGTTTCTGCTAGTGCTGTCATTGTTGCAGTGGGCGTTTCTGGCAGCATTGGCTTATTCTTTGGCGTTGTCCCTGCACGGCAGGCAGCAAGGCTAGATCCGATTGTAGCTCTGCGGAGTGCATGATTTGTAGAGCCCCCGCCCCCCAGTTCCTCAAGCAACATTACTCAAGCAACGTTCTTCAAACAACATTCTTCAAGCAACCATCTACCATGTCCGCTCTTATTCAATTCAAGCAAATCACCAAAGTCTACGGCATGGACAATACCGAAGTTCGCGCCCTATGGAACGTAGATATGACAATCAATAGCGGCGAGTACTGCTCTATTATGGGCCCGTCTGGCTCTGGTAAATCCACCGCCATGAATATGATCGGCTGTCTCGACCAGCCTACCGATGGCGAGTACCTATTCGATGGGCAAGACGTTGCTAAGCTGCCCGAAACAGAACTGGCCCATATCCGAAACCGCAAAATTGGCTTCGTCTTTCAACAGTTTCATTTGCTCTCGCATCTCACCGCACTAGAGAATGTAGAACAGCCAATGATGTATGCTAGCGTGCGCTCAGCTGAGCGAAAAGAGAGGGCCGCCAGCGCTTTAGAAAAAGTAGGGCTTGGCAACAGAATAAACAACAGACCCAATCAGCTATCGGGAGGTCAGCAGCAAAGGGTTGCGATCGCCCGCGCCATTGTCAACAATCCCTTACTCATCCTGGCCGATGAACCCACCGGAGCCCTAGATACTCAAACCACCCAAGACGTGATCGATATTTTCTCCGAACTCAACCAAAGCGGCATCACGGTAGTGATGGTCACCCACGAGCCAGAAGTCGCCAGGCTAACCAATCGCGTCGTCTGGTTCCGGGATGGAGAAGTGTTGAATCATCATTTGGACCCGGCAGACTTGGCGAGTGTTACAGCTGTGCCAGTAAGTTAGTAGGCGTACGTTCTACGCTGGCATTACTGCTCGGTCGACCCAAATTGGATCACAGGTCACGACCAAATCCATCGCCAAGAATGGAAACTGCGCGTTCAGCGGTTCATAAATGAGCGATCGCACTCGGTCTACCTCACCTGCCTGATAATTCTCTTCTTGCGCTAGGCTCACACACAAATACACCTGCACATACAGCAAACGACCCATGTTGTTTTGTCGCAGATGGTAGCTCTCGTGAGGTACTGGCTCCAGCGCGGTTGCAACAATCTTTTCTACGCGATCGCGTTGCCCTTCATCTGGTGCTTTGCCCATCATTTGCCGACCATTTTTCACCACAGTTTGTATCGGCAAAGGCAACACCGCCAATACCAACAGCAGCACCAGCGCTGGGTCCGCATAGGGAATCAGCCCTGCCCATGCAGTGTTCTGCAAAATCAAAATCAGGCCAAACGCTAAGGCCACCGCACCGCTGATGACACCATCAATCAGCCAATTCTTAAAATCTAGCTCCAAAATGGGCGACTGACTCTGCCGGGCAAATCTCTTTTGCATCAGTGCCATCACCAAGCAGCCCGCCGACGCTATAAGCGCATACCAAAGTGCCACATCTGCCTCAATTGCCCGGCCACCACTCATCAGCGCCATCACAGCTGAAAACATGGCAAATAGAGCTACCAGCATAATTGCGATGCCTTTCCCCATGTTGAGAAATGGCTCGAACATGGCATAGCCAAATGGATAGTCTTGATCGCTAGGTCGCTGAATCAGGCGAGCGATATAGAGGGAGAGCAAAGAAATCGCGAGGTGAATGCCTGAGAATAAACCGTCTAGAAAAATCGCTTCGGAGCGGGTTTTGATCGCGAAGGCTATGCCAAGGAGTGCGATCGCAGCATTGCCCCACAGCGTTAATTGCAAAGCCCGCCGCTCTATTTTATTGACCGTTGTCCTATCTACAGCCGTTCTATCTGCTGCTGCTATCGACTCAGCTGACGTTGATTTAGCCATCCCTGGGTTGACTGGCATTGACTCAGCCGCTTTCAGCTCAGCCGCTTTCAACTCACTGGGCCGGTCAACAATACTTTCAGAAAATTCTGAAGTGCCCTCAGTCATAGCGACAACACGGTGAATACTACTACGTAGGTTTAGTTTACACCGGTATATTTTCTTATACAGAAGGGCTATTGCTGAGTCAGCACATCGCTAAAACTATCTGCTAGCACCGAAAAGCCAAGGTCACGTACACCCTCGTATCGAAAATCTTCTAGCTGTTCTGGCGCGTGAACTTCAAAGCTGTTGGGGTAATCGTACAGACCGTCTTTAAACTGAAAACGATAGGTAGCAGACGCCTTGGGCGCGGCGGTCAAACTAGAAGAAACCGGCTTACTCGTCATGACTTTCTCGGTATAGGGAGATAAGTCAGTGAGCTGAGCAATTTCCAAATCTCGCAGATTCTGCCATATCTGGGAAAAGTAAGCCTCGGACACGGCTCTTTCGTATTCTTGAACCGGCTGATTTCGCCCGTTTTTTTGAAGGCGGAGGACAACGCTAGGCTCTGCACCTTTCGCCAGCAGCTCCATCTCTACCAGCTGGTACTGCGCCAGTCCAGGAATAGTTGAACGGCCGCCTACAATTGTCATCGCAAAATGATGAACACGCTGTACTGGCGAGGCTTCAACTTCGGCAGCGGCGCTGAGGTTGAACCGGGGTAATACTTCAGAGGCGATTGCACTATAGCGCTCTAGCCCCAGCACACTCAGACCAACAACACCAGACACAACGACAATGCCTGTCGCTTTCAAAACAGAATACAAAACTCGCTTACGGGCTCTTTTAGATTGGCGTTTTTTCATCAGCTAACTCTACTTGCGGGGGTCAAGAACCCATACAAACCCGAACGGCTTCGTATCATCTTGCTTGAATCAGGAAGTTAGTCACTTCTTGGCAATAACCATCGCCAAAAGCGCTTCACGAAGAAAGAGTACCCATATTCACACTGACGTACCCAGTTTTGTCTACATAACAGTTTCATCATTAACCGCATCAGCAGTCATCAAATCACTGAGACAAGTGGCATAAGGTTCTTCAGTGATTTTGCTCACATCAAATAGTATTGTGAGGAAAGCTAGAGTCAAACAACCGCCACAACACCCATGAAACGGTCAAAACGCTATCGAGCCTGCCTCGTTCTCTTCGCCTCTATGGGTGCTTCCATGGCCGCTAGCACTAGCTCGCTATTGCTTACAGACAAGCCTGCTCAGGCTCAGAGCAGACAGGCCCAGACCAAGCAGGTGCAACCCAAACAGAATACTAGCTCGTCTCCCGAAACCAATACCGAAACTAGCGCCGAAGCGGACAGAGCCCTCACGAGCGGCATCAGCTTCATCCGCCAGGGAAATATCACCGCTGCGATCAGCGCCTTCGAGCAAGCCGTTAGCCTCACGCCTAACTCCGCTGCCGCCCAGTACAACCTTGGCCTAGCGCTCAGGCAAAATAACCAGCTGCAAGCGGCGGCCTCTGCCTTTTGGCTGGCGACCCAAGCCGACCCAGAGTTTGTGCTGGCCTACGTCAACCTCGGTGCGGCCCTGCTCGAAGGAGACAGCCTTGAGCAGGCCGAATCATACCTCAGTAGAGCACTTGAGCTAAATCCTGAAGTTGGGCTTGCCCAGTACAATATGGGACTCGTACAAAGGCGACAGGGAAATACAGCGGCGGCGTTTGAGTCGTTTAAGAATGCGATCGCCTATAGCCCTTCCGCCCCCGAGTCGCACTATCACATCGGGCTAATTTATCAGGAGCAACAGCAGTACCCCCAGGCCCAAAGCGCCTTTCAAAACGCCATCGACCTCGACTACCGCTACCCCGAAGCCCACTACAACCTAGGCGTCAGCTTCATCCGCCAAAACAGCCCGGAAACCGCTATCATCGCCTTCACTCGGGCCACAGAACTACAGCCCATGTTCGGCCATGCGCACTATGCAAAGGGACTCGCGCTAGCAGACCTGCAGCGATACGAAGAAGCACAAACAGAGCTACAGTCGGCAGCGAATATTTATATTGCGCAGGGCAACGCCCAGTGGGCAAACAATGCGCAAACGCAGATCGCACAAATCGAAAACTTGAGGAACGTGCAGTAATTAATGGCACTGGTTCCTCAGTTTGACGAAATCGCCTAAATATCTAGCTCAAACGCACGAGGATTGCCACTCTCTAGCAGCGCCAGGTTGTTCTTAAGCTGAGTCCACACCAAGCCAGCACTCAGCAGCACTAGCGGCCCAGCCATTAGATAGGCAATCTTAGCTGTGAACCCGAAAATACACATCCCAGACGCCAAAAACACGCAGCTTCCTAGACAAATGCCTAGGAATGGCAGCTGAATTGCCAACCCCTGCATTTTAGAAATGGAACGGGTGGAGCGCTTCTTGTACCAGTCGCCAATAGATTCTTTCAGCACAGCGGCAAAGGCTAAGCCGGAGGTAATAGCGATGAATAAACCCGCAGCAAGCAAAAAGTAGGGAGGAGTCTGTGGGTAATACATAAGAACGCTTTCAAAGTGTTAAAGAATGTTAACCAAATTATAGGATAAAGCGCTGCAACCCTGACGTTATATTCGCTCTGCTAGCACGAGATGTTTGCACAAACAAGGATTTTCTAGGCCAGTCCTAGCCGGTACAAAGACCCAGCGTAACAAGGAGTCCTGATTTTTTCCATACAGAGCTGATTGAGTGAGAACAAAGATGTTGTCCGGGCCAGGCGCAATACTCAGCAATGCTGATGTAATCATGAAAGCTGCAATCGATTCAAGAGACATTGTCCTTCCTCGGAAACTTCTGTCATCCAATATAGGCGGATATATAGGCGGATACAGAAATCTTGCTTGCCTAGCATGACTTTTACATGACTTTTAGTAGAGCTTTGAGCTCTTTTCGTTTAGCAGCCAACGGAAGAACGCAGTCGCTAGTACAGCAGCAACTAGCTGCACGACCACAAATGGCACTACGTTAGCTGGATTAATTCCCGCAAAGGTATCGGAGAATCCACGTGCAATGGTTACAGCTGGGTTTGCAAAGGAGGTCGACGAGGTAAACCAGTAGGCAGCAGTAATGTAAAGACCAACAGCATATGGCACAGCTTCGGGGCGGGATTTGACGCACCCTAGGATGGTGCCGACCAGCCCGAAAGTAGCGACAAATTCACCTACCCATTGACCAAGCCCTGTGCGTAGTGTGGTGGAAGGATCGATTAATGGATTGCCAAACATGATGTGGGCAACGAATACGCCTGTAATGCCGCCGACCACCTGAGCCACTGCGAACAGTAACGATTCCCTGGTCGAAATTTCTTTACGTAGCGCAAAGACCAGCGTAACGGCGGGGTTGAAATGCGCTCCAGAAATCGACTCAAAAACTAGGATCAGCACCACTAGGATTGCACCTGTTGGGATGGTGTTGCCCAGGAGTGCAATCGCAGCATTACCACCTGCCAGCCGCTCAGCCATAATCCCAGAACCAACAACGGTTGCCAGCAGAGTCAATGTCCCTAGCCATTCGGCTGTCAATCTGCGTAGCATCGTCATGTCGCCGCTTCAATTGCGCCTAGAGTAGCTGAAATAACACTCATAAATGGCCTAGAGGCGCGTGTCTTTATCGGAGCAAAATGCTAACGGGTGAGCTGTAGTGCACCTGCAATTTCTGTGGGAACTAGTGCCACTGCTCGCTCTCTAGAAAAGTCTGTGAAGGCATCCCAAGCTGCGCCCAGTAGTCGATTTGGCTGCACGTCATCTTTGATGAGCGTCCATAGCCTTTGCACCTCTTCGGTGTGTAGACGGTTGTCTTCTGTAAGTGCTAGCAAAATCTGACGGCGTAGATACTGGCCTTCTTCTGTCATTAAAAACTGGATGCCAAGGCCAGCAGTAGGAATAATGTCGAAGCTTTGGTCGGACTGGGCAATCATTAGCAGATTTTCCAATCGCTGCCACTGGAAGCGGCCATCTTTGAACAGCACGTCAATAAGGCGACGACGTAGGGCAGGCGTCTCAGCAGTGAGCAGTCGGCGGGCAACGTAAGGATAAGCAATTTCAACAATTTTGAAATTGGGATCGAGGCTAAGGGCAAGGCCCTCTTGCGTGACTAGGGAGCGAATGATAAGAGCAAACTTCGCAGGCACACGGAAAGGATACTCATACATCACCTCGGAGAATTTGTCGGTGATAGATTTGAAGTTGAAGTCACCGACACTGGCACCTATAGCGTCTTGAAACACCGTTTCTAAGGCAGGTACCAAAGGTCTGACATCGGTGTCTGGCGTTAAGAAGCCTAGCTTTACGAAGTCGTTGGCGAGATCTTCGTAGTCGCGGTTTATCAGGTGGGCAACAGAGTCTACCAGTGTTTCTTTGGTCTGTTGATCGAGCTGGTCGGTCATGCCAAAGTCGATGTAGGCCATACAGCCATCTTCCATGGCAAAAAGGTTTCCAGGGTGAGGGTCCGCGTGGAAAAAGCCGAACTCTAGCAGCTGGCGCAGGCCGGAAGAAACGCCGATTTCAACGAGGTCGTTGGTGGCAAGGCCTGCCTGCTTTACCCTATCGGTGTCAGTGAGCTTGAAGCCATTTATCCACTCCATGGTAAGGACATGGGGGCTGCAATAGCGCCAGTAAATAGAAGGCACTTTTACCAGCGGCTCGTCCTGAAAATTTGCAGCAAATTTCTCAGCGTTACGGCCTTCGTTGAGGTAATCCACTTCTTCGAATAACTTGCTGCCGAACTCGTCGACTATGAGCGACAGGTCATGACCTAGATTCAGCGGTAGCCAAGGCGCAATCCAGCCTGCGGCCCATCGCATAATGTATAGGTCACGGCAAATAATTGGCATCAGGTTTGGGCGCTGAACTTTTACAGCGACTTCTTCGCCGCTGTACAGTCGGGCTTTGTAAACTTGGCCAAGGCTAGCCGCCGCGACAGGCTCTGCCGAAAAGTTGCTGAAGATCTCTTCAGGGGTTCTATCCAGGTCGTTCAAAATAATCTGCCGAGCAACCTCATTTGAAAATGGAGGCAGCTGGTCTTGGAGCTTAATCAGCTCGTCTAAAAAGCTGGGCTTAATTAAGTCGGGGCGGGTGGAAAGCGCCTGACCAACTTTGATGAAGGTGGGGCCAAGCTTGGTTAGGATTTGGCGTAGACGAATGGCACGGCGGTCTTGATTGGCTACAGTGCGACCGAGGAGATGGTCGAACAGCAAGCCCAGGGCGAAAGTACCCAGCATCCAGGAAACAGTTAGGGTGCGCCACAAAACGATGAGGGGACGTCTGCGGTAGTATTTTGCGATCGCCCGCCAATCGTAGCGATTTTTACTGGCGGTATCTCCAGGGAGATTACCTGGCACGGTAAAGTCGGTCATAAAAACAACACTTTCAGTGACGACACGGATGGCAAAGTTAGAACGCAGCTATTCTGTTCATGGTTCATTGTAGTATACAAAAATACAAAAAACTTTAGACCAACAGACGGATTTCCGTCTTGCCGTAGCAATAATCGACCCAGCGATTGACACCAAAACGACATTCATACAGGACGCAACATGGGCGACGCCAACTTGATAGAACCCAGCGCTATCGGCATGTTGTGGGCTGTAGGCCTGATGGTAATTGCGGTTGGCCTTGCGAGCTGGCAGCGATTGGGCTTGGCGACCACACTCGCGATCGCAACTTTTCGCACCATCACACAGCTCCTCTTTGTCGGCTCTGTACTCACAGCCATCTTTGCCAGCAATCAACCCCTGGTAGTTTTAGCCTTACTCGTCGCGATGACCACTATCGCCGCTGTGGTTGCCCGTGGTCGCATCGATCCAGAGCTACCCAAACTGCTGAAGTGGGTGTGGCTAGCGATTTTCACCAGCGGCCTTGTCATCATGATCTACGTCAGCCTACTGGTGATTCAGCTCGATCCCTGGTACGACCCGCGCTATCTTATCCCGCTAACGGGCATCGTTCTAGGTAATGCGATGACGGCTGCGTCAATTGCAGGGGAGCGGTTGGTCACAGCGCTGCGGAATAACCGGATAGAGATTGAAACGCATCTTAGCTTGGGGGCTACGCCTGATCAGGCGATCGCAGCCTACCGCCAAGCCGCCATTAAAGCCGGGCTCATCCCCACTATCAATGCCATGATGGTAGTCGGCCTGGTCACCTTGCCAGGCACTATTACCGGTCAGCTGCTGGGCGGCGCAGCACCCTTGATCGCAGCCGTCTATCAAATTTTGATTATGTTCATGCTGGCCCTGGCTACGCTGATTGCCTCGCTGATTGTGAGCTATGGCATCGCAAGGCAGTTTTTCAATTCGGCGATGCAGCTAGTAGAGCCGAAAGATTAGATCTTGCCTCTTCACAAGGGGGAAAATTAGAGGAAGCTAAAGATTACTGGCGCACAAAGCCGTCTAGATCAGGTCGGTACCGAGCCAAAAAGTCCCCGTTCGAGTCGTATAGCTCTACCGGAATTTGAGCTTGCGTACTCAGTAGCGTAATTTGCTGCAAAAGCTGGTTGCTCTGGCTAACTAGCTGCGCACTCGACGCCAAACCTGCCCGCTGCGGCGGTGGCGTAATCGACTCATTAATCACGCTGTCGTAGCCCTGAACGAGGTCTAGCCGAACTTTACCTGAGGCCATTGAGTAAGAGCACTTCTGAATATCGCTAAGACCACACACTAGGAAAAAGCTGGGTTCCACTGGCTGAAAGCGCAGAGAGACCTCCATGTTGTTTTCCGCTGTTGCTAGCGCACTAGTATAAGTGGTCAGCAGTGATTGCGCGGTAGACCGAGAAAATACGCCTTCTGGCACATCTCGCAGCTGAATGACGGCCAAGTTCCACCGTTCTACGGCGGTTGTCCATAGTTCGTCTTCTTCTGCCTGCTGGGCATCGTTGGCTAGCTGCTGAGCCCGAAACAGGAGTCGGCTGGCACTGCGCTCTTGCTCAGCGCGATCGCGTACCTCCTGCAAGGTCGTCTCAAACTCTGGCAAAATGTCCTGCGCTTCAGCGTAGGCACTGGTGCCCTGAGGAATGCGTCGCAAATTTTCTACCGCTGTTTCCCAATCAGAAAGCACCGCTTCCCAGGCTTCCGATGAGTTGGCTAGGGGCGTTTGCTGAGTTGCACGGCTGGCTGCCTGCTGCGCTTGCCGGAGGCTGACTTCTGCACCTGACTCGGCTTCAATTCGCACCAAAACAGTCGATAGGTTGGACCGGTATTCCACTAGCTTGCGGTCGGCCAGCTCTCGCACTGGGCTATCTTCAGCTACGCCTGAGAGCGCAGTCGTCGCGGCCCGCCATTCACTCGCAATATCTTGCCACGTAGAGACCGAGTGAGGTGGATTTTGCGATTTTACCGCTGCGCTGTAGGCCTTACCCTGCGCTTCGCTGACCAAGTCCAGCGCTGTTAGCTGACGATCGTACTCTGGCAGAATAGCTTGAGCATCGCTGTAGTGGCTCGACCATACCGGAATCGGCTCTAGCAGCAGGATGGATTCTTTCAGTTCTTTTTTAGAGGCAGCTACCGCATCAAAGGAGTCATCCACCCGTAGGTTGCCAAGGGCTTCGTCACCTTTTAGCTGAGCTGCTTCAATGCGATCGCATCCCCCTACAGTACAGGGCCGCGTCAACAGAAAGCCCACTATCCCCGCAAACAAAAGACCGACTATCCCGACAATTGCCATTGGGTTACCGCTCTTTGTCTGCTGCTGCCATAGCTCGCGCTGCCGCTGCACTTCTGTCTCATCTACCGAAGCAACCACTTCTTCGTAATCTTCTTCTCCTGTTTCATCCGTACGAGCGGCCTCATCTTCTAGGTAATAGACCGGGTCGTCTGCATAGGCCTCATGGTCGTGGGTGACTTCCTCGTATTCGTAATCGTCTAGTTTCTGGTCGTTTGATTCTTGGTGGTCTGAATCTTGGTGGTCTGAATCATAGTTAGGAGAGTCAGAAGCATCAGCCGAAACGTCCTCATCAGCCGGAGCGAAGCTTAAGTCCAACTCGTTAGAAGCTAATAGATCAGAAGTATCTTCACTAGTGTCAAGGTCGAGGTCGAGCAGGTTGGCATTTGGCAACAGTACCAGCGGATCATCGACAGCATCGTCGCTGTATTCTTCACGAGGGGAATCGACAGCGTCATCGGTGTAGCCTCCATAGGAGTCTTCAGATGACGCCTCAGCAGATTCTGCCTCTGTAGAGACTTGCTCAGCCATCTGAGAAGCATCCAGACTAAAGTCACCAAGGTCATCTGGGACCAAATCATCAGAAACTAGCGGATCTGCCAACGGCTCGGCCAATGACTCAGTCGGTGGCTCGGGCAATAATTCGGCAGATGATTCAGATAGAGTCTCAGCTAATGGTTCTACAGATAAAACAACAGATTCAGAGTCCTCTACAGACGCTTCGTTGCTCTCGCCTGCACTGAGTATCTCTTCAGCGAGGCGATCCTCGGGAGAACGTTCTTCAGGCGTCAGATCAGCTGTAGCAACATCTAGCTCAGTAGAAGTCTCTATAACCGCAACAGACTCAATAGCTTCTTCTGGAGTCTCTTCTTCTGAAGTCTCTTTTTCTGAAATATCTGTTTCTTCTGAAGAGGTCTCTAAAGTGAAAGATCCCTCTGAGTCATCAGCGACTGTGTCACTCGTTGATGGTTCAGGAGATAAAAAATCGAACAGATCTGCTGTTGCGTTTTCTGATGATGTTTCTGTCGATGTTCTTTCTGCGGATGTTTTTTCTTGGAAGGCTTTGTCTGGGAATCCCTCATCCTTAAAAGCACCATCTGTTGGGACTTCATCGGTTAGTGATTCATCGCTCGAAACTTCAGTAGCACCGTGACCTACCTTTGTAGGCGCAGTACTGATGAATTCAGCACCCAAGGCTACATCGCTTGTGTCGACATCGACCGACGATTCAGTCGGTAACACCCAATCAGCACCTAATGAGTTGGTGTCATCTAAATCTGATTCAGCTGAGTCAGATTCAGCTGAATCTGGGCCATCAACCAAGCTAAAAAAGTCTGAAGGGCCGCTTTCCTCCACAGCCGGCGGCGTAATCGGCAAATCGACTGTTGGCAAATCTAGCTCAGAAGATTCTATGGCGGGCGTTTCTCCCGGCAACATAAAATCCGTCGCCGGATAACCCGATACATCGATAAAACCGACCCCTTCCGACAAATCCGCATCTAGGGCATCACCACTACCCGCCGAATCCATTGCGGACTCGGCTGTTGACTCCAGCGGCTCTAGATCTAGAGAGAGATCTGATGATAGATCCGAATTTTGGGGTGCATCTGGCTTCGCAGTTGCATCTAGGCCAAAGTCAGCTGTCAGATCGAAATCGGTCGCAGCCTCTGATGCAACTGTCTCCGAAGCGGATTGATCTGAAATAATCTCGTTCGAAGTGACCTCTGAAACTGCATTAAAATCTGGCCCTAAATCTGCACTAAGATCTAGGCTGAGGTCATCTTCTACATCAAGGTCATCACCCAAATCGAGCAAGAGATTGTCTTCTTCTAATTCCTGAAGCACTCGATCTTCTTCACCATCTGGTAGCATCACACTTGCCATAGGTACAGATGACATCGAGAAAAACCCAGCAGCAGCGTCGCTCTCAGCAAGCGAGTGACCGTTACTACCGGCACTGCTGCCACCTAGAGTCTCCGCTTCCTTCAAATTATTTGTGACATCTGCATCCACCTCAACGGTTGGCCCATCGACTGTGTCAGTCAGCGGACTGTGCGCCGTAGCATCTGCATCCAATTCTGCATTCGGTTCTACACCTAGCGGTGAGTCAACAAGCGCTTCATCCACCTCTCTTTCAGCCTGATGCTGACTGGCCACATCATCCAAGAACGAAGCCGGATCAGTATCACCGAATAATTCGTCAAAGCCGTCGTCTACCTTCCAGGTAAACGAACGCATAGTAAAGGGCTTGGCTTCGCTCAAATGCTTCAGATATAGCTGCACCGCAACTTGCTCGGCGCCATCTGAAAGGTCGGCCACTTCATCGGGGAGGCCTGCGGTGTCAAAGCGCGATCGCAAATGATCTTCTAGCCAATCGAGCGTTTGATGGGCAAAGGGCTCTGCCTTGGCACTATCTAGCGGGTACTCCACTAGCACCATGACCTTATCTCGGCCCAGCGTACAGCGCACCACCGTGTTTGGCGGCGTCGTAGCTTGCTCAGATAGCGTCCGAGTCAGTTCGGTAGATAGGGTCTCAAAAGTAAGTGCAGACATAAGCGGGGCGCATTCACACAGAACGCTGAAATTTCCAGGAGGGTAAGGTTAAAAAATCGTAGGCTACAAATCTTAGCGACCGCAAGCCAATCAGCAGCGAATGCCGCTATCTTTACTCAGTACTAATAAAATCAGTAACAATAAAAATTGATATAAAACATCGAGGGCTACCGCGTTCAAATCGTTCCTTCATTTCGCTAGCATTTATTTCAGCAGCAGTCACTAAGGCAGAACATCGACCATGGACATCTTAATTGTGGAAGACGAGGCTGATATTGCCGAGCTCATCCAGCTGTATTTGTCCAAAGAAGGGTTCGACTGTCATGTTTGCCGGGATGGTAACACCGCGCTAGCGCAATTTAAAGCAATTCAGCCAGATTTAATCATTCTGGACCTTATGCTTCCAGGCCTCGACGGGCTAGAAGTGTGCGCTAGAGTGCGTCAGCAAAAGGCGCTCAAAGACCCCTACATCATGATGCTCACGGCCAAAGGCGAAGAAATAGACCGCATTATTGGCCTATCGACCGGCGCAGACGACTACATGGTGAAACCCTTTAGCCCAAGGGAGCTAGTGGCCCGCGTGCGCGCCGTCCTCAGACGGAGTTTACGGGATAATCGCCAATCGACCACTACCTATCAAACCGCCCATTTCACGGTAGATATCGACCAGCGCACCGCCCGCCAAATACCCCCAACCGACAAAACAGACCATCAAACAAATAATCATCAAGATAATTTGCAACTTGACGCAGAGGATGCCCAAAGTCAAACAAAATTAGACAGTTCGTCAGAAATAGCTCATAAAACCAGTCTTGAGCTCACGCCGCTAGAGTTTGATTTACTCGCTACTTTTATGAGCTATCCAGGGCGCGTTTGGAACCGCAGCCAGCTGATTGAAAAACTCTGGGGCAGTGACTTCTTTGGCGACGAGCGCGTTGTTGATACTCACATCGCCCGCCTACGCAAAAAAATAGAGCCCGACCCGTCCGCTCCCTCTTTTGTAAAAACCGTCGTCGGCGTGGGCTACCGTTTTGAAGATTGATAAAGCCACTCTCCGCAGTCGCCTACTGGTATCGCAGCTGATTGTACTCGCGGTTACCGTTAGCGCTCTAGCCACCGTTAGCAGACTCTCTACCCCGCGCTACTTTGTCGTCACTCTAGAGAGAATGGAACGACAGGGCGTGCGCATTCAGCAGGTCAAAGGACAGCTGCTAGAAGGATTTGAAGATGCCTGGATTCAGGGCATGCTGTGGTCGATTGTGCTGGGCGGCACCACCGCAGGCGGCATCAGCTACTGGCTATCGAGACGCATCATTCGTCCCCTCTTGCGCATGGAGGCCGTCACCCGCCAGTTTTCGGCAGGCGACTTTTCCTCACGGGTACCCCCGCTCGAAATTCCTGAGTTTGACCGGCTCGGCCACAGCTTCAACCGGATGGCAGACGACCTAGAAGGCGTAGAATATCGCCGCCGAGAGCTGGTGGGCGACCTCACCCACGAGCTGCGCACCCCGCTGACAATTGTGAAGGGATATTTGGAAGGATTAGCCGATGGCGCGATCGCACCCAACCCCGAAACCTACCAACGCCTCGTCGTCGAAACCGAACGCCTCCAGCGCCTCGTCAACGACCTGCAAGAACTTTCCAAGCTAGAGTCTGGCTACTTGCCGATAGAGGCTCGTACCGTTGCGATCGCGCCCATCATCACCCAAGTCGCCAACCGCTTTGCCGACCAGCTCATCGGGCTAGAAAGCCTACAGCTCACCACCGACCTCCCACCAGACCTGCCAGCCGTATGGGGCGACCCAGCCCGCATCGAGCAAATCCTCGTAAACCTACTGAGCAACGCCCTGCGCCACACCACCACCGGAGAAGTCAACATCCGTGCCTACACGCAGTCTCACAACAGCAAACAAAACGGTAAAAACTTCCTATGGATAGCCGTCTCAGATACGGGCATCGGTATTGCCGAAGCCGACCTGCCGCACGTCTTTGAAAGATTTTGGCGGGCTGATAGATCGCGCGATCGCGCCTCCGGCGGTTCCGGCGTAGGGCTCGCCATTTGTCGCCGCCTCGTAGAGCTACAAAACGGTCAAATCACCGTCACTAGCCAACAAAACCAGGGCAGCACCTTCAGCTTTTCATTACCCACCGCCCCCACTATGTAAAGACTAGAACAATGCGGTAGTCATCTCAGTAATTCTGCGGCCATCATCGAACCAAGCCACTTTTTATACGCAGTCTTACTGACACGCCCATGACCTCCTCGCACCCTCAGCCAGCGACGCCTTCAGCCGTCACCCTTCCGGCTACTGCAACCACTACAAAATCTGCCGCCAAACCCCTCTTCAGAAACCAGTTCGATATCACCGAGCGACTAGGCCTAGGCGGATTTAGCACCACATACCTAGCTGAAGACGTCACTAGCCCACACCGTCAGCCCTGCGTCATCAAACAGCTGCGCTACAAATCAGCCAACAGCGACAAAAACAAAGCCCTACAGGCAGAACAAAACCAGCGCCGCTTCCAAAAAGAAGCCCGCATCATGGCTCGCCTTGGCCAGCACGACCAAATCCCCTACCTGCTCGATCACTTCATCGAAGACGGCCAGTTTTACCTCGTCCAAGAGTACATTCCTGGCCTCACCCTCCAGCAAGAGATCTCCCAGCACGGCATCCAAACCGAGGCCCAAGTCAAAACCTTTTTACGAGACATCATCCCCATCCTGCGCTACGTGCACCGTCACAACCTGCTGCACCTAGACCTCAAACCCGCCAATATCATCCGCCGTAGCACCGACCAAAAACTCGTCCTCATCGACTTCGGAGCCGTCCGCCGCTACCACCAAGAGCCCAGCAAACCCCAACGCAGCAGCGGCACCACCGGCTTCGCCCCCAGTGAACAGCTCGCCGGCCAGCCCACCCCCGCCAGCGACCTCTACAGCCTAGGCGCAACTTGCCTCTACCTCCTCACCGGCTGCTCCCCCCTCGACTTCGCCATCTCCCCTCAGGGCCAAAACCTCCGCTGGCAAGAATCCATTCAAGTCAGCCCCCACCTCACCCAAATCCTGACCAAACTCCTCGCCCCCAAAGCCCAAAACCGCTATCAGTCTCTGGATGCCCTACAGTGCGCCCTCACCCTAGAGCCCCACTACAGCGAACTCAAAGTATGCCTCACCCACGAACCCTACAGCGGCGACACCTTCAAAGCCCCCACCGCCTGCCGCCTCGACGACTACTTGCCCAATAGCAACACAGAGCAGTCGAGCCAATCTGAAGCCAGCCGCCAAGCAAGCTCAATTCGACGCTGGCAGCAGCGCCGGCGGCAGTTTAAGACCTTTACGCCAAAGTAGGGAGAGGAGGAGAGAGAGGTAAAAATCCGGATGGATAGCTCACGTTTGTGCCACGCGTGGCACGTCCCCCACCGGTCACCTCGGCAACCCATTAGTGGATTAACGGCACCATAACAGAGCCGCCTTGTTCGAGGGGTCTGGGGAAGTTAGGTCCCCAGGCAGCCCATTAAGGCCTCCAGCAGAGGAGGGGGTCTGGGGAAAACGCTATTCAAGAGCCAGGCCAATATCTATCGGTACGGTACTAATAGTTGGTCCATCGAGACAGTAGTGTGTTCCCCGGTTCTTGTGGCCTTGCGCCTTGCCTCTTCTCACAAGAATATCTAGGCAAATTAAACATTCCGGGCCGGAGGGCATAGCAGTGCTAGTGCCCCTACAGCATCTCAATCAAAATCGGACTGGACTGATGCAACTGCGGCGCATCCGCATCCTCAACACTCACCGCAATCGCCCTGACATCATCCACCGACCCCAACCCTCCCGGCAAACTCACCACCTGCGTCCAGCCACCCGCAGCATCCACCGTAAAAACAGCCGTCAAAACAGCCCCCTTCTCATCCGTCGTCACCGGCACCCCCGACTCCACCAACGTCCAAAGCGCATACACCTCACCCGCCGCCAACGACTCCAACCCCTCCGCCGTCAACACCGCATTCAACTCAACCGGGTCAATCGTCAAACGAACCAAAGAGCCCTCTGCGCCCCCACCATCAGCCGCAGACAAAGCCACCTCAACTGTCTCAGCAGAAAGCTGCCCTCCCTGCTGCGCCCGAAGCACCTCCAAATCTCGACGAAGAGTCTGATTCTGAACCATCAGCGCCACAATCACTCCCGCCGCCAGCGCTCCTAATCCCCGCCACGCCCACCGCCGATTCACCTCAGAAACACTAGGATGAGTTCCCAAACGCCCAGATCGTCCTAGTGCACCATCAGACCCAAGCCCTTCGCGTCCAGACAACACAGCCCCAGCTAAAACAGCCTCCCTAAGACCCAATGGCGGCTCAGCCGACACACCATAGACCGACTCCAAACAGCCCAGCACCGCAACCAGCTCCTCCTGTAAGTCAGGGTTCACCAGCAGCATATCCTCCAGCACCTGTCCCTCCTCAGCTGTCAAATCACCCAACACATACCCAGCTAACAAAAGCTGCTGCTCTTCCGGTAACACCACCTCAGCCATCGCTCTACACCTCCCCCCGCGCCGACAAAACCTGTCTCAGCTTCAGCAGCCCGCGCCGAGATCTCGACTTGATAGTGCCCAAAGGCTGGTTCAAACGCTGTGCGATCGCAGCCTGAGTCAACCCCTCAAAATACGCCAACCGCAGCACCTGCTGCTCCGGCTCAGATAACTGATCTAAGGCCGCATTCACCGCCTTCGACCGCTCCGCCGCAACCATATCATCTGTGGAAAGATTAGGGGTCCGTGGCAGCACATCCGCCTGCCAAGTCTTTCTTGAACGCCGTGCAGACTGACGCGATCGCAGCCGATCAATCGCCCGGCTCCGCGTCAAAACCATCAAAAACGTCCTCAATGCCCCCCTCGCTGGGTCATAAGGACGTTCTGACAAATTAATAAAAATATCCTGAGTTAGGTCCTCCGCCTCCTGCGCATTACCCAACACCTTAAAACTCAGCCCATACACCAGCGCCGCATGCCGATCGTAAATCTCCCCTAGCGCATCTTTACGCCCCTCGCGCAGCAGCTGCCAAAGCACCGCATCAGAAAGTTGATGTGAAACACCCTCGCTTCTAGACACACCGCCTTTTAACGTATCGCCTTTAGACGCACCATCTTCAGATACACCGCGCCTAGACTGATTGGCAGGATCAAGCGCCATAAAAATCAACAAAAGAGCAAAAGACACCCAGCAACAAACCGTATCAACGTAATTATTGCATTTGCTCGCCCACTCAATGCATCCTTTCGGCAGCCATAGACCCAACGATTTAGCGGCAAAAACCAATACATCTACTATCCAACATGACCAGAAACTCACCCCATAACGACACAGAAACTACACAGCCAAATCATCTTGTAAATCCTCGTTCGTCACTGGCAGCCGACCGGCAATCCATTGAGCGACAAGGTCATGTAGTTCAGTAGCTAGCTCATCATAGAAAAAATGACCGGCCTCCTCTACCTCTACAAAAGTGAGGTGATGACTGAGCGTATTGACATAGCGGCCCCAGCTAATCGGAATCACCGAATCGCACGTTCCCCACAGCAGCAGCGTTGGCATCTGCAGCAGCGGAATCAGCGACCGGGTCATTGGGCTAAAGTCTTCCCCTGTTCGCGACTTCACCAAATAGCAAAACGTCCGCGCCGCCCCCCGCTCTTGAGTAGGCCGCACAAAGCCATCTATCAGTGCATCATCAACCTTCTCGGGCCTGCGGGCGATCGCCCGCAACGCCGCCCGAATCAGCCATCGCTGACGCACCAGCCGAAACAAAGGCCGAATCAACAGCGGACTGGCAAACCACCCTTCCACCACCGCCCCCACTCGCGCCGCTGCCCCGCCTAGCTCCTGCCTGGCCGCTGGCAGCGTCAGCATAATCAATCGCTCTACTTGAGCTGGATAGCTCGTTGACATCTGTAACGCCACCAGTGCCCCCAGCGAATGCCCCATCAGAATCATCGGGCGACCCAAAAATGTCTGCCAAAAATCCGCCACCTGCTGAACCCACAGATCGCTATTCAGGGCGCAAGCTACCTTTTGAGAGCCGCCAAATCCTACTAAATCAATGGCATAGACTGGACGCTCACTAGCAAATGCCACCAAATTCTCTCGCCACTGCTCCAAACTCGACCCCGCCCCATGAATCAGCAGCAGCGGACTCTCATCTTTCGCCTCACCACAACCCAGCAAATGCGTATATCGCACCCGCCACCCTCGCCACATCCAGATCCGCTGCTCGCCCAAAACGGACTGGGTTTCAACAGACTGGGTTTCCATCGCACTTATCGTCATCGCTTTTTGGTTCAAGGTGTCGAATACTTTACTCCCCACCCACAATCCCGCATGCTAGAAACTGGAACATAAAACACGCACACTTAGGAGATAGTCGTTCATGGATCCCGTCAAACTGATGAAGCAGGAAGTCGGTCGCGCTGCTGCTGCCCAGGTAAAATCTGGCACTATTGTAGGCCTAGGAACAGGCTCCACCACAGCTTTTGCCATTCAGTTTATTGGCGAGCGAATCGCATCCGGCGAACTCAAAGATATTAAAGGAATCCCGACCTCATTTCAGGCATCGGTACTCGCTAAGCAACACGGTATTCCCCTCACCACTCTCGATGAAGTCGACCATATCGACATTGCCATCGATGGCGCAGACGAAGTCGATCCACAAATGAACCTAATTAAGGGTGGCGGCGCAGCTCATACCCGTGAGAAAGTTGTCGATGGCCTGGCAGAGCGGTTCGTTGTCGTTGTCGATAGCTCCAAGCTCAGCGACAAAATCGGCACCATCTTTGCACTGCCTGTAGAAGTACTGCCCATGGCGGTAGCACCCGTTACTCGCGCACTAGAAAAGCTCGGCGGCAAAGTAGAGATGCGTATGGGCGTCGCCAAAGATGGCCCTGTTATTACCGATCAAGGCAACATGGTGCTCGATGTCACCTTCAACGGAATTGACAGCCCAGCTGAGATGGAAAAAACGATCAACAACATTCCGGGCGTCTTAGAAAACGGACTTTTTGTCGGGCTAACCAGCGAAGTGCTGATTGGTGAAGTCAAAAACGGCGAAGCGACTGTTCGCAGTATGTAGGAAACGCAAAAGCGCTCTACATCATCGAAATCATCGAACCGTAAAAGCACATAGCTCAGAGGTTTAGTTCAAAGGTTTCAAAGATATAAACAAGGATATAGACGTTGATTCTCTGATTTTTTCATCGTCTATATTTCTTTTTCAGGCTTTTTTAGTCAAATTTCAGACTTTTACGTAGTCTTCTGGTCGATAGCCAATGCTTGTTCCAAAGCTGCTTTTTCTTTTGTTCGCTTGGCGTAGGGCGTCAGCTCGTCCGAGCTCAGGCCCGAAAGCAAGCTAAGATTTTCCAGACTTATACCCTTAGTTAATAGTTCTACACACCAAGTTTGACGCGCACAAAAAGGCGATACAGGCTGGCCCAGAATTGGGGTCACACCCTCTAGCGTAGATGACCACAGTGCGCTTAAGCTCTCCAATGTCATTGGTTCACCCACATCATTTATAAACACTTCAGGACAATCGTCTGAGCGACTTTTTAGCCATTGAGTCAGCGGATTTTTAATATAGGAACCGTAGCGATTGCCCATAATCCAACGATTGACAGGAACTTGGCGCGCCTTTACGCCTGAAAGCGTTATCAGGTGCTGATTTTTGCTAGCGAATACTTGCGATCGCGTCAGTCCCATCGCCTCTTCTAGCCGTAGCCCTGCGCCAAAAAGCACATACACCAGCGCATAGGCCTGGGGGCTCTGTTTTTTAGCATTTTGGAAAAGCGATCGCACCACTTCAGCAGGCAAGTCCCTCACACTCCTCTCAAGTTCACCTTGTTCTGCCGTCACATCACCGACACGGTCTGCATCTGAACGCGGCTCTCTTTGGGGCAAAAACAACCGCTCTACTGCCGAAAGAAAAGCGGCCTGATTTTTCCATAGCGATTGACCGCCGCTAGTAGAATCCATCACTGAATAACCCACGATTAGCGTGTTTAGAAGGCTTGCAAGCTCTTCTACGGCTAAATCTGGGCGCGCTACTTGTGCACCATGCAAATAGCCTACGGTCTGCTGATTGGCCTGACGCAGAGCTTGGCCGAGGGCCTGCTGATTTTCCAGTGGAGATTGACTGGTTTCACCGATGAGCGATCGTACCAGCTCCGGCACCCGGCCTAGCAGCTCCAACCCGGCCGAGCCGTAGGCCACCAGCGGCGCATTCGCCCCCTCAACATCTGACAGTGCCGCTTGCATCGCCTCTAAAACAGGCGCTTCTTGCAGCACTGCCAAAAGCAAGCCCTGCTTGCTCCCAAACTGACGAAATAGCGTCACTTCATTGACGCCTGCGCTTTCCGCGATTTCCTTAGTTGTTGTCGCTGTCAGTCCTTGAACAGCAAACAACTGTAAGGCAGAGCGCACAATTTTTTCGCGACTAGATAATTTTCTTTCAGCCATCTTTAATCAGTCGAGACCTATTGGTATGTCTGTGGTTTTAAATGCTTTCACATCGCTCATCCATCTAGCTTATTGTCATCTTCAGAGATTATTTTGCAAGTATCACTTGCACATTTCCAAAAATGCCATTACTATTCTAAATGTAAGCACCACTTGCACACATTAGCGTGTTAGGAAGACTATGACTACTGGCAACTTACCCTCCCAACGTTCAGAACGGCATTTAGGCCGCGCTCGATCTAGCGCTGAACCTACGACCCACAAGGTTAGCTGGGCCTCTGTTGGCTTTTTTGCCGCGATTCATGGTCTGGCCCTACTCGCACCCTGGTTCTTTTCCTGGTCGGCACTGGGAGTTGCGATCGCCCTTCACTGGCTCTGTGGCAGCGTCGGCATTTGCCTTGGCTATCACCGCCTGCTCAGCCACCGCAGCTTCCGCGTACCTAAGTGGCTAGAGCGCGTTATCGCCACTGTCGGAGCCCTCGCCCTACAAGGCGGACCCACGTTTTGGGTAGCCGGTCACCGTCAGCACCACGCCTTCACAGAGCATATTGAAAAAGACCCCTACTCCTCTGCTCGCGGCTTTTGGTGGAGCCACATGGAATGGATGTTCTACCTCAAGCCCGAAGTATTTGACCGTAAGGTATATGCCAAAAACGCACCCGACATCGCCCGCGACCCCTACTATGCCTTTCTAGACAAGTACTTCCTGGCTCTGCAAGTGCCTCTTGCACTCGTGCTCTATGCTATTGGCGGCTGGTCTTTCGTCATCTACGGTGTATTCGTTCGCGCCGTCCTCCTATGGCACTGCACTTGGCTCATCAACTCTGCCAACCACATGTGGGGCTACCGCAATTTCGACAGTGACGACAACTCTCGCAATCTGTGGTGGGTAGCGCTCCTCACCTACGGCGAAGGCTGGCACAACAACCATCATACCTACCCCAAAATGGCAAAAGCTGGCCTGCGTAAGTGGGAAGTTGCCCCCACCTGGTGGCTGATCAAAGGTCTTAAATCTGTTGGGCTTGCAACAAAGGTTGTGATGCCCCCAGCAAAAGCCACCGTGCGATAAATAGGCGCGCAGCAAAGCCAACTTAATCATCTTCATATGCCCTGTTTGGCTTGTTTCTAAACTTAGAAAACGCTGGACGGGGCAGTTCTTTTTGAAAAGGAGACATCCAGTGGAAGCACCTGCGAGATATCTGTTATTTCACGGTTCGATTGTTCTGTTGATTGGCTTGCTCTGCGGTGCACCCTACGGCATAGCCATCACAAAAAAGAAATCAGAGAATGTTATCCGCGCATGGAAATTGGCTCATGGTGCGCTATCACTAGGAGCGACGACTATGATTGCGATCGCGCCCATCTTATCCACCCTACAAATAAGTAACAATCTTCAGTGGCTGCTGACGGGTGTCTTTGTTGTATCGGGCTATAGCTTTTGCTTTGCCCTTACACTTGAGCCCTTTACAGACGGTAGAGGGCTCTCATGGCAAGGCAGCAGCCTAAATAAAACTGTCTTCATCGGCAACGCTTTAGGCGCAGCTAGCTCTCTAGTCGGATCGATTATTCTTGTGTGGTCGTCATATCTATCTCTATAACGCTACGCTCGTTGTATTGAACATCTGTCCGGTTTAATAGTTTTTCTGGTTGCTCGACTTAAATCGGCCAGAATCAAACTCTCTTTTCTTTGCATGCTTTGTCTTGCGAGCCGTCACCCTTTTTCGCCACATCTTAAAGCTAGAGCGCTTCATATACCGCCGCATCACTTCAATCACGTCTTGCTCTTTTAGGCCAAACTGTACCTCAATCGCCCCAAACGGTGTGCGATCCTCCCAAGCCATCTCAAGCACTCGATCTATGGTCGCTGTATCTAGCGCCTTCGGGTCAAATTTTTCAGAGCCGGGCATCTTACGCCCCGATTGTTCAGAAGGAACGGCAATCTTGTCACTGCTTTCAACAGAAGATTCAGGATCTCTTCTTCTGAGATCAAACTCTTCTAGCTTAAAGTCTTCTAGCGTTGGCCCTTGTGCAGTTGGTTTCTTAGCGATTGGATTCTCAGCGCTCATGTCGTCTCCACATCTTTGATAAAGCATACAACTCGCTCTACTTCGGTGAACCCGACTTGAGTATGAAACTGGCAGCTTTCTTCGTTTTCTATCAATACATCAGAAGCCAGCTGAGTACAGCCATTGTCTGTCGCCCAAGCCTCTGCTTTTTTCATCAGCGCTGCACCGATACCAGCTTTTCTTGCACTAGGTGCAACATAGATGCCCTCTACGTAGGCCACTGGGAAATGGGTCGCACCCGGCACGTATTCCTCACACAGAGAAAGATTGAGAAAGGCGATCGCACGCCCACTCCGCCCTCTACCAATAAACGCGGTATCCCGAGGCGATCGCAAAATCCCCTCCAACTCCGCCTCCATCTCCATCTGCGCCTGCTGCGCCGACAGCTCTTCATCTGGCCATAGCAACAGCGCCATCGCCACCCACTCATCCAAGTCAGCCAGCGTCACCTCAGCAATATCCAGCGGGACGGCCATTGCCGCTTTCACAACTCTAATTCTCCGGGCTTAGCCGCCAAGTACTTATCGTCTTTGAGTTGAATCACCATTAGCTTCGCCGGTTCGTCGCCTACACAGCCGGAGACATGTCCTTTCCTGCCATCAGCATCTTCCAACGTCTTTTGATCCGCGCCAAAGGAAACTTCCCCTGGACCCATTTCTACGCACATACCGTCCATCGTTTCCACGTACCAAATTCCCGTAACCGGCACAATCCACTGCGGCCTTGGGTTCTCATGCCAGTCGCCAACCCAGCCTACCGGCAGCGTTGCAAATAGCACCTCCACGTCACCCGTCATCAGGCGATTATTCCACTGCGGAGCGGCACCTCCGCCCATACTCTCGCGCTCATAATTCTTCAGCTCGCACTGCGTCTGGTGACTCACCCCGTCATCGTCTGTCCACACATGCCAGTAAGTCAGCGACGGCTTATCCGATTGAGAAGACATAAAATTTCCAAAGTATCAGCACAGCCTAAACAGATTATTTAAACCTGCCCCGTAGATAATCTCTCTCATCACAGCCTAAAGTAAATCCCCTTTTGGAAGGGGTGTCCGTAGGACGGGGTAGGTTTCAGGCTCTATGCTACTAGCAGATCACTCCACTACTCAGAAGCCTTTTTCGCGCCAAACAATCCCTTGATGCCGTTGATCGCACCCATTAGCCCACGCTCACTGCGATCACGCTGCTTCTTAGCCAGTTCAATATCGTCGTCCTTCTCACCTTTTAACCGATAGCCGTATTCCAAATTGCCTTTGTTTTTCTTCAGCACTGGAAAAGCGCGATAGGCACCTTGCAGTAGGTCTGCCTCACTGTGATAAATCGCCCGACTGATTTGCGACGAACGACGAACTGCGATCGCGCCAACTGGATACCACTGCTTACTGCCTGCCGTCCGCATATACACCTCGTACTCAGGCAAGCCGTCCGTCTTCATATCGTCGTACTGCTTAGAGGCTTTCTCGCGCTTCTTAGTACGCTCAGACTTTGGCTTTTTTGGCGTCTTTTTCCCAAACCCTACTGGCTCAGACATGGTGCTCACTCTGGTGACATTTGTTCTATTTATAAAAGTTTACATCTTTTTAAGACTTTCCATTGGCGACGAGTCGGTACCGAGCCCGGAAAACCGGCAGCCCCTTTTCTTCACCGACTCTTTCTCTATCGGTTTTCGCTGGGAAAGGGCTTTGCGAGAGCCAAGTCGACCCATCACGCTCAAAGTTTGAATTTTCGTCGAAGCGATCGCACATCTCCACACACACTGCCTCAATGTCCGACTGAAGCCACACCATGCCCCCTTCTGGCATCAGCTCCGCCAGCACAGATACCAGCTCCGGCTGCACCACCCGCCGCTTCTGATGGCGCTTCTTAAACCACGGGTCAGGAAACTGAATGCTCACGCACTGCAAAGCACCTGGATAACTCTCCAGTACCGGCTTCAGTGAATTATTAGCATTGCAGAAAATAAAATGAAGGTTCTTAGCAGCGCCTTCAGCAAGGGCAAGGTCACGCCGAATCAAGCACCGTTCTACCAGGGGCGCACGAATCTCCAATCCCAAAAAATTCCACCCAGACACCTGGCGGCCCATATCCCGAACAAAGTCTCCCTTCGCACAGCCCACATCCAAATGCAGCGGCAGCTGGGGGTTGGTATACACCTCACCCCAGTTTGGCGCGGTAGCAGGCGTAGAGTACTTGTTGCTCAGCGGGTTTACGTGCTGGCGGACGCGACGAATTGGCGGCATTTATGAGTCCCTACTCTCTGTATCTTGGCGGCTGAGCATAGCTGCCTGCGATGTCGTAGCTTCTTCCGTCGTAGCTTCTCCCAAGGAGGATGGCACATTACCGCTAGAAGCATCGATAGAAGCACTACTAGAAGAAATTGGACCTCCATTGGCGAGCGCCATATTCATTACGTAGGGAATCTCCCCGCCCACCTGAGGCCAGCTGCGCCGCACAAATCGCCACACCAGCGGCGCAGAAACCAGCATCAGCACCAGTCCCCAGCCCCAATTTTGCCTAACTGCCTCTACCGTTGCCGGTTCTACCGCAGTACTATCCGCCGCATGAGAGAGCAAACTAACCCCCACCACAATCAAATTATTCAGGCTGTGACAAGCAATCGGCACCCACAAGCTACGCGTTTGCACATACAGCAGCCCCATCACAAACCCAAACAGCGTCAGCCCGATAGGATTGTTAAAGTGCAGCACGCCAAACAGCACCGAAGAGCCCACAATCCCCCAGCGCAGCCCCCATGTGACGCCCCAGCGCTGCAGCAAGATTCCGCGAAATACAAACTCCTCCACCAGCGGCGCAAACACCACCGGCAAAAACAGCATCAAAGCATCGTACAGCTGAGGATACTCGCTGCTATTCGAGCCCACGATCAAATCCGTCTGCAAAATCTCAGCCGCGCGTTCTGGAAAGCCCCAAGAAATAAAGTAAAAAGCAACCGAGAAACTGCCCATCGAAAACAGCAGCAAACTGCACACCAGCAGCCCCGCATACACCGGCGAGATTTTGGCCGCTTTGGGACCAAATACCTGCTGAAACTTAAGCCCTTCCTCTCGTCCTGCCCATACCACCACCAGCACCAGCACCAGCCAAATCGCGATTGAAAGAATCGGCTGCGAAATTGGATCTTCAAAGGGCCAGGGCAGCAGCCCAAACTGCGCCACATAGGCATACACCAGACCCACCGCAAAGCTGGCAATTAGGTAAGTACCCAAAATTAGGTAGCGGCTTTGTAGCTTCAAGAACGGATTCGACGACGCTTCAGAAAGACTAGGAGACAAATTAAAAGATGGATTAGGCCTGTCCATAGGTGCTTATTGGGAATAGTTCGATTATAGAGGCGGACTTTTGACTTTTTTGTGTTTGGACCTTTATTTGACCTTTATTCGATAGAGACGAACCATCGCCCAGCGTGGAAAGTGCCACACTTTAACGTAACAGTAGTGCAAAGTTGCTACAGTATCTGGGTAGTCAGGCCTTGATCACTTCAAGCTGTTTGCACAGTGCCGACAAATCCTCCTTCTGAAACCCCTTCTGAAGATTTACCAGAAAGCTCACCGGACAACTCACCGATAGAGCTTCCTGATAATTCTTCAGACCGCCCGCCACTCCCCCCAGAACAGCCGAATGAGCCGACAGAAAGAGAGCGTAACGGCTCATTTCCTTGGTTTTGGCTAGGGACTTTAGTGGGTTCAGTGCTGAGTGCGGCTGGGTTGGGCATAGCAGCGTGGGGCTGGCTATATATTCAAGACGATCTCTCCCCTCAAATTTCAAGAATCCTCACTAATTTTTTGGAGCGTCCTGTTGACCTAGGCGATGTGGAAAACGTAACGTTTGGCAGCATTACCCTGGGGCCGTCTGTCATCGGTGAATCCGATACGGATTCCACAACGCTCACAGCAGAAAATGTAGTCGTAAAGTTCGACGCACTAGATACGATTTTCAACTCAAAAATAGGGCTGGATATTACAGTCATCGAGCCAGATGGTTACCTCGCGCAGGATCCGGAAAAAGGCTGGCTCAATGTCTACATTCCCGAGCAAGAAGAAACCGACGAGCCCAGCCGATTTGATATCAGCGTCGATGATGTACGCTTTCGTGAGGGCGATCTCACGCTGGTGCCGCTCCCGCTCGAGAATGAAGCGCCTGAGCCAATTTTTCTAGAGGATGTTAGAGGCTCTCTTAATACTGAAAAGGTCGCCGTTGTCGACAGAAACTCGCTCAACTTTCGCTTTGAGGTGACCGGTGAGCCAGTCGATGGTGGAGAAATTACGCTCAAAGGTGAAGTGCAGCCGGTAGCAGCCGAGGGCAAAACGCCAAAGGGAAAGACAAAAATCGATTGGGCCACCAATCTTTCTGTCCAGGCAAACGAAGCACCACTCGCTGATGTATTGCAGTTCACCCTGGCATCGATCGATTTAGCGACCAATGAAGTCGTCATCGATTCAGGCGCGGTCAGCGGCACCATGGATATGGCGTTTCGCCCCGATGAAGACATTGACTATTCTGGGACGATTAGCGCACAGGACGCCACGATTGAGACGGCGCTGCTACCGCTGCCAGTGGAGAATGCCGCTGGTCAAACTCAGTTTCAAGGCAATCTGTGGACGGTGGATCGGCTCAGCGCCGATTACGGAGCGATTGAAAATATTGTTGCCGAAGGGCTGATTGATTTTGACAATGGCTATGAGCTGAAGGCGGTGAAGCCTGGTGTATCGGTCGGGGCGTTTGCCAATACGGTGGATTTGGAGTTGCCAGTGCCTACCGAAGGGGTGTTTGATGCGATCGCCTTCGTCACTGGCCCCATCGCCAATCCAGAATTCTCCGGCACCGTCAACGCTGTCACCCCTGTCGATGTCGATCGCGTCACCTTCAATAGCGCCTCCAGCAATTTTCTCCTGCAAGGCGCGCAGCTCTATCTAGACGACATTGTCGCTACTCCCACCACAGGGGGAGCTATCACAGGCAATGGTCAAGTGCGCCTGGCCGACGGCTCTCCCTTCACCTTTCAGCTCGCAGGCCGCAGCTTGCCCGCTCGGCAAATCGCCAACCTATACGACATCAATCCAGACTTCACACTTGGGCTCGTTTCTGCCGATGCCACCGTTGTCGGCAACGGCAGCAATGTCACTACCACCGTCGACTGGGACGCACCAAGTGCGCAGTACCCTGGCTCTGGCACTATCGACATCAACGGCACCGATTTAGCCTTTCGCGATACGGTCTTTACCATTGGGGGCGGCACAGCCACCGGCACTGGCAGCCTAATCGGCGAGCTGTGGGATGCAGACGTCGCCTTTAACAACGTTCAGCTCAATGCCTTCTCAGAAGACTTGCGTGGCGATGTCAACGGCCAGTTTCAGTTCAGCGGTACCACAGCAGATACACGCATTGGCGCGATCGCCTCTCAGGGAAATATCACCTTCTCCGACGGACTCGCCGCCTTCAGTCCGCAGTTCGACAGCTTCAACGATCCACTAGACGCTCAAGTCGCTTGGAACGGCGAAAACATCGAAGTCGTCAGAGCCAGCTCCAATCGCGTGGTGGCTAGCGGTATCCTGACACCTAGCTTCGACGACGGCTTCACCGGTCTAGACAGTTTCGATCTCGACATCGCTACCGACAACTACGCCCTCGCCGAACTGCCTTTTGATATTCCCGACATCATTGCCCTTGCTGGCACTGGCGACATCGGCGGTCGACTCACGGGCAGCCCTGCCGCGCCTAGCTTTGTAGGCAACGTTCAGCTTAGCGATCTAGTCGTCAACAATCTGCCATTCAATCCCTTCTTAGCGGGTACCATTGCCTACTCACCTACCGCTGAGTTTACCCTCGACGTCAACGGCAGCACCGACAGCATTGCCCTCAACATTGGCCCCATCAACACCAACAGCGACGCAATTCCAGCACTGGACTTCAACGTTGGCTGGCGCGGCGCAGTGGCCCAAGGACAAACCCAAGGAGATATCCTCACCGGCTCTGCCAGAGACTTTCCCCTCGCTACGCTCAACTTCCCAGTAGGCGGCGCTGCCGACATTGGCCAGCTGCGCGGCACTCTCACATCCAATAGCTTTACCGCCGATCTAGCCAATCAAACTCTCAACGGTGACATTGCCATCGACCAACTCGGCGTTGGCTACATTGGCGCAGGCAAACTCACCGGCCAAATCAACTATGCCGATAGCCTGGCAACCATAGCCAACGGCACTTTAGTCGTCAACGAAAACCTCTACACGCTCACTGGGAGCCTCGCCCTAGATGGCCCAGCCCCGGTATACACCGCTAGTCTCAATACCCAAAAGGGCAATGTTCAAAATCTACTCACGACGCTTTCTATCTATCGTCTAGACGATTTTCGCCGAGGACTTACCCCGCCAGACTGGTTGAGAGATCCGCTCTCGCCAGAAGATTTGGACGCACTGCTGGCAGTCGCGAACGCTGGGGAAACAGATGCGGGCAGAGCCTACAACCTAAACGAACAGCTCAATCGATTGGCTGAGATTGAAGAGATAGAGACGGATATTGAGATCGCCGAAGCCGCCGAACCGCTTCCCCCGCTAGAAGAACTCAACGGCCCCTTCGCTGGCAACATTCAGCTCAACGGCACCGGCGACAACTTCCAGGTAGATTTTGACCTAGCTGGCCAGCAGTGGCGATGGGGTGAAGACTACAGCGCTCAAGAAGTCATCGCCAAAGGCAGTCTTACGCCAAATGTACTAACGCTAGCCCCCGTTCGCTTTGCTTCCAATCTTGTTTTTCCAGCAGAGACTGCTGAAAACATTGCTGAAGACGTTGCTGAAGACAATCCTTCGCTTCAACCCATCGAGGCATACGTCAACCTCGCAGGACAAATTGTCTTTGGTCGAGACACAGAGCTGACGTCCGATTTACAGGCCACCGCTCAAAACATCGACATCACAACCTTCAGCGACATTTTCCAAATTCCCATAGATGTAGACGGTCGGGCCAATGCGATCGCAAGTCTCGGTGGCACCCTCGCCAACCCTCAGCTTCGTGGCTCCGCCAACCTAGAGGCCGCTGCCATCAACGACACACCCATTGAATTTGCTCAAGCCCAATTTCTCTACCGCAACGCCCGGCTAATTTTAAGCAGCACCCTTACCGCCAGCACCCCCGAAGAACCCCTCAGGCTAGACGCCCAAATTCCCTACGCCTTCAACTTCATGGATGTACAGCCAGACACCGAAGATATCGACATCGACATTAACGTAAGGAACGAAGGCCTTGCCCTGCTCAATATCTTCAGTCAGCAGGTAGCCTGGCAGTCAGGCGAAGGCCAAGTCAACCTAAAGGTCGGCGGCACCCTATCCGAACCCGACATTGCGGGCAGTGCCTTTCTCAACGAAGCTGTCATCAGTGCGAAAGTCCTGCCAGAACCGCTGACAAACGTCAACGGCAGCGCCACCTTCATCAACGATCAAATTATCGTTGAAGCGCTCCAAGGTAAATTCAGCGACGGCCAGCTGAACGCCGCCGGAATTTTCCCACTCAGGCAATCTATCCTCAGCGGAGTCGAACTCGCCACGCTCTCACAAACGCCAAACCTCAGCTTTGCAGAAGGTATTATCGCGGCCGACCCTACCTTAGCTGCACCTACTTCAGCAGCCACAGAAATTCCCATCGCACCAGAACCCATTCAGCAAGAAACACCAGATATAGACAACACAGCCGCTCCGGAGAATCCGCTCTTTCCACGCACACTAGCGGCCAACTTACCCCTAACCGTCAACCTAGAGAATATTGACCTCACCCTACAAGATTTGTACAGCGGCAATGTCAACGGTCAAATCATCGTTGGTGGCAGCGCCCTCGGAGAAGGCCCCCAAATCGGGGGGCAAGTTCTCCTATCGGAGGGACAAGTATTACTCGGGAACGATACCGAAGAAGAGAGCGAAACCGTTCTCGCTACCGACAGTAACAACATAGGTACAGAGAACACAGATGGTACCGATGACACTACCGACAACGCACTGGAGCGTACCGTTTCAGACTTACAGCTGGCCGAAGCCGAAGCCAATGCTGAAACAACGAGTATTCAACCTATCTTCCGCAACTTGCAGCTCACACTCGGTGACTCTATCCGCGTTGTGCAAGGCAACCTGCTGAACTTTGTAGCCGACGGCACCCTACAGCTCAACGGGCCTGCCACCGAACTAGAGCCTGAGGGCATTATCACCCTCCGTTCTGGGCGTGTCAGCCTATACACCACACTTTTCCGACTCAGAGGCAACAACAATACCGCCCAGTTCACACCAGAGTCAGGATTACAAAATCCGTTTTTGGATGTTGCCTTGCGCGCCTCCGTGCCCGAAGTCGATAGTGCTGGTTTTATTACCACCAGTACGCCGTTTGCACAGGCAGACGTTGTCGATAACTCAAATATCGGGTTTGAAAATACTGGCTCGCTGCGAACCATTCGCGTTCGGGCCAATGTGCAGGGGCCCGCAAGTGCTCTCTTTGAGAACTTAGATCTGTCTAGCTCGCCGCCGCGATCGCAAAACGAACTCATCGGCCTCATCGGTGGCGGCTTCATCACCGCTCTCGAATCCACCGTCGACAGCCTCTCTGGCAACGGCGACGACTTCAGTGGCCTGATCAGCCTCGTCAGCAGCACCTTACTCACCAGCGTTCAAGACTTTGTCGGCGAAGCGCTTAGCCTCGGCGAATTTCGCCTATTCCCCGTCACTACTGCCAGCCTCGAATCCTCCGAGAACAACACGGGCAACGGCCTCGATATTGGCGCAGAAATCGGCTTCGATGTCACCGAAGACGCCACCCTCAGCATCATCAAAGTCCTCACCGACAGCACCAATCCTGAGTTCGGCGTCAACTACCGTCTTACCGACTCCCTCACTGTTCGCACCAACACCAATCTCGATGATATTAATCAAGTTTTATTAGAATATGAGATTAGGTTCTAGTACTTTCCGATCCCACAGCCGTCCACTCAAGCGATAAAATCATCGCATCTATGCTGAAATCATCTCAGTGTCTTGAATAGAAATAAAAGGGCCCTCCCTTGTCTTTTTTCTTCTGACTTGTCCTTTCTCCCAACCACCCGTGCTCAAAAGAATCACTTTCTCACTACTGCTTCTACTCGGCACCTTGAGTGGGGCTGAGCCAGCGCGCGCGCAAGCTTTACTGCCCTACACCCTGCCGCTAGATCAAGAGCGCTTACAGGCAGATGGCGAAAGTTTGGCAAGAGACGCCGCACAGCTAGCCCAGTTCCAGCAGTTTGATGAAGCCTTAGCGCGCGCACAGTTAGCCGCCCAGCTACTGCCTAGCGACGCCGACATTCTGTCACTGCTCGGCAGCCTTTACCTACAAGTGAGTGAGCCGCAGCCTGAGCAAGCGATCGCAACCCTCGAGCGTGCCAAAGCCCTCCAACCAGACAACGCCCTGGTCATGTTCGCCCTCGGTAACGCCTACTTCAGTCAAGAAGACTACGCCACAGCCGCGCAGTCCATCGAAGCCGGACTCAAAATCGAGGCCGATAATCCCAACGCGCTCTTCGACCTTGGCAACGCCTACTACAAGCTCGCCCGCTACGACCAGGCGATCGACCAGTACGAAAAAGCCGTCAGCAACGAAAGCACCTTCTGGCCTGCTGTGAACAACATTGGCCTTGTTATGTACGAAGCGGGTGATGTGGACGGTGCGATCGCCAAGTGGCAAGAAGCCCTCACCCTTGCCGAGGCAGAAGAAACTGAGCCCCTGCTGGCAATCGCCGTAGCTCAATTTGCTCAGGGCACTCAAAGCGCGGACGAAACAGCTGCTGCAATCGCCGGATTAGAGCGAGACCCTCGATACGCCGAAGTCGGTTTCTTAGAAGACAACCTGTGGGGTCAACAGCTCATTACCGACACACAGGCCTTCTTCGGCACGCCCGATCTACAAGCACTAATCCGCCAGCTCTCTCCATCATCGCAAGTCCACCAGCACTAGAGCCAACATCAAGTGCATACGTCAAAAGCGCCGACTTCCTTATGAAGGTCGGCGCTTTTGACGTTAGGTTAAGCTCACCGGCTATCAACTGAAACACCTTATTGAGTTGATAGACTTACCGACTTAATTGTCACCAAAACTGCAAATTTCATCCGGCAGAATACCGCCTGCACCTTGCACCCACTCAAAGAAAACCGTTAATTTAAATGCCTAATCAGGCATCTACTAGGCATCTAGCCCATAGAAAGTTGGTACAGATAAACTACACTAAGTTCATCTTGCATCTATCAAGTTTGGTTTCTACGTCTCTTCGGGAATCATAGCGGCGATATCATCCACAAACTTCTGGTGGTCTACCACCGGCTTAGAAATATAGCCATTGGCTCCACTCTGGCTCAAGAAGGTTTCTCTATCGCCATCCATCGCATGCGCCGTCACCAAAATCACCGGCACATCAGCCGTCTGCGGGTCGTTTTTCAAAATCTGAGTAATTTCGATGCCGTCCACCGGTTTACCCTGATACATACTGTGAGACAGCGAAACATCCATCAAGATGACATCGGCTTCTCGCCGCTGAGCAATGAGGATAACTTCCTCAACATTCTCAGTATGTTTGACATTCAGCCCGCCGCGTTTCGTCAAAATTTTGGAGAAAACGCGCGCGTTCACCATGTCGTCTTCCACAATTAAAACGGTCTTCATGACTTTATTCTTGACTTGAGAATGAATAACGTGAGCGCCCTGTTAAATCCAAAACTTAACTAAATAAGTTTGACGAAGCTGCACCGCACGATTTACAACCTTGTATGGCGCACTATCGTGACGCACTGCCGACGAAACACCCCTAAAGTATTGCAGTTTTTTGGCTATTGCGTGTAACGTACCCGCCTTCACACATCCCAGCCACTTTCTTTGGCTACTAAATATCTTCTCTCTTTTCACTGTCCTTCCTACCCGCGCTTATTTAACTCAGGCATCCATTCATGGCGAAACAGCTAGATTTTTCCAAAGAGCAAATTGTCCCCATCGCCCTTCATACCGAAGTGCAGCGCTCCTATTTGGAATACGCCATGAGCGTCATCGTGGGGCGCGCCCTGCCAGATGTGCGCGACGGCCTCAAACCCGTCCATAGGCGCATCCTCTACGCCATGCATGAGCTAGGACTCGTCCCCGATCGCCCCTTCCGCAAATGCGCCCGCGTCGTCGGCGATGTCCTTGGTAAGTACCACCCCCACGGCGACCAGGCTGTTTATGACGCGCTGGTGCGCATGGTGCAAGACTTTTCTAGTCGCTATCCGCTGCTCTCAGGCCACGGCAACTTCGGCTCTGTCGACAACGACCCGCCAGCCGCCATGCGCTACACCGAGACTCGGCTAGCGGGCATCGGTCACAGCGCCCTGCTAGCTGAAGTTGGCGAAGCCACCGTCGACTTTACCGACAACTTCGACAGCTCTCAGCAAGAGCCCATCGTTCTCCCCGCTCAGCTGCCAAACCTTATTCTCAACGGCAGCTCGGGTATCGCCGTTGGCATGGCAACCAACATTCCACCGCACAATCTCAAAGAAGTCATCAACGGTTTGATTGCACTGATCGATCGGCCCAATCTCTCTAACGACAAGCTATTTGATCTGATTCCTGGACCAGATTTTCCCACAGGCGCTGAAATCACCGGTACTAAAGGCATTCACGATGCCTATCGCACGGGGCGCGGCAGTATTCCGATTCGGGGTGTGGCCAGCTTTGAAGAAGTGAAGACGGGGAAAGGGAAGCGATCGCGCCAAGCCATCATCGTCACCGAGCTTCCCTATCAGGTGAACAAAGCCAGCTGGATCACCAAAATTGCCAGCTTAGTAAATCAAGGCAGAATTGAAGGCATTGTCGACATTCGTGATGAGAGCGACAGAGAAGGCATGCGCGTCGTCATCGAGCTCAAGCGCGAAGTGCAGCCCCACCTCATTTTGAACGACCTGTACAAAATGACCCCGCTGCAAACCAACTTCGGCGCACTCATGCTCGCCATCGAAGACGGCCAGCCCAAGCAGCTCTCCCTGCGCGAAATTTTAGAAGCCTTCCTCAACTTCCGCGAAGAAACCCTCATTCGCCAGTACAGCTACGAGCTAGAGCAAAAGCAAGGCCGCGCTCACATCGTCGAAGGCCAGCTGATTGCCCTAGACAACATCGACGACGTCATTGACGTATTGCGCAGCGCCCCCGACGGCACCACCGCCAAAATGCAAATGCAAGATCAGCTGGGATTGAGTGCTCGCCAAGCAGACAGCATTCTGTCCATGCCCATGCGCAAGCTCACCGGGCTAGAACAGCAAAAGCTCCGCGACGAAGCCGAAGAACTCGCAGCGCGCATCAGCGAACTAGAAAGCCTAGTAGAAGATCGCAACGTGCTGATGAAATCACTCAAAAAAGAGCTGCGCGCCCTCAAAAAGAAATTTGGCGACGACCGCCGCACCCGCATCCTCACCGCCGCCGAACGCAATAAAGAACAGCAAATCCTCGACGATATCGCCGCCGAAGAAAGCGAAGAAGAATTCGTCCTCGAATTCACCCGCAAAGGCTACATCCGCAGATTCTCCGCCAAAGCCTACAGCCGCCGCAAAAACAAGCCAACTCCCCTCAGCAAAACCCTAGAAGAATTCGACGACGTCACCGTCCAAACCGAAGTCACCAACCCCACCCAAGAAGTCCTCGTCCTCACCCGCGATGGCAAAGCCTTCACCACTCGCGTCAGCGACATTCCCATCGTCAGCCGACAAAACAAAGGCGTCCCCCTCATTAGCCTCCTCCCTAGCGCCGTCGACACCCCCGACAACGTCATCGCCCAAATCGTTCTCACCGAAGCGCGCCTCACCCAGCAGCTAATACTTGTCACCAGCAAAGGCAAAGTAAAACGCCTCCCCACCGAAGAGATGACCAACATCACCGGTCGCGGCCTCACCGCCGTCAAGCTCAAAGACGAAGACACCCTCACCTACGCCTTCACCGCCAACCTCGGCAGCGACCTAGTCCTCGCTTCCTCCGGCGGCCGCCTCCTCCGTTTCCGCATCAACGAAGAGCAGCTCCCCGAAATGAGTCGCACTGCCCAAGGCCCCCAAGGCATCCGCCTGCCAAAAACAGAACACCTCGTCGGCTGCGTCCCTGTCCGATCCAAAGACACCCTCCTCCTGTTATCCACCAAGGGCTACGCCAAACGCATCCTAGTGAGCAACTTCAAAGTCTCCAACCGAGGCGGCATCGGCTCCCAATCCTTCAAATTCAGCCTCAAAAGTGATAGCCTCGCCACCATGGTCCTCGCCACCCCCGAAGCCAACATCACTGTCCTCACCGACGAAGGCCGCAACGCCACTCGTGCGATCGCCGACGTCCCCCTCCAGGGCAGAAGTCAGCCAAGCGACCGCCTCATCACCCCAGGCCGCACCGAAACCATCACCGAAGCCCTCGTCGCTCTTCCCATCGACCGAGACGAATAGTCCAGCTACCGGAAAAACCTTGGCCAACGTCCTCCTCCAGAACATCACCAAAATCTTCCCCTCAGCGACCTCAAAAGCCGCCGAAGAATCTCCTGACGACGAGATAAACCAAAACGATCACCCCGTCCTCAACAACATCAACCTCACCATCGCCGACGGCGAATTCATGGTTCTCGTCGGCCCCTCCGGCTGCGGTAAAAGCACCCTCCTTCGCCTCATCTCCGGCCTCGAAACCCTTACCAGCGGAGACATCCAGATCGGCGATCGCACCGTCAGCCACCTCCCCCCAAAGCAGCGCGACATCGCTATGGTGTTCCAAAGCTACGCCCTCTACCCCCCCCTCAGCGTTTACAACAACCTCGCCATCGGCCTCCGCCGCAGCCGTCCAACACCATCAAAAACGCAAATCTCCGAGCGCATCCAAAGCGTTGCCGACATGCTTCAAATCGGCGATCTGCTCACCCGTCTCCCAAAACAACTCTCCGGCGGTCAAAAACAGCGCGTCGCCCTCGGCCGAGCTATGGCCCGCGCACCCCAAGTCTTCCTCATGGACGAACCCCTCTCCAACCTCGACGCCAAACTCCGCACCGAAACCCGCACCCAAATCGTCAGCCTGCAAAAACAGCTCAAAACCACTACCATCTACGTCACCCACGACCAAACCGAAGCCATGACCATGGGCGATCGCATCGCCGTCATGAACAACGGCATCCTCCAACAAGTCGCCCCTCCACTCGAACTCTACCGCCACCCC
>ERZ1740067.171-NODE-171-length-53602-cov-8.169907_pt1 | contig 53602 bp, 56 predicted proteins | sample MGYA00581736_ERZ1740067 | MGnify/ENA primary metagenome ERZ1740067 (study PRJEB43018, sample SAMN04849236) | marine metagenome | isolation source: floating plastic debris | place: Pacific Ocean | collected 2008-08-27 | study: EMG produced TPA metagenomics assembly... | reverse complement strand
TCTTATGTAATCCTTTAAGCTGCCCAAGACCTCTTCACCTATAATACTGTTATTGGGGTCGCTTACGGCTGGGGGCGAAATAGTACGCTAAGGACGTCAGCGTAAGATTTCAGCGCATGAGGTTGTGTCGTTTTTTCTCCAAGAGCTTTCGAGCCACGACGTTTGGAGCGGTCTGGATCGCGTGTTGATACGCTTCGTTCGCTTCCTGTTTCCGGTCTAGCTTATCCAAGACATGCGCTCTTGCGGCGTGCCATGGCTGGAACTCTTCGAGATCGGGTTTCAGGGCATTGAGCCTTTCAAACGCCAATGCGGCCTGTCCGGTTTCGGCGATGACCACCGCCCAATTTAGGGCGATCACTGCGGTCGGTTCAAGTGACCAAAGTGAATGGTAAAGCAATGACATCTGCCTCCAATCCCGGTTGGGCCTCATCATGTGACAATCCGCTATCGCAGCCTTGGAAATGATCAGCCCCACCTGAGTGGTCCAATTTGATTGTTAGTGCATGACGGGCCTCTGGTCCATCTGGACGATGGTTTCCGGGGCCGGTGGGCCGTAGCCCATTTGGTAAAGTGTTTGCGCCAATACGTTGACGCCAACCGTACAATCGCTGATCGTCGAGAACTCCTCAGGCGTGTGGCTGCGCCCGCCTGCGCTTCGGGCAAAGATCATGGCAACAGGGGCAATCAGCGCCATCTGTTGGGAATCGTGCCCAGCCCCGCTGACCATCTTCAGATGGGGGGTTCCAAGATGGTTTGCGGCGGTCTTCATCGTTTCAAGGATCGCCGCATCGCTTTGGCAGGGTTCGAGATTGATGAGCTGTTTTCGGCTATAACCAAGTCCACGCCGCGCGCAGATCTCAGACATAAGCCTGTCCTGCGTGGCGTATAGCGTGCGGCGCGCCTCGGGGTCCGGATGGCGGGCATCCAGTGAAAACGTCACCCGTGACGGCACGACCGCAGTGCCCCCCGGTTCGATCTTGCATTGTCCGATGGTTGTCACGGCGGGCCTGCCCAGCCGGTGCGCGTGATCAATCAACGACGAGGCGATTTCGGCAAAGCCCGCCATGGGATCGCGGCGCAGATCCATTGGAAACGCCCCGGCGTGATTGTCCTGACCGTCTATGGTGATCTCAAATTGCCCCATCCCTGTAATGGCACTGACCAGTCCGACGGGCAGATCGGCGGACTCCAGAATGGGACCTTGTTCAATGTGGAGTTCAATGAAAGCCCCGATGTCGCCGCGCACTGCCTCTGCCACACGGGTAGGGTCCAGCCCGATACCGGACATGACCGCTCCGATCGGCTCACCTGCAAAGCTGAGAGTTGTTTGCAGATCATCCGGGGTGATTTTACCCACGATCCCGCGCGACCCCCAAAAGCCGCTTGTTGGAAAGCGGCTGCCTTCCTCTTCGCATAGAACAACAGCTTCGAGCGTGTGCTCTGGCTGACCCGCCTGCTCTTTCAAAGCCGCGAGAGAGATCAGCCCGGCGACGACCCCCAAAGCGCCATCGTAGCGCCCGCCGGGGTCTTGGCTATCGATGTGCGAGCCTGTAGCGATCACGGGTCCGGGCGTTTTGCCCTCAAGGCGCGCCCAAAGGTTGCCAACTGCGTCCTGTCGCATCTCCAGCCCTGCAGCCGAACCATACGCCCGACAGATCTCGACCGCCTCAACCCATTCGGGAGAGTATGCAAGGCGCGACACGCCTGTTTCACCCACCTGCCCGACTTTGGCCAGCTTCATAAGCAGGTCTTCGACTGCTTTTTCCTCAATTTTGATCTTTTGCACTGGGTAATCCCTCAAGGTCTTCATCGCCACGCTTGCACACCTTGTATAATCCCGCGAGGCTTAGAATGGCATTCCATATGTCATTTGGACGATAAGCTCGAAAAGCAGGCAAACACCTCTCGGAGATTTTATGAAGACGATGGATGTTGCGGTCGAACCGCTTACCGCACAGGCTTTCGCACCATATGGTTGGTTGCTGGAGCCTGATGATGCACCAGATTATGCCCGGACGGGACTACAAAACTGGCGCTTGCCTTTCGCGAGTGAAGACGCGTTGCGTTTGCAGGTCATGCGCTACAGCAACCGCGACATGCGGCTTTCGATGTTCGAGCGCCATGTCAGCGTGACCGAAGCCCGTCATCCGATTGGCGACGCGGCTGCCGTTCTGGTCGTTGCGGGTGACCCGTCTCAGGATGCAGCGCCAGAGGCAAATTCTGTCAGAGCATTTCTGCTTGATGGTCAAAGCGGGATCATGTTCCGCAAGGGCGTTTGGCATGGGCTCGATTGCTTTCCAGCGCGTACGAAACATGTCGACTACCTTTTTCTTTCCGACGCGGGAACCGAGGACGAGATTGAAGCGCAGGCGTACCCTCAGTCAGGGACGCACACGCAAATCTTTGATTTCGCTGAAAATGGTATGTTGTTCCAAATCACGGATCCGAAGGGAGTGTTGGCATGAACCGTCACCACAAACTGCCGGACATGGTTGCTGCGGAGGCACCGTTCAGCCACATCGTGGAAAGAGGTGATCTGGTTTGGCTGTCGGGTATCCTCGCTGCGGATGACGTGGCAGCCGGGCCGGAGACCATGGCTTCGATCACGTCAGAGACAGAAACATGCCTGCGGTTAATCGAACGCATGCTTCTGACAGTTGACCTGACTCTTGCGGATGTGACCTCGGTGCTCGTCCACATGACGGACCTGCGGGAGTTTGAGGAAATGAATGCAGCCTACGGACGGTTTTTCGCGTCAGGTCAGGAACCGGTGCGGACCTGTGTCGGTGTTTCAGCTTTGCTGGAAGGCGCTCGCATAGAGTTCACGTGTCAGGCGAAAAGGACAGAGCCAAGCGGAACGCATTAGGCTCACAAATTAAGCAATCGCAACTGAGTTTGTTGCATTCGGCGTCATACAAGCCAAAATGGCATGCCAAATTGCCGAGGCGGCCGTCGCGGATCGACATCCGCGCGTAGGATCTTCCCCGACATATCAACTCGGGGGACATACGATGTTCAGAATTTTGAAAGCCTGCTCTGTATCGGCTCTTTTGATCGCGGCGGCTGCAATGGCGCAAGCTGAGACGACCTACGAAGCAATCAAACGCACGGGCAAGGTCACTGTTGGGACAGAAGCCGCGTTTCCGCCCTTCGAATTCGTCGAAGATGGCGAGATCGTGGGATACGGGAAGGACATCCTTGATTATATCGTTGCCGATCTGGACGTTGTTCTGATCCTGCTCGACTTGCCATGGCAAGGAATTCTGCCCGGTGTTCTGGCAGGCAAGTTCGATTTCGTTGCGACGACCGTAAGTGTCCGACCGGAACGTGTGACCAAATACGCCTTCACGGTCCCGATTGCCGAAGGCACAACCTGGACCATGAAGCGCATGGGCGACGACAGCATTGGTGGGGTCGAGGACCTGGCGGGCAAAGTCGTGGGAACGCAGCTTTCTTCGGCAGGCGAGGCAGCAGCGAAAGAGTTCGAGGCGACACTTGATGGCGGTTTCGCTGAGCTGAAGCTTTATACCTCGTACCCTGAAACCTATCTGGCATTGGCAAATGGCGAGATTGATGTGGTCGTGCAATCGCTGCCAAACCTTGCGGTTGTTGCCAAGGAACAGCCGGGCGTCTTCGAACTGGTCGGCGCAATCGGCAGCCTGTCTTACATGGGATGGGTGACGCGGCCCGAAGACCTCGATCTTCGCGACTACCTGAGTTCCAAGATCATCGAGATGCGCGACAACGGCAAACTCTATGAGCTTCAGGACAAGTGGTTCGGCTTCAAGATGGAGATCCCGGACGAAGGCTATCTGCCAGAAGGGGCCATCTGATCCAGCCCGAGCGGCCTGAATGAAGTTCGACATCTCTTACACGATTGACGCGCTCCCTCGTCTTTTAGAGGGGGCGCTTGTCACGTTGCAGGTGACGCTGCTGGGCTTTGTGCTGAGCCTGACGCTGGCAACTGCGCTGACCGTGATGCGTGAAGTGACCCATTCCCGCTGGGCACACGGTCTTTTGGCGGTTTACATCAGCTTCATTCGCGGCACGCCCCTTTTGGTGCAGATCTTCCTGATTTACTATGTCTCACCCGTCATTGGGCTGGACATTGGCCCTTACACCGCCGGCATCCTCGCGATCACGCTCAACAGCGCCGCCTTTGTGGTCGAGATACTGCGCGGCGGGCTGGCATCCGTCCCAATCGGTCAATTCGAGGCTGCACGGGCGTTAGGGCTAAAAGGACCCGCGCTTTGGGGCCGGGTCATCCTGCCACACACCTTCATCGCTTCCGTGCCGCCGCTGATGACCGAATTCACGCAGGTTCTGAACGCCTCAGCTCTGATGTCGCCGATCACGATTGTCGAGCTCATGCGGGTTTCACAGCAGATCTTCAGCCGCAACTATCACCCGGTCGAGGTTCTGACCGGCACCTTCATCCTCTATTTCCTGATGTGTTTCGCTGTCAGCCGCTCCGCCGCATTGATCGAAGCGCGACTGGAAAGACGGCGGGCCTGAGCGATGAGTCTCGATTTCTCGATCTTCATTGACTATGGGCCGCGCATCCTTCTGGGGTTCTGGCTGACAATCAAGATCGTCGTGCTTGCCATTGCCCTTGGCCTGCCACTCGGCGCCCTTCTCGCCTTGGCGCGGCGGTCGCGCTTCAGGCTGCTGAGCTGGGCGGCTTTGGCGTTTATTGAGCTTTTCCGCAACACGCCCTTCATCATTCAGGTCTTCCTGCTCTACTACGTCCTGCCCTTCTATGGCCTGCGTCTGCCCGCCGAGCAGGTGGGCGTTCTGGCTTTGGCGGCTTTCGGCAGCGCTTATTTCGCGGAAGTGATCCGGGGGGGCATAGATGCAGTGCCAGCAGGGCAGCTTGACAGCGCGCGCGCTATTGGAATGAGCGACCTGCAAGCCATGCGCCATATCGTGCTGCCACAAAGCCTCGCGATCATTCTGCCGCCGCTCACGAACCAGATGCTGTCGCTGATCAAGGAAAGCGCCATTCTATCGACGATCACGGTTCAGGAAATGACCATGACGGCCATTCGGGTGCAGGGCGAAACCTTCCGCCCGTTCGAGGCCTTCATCATGATTGCGGCATTGTACTGGTTGCTGAACGAGGTCGTGGCTATCGCGATGCGCGCCTTGGAACGGCGTTGGACCACACGCCCGGCGAAGGGTGGTGCGTGATGGCGGAGAAGTTTCTGGAACTCATCGGTTTGTCCACGCGCTTTGGGAAGGTCACGGCGCTTGACGATGTCTCGCTTGACGTTGCGCGTGGCGAGGTCGTTTGCATCATTGGGCCAAGCGGTTGCGGGAAAAGCACCCTGCTGCGGGCCGCGAACTGGTTGACGCCGCCGGATGCGGGCACCGTGCGCCTGAATGGCTCGGTCGTGGGCTCCGCGCCGGAACGCCGCGTGACCGGTGCGCACATTCGGGCGTTGAATTCCAATCGCGCACAAATCGGAATGGTGTTCCAGCAGTTCAACGTTTGGCCGCATATGACTGCCCTTGAAAATGTCACGCGCGCGCAAGTCGTTGTTCTTCGACGCGACCGGGCCGAGGCCGAAGCCAAAGCGCGTCAAACGCTTGCAGATGTGGGCTTGTCGGACAAGCTGGACGCGTGGCCCGATATGCTTTCCGGCGGGCAAAAACAGCGGCTTGGCATTGCGCGCGCGCTCGCGATGGACCCTGCGCTGATGCTGCTGGACGAACCGACCTCGGCGCTGGACCCGGAACTTGTCGCCGAGGTGCTGAACGTTCTGAAGCGACTGGCGGCGGCACAGATGACGATGCTGATTGTCACGCATGAGTTGGGGTTTGCCGCGCAGGTGGCCGACCGGATCATTTTCATGGAGGCCGGCAAAATTGTCGAAGAAGGCCCCCCAAGCCAGCTTCTGCACAGTCCCCGCACCGAAAGACTAAAGGCCTTTCTCGACAAACTCTCGCTCACGGCTCTGCCAAGGGAACATGCCCATGATCCAGTTTGAACCAACAGATGCAGTGATAGGCGCGCGTGTCACAGGCATCAGTCTGAAGTCGCCTCCGGGCCCGGATGCCATCGCGCAAATCGAGGCCGCACTTGAGCAATACGGCGTTTTGATTTTTGAAGGGCAGGACATCACGCCCGCAGAGCAAATCGCCTTTTCCGCGGCCTTTGCCACGCTCGAGCAGACGGCGCGCGTTTCGGCCCGACTGGAGGGTCACCCTGAGATTTTCGTCGTGGGCAATGTGGATGGTCAGATCGTGAGCTTCGCGCCCGCAGATGGGTCTGACGATCTTGAGTGGCATTCGGATCATATGCATCTGGAAACACCGGCCCGCGCCTCGATGCTCTATTGCCTCGAAACGCCGCCTGAAGGGGGCGAGACTCTTTTCGCCTGCATGTATTCCGGCTTTGATGCGCTTGATCCGGATGCCCAAGCCGAAGCGACGCGTCTGACGGCTCTTCACTCGATTTCGGGCCTGCAAAATTTCCTGCGCAACAAGGGCGTTCGAGGGGCGGCGGACGGGGAATATGCGTCACCCGAGGCGTTGGTCGTGCGTTGGCCGCTGGTGCGCACGCATCCCCTCAGCGGGCGCAAGGCGCTTTACTTCGGGTCCAAGGTCACCATCGGGATCGAGGGTTGGTCGGCACCTGACGCGGATACCTATCTGACGGCGCTGGAGGCAACGGCGACCCAAGGCGCGTTTCGCTATAGCCACCAATGGAAGCCCGGCGACGCAGTTCTTTGGGACAATCGCCGGGTGCTGCATGCGGGAACGCCCTTTGACATGGGGCGTTACGCACGGCGGATGCACCGGACGACGTGGCGCGAAGACAAGCCTATTCGATGAAGGACGACGCGCATCGCATGGGGCTGGCGGACATCCTGCCAAGCTGGATCACCCGGGCCGGGCTGCGCTTTCTTCTGATAACCGACATTCTGATCATCGGCGTTCTGGCGCATCCCTATCTTGCTGCGACTGGCCTCGCCTATTCGCTGGGCGGCGTGCTTTATGCGGCCAGTCAGGGTCTTTTGATTGGCTGTCTCACTTTCGTTGCTGCTGCGCCCGAGCGATTGGCGCTGGTCCTGCGGGAAGGGCTGATTTTTGCGCTTGCCATGGGGACTGGCCTTGCGCTGCTGTGCCAATACGGAAGCGGATGGATTGTCCTGCTCGGGCAGGAACCCGAACTGGCCGAGGATGCTGGCCCGCTGCTGGCGGCCCTTGGTCTTGGCCTGCCACTTCACTACATGTTCGTGGCGCTTGGTTACGTCCTGGAAGCTCAGGGCGCGCGCAGATTGGTCGCCCGCTGGGTTGGTTTGGGTTTCGCATCCAACATCGTGCTCAGTGTGTCCTTACCGCTCGCGTTCAATGCGGGCCCAAACGTAACCGTGTGGATCATTGTGCTAACAACCTTCGCGCTGCGCATCCTCATTCTGCTGGGTCTCATACATGCTGCTCTGCGCCTGATTGACCTTGAGCCTTTGCTGTCGCTGCCGAGGCTCTCGTGGAGGGCTGGTCATGACCTGCGTCGGATTGGGTTTGCCGCCGGAGCTGGCATCGCCATAGAATCCGCGGCCTTTGCAGCGCTCAGCGTCTTTGCGGGCTGGTTGGGCCCAGAAGACCTGGCGGCCTATACGATGCTGGTCAGCCTCGTCTCGATCATCTTCTCGCTCGCCCTCGCGGTCGCTGTCCTGACGGCTGCACGCATTGCCGCCGACAGCGCTTTGGCCCGCACCCGGTTTCGCGAGGGCCTGATCGTCGCGCTTGTCCTGATGAGCATTCTGGGCCTTCTCGCGTTCCTGCTGCGCGGCCCTTTGATCAGCCTGACCATTTACGATCCTGCGGCGGCTGCGATTGCGCTGCCTCTGGTCGGACTTGTTGGCTTTCTGATGCTCGGCGATGGCGGTCAGGCGGTCGCTCAAAACGCCTTGCGCGCCATAGGGGACGCGTGGCCCGCAACGTTGATCCACCTCACGGGCTATCTTTGCATCATGGTTTTTGGCGGATGGCTTCTGGCCCTGCCAATGGAGCGTGGTGTGCGCGGGCTTTTGGAGGCAACCGCGGTCGCCTCATTCACTGTTCTGAGCCTGCTGACCTGGCGCTTCTGGCGCCTCACTTCACACAAGGAGAGCTTTGATGCCATTTGAAACTGCCCCGCTGCACCCCGATTTCGGTGTTGAGATCAAAGGCGTTGATCTGGCCAAACTGGACGACGCGACATTTTCTGCGATCGAAGCGGCTTACCATACGCATGGAGCGCTTTTGTTTCGCGATCAGTTCTATACGCCGGATGTGCAAGTGGCTCTGGGCCATCGCTTTGGCGTCCTTGGCATCCCGCCGCGCAAACAGTTCAATCTGCCCGATCACCCCGAGATTTCGGTCTTGGGCAACCTCATGAACCCGGACGGAACGCCCGCAGCTTTCTTCAACGAAATGGGCGAGGAATGGCATTCGGACAGCGCAGGCTATGAGAACCTCGACGGCGTCACGTTTCTCTATTGCATCGAGAGCCCGCCGGAGGGTGGCGAGACCCTGCTCTGTTCGATGACAGCGGCTTGGGATGCGCTTGAGACAGATGTGCAGGCCGATATGGAGGGGCGCAAGCTCTTGCACAGCTGGAACTATCATAACGACAAGGTTTTGAAGGTTTCGAAAGCCAACCCACTCTCGCCAGAAGAGCGCGCGAAGATCCCGGATCACATCACCGATCTGGTGCAGGTCCATCCGGTCAGCAGGCGGAAGCTGTACTACATCAGCCACAATCTGGTGAAACAGGTCGATGATTGGGATGAAGAAGCGAGCCTGAATTACATCATGCCGCTTGTGGATCACGCGACATCCCCTGAGCGCGTGTATACACATCGCTGGCGTCCGGGGGATCTGCTTGTCTGGGACAATCGCGCCACCATGCATACGGCGACAGATGTGACAGCCTACAGGGATGCGACACGCCACATGCACCGATCCTATGCCTTCACGGGCCCGCGTGCTTTGCCTGAAGGAAAGCTGGCCCCCGGTTGAAACCACGCGATTCAGTCTTGCTTAGAAATCGAGCAGCGGTCGGCCCAAGGCGCAAAATCTGGACACTCGATACGTTTCAGGGCGCGAACCGGATGGAATTGCAGCCCCCTTTCAAAATGGCATGCCATTTTGTTCCTGCAAATAGAAAGCCGCAGGGGGGCTTTATCATGACAAAGACTATTTCCGGTCTCACGCGCCGCAGCTTGCTGAAATCGACTGGCGCTGCGGCCCTAGGGACTCTGGCAACACCCGCGCTTCTTCGCGCGCAAAGCAGCGAGCTTGTGATTGGCTGTGCCGGGTCGCACACGGCATGGATGGAGCAAATCGTCGTTCCGCATATGAAAGAAGCCATTGGGGCGGACGTCATCTTTGAGGGCACCAAGTCTTCCGTGAACCTGGAAAAGATGTCATCGAACAAGGACGCGCCGTATCTGTCGGTCGTGCAGATGGACGATCCGGTGATGATCCAGGCGGTCGAAGCCGAGCTTCTGACACCAATCACCTCCGGGCCAGTCCCGAACATGACTGATCTGCGCCCCGATGCCGTTCACATGGAGGGCATGTGGTGCAACTACGTGCAGCCTTGGGCAGGCGTGGCCTATAACACCGATTTCAAAGGCGATGGTGTCGGCTCGTGGACCGAGCTTTGGTCGGACGCGGCCAAGGGCATGCTGATCATTCCGTCGCTTCAGAACACGGAAGGTATGTGGACGCTCTTTATGTCGGCCATGCTGGGATCGGGTAAGCCGTTCGCCGAAGCGCAGTACGAAATCGATGCGGCCTTCGCGAAACTGGAAGACCTCAAGCCCAACGTCCTGTCTGTCTACACCAAGATGAGCCAGGCCTTTAACCTGCTGGAACAGGGCGAGATCACCATGCTCGCGGGTAATTTCTCGTCCTACACCCTGCCGCGCAAAGCCACGGGCGTTCCGGTGGATCTTGCTGCCCCGTCGGAAGGCATCTTTGCCATGCCCTCGGGCATCTGCCTTGTCAAAGGCGGGCCAAACCCGGAACTGGCCGAGGCTTATGTGAACGAGATGCTTGGGCCCAAGATGCAGGCCGCCATCGCCGATTTCGCCTCGTCCGTTCCGGCCAATACGACGGTGAAGGCAGGGGCGATCATCCCCGAAGGTGTGCCGATCTATGCGCCGGACTGGGCCTTTGTTGCGGCCAATCGGCGCGCATGGATCGAACGGTTCGACAAGCTGATGGCGCTCTGACCCATGAACGACCCCGTTCGCCAAACGTCAGGCGAACGCTCCTATCTCGACGTGGTGCGCGTCGGCAAGGCGTTCAAGGACACCAAGGTGTTGTCGGATCTGGATTTCCGGGTGGGGCAAGGAGAGCTTGTGTCTCTTCTTGGCCCATCCGGTTGCGGCAAGACCACGTTGCTCAGGCTTATTGCCGGTCTGACGCCTGCCGATTCCGGTGACGTGGTGCTGGACGGGCGGTCGATCACCGCCATTCCGGCCCACAAGCGGAACATCTCGGTCGTCTTCCAGAGCTATGCGCTGTTCCCGCATCTGAGCGTGGCCGAGAACGTGGCTTTCGGATTGCGCGCACGCGGCATGGCAAAAGGCGCAACGGGGCCGAAAGTGACTGAGGCTCTGGCCTTGGTGCGGATGAGCGATTTTGCAGATCGCCCGGTCTCGGCCCTGTCTGGCGGACAACAGCAGCGCGTCGCCGTGGCGCGGGCGCTGATCGTCGACCCTGTTCTGTTGCTGTTGGACGAGCCTTTCTCGGCGCTTGATCGCAAGCTGCGCGAAACGATGCAGGTGGAGTTGAAAAGCCTTCTGCGCGACCGCCAGATGACAGCAATCTTTGTCACCCATGATCAGGAAGAGGCGATGGCCGTTTCAGACCGTATCGCGGTCATGAACGCAGGCATCATCGAGCAATTTGCCAGCCCGGCAGAACTTTATGCCCGCCCGGCCACGCCATTTGTGATGGATTTCATTGGCCTTTCGCTGCGGCTACGCGGGCAGGTGAGCAGCACTGCGGCAGACCAGTCGCGCGTTGAGACCGCTTATGGAGAAGTGGTTGTGCCGAAACTCTTCCCGCTGGGAACCAAGCTTGTGCTGGGCGTGCGTCCCGAACTGGTGACACCCACTAAGCGCGAGAATACGTTGTCTGTTCAGATTGCAGACACGATGGTGCTTGGCTCAAAGACACAGCTCCACGGGCTTTCAGAAGCGCCGGATCGACTGATTTGTGAGCTTCCGGGCATTCGTGACGAATATCGTCGCGGGCAGGATGTGCAATTTGGCTGGGATGTGGCCAACACGCTTGTCTACGAGGCCGCCGCATGAGCGCCCGGGCAGAAAGAATTGGGCTTCTGGCGGTGCCGGGCCTCAGCTTTCTTGCCGTGATCTATGCGCTGCCGCTCTTCTTGTTGCTGCTGAAATCCTTCCAGATTGATGGGCAGTTCTCGGTCGCGGAGTACATCACTTTCTTTGGTGATGATTTCAACATGGCCGTTCTGTGGCGCACGCTTCGCGTGGCCTGTCTGACCACCCTTCTTGCGCTTGTGATTGCCTATCCGACGGCCATCATCATGGCACGCGCAAAGGGCATTTGGCTCTCGATCTTCCTGATCGCAATGGTTCTGCCCATGTCCGTGGGCGTCGTGGTCAAGGCCTTTGCCTGGTCGATCCTGTTCCGCACACGCGGCGTTCTGAATGACACGCTCATCTCCTTGGGGATCACCGACGCGCCCATACGAATGCTGTTCACTGAGACCGCCTTGATCATAGGCGCGGCGAATGTGTTCCTGCCCTTCATGGTGCTGCCGATCTACGCCGTTCTGCGCCAGATGGATCAGCGCCTGCCAGAGGCGGCCGCCTCGCTTGGGGCCACCCCTGTGTTTCGATTTACAAACGTGACGCTCCCCCTCAGCCTTCCGGGCGTTGTCGCGGGCTGCGCATTCACCTTCAGTCTTGCCATTTCGATGTACGTCATCCCCTCATTGATCGTGGGAGAGCGGCAACAGACGCTTTCCATGCTCACGGCCCGCTCTTTTCTGTTTCTACGCAACGAGGCGCTCGGGGCGACGATCTCGTCGATCCTGCTGATCATCGCAATCTCGGTTGTATTGGGGTCCAGTTGGCTGGCCTCAAGGTTGGGGGCGCGGCAATGACGGGAACGGACCGCTTGTTTCTGACCCTCAGTTGGGCTGTCGCGCTGGCTTGCATCACTTTTCTGATGCTGCCCATCGTCATTACGGTCGCCGCGTCCTTCACGTCATCGTCTGTCTATACCTTGCCGCCGCCCGAGTGGTCCTTGCGCTGGTACATCTCTCTCGAACGCCGATCTGGGCTGTGGGAGGCTGTGACGCTTTCGCTCAACCTCGCATTCGTCTCGACGCTGATCTCGCTGGTGCTTGGCACGCTTGCCGCCATTGCCGTCACACGCGGCAGCTTCCGGGGGCGCGCGGCGATTGCGACTTTCACCGTCTCGCCCTTGATGATGCCGGGGCTGGTGGTTGGCGTCGCGCTGTTGCAGTTCTTCCGCGAGATCGGCCTGCGCGATGCCTATTGGTCACTCCTTCTGGGTCATATCGTCATCACTTTGCCCTTCGTGATGCGCACACTTCTGGCCTCGATGCAGGCCTTCGACTTCAGCCTTGTGGATGCCGCCCGGACGCTCGGCCTGAACTACCCGCACGCCATCCTGAAAGTGCTCGTGCCCAACCTCGCCCCGGCCTATTTGACTGGCGGGCTTTTTGCCTTCCTCGCCTCGATGGACAACTACCCGATCTCAATTTTCCTGACGGATGCGCGCAACAAGACGCTGCCCATCAAGATGCTGCAATACCTTGAAGAGCAGCCGGACCCCTCTTTGGCCGCCATCTCATCGGGCCTGATCCTGATGGCATGCATCGTTCTGATCATCGGCGCGCGCACTGTGGGCCTCAACCGGATGATACAGGGATGAGCCGGGACCTGCGTGGATATTGGGGCGCCGAACCCGCCCCCTGCTGGCCGGGCGGTGCGCGTTTGGCCGTGTCCTTCGTCGTCAATGTGGAAGAAGGCGCAGAGCTTTCCATCGCCGAGGGCGATGAGCGCAACGAGTTCCGCTACGAGGCCTCAGAGGAAGTCAAAGGCGCGCCTGACCCCTGCATGGAAAGCCACTTTGGCTATGGGCCAAGGCAGGGCTATGCGCGCATTTCTGCTGCTTTAGCAAAGCACGGAGCAAAGGCCACGTTTTCGACCTGCGGCCGCGCGGCAGAGCGGCTGCCTTGGTTGATGCAGGACATGGTGGCGCAAGGACATGAGGTGTCCTGCCATGGTTGGCGGTGGGAGACCCATGCCGGGATGGATGCGCAGACAGAGGCGGGTATCATCGCGCGAACGCATGCGAAAATAGCCGAAGTGACGGGGGTTGCTCCTGTGGGCTGGCACACGCGATCCGCGACCTCGCGCAACACGCGCGCGCTGTTGAAGGATCACGGTGGGTTCCGCTATGACAGCAACGCCTATGATGACGACATTCCCTATATGGATGGCGATCACGTTGTTCTGCCCTATGCCTTTGACACGAATGACATGCGCTTTGCCCCCGGCGGTGCCTTTGTCCATGCGCGGGACTTTTCGGACTATGTGATCGCAGGCTTTGACCGGCTTTACGCCGAGGGCGCAACGGCTGCACGCATGATGTCGATTGGCCTGCATCTGCGCATCATTGGCCGCCCGGCACGCATTGGCGGGCTTGAGACCGTGCTGGCGCATATCGCGCAGCACAAGGGCGTTTGGATCGCCACCCGGCGCGAGATTGCTGAGGTCTGGGCGCAGGAACATGGGGGGCGCTCATGAGCCTGATGGACCTCCCTGCCCGTGACATCGCTGCGCACGTCCAGCGCGGGGAAGTGACCGCGCAGGATGCTTTGGCCGCCGCGACGTCGCGTGCGGAAGACCGCAACCCGGTGATCAACGCGATTTGTTTTATGAACCCGGAGGCTGATCGCGAAGCCGATACTGTTGCGAGGCGTCTTGAAGCCGGAGAACCCCTGCCGCTTGCGGGCGTGCCGGTCCTGATCAAGGACAATATCTGGGTCAAAGGTCTCAGGATCGCGCAAGGGTCAAAGCTTTATGCCGACCACATCGCACAAGAGGACGCCGAGGCCGTTACACGCCTCCGCAAAGCGGGCGCCGTCATTCTTGGGATCGCAACCTGTTCGGAATTTGCCTGCAAAGGCGCAACATCGTCGCCTCTTCACGGCATAACGCGCAACCCGATTGACCTTGCGCTCACCTCGGGCGGCTCGTCTGGGGGATCGGTCTCCGCCGTGGCCGCTGGGATCGTCCCATTGGCGCTTGGCACGGATGCAGGCGGCTCGACCCGCCGCCCGCCTGCGCATACGGGCCTGTGCGGCATGAAACCCACGCAGGACCTTATCCCCTACGGCCCGGGCTTTGACGAACCTGTTTGGGGCATTTCGGTCATCTGCCCAATCACCCTCGACATAGACGATCTGGCGCTGAGCATGTCTGTGCTCGCCAAAACCGAAGTTCCTCCTGCATCGGATGTGACACTGGCGGTCTCCGCCGATTTCGGAACTGGTCAGGCGTTGGATGCGGGAGTTGCGCAGAACTTTGAAACTGTATGTGCGGCCCTTGAAGCCAGTGGCGTAGCTCTGACGACCGCAGAAATTGACTGGAGCGGGCTCAAAGGGCACGACATTCAGCCTCTGCAATATGCGGGCCTTGCGCATCTTTACGGTGAGGCGTGGCGCAAGACGCCCGATCTTTTCGACCCGGCTTTGGGCGAGCAGATCGCAAAAGGTCTTAAACTAAGCGGCGCCGAGGTTGCCGCCGCGCATCAGGCCTCGCACCAGATGCGGAACGCCTTGCGCAGCGCCCTCGTCCGGCACGGCTTTATCGCGACCCCGACGACACCCTGCGCAGCTTGGCCTGCCGAGTTGAATGCACCCCAGACCATCGGCGGCAAACCCGCCCTGCCCCGCGACCACGCTGCCTTTACGCCCCAGATCAATCACGCGGGCGTTCCCGCCTTGTCCATCCCTTGCGGCACAAACGGCAAGGGCTTGCCCTTGGGTCTGCAAATCATCGCACGAGCCGGACAGGACGCAGAATTGATCGCTCTCGCACAAAGGTTAGAGCCCATCCTGAAGGAGATCCCCTGATGCGCCTTCTCTTGATAAACCCCAACACGACTGAGGCCATGACGGATCAATTGACCGAGGTCGCGCGACGTGTGGCAGGACCCTCGGTCGACATTGTCCCCGTCACAGCCTCGCGCGGCGTGCCTTACATTGCGTCGCGGGCGGAAGCTCAGATTGCTGGGGTCGAAGTTCTGGAAATCATCGCGGAACATGGCAAAGGCACCGATGCGGCGATCATTGCAGCGTTTGGTGACCCCGGCATCATCGCGGCGCGCGAACTTTTTGACATGCCTGTTGTCGGCATGGCCGAGGCGGCCCTTGTGACGGCAGCCCTAATGGGCGAGCGATTTGGGGTCGTGACCTTCTCGCCGCTTTTGGCCCGTTGGTACGTGGAATCTGTGGCCGTAACGGGGCTGACGGACCGTTTCACCGGCGTGCGTTGTCCGAAAACACCGCCCTCAGAGGTCGGCAACGTCATGCACGACATGCGAGACGACTTGCTCGCCCTGACAAATCAAGCGACCGAAGAAGACGGGGCTGACGTGGTCATCCTTGGCGGGGCGCCTCTGGCCGGTCTGGCGCCGTTGCTTGCAGAGGCATCTCCAGGCTTGCTCGTAGACCCCATCTCGGCCGCGACGGCGCAGGCCATTGCCTTGTCGCGCTTGGGGACTTCCTACGCGCATCGCACGACGCGCCCTGCCCCGAAACCCTCGAAAGGCCTCGGCCCGGCCCTTGCCGCCATCATTGCAGGAGAGACCTCATGACCCATGACCTTGTGATCAAAGGGGCCAAAGTTGTGACCGCCAGTGGGGCCACGCTCTGCGATATCGGCGTGAGCGGCGGGAAGATCGCAACGCTGGGCACCGGGCTTGTCGGGGAAGAGGTGATCGACGCGACTGGCTTGATCGCAATGCCCGGCGGGATCGACAGCCACGTCCATATCTCGCAGCCCTCTGGCCCGGGGATTGAGATGGCCGATGATTTCACGACCGGCACGCGCTCTGCTGCCTGCGGCGGGAATACAACTGTACTGCCCTTTTGCCTGCCACCCGAGGGCATGACCCTGCGCGAAGGCGTCGCCGACTACCTCGCGCAGGCGGAGGGGAATTGCCTGACGGATGTCTCATTCCATCTGATCGTCAAGGAAACCGATCCCGTCACTTTGGGGCAAGATCTCCCCGCTCTCATTCAGGCCGGATTCACGAGCTTCAAGGTTTTCATGACCTACGAGGGCCTTGCTTTGACGGACCGGCAAATCCTCGAGGTGATGGCAGTGGCCAAAGAGCAGAACGCAATGGTCATGGTCCACGCCGAAAACGAGGACGCCATTGAGTTTCTGCGGGACAAGGCCGAGCGAGCGGGTGAAACCGGCCCCTATCATCACGCCACCACGCGCCCGATTCCGGCGGAACGCGAAGCGACACACCGCGCCATCAGCCTTGCCGAGATTGCGGGCGTGCCCCTAACCATCGTTCATGTCTCGAACGGCGAGGCGACGGAGGAAATCGTGCGTGCGCGCCAGCGTGGGCTGACCGTCTTTGCCGAGACCTGCCCGCAATACATCACGCTCACCGCGTCTGATCTGGACCGGGGCGGCTTTGAAGGGGCGAAATATGTCTGCTCTCCGCCCCCGCGCACGTCCGAGGAATGGCCAAAGATCTGGGCCGGGATCGAGCAGGGCGCGTTTGATCTTTTCTCCTCCGACCATTGTCCGTTCCGATTTGAGAGCGCGGCAGGCAAGGACGCGCCCGGCGCGCGCAAGACGTTCCGCAACATCCCGAACGGCATTCCGGGGGTCGAGACGCGCTTGCCGATCCTCTTTTCCGAAGGCGTAGCCAAAGGCCGGATGTCTCTGGAGCGTTTCGCCGCGCTGACGGCCACGAACCACGCGCGCCTTTACGGGCTTTACCCACGCAAGGGCGCGATCATGGTGGGCGCAGATGCAGATATCGCGCTCTGGGATCCGTCGCTCACCAGACCGATCCGGCAGGCCGATCTGCATCACGGTACGGATTACACGCCATGGGAGGGGTTCGAGGTTACAGGCTGGCCGGTTCGCACCATTCTTCGGGGCATGACCACAATGCTGAATGGTGATCCGGTCGGCGCGCCAATCGGCACACATCTTCCAAGGGAGGCGCCGGATGTTCTGCTGTAACTCAAAGCGCCGTCGCCAGAAGCTTGCAGGCTTCCGGCAAAGGCTGGATCAAGGGCACCGAAACCCTTTGCGAAATCCGCTGCGCGGCTTCGGCGAGGGGACCACCTCCGATGATAACCCGCTCGGCACCCGCCTCCCGCGCCCGCAGGCAGGCATCCGTCAACGCCGCGTCCAAGGCCGTCTGATCCCGCAGCAAAGCCAGCGGATCATCTTCCGTGATGAAGGCACCCAGATACCCGTCCGCATGGGCGCGCATCAAGGCATCAATCGGCTCCCGCAGGTCCGGCGTGGTTGTCGCCACGGCGAACGACCCTGCCTTTGCTGCTGCCAGAGCAGCCGCCTGTCCGATCCCAACTACTGGGCATTCCAACCGACGCGCCAAGGCCTCGGCCCCCGGATCGCCAAAGGCCGCGACGATGACACCCGAAGCATCCGGCAAATCGGCACGGGCGATCTGCTCCGCTGCCAAGGACAACGCACCCGGATCGGTGATCATGGGCGGCCCTTCAGGATTGGTCCAAGGCACGACCTGTTCCAGATGCCGTTGCGCGATCCGAAGCATCGCCTCTGTCGCAGCCTCGGACCCGTTCGGATTGATCAGCAAAACCGGTTTCATGTGGAAAGGTATCCCCTATGACTGCCGAATTGGCCAGCACCCGTCTGGGTATGCTCACCCCTTCCTCGAACACCGTGCTAGAACCTCTCACGGCTGCGATGCTTGCCGATCTGTCTGATGCGACGGCACATTTCGGGCGCTTCCGGGTCCTCAAGATTTCCATGGAAGACGACGCGCTTGGGCAATTCACCAATGAGCCTATGCTGGCGGCTGCAGATTTGCTGGCCGATGCGCAGGTTCAGACGATTTGCTGGAATGGCACATCCTCGGGCTGGCTCGGTTTTGACACGGACCGCACGCTGATTGCCGAGATTGAGGCCCGCACCGGCGTGAAGGGCTGCTCCTCTATCCTCGCCATGAACGAACTTTTGGAACGGCTCAGCGCGAAACGCATCGCCTTCGTCACGCCCTATCTGTCCGAGATACAGGAGCGTATTCTAGCGAATTACCGTGCTGAGGGCTTTGAAGTCACCGCCGAACGGCATCTAGAGGACCCCGGAAACTTCTCTTTTGCGACCTATTCGGAGGCACAAATCCTGGACCTGTGCAGGTCTGTGGCTGCCGAGAAACCCGATGCGATCCTGATCTATTGCACCAACTTTCGCGGGGCGCGGCTGGCTCCGATCATTGAGGCGGAAACCGGCATCCCCGTGCTCGACAGCGTCTCGACCGCGCTGTGGAAATCGATGCTCGTCGCAGGAGATGATCCGAACCGGGTCAAGGGTTGGGGGCGGCTTTTTGAGCTCTGAACGCGATCTCATCGGGTATGGTGCCCAGCCGCCAGAGATCATCTGGCCCAATGGCGCGCGTGTCGCTGTCAGCGTTGTCGTGAACTTCGAAGAGGGGGCCGAGCGGCAGGTCGGCGACGGCGATGCGACCTCGGAACGCGTGGGCGAAGTACTGAGCATCGTGCCGGAGGGGACGCGCGATCAGGGGCAGGAACAGCTTTTCGCCTATGGCATGCGGCGCGGGATCTGGCGGTTTCTGGATGCGTTGGAACGAACGGGCACGCCAGCGACCTTCTTTATGTGTGGCCGCGCGGTGGACCGTGTGCCGGAACTCGCGCGCACTGTGACAGAGAAAGGCCACGAAGCCGCCTGCCACGGTTGGCTCTGGCGCCCCCATGCGGACTATCCCGACAAAGCGGCAGAACGCGCCGACCTGGCTCGCGCCACCAAGGCCATCGCAGCACATACCGGAAAGCGACCACTGGGCTTCTTTTGTCGAGGATCGGAAAGCCCCTGGACGCGCGATTTGCTGGCCGAGCTTGGCTATGCCTACACCTCAAACGCTTTCGATGATGACCTGCCCTATACGGACCCGTCCGGGCTGGCCGTCCTGCCTTACAATCTCGACACCAACGACATGAAGTTCTTCCATCCCAACGGCTTCGTACGCGCGGACGAGATGGTGGACTACGTAAAAAGCGCCCTTGCGCAACTGCTGGAGGAGGCAAGCCGCGGCGCGTCCGCCACCCTCTCAATCGGCTTCCACCTGCGCATCACGGGCCGCCCCGCGCGGTTCCGAGCCGTCACGGACATTCTCAACCATCTGGCCCAACTCGAAGGCCAAATCTGGCGGGCAAAACGCATCGACATGGTCCGCCACTTCTTAACCCAACACGGAGTACAACCATGAAAACCATAGCACTTGCCGCAACTCTTGCGCTCGCCGCGGGGCCGCTTCTTGCAGAGACGTCCATCCGCGCGACTGGCCTCGTTTCGACCCACAAGTTCCACACCAAACTGGAACAGGAATTCTACGCCGGTCTTGCCGAGAAGACGGGCATCGATCTTGCGATCAACTTCAACCCGCTCGATGTGGTGGGCGTGGATATGCAGGACACGCTGCGCATGGTGCGCACCGGCGCTTTTGACATCGTCCAAAGCACTGTCGGCGCTGCGGCCCGCGATGACGCGTTTCTTGAAGGGATCGACCTGATCGGGGTGTCGACCTCGATGGAGCAACTCGAGGAAGTCGTGACGGCCTTCATGCCCGAGCTTGAGAAACGCGTGGCCGAGAAGTTCAATGCCAAACCGCTTGCCGTCTGGCCCTACGGCCCGCAGGTCTTTTACTGCAACGCCGAGATCGCGGGTCTCGATGACTTTGAAGGGCTGAAGGTGCGGTCCTACACGGCCTCCATGTCGACTCTGATCGAAGCGCTTGGGGCAACGCCTGTGACCATGAGCTTCAAAGAGGTCTACCCCGCCCTGCAACGCGGCGTCGTGGATTGCGCGATCACCTCGCCCACATCCGGCAATACGGGCAACTGGCCCGAGGTCACGACGCATTTCCTGCCCCTCGGCATCTCTTGGTCAGTGAACGCGCATTTCATCAATCTGGACAAATGGAACAGCTTCTCGGCCGAAGAGCAGGCGAAACTTGAGGCAGAATTCGCGGCTTTCGAGGATGCGTTCTGGGCCTTGGCCAAACAGAACAACGGTTGGGCGATCTCCTGCAATACCGGCGGGGATGGTTGCGAGAACTACACGCCCTTCACGATGAAACTTGTAGAGCCCACGCCCGAGGATCAGGCCAAGGTTACAGCCGCGACGATGGACACGGTGCTGCCCGGATGGGCCGATAGCTGTGACGCTGGCTTTGCCGATTGCACCAAGATCTGGAACGCCACGGTCGGTGCCGCACGTGGCATCGAACTGAAGTAAGTTCGGGCCGGGCGCGTCTTGATCGGCGCGCCCGGTGCTTGGAGACCCCATGCGCATCATTGGCATTCTCGGCGGTTACGCCTGTCTTGGCCTCTCGTTCCTGATCGTGGTCGAGATCCTCGCCCGCAAGCTCTTCAACTTCTCCCTGCAGGGCGTGGACGAGATCGGGGGCTATGTGGTCGCAATCACTGGCACGTTCGGCATGGCTCTGGCTGCCACGGCCCGGGCCCATACGCGCATCGATGTTCTGCTCCTGCGCCTGCCCAAGCGCATTCAGGCGGGCCTGAACCTTCTGGCTTACGTGGCGCTTGGGTTGGGGGCCGCCTTCATGGCCTATATGGGCTGGCGTACCCTCTCTGACAGCCTTGCCTTCGGATCGGTCTCCTCGAGTCCCTTGCAAGTGCCCCTCTGGATCCCTCAGTCCCTCTGGCTGGCTGGCCTGCTCCTTTTCGGCCTCACCGCCCTCTGGATGGCCCTGCGCGGCCTGGCAGCCCTACGCAACGGTCTGGACGCGGCTGACCGCGTCCTTGCCCCGCCCAGCATCGCCGAAGAGATCGAAGAGGCCCGCAAGTGATCGACCCATACGGCGCCGCCATCGGCTTTGCCATCATGCTCGGCCTCATGTTTATCGGTCTGCATGTGGGCGTCGCCATGCTTGCCACCGGCGTTCTTGGCGCATTGGTCTATTTCGGCCCCCCGGTACTTTTGTCCTTTGGCACAAACCTCTGGTCGGTGATGAACGACTTCCTCCTGACGACCATTCCCCTTTTTGTTTTGCTGGGCGAACTCCTGCTGCGGGCTGGTATCACACAGAAGATGTACGACAGTCTCACCGATTGGCTCAGTCGCCTGCCCGGCGGCCTTTTGCACACCAACATCGGAGCCTGCGCCATGTTCTCGGCCGTCTCAGGCTCCTCCGTCGCCACCGCTGCGACCATCGGGACGGTGGCGCTTGATGAATTCCAGCGCCGCGCCTATCACGAGCCCCTTGTCCTCGGGACCATCGCTGCCGGAGCCACTCTGGGCATTCTCATCCCACCCTCCGTGAACCTGATCATCTATGGCGCGCTCACCAACACCTCCATAGGACAGCTTTTTGCCGCTGGTATCCTCCCCGGCCTGCTACTGACACTTCTGTTCATGGTGATCATCGCGGCCGCGGTCCTGCTCAAACCCAGCCTCGCCGAGCGTCCCGGGCCACCTGCCCCGCGTCACGAACGCCTCGCCCGCCTGCGCCATCTGATCCCGCCTCTGGCGATCTTTGTGGTCGTCATGGGGGCCATCTACGGCGGCTGGGCCACGCCTACCGAAGCCGCCGCCATCGGTGTCGTCATGGCCTTCTTCCTCGCCATGGGGAACGGAGCGCTGAACTTCTCCATGCTCCACGCGGCCTTCATCGCCACGATGAAAACCTCCGCCATGCTGCTGTTCATCATCACAGCCGCCTTCTTTCTGAACTTCATCGTGGGGCTCCTTGGCGTCCCGCAAGCCATGAGCCGCGTCATCACCGATCTGGGCCTCAGCGCCACTGAAATGATCCTGATCCTCGTGCTCTTCTACCTCGTCATGGGCTGCTTTCTGGAGACGCTTTCCATGATGGTCGGCACCATTCCCGTCGTGATGCCTGTCATCCTGCATCTGGGGATCGATCCCGTCTGGTTTGGTATCTTCCTCGTGATCATGATGGAACTCGCCCTCATCACGCCCCCCGTCGGCATGAACCTCTATGTCGTTCAAGGGGTCCGCAATCGAGGCGAACTGGCCGATGTATATCGCGGCATTCTGCCCTTTGTCGCCGCCATGCTGGCCATGATTGGCCTGATCATTCTGTTCCCGCAAATCGTCATGTTGCTGCCCGAGGTGCTCTATTGACCGCCCGCGCTGAACGGCTCTTTGCCGAGCTGGCCGTCCTCAGCCACGATCCCCCCGGACTGACGCGCCCAAGCTACAGCCCGCAGGAAAACGCCGCGCATGACCTGATACGCCGAGACGCCGAAGCGCTTGTGCTTGAACACCGCATAGACAGGATTGGCAGCCTTTACGTAACACTGCCGGGGCAGGACCGCGACGCGCCCGTGCTCATGACCGGATCGCATATCGACACCGTCCCCCATGGTGGAAACTTCGATGGTGCGGCGGGGGTCCTTGCAGGGCTGGAGATGCTCGCGCGTCTGGCCCAAGGCCCAAAGCCGCCCTGCGATGTCACGCTGATGGTCATCCGCGCCGAGGAAATGATCTGGTTCCCCGAGCACTACCTTGGCAGTCGCGCCGCTTTTGGCCTTCTGCCGCGCGACTTGCCCGACACGCTTTGCCGCTCTGACACCGGATGCACATTGGCCGAGCACATGACCAAAGCCGGGTTCGAGCCCCAAGCCATCCACGATGGAGAGGCCCAACTTGATCCGGCCAAGATCCGCGCCTTTGTCGAGGTGCATATCGAACAAGGCCCTGTTTTGGTTGACGCGGGCCTGCCCGTCGGCATCGTGACCGGCATCCGAGGGAACATCCGCCATCGCTTTGCCAGCATCAAAGGTCAGACGACCCATGCCGGGGCTGTCCCGCGCTCTGCCCGTCGTGACGCTGTGCTTGCGGGCGCGGCATTGGTTTGTGCACTTGAAAACCACTGGTTGAAGACCGATGCGCAAGGCGGTGACATGGTTCTGACGTTTGGTGAATTCTCGACCGATCCAGCCCAACACGGCATCACCAAGGTTCCCGGAGCCCTGAGCTTCACCCTCGATATGCGCAGTCAGGATCAAACGACGCTTGACGCCTTTGCCGCCCAATGCGCCGCTCAATGTGCACGTATCTCTGCCGCGCGACGGGTCGAGATTGACCTGGGCCCCGCCACCCGTGCCGAACCTGCCCCCATGACGTCCGGGATCATTGAAGCCATGCAGCGGGTTGCTGTCGCCAATAACATCCCGCATTGCCTCATCCCTTCAGGGGGCGGACATGATTGCGCGACCTTTGCCAGTCTTGGCATACCCGTTGGCATGATCTTCATCCGCAACGAAAATGGCAGCCACAACCCAGAGGAACACATGGAGATGGCGGATTTTGATCGCGCCGCAGATCTTCTGACGGAATGGGCGCGCGCCGAACTTTTCAGCCACTGACAAAGAGACCCGACATGACCTTCCGCCCCCCCTCCGAACCCGACCGCTTTGCCCCAAGATTTGCCGAAATCGGCACGCTTCTGCGCGCGCCCCTTGCCACCAGCCTTGAGGGCGTCGATATCGGCCTGTTCGGAATCCCCTACGACGGCGCATTGACGAACCGCCCCGGCGCGCGTCACGGCCCGCGCGAGATCCGCAACCAATCCTCTCTCATCCGAACCATAAACCACGCCACGCGCATTGATCCTTTTGCGCTGTGCCGCGTCTGCGATATGGGCGATGTGGCCTTTGACCAGATCTTCGACATCGAAGCGTCACATGACGCCATCGACGCCTTCACTGCGGAATTACTCGCAGCAGGCATTCTGCCTTTGGCCTTTGGCGGCGATCATTCCGTCTCGCTCCCCTTGCTGCGCGCCATCGCCAAGGACGGCCCCGTCGCGATGATCCACGTGGATGCCCACACAGACACCTGGGACAGCTTTCAAGGCTCAAAGTTCAACCACGGTGCCCCCTTTCGCCGCGCGGTCGAAGAAAACCTCATCGACCCCAAGGCCACGATCCAGATCGGCATCCGCGGCACCCAGAACCTCTCAGAAGGTTGGGACTACTCGGAAGCCTCCGGCATGCGCGTTGTCTTCTGCGAAGAACTCCACGACAAAGGCCCCGCAGCCATCGCCGCAGAAGCCCGTGCCCTTGTTGGCGACCGCCCCGTCTACCTGACATTCGACATCGACAGTCTTGACCCCGTCTATGCCCCCGGCACCGGGACCCCCGAGATCGGAGGCATGACCACCCATCAGGCGCAGGTCCTGCTGCGCGGTCTTCGGAACCTCAACTATGTTGGTGCGGATCTTGTCGAGGTCTCGCCTCCTTTTGACACCGGCTATGTCACCTCACTGGCTGGGGCCGTTTTGGGTTATGAAATCCTTTGCTTTTTGGCAGAGGCACGATCGGGGCGTTGAATCACGTCAAAGCGAAAACGCCTCTGCATCATCCAGATGAACCGGCAACTGCACCTCTCGCGCGCCATCCAGAGAAACGATGGTCCCGTCTTTCACGATCATAAAGGGTTCCAGCCCGAGCCGCCCAATCAGCTTACCCAGTCGAAAGACATTCACATGATCGCCAATCCCAAAGGCGGTCTCAGTGTCCTGATGCCGGGCGTCCGGATGCGTTATGTGGATGGCTTTGAACGTGTCGTCGACATGGATTTCTGCCTGATCCGCGATGCCCAGGTCGATGCCAGCCAAAACGGTTATGGTCTGCACCTTCGTGTTGCGCCGACGCATTTCATCCAGCGCAATTTCGGTCGCAACGGTCGCGATGGCCTTGTTTGGCAAAATCGCGTTGTGCAGCGCTGCAACACGCGCGCCAATACGGGGACACTCTGATGTGGCCTCGCCCCTGTTCGCGAGCCGAAGAACGGACGGCATGTTCCCCATACCCAACGCCCCATTGAGCGGCAGGGCGATAAATCCGGCGTCGTGTTTTGGATGCGCCGCAATCACGTCGTCGACTGCGTCCTGAGCCCCGCGCCCCTGCTCCATCGCGTCCAAAACAAGCGTATTGAGCGCTTGGCCTTCTGCGGTTGTGGCGTGCGGGAACCGGTGCCCGGTCACAATGCCGATTCCGGGCTCGGCGGCGATGAACTGGGACAACGGCTCCGGGCGATTGGGCCCGCTTGAGATCAAGGCAGCAAAAGGTGCGCTCAGAAACGCGTCCGGCGGAGCGTCTGGAAACAGGCTGTCAACGCCTCCAGTCTGCGTCTCGGCGCGCAGAAGGTCTTGACTGCTGGTCAAGGCGGCGAGACTGACAAAGCCACCGATTGCGCCGCGCCCTACGGCTTCGACGGCCCGCAAAGCGGTCAGAACGCCTGCTCCTGCCCAAGGCCCTGCTGCGGCGATGCCGATGGTCATGCGGCCACCCAATGGCCGGCTGAGACCTCTGACAAAGGACCTACCGGATAATCACCCTTGAGAACGGGACGCACACCGTGTTTGCGCGTTGGATCAGGGACGGGCGCCACATCGATCAAGGCGCGGGTGTATGGGTGCTTGGGATCGGCAAACAGCGCAGAGGCGGGACCCATTTCCAAAATGCGACCATTGCGCATGACGGCAACGCGGTCCGCGATCTGCCTGACAACGGCGAGATCGTGCGAGATGAAAAGCATCGTCAGCTTCTCGCTGCGTTTCAGGGCGTCAAGCAGGTCAAGAACGCGGGCTTGGATCGACACATCAAGCGCCGACGTCGGCTCGTCCGCAACCACAAGCGTCGGCCGGGCCGCGATAGCGCGCGCAATCGCAATCCTCTGGCGTTGCCCGCCCGAGAATTCATGCGGATAACGTCGCGCCGCATCCGGGCTGAGATCGACCTTTTCCAGCAAATCGAAAACCCGGGATTGGCGTTCGTCTTTGGACAGGCTTTCGTGAATGATCATGGGTTCGGCGATCGTGCGGCCAATGGATTGCCGTGGGTCGAGCGAGGCGTATGGGTCCTGAAACACCATCTGCACAGCGCGGCGCTCAGCCTGCAAAGCCCTTCCCGACAAGGCCGTCAAATCCGTGCCGTTCATAAGGACTTTGCCCGCCTCAGCGTCGGTCAGCCGCGCGATCACGTGCCCCAACGTGGTTTTGCCAGACCCGCTTTCGCCAACAAGCGCCAAAGTCTCGCCACGCTGGATGTCGAGCGATACGTCATCCAGTGCTTTTTGGCCCCTTTGCCCCGCAAATAGCGACCCGCGCATATTGAAGGTCTTCGAGATATTCTGCGCCGACAAAAGGACGTCTGACGCCACGTCTTCGCGTATACTGATGCTGTCGATGCGCGGCACGGCATCAAGCAGATCACGTGTGTAGGCCGCCTTGGGTGCAGAAAAGATCTCGGCCACCTTGCCGAATTCCTCTGCCTTTCCGGCCCTCATCACCAGCACATGATCAGCCATCTCGGCCACGACACCCATATCATGAGTGATCAGGATCAGGCCGATCTGGGTGTCCCGCACGATTTCACGAAGCAGGTCCAAAATCTGCGCTTGCACAGTGACATCAAGCGCTGTTGTCGGCTCGTCCGCGATCAGAACGCGCGGGCCCAAAAGCATCATCATCGCGATCACGACCCGTTGGCGCATCCCACCAGAAAGCTCGTGTGGATACTGACGCATGCGTGTTTCAGGCTCCGGAATGCCAACGCGCTCCAGCATGGCCACGGCGCGCTCGTAAGCCTCGTCTTTCTGGCAAAGCCCATGCGTCTCCAAAGCTTCGGTCAATTGCAAGCCAATGGTCAGAACAGGTGTCAGCGCCGTCATGGGTTCCTGAAAAATCAGGCCAATGCCCGTCCCGCGTGGCGGCGTGACCTCTTCTGACAGCAGGTTCATACCATCGAACATGGCCTTACCCTGCGCCGCAGCCTTTGGGGGCAAGAGGCCCATCAAAGCCTTGGCTGTCATGCTTTTGCCAGAGCCGCTTTCACCGACGATGCACAAGACCTCACCTGGCTCCAGATCGAAGGCAATGCTTTCGACCAACGTCGTGTCGCCCAGAGAAACGGATAAGTTCGTGACGGACAAAAGCGCGTTCATTTGCGTTCCACCGGATCAAGGCTGGTGCGCAGGCCGTCCCCCAGAAGGTTGAAGCCCAGAACAGTGATGGCGATGGCAATGCCGGGAATGGTCATCAGCCACGGCGCGCGGTTGATATAGTCGCGCGATCCGGCCAGCATATAGCCCCATTCGGATGTGGGGGGCTGTGCGCCAAGGCCCAGAAAGCTCAGCCCCGCCGCCGCCAGAATAGCTGTCGAAACGCCCAATGTCGCCACGACGATCATGGTTGGCAGCACATTGGGCAGCAGATGCACCATGACCAGACGCGCGGGTCGGGCTCCGGCACTGATGCTGGCCTCAAAATAAGGCTTGGATGTTTCCACCAACGCCGCCGCATAGCAGGTGCGCGCATAAAACGGGATGCCAGCCACACCCACAGCGATGCCCGCGTTTTGCAGGCTTGGCCCCAGAACAGCGACAAAACTGAGAGCGATCAAAGTCTCGGTAAACGAAAACAGGACATCCGTGCTACGCATCAGAATGGCCTCGATCCAGCCGCGTCGGAACGCGGCGATCATGCCAACCGCCATGCCAATCGTCAGCGAGATCCCGACCGCCACAGCCCCGATCAACAGGGTGATCCGGCTGCCAAAAAGGATGCGCGAAAACATGTCCCGCCCAAACTCGTCCGTGCCCAACAGATGTTTGCCCCCGGGTGGCAGGAACCGCCCTCCTGCGCCCATTTTGTTGGGGTTGTAAGGTGCCAGCATCTCGGCAAAAATCGCAAAGAACAGCAAAAGCAGAACAATCCCAAGGCCAATCGCGCCGCTGGGCGAACGGAGCAACCGGCGCAGAAAGCCGGGGGGTGCCTTTGGAGCATCCTGTTGGGCGCTCATGCTCATGACCGCCGGATCCTTGGGTCAAGCACGGCGTAAAGCGCATCAATCGCGATGGCGACAAAGACGACAACGACTGAGAAGGTCAGAATGAAGCCCTGAATGATCGGGTAGTCGCGCTGGAAAATCGCCTCGACTGCCATGCGCCCAACACCGTTCCAGGAAAAGATGTTCTCGACCACGATGGCCCCGCCCATCATGAACGCGAATTGCAGACCCATCATGGTAACAACGGGAAGCAGCCCCGCGCGCAAGACGTGACGGCGCAGCACCAGCGCCTTGGGCAGGCCCTTGGCAAAGGCCGTTTGCACATAGTCCTGGCTCATCACATCAATCATGGACGACCGCGTCAGGCGGGCGAATATTGCCGCGTTCGAGAGCCCCAGCGTGAGCGCAGGCAGGACCAGATTGAGCCAGCCATTGCCGCTGACAGGCAGCCAGCCAAGCTCGAGCGCAAAGAAGAAAAGCAGCATCAGGCCCAGCCAGAAATGCGGCATTGAGATTCCGGCGATTGCGATGATCATCAGGGCAATGTCCGTCAAAGTGCCTTCGCGATAGGCCGCGAGGAAGCCAATCGGGACGCCGATCAGGATGGCGATGAACATGGCGGCACAGGCCAGCAGAAGGGTGTTGGGAAGGCGCTGAATGATCACTTCGAGGACGGGTTGCCCCCCGCGAATCGTATGGCCCAAATCGCCTTGCAAAAGGCGCTCAACATACATGGCGTATTGCACTGGTATGGGCCGATCGAGGCCAAGCGAGCGGCGCACCTCTTCGATCTGTTCCGGGGTCGTGCCCTGACTTTGGGCATACATGATCTGCACGGGATCGCCTGGCACAGCGTGGATCAGCAGCGTCACCAGAATGGTTGTAATCCAGATGGTCAGGGCACCCATGGCAATCCGGGTGCCAAGAAAGCGCCACATCAGGCCAATCCTTTGTTGAGGAGGTTGCCCGAGGCCATTGAGCCTCGGGCAACATCGTAGGGCATTAACCGCCCAGCTTCACATCCGAGAAGTTCGGATAGACGAAAGGCGCCACAAAGAAACCTTCGACCTCTGGGCGGACCGCAAAGACCCATTCCCAACCGGGTGTATAAAGCGGCACGTGGATGGCGTTCTCCAGAAGGTACTTGAAGACTTCCTGCACCTTGGCTTTGCGCGCATCAAGGTCGGTCAGAACGCGGGTCTCGTCCAGCATCGCGTCCAGCTCGGGCGAGGTATAGCCGCGATAGGCCCCCGGTGTGTGCCAGAGGGCATAAAGGATGTCCGGGTCATACCAGGACCACGTCATCATATCCATCGACCCTGTTGTGCCCGTCGTGGTCTCGTTTTCCTGCCGAACACGCGCGTTCAGCGACCCGATGTCCATGATCTCGATGGTGGCCTTGATCCCCACCTCAGCCAGCTGCGCCTGAAAGACCTCGCCCAGCTTCTGCCGGTTGCCGCCTGTCCAGACCAGCAAGGCTGTCTCAAGCGGGTTTGACGCGCTGTAGCCAAGCTCGGCCAAGAGTGCCTTGGACTTTTCAGGATCATAGGCTGGACGATACTGCGCACAGAAATCCTGATCATTGCCAAAGACGCCTCGGGACACAGGACAATTTTCCTGAATGGAGAGGTCACCATAGATCAGGCTGATCGCCGCAGCCGCATCCGTGGCATGCGCCACAGCCAGACGGGCGCGTACGTCGTTGAAGGGCGGGCGGTGCACCGCGAATTCCCAAAAGACGTTCTGACCTGTGTTCTCGGCCACGATGATCGACAGATCGCCCTCATCCTTGATCATCGGCACATCGTCAAAGGGTGGCTCTGCGATATGCACCTCGCCCGTTTTCAGCGCCGCAAGACGCGCCTGCGGCTCGGGGACCACAGTGATGATCAGGCCGTCTTCATGCGGTGCGCCGGGGTTCTCCGCCAGCTTGCCGAAATTCTTGTAATCGGGGTTCTTTTCCAGAACAATCCGGTCGCCCTTGGTCCAGGACACCAGCTTCCACGGGCCAGAGCCGATGGCCGTTGTCGTGCCAAAGCCCTCACCATTGCTGTCGCAGATGATCGAGGAAAAGCTGTCTGCCAGAAAAGGGATCAGGGCGACAAAGGGCGTCTCAAGGGTCAGCTTGATCGTCAGCGGATCGACCACTTCAGCCCCGGTGATCGGGCCCCAGCTGCCCTTGGTCAGGCTGGGCGCGCTTTCATCAAAGGCGGTGTCGATGGTGTATTTCACATCATTGGCGTCAAGCGGCGTGCCGTCATGGCACATCACGCCCTCTTGCAGGCTGAACGTATATTCCGTCCCGTCGGCATTCGCCTCCCATGACTTGGCGAAATGCGGAACTGGCAAGCCATCCGCGTCCGTCGCCAAGAGCGTGTCATACATCAGGCTCCAGACCTGCAGCGACAGCGTGCTTGTGGCGCGATGCGGGTCGAGCGAGTCAATATCGCCATAGCGCGCCCACACAATGTCCCCCGCAGCGACGGGGCTCGCCAGCCCAGCTACAACGGCTGCAGCGCCGCCATACCGGCGCAAAGTGGTTCTTAGTGTCATGGTCGTCCTCTCTGTTCGGATCCGGACGGGCAGACGGCCGAACATCACTCGACCAGTCCTCAAAGCGCAAAAAGCTATTCGGCGCCTGAAATGCGTTCAGGCGGCCAGCCAATCCGTTTCGTTTGCTTTATTCGGTGGGTCACACCCCCGCTGAAAAGCCTAGGTCGCCGATTTACACAGGTCAAAAAGAACGCAAAACTGAAGCCTGCTTTTTCAGTTTTGACTCTTTTTTTGCATTTTGAGTAATTCAGAACAGCGCATTTGAATCGATGCTACCCTGGCTCGCCCCAATCGCTGTGGATGCTGTCGATATATCTCAGCCGGTCCACAGCGTTCTGGCCCAGACGGTCGGCGACCGCCATGCAGAGATAGGTGATCAAGGATACCGGCGATGCCAATGAATCAAAATAAGTCAGGCCGCTGGTGCGGCAACGCAGCGTCACATCGGCCAATTCGGTGCCGCCCGCGCTGGCCAAATCTGTGACCGAAATCGTCTTGGCATCCGCCAGCCGTGCGGATTGCAAAATCGAGCGTAACATGCGCGTCCGCCGCCCGATTGCCAGAGCCAGTACAGAATCCGAGCCTCGGATCGAGGCAAACTCCTCCGGCACTGAAAAGCCGCCCAAAGGGATCATGCGAATGTCAGGCTTCACTTTGATCAGCTGCGCGCGGGCAAAGTGCGCAAGGGGGTAGTTGTCCCCAAATCCCACAACCCAGATTTTCTCGGCACGCGACAGGCTGGTGACGGCCGTTCTCAGGTCATCGCTGCGGATTGCTTCGATCGTCCGGATCAGGTTCTGAACGTCCGATGCCAGATGGTCCGCCAAATCGCCGCGCCCGGTATGATACGGGATCGGTTCGGAATAGACGCGTTTTGCATATTGGCTGTCGTCGCGCACGACGCGGGCCATCCTTTGTGCAGTTTTGAAGCTGGGAAATCCCAGGCGTTTGAAAAAGCGCGCCGTCGTCGCTTTGGAAACGCGTGCTTGCGCCGAAATTTCTGCCGCTGTGTGCAATGCGAGGCTATCAGGGTTCTCCAGGAAGTGGTCGGCCAACAGGCGTTCGGACTTCGTCAGGTGGTCGAAGCATTCAAGGATACGTTCTGACAAACGTGCTGACTTGTCCGTCGAAGGTTTCATGTTTGACTACTTTTTGCGATGCATGAAACAAAGTAGTCATCACTGTAACACTTTGGCAAAGGAATACGTGCGATGACATTTTCCCTTCTGGCGCGTGATCCGGAAAGCGGCGCAATTGGAGGCGCGGCGGCGACGGGTAACCTTTGTGTCGGAGCCTGGGTCTTGCGGGGGAAGGCGGGTGTCGGGATGTCCGCCAGCCAAGGTCATTTCCCAAGCACACTCTGGGGTGAGACCGTCCTCGACGAAATGGCAAAAGGTGCCACTCCAACGCAGGCCGTTCATGACGTTGTCACGCCTGATCAGGGTCGCGAAGCCCGGCAACTGCTTGCCCTTGACCAAACCGGGCAGGCCGGGGTGTTTTCTGGAAAAGAGAATGTGCCAACGGTCTCTGAACTGGTGAAACCCGGCATTGGCGCAGCAGGGAACATGTTGTCCGACGCAAGTGTCATCAAGGCCTTGGTGAGCGGTTATGAAACGCAGCAGGGCAGCTTTCTTCGGAAGTTGCTGGCCGGTTTGGTCGCCGGAGCAGAAGCAGGCGGTGACGCACGCGGGCTGATGTCTGCTGCAATCTTGATCCTATCGGAAAATCACCCCCCCATCGACCTGCGCGTCGACCTCTCGGATGATCCCCTAGGGGCGCTTTCAGACTTGGTGAGACGCGTTGAAGGCAGGGAATATGCCCAGTGGATGCAGGCGCTTCCGACCACCTCTGACCCCTATCCCTGCCATTGAAACCGTCCCGGGCAAGGCGCCTGCCTGAAAACGTGGCAACTGAACGAGCGCCGCCGAATTTATGAGCAGTTCTCACCCTGCCCTGTCTGCAAAGAGCGCCCAGCATGGATGGCATGCCATTTTGGCCCTACGCTTTCCCGGTATCTAGGGGGACGACCATGAAAACATTCGCTCTGACTGCCGCACTTGCCACGGCGCTCACCGCAGGCACTGCCCGCGCTGCCGACACGATCAACTGCGTCTTTCCGTTCTGGTTCGGCTTCGCGCCGGTCTTTGTCGCGGAAAAGAATGGCTACTTCGCCGAAGAAGACCTGACTGTAACCTGGGCTTTCGACAACGACCGGGCGAACGTGCTCCCGGGGCTTGAAACCGGTTCAATTGACTGCACCATGCGCACCATCGGCGAGAGTATGGCCAGCCCCCGAACGCCTGAGACAACAGGAACGATCATTGGGACCATCGACATCTCCATCGGCGCAGACGGGGTTGTGGCCGGGCCCGGCATCGAGACGGTCGCTGATCTGGTAGGCAAAACTTTCGCAGGTGAGATCAACCACCCCGGCACCGTGCTCACGCAATATGCGCTGAACGAGATCGGCAAGTCGGTCAAGGATCTCGACATCAAGCTGATCAACACAGACGATTCCATCGCCGTTTTCGAAGACGACAGCATTGCCGCCGTCGCCACGTGGGAGCCGATGCTGAGCCAGATCGTCAAGAACACCTCGCGCGAGGGCTCAAAGGTTCTGCTGCACTCGGGCGATTACGAAGGGCTGATCACCGACATCATTCTGGTGCGTACGGACGACTATCAGGCCAACCCCGAGAAATACGCCAAGTTCCTGCGGGGCATCTACCGGGCCATTGATGACTACGTGGAGGACCCGGATGCGTTCATCGCGCTCTCGGCGGGTGAATTCGGTGTTCCGGAGGCCGAGATGAAAGAGGCTTTGGCGGGCGTCAAATACACCACCTATGAAGAGACGCTGGACTATATGCCGCTCTCTGGCGACGGGAAGCTGAAAGAGGTCTTTGATGCCTTCAACGACATCAATCTGTCGCTTGATCTGCAAGAGGCCGCCCTGCCATACGCGCCCTATATCGACGGATCATTGTTGCCCGACCTTTTTGAGGGCAAGACACGCTAAGTGCTTGGCTTTCGGACGAAACTCCCCCGCCAGACCGAAGTCTTTCTTGGTCTGGCGGGCCTTCTTGTCTTTCTGGCGCTCTGGCACGTCGCCTCGGTCTCTGGCTGGGTGAAGCAGCAATTTCTGCCGACGCCCTGGGCCGTTGTCGAAGCTTTCGGTCGCCTTTTCGTCGAGCGCGATTTCGCAGGCGATATCCTGATCTCGGTCGGGCGTGTCTGGCTTGCCTTTCTGCTCTCTGTGCTCGTCGCTGTTCCGCTTGGCCTGTTGATGTCGTGCTATCGCGCGGTCGGGGCTTTCGTAGAGCCCTTCATCGATTTCATCCGTTACCTGCCTGTTCCGGCCATGGTGCCCTTGCTCATCATCTGGTTCGGCGTGGGCGAGGCATCGAAGATTGCTGTGCTCTGGATGGGCACGTTTTTCCAACTCGTCCTGCTGATCGCTGACGACACGAAGCGCGTGCCCTCCGAATACGTCGAATCCGGCTTCACGCTGGGCGCAAACCAATGGCAGGTGATCCGGGATATCATCACGCCTGCGGCTTTGCCCAACATGGTCGACAACCTGCGCATCACATTGGGCTGGTGCTGGACCTACCTGATCATCGCCGAGATCGTCGCAGCCTCTTCGGGCGTCGGCCACGTGATCTGGTCGCTGCGCCGCTTCGTCAAAACACCAGAGGTCATGGCAGGCATTGTCGCCATCGGCCTCATCGGCCTGCTGACCGATCAGGCCTTCCGCTATGCCCACCGTCGCTGGTTTCGGTATCTGGAGCGGTCATGAGTCATCTCGTCCTGGATCAGGTCGCCAAGACATTCCGCAGTGATGGGCGCGAGGTGCAGGCGGTCACCCCTATCTCGCTCAAGATCGCCAAAGGGCAGATCGTCACCTTCCTTGGTCCCTCGGGCTGCGGGAAAACCACCCTGATGCGTATGGTTGGCGGGCTTGAGACACCGACCAAAGGCCAAATCAGCCTTGACGGCGCAAGCCTTGAAGGCCCGGACAGACGGCGCGGAATGGTCTTTCAGTCCTACAGCGCCTTCCCTTGGCTGACGGTTGCGGGCAACATCCGGATGGGTCTGAAATACCGCACCGACATATGTGCAGCCGCACGTGACGAGATCGTCAAAGGTTTGATCGCGACAGTGGGGCTCACAAGCTTCGAGGACAGCTACACCAACCGCATCTCAGGCGGCATGCGCCAGCGTGTGGCCATCGCGCGGACGTTGGCCGCCGACCCGGATGTGCTTTTGATGGATGAACCCTTTGGCGCGCTTGATGCGCTCACGCGCGAGCATCTGCAAACCAAGCTGATGGAGCTGAACCAGACCTCGGCCAAGACCACCATCTTCGTCACGCATGATGTTGAAGAGGCCATTCTGATCGCAAACCGGCTCATCATCTTCTCGGCCCGTCCTGCGCGCGTGCTTGAGGACATTGACGTCGACGCCACGCTTGGCACGACGCGCGATCAGGCCTTGCGCGATGCGCCTGCTTTTCTTGACATGCGCCGTCACGTCCAAAAGGTGATCCGCACGGAATATGCGCGCGCGGAGCAGGAGGCCGCTCATGTATGACTTCACCGGCCAGCGCGTCCTGATCACGGGCGGCAATATGGGCCTTGGTGCAGGCGTCGCACGCGGGTTTCTCGCGGCTGGGGCCGATCTGGTGATCGCTGGCCTTGAAGACGACGTTGCCGAGGTGGCCGCCGCTTGGTCGCAGGAGTTCAATCGCCCTGTCGTGGGCCTTACCTGTGACATCACCTCTGCCACAGACCGCGCGCATCTGGCCGAGGCGGCAGGCGAGCTTGACGTTCTGGTCAACAATGCGGGGCTTGAACTGATCACCCCCATCACCGACCCCTCGCCGGAGATTGATGCTACGTTCGCCCGCATCACTGAGATCAACGTGATCGGCACATTTTCGGTCATTCGCACCTTGCTGCGTCAACTCAAGGACGGTGCGCGCATCGTCAACACGGCCTCCATGTGGGGCAAAACCGCCGTGGCCGAGTTTTCCGCCTATTGCGCATCGAAACACGCGGTGATCGGCCTGACGCGCAGCCTTGCGCAGGAACTTGCCCCCCGTTTAATTTCCGTCAATGCCATCTGCCCCGGCTGGGTCCACACGCAAGCCTCGATGCGGTCTCTGGCCGAAATGTCCCGCCGATCCGGGCGAAGCGAAGCCGACCTTCTGGCTGAGATCACGGGTGCGCAGGCCTTGACGGGCCTGATGGAACCTGAGGACATGGCGGACATGTACCTCTTTCTCGCCAGCGATGCGGCGCGCAACATCACCGGTCAAGCCTATACGGTTGATCGTGGGGAGCTCATGCAATGAAAGGTCAGCGCGCCCTTGTCACCGGAGCAGCCAGCGGCATCGGTGCCGCGTGTCTCGAGGCCCTTCAGGATGCAGGTGCTGAGGTCATTGGCGCGGACCTCAATACCAGCGGGGCAATCGCCTATGTTGATGTCAGCGACCCCGCCTCGGTTGCGGCTCTTTTCGCGCAGACTGGCCCTCTCGACATTGTCGTAAACGCCGCGGGCATCCTGATCGAAAGCCCCGCTTTGGACATGACACCCGACGCCTTCGACCGGCAAATCGCCGTCAACCTGCGCGGCAGCTTCCTTGTCTCCCAAGCCGCAGTGAAGTCAGGCGCGACATCGCTGATCCTGATCGCCTCCGAACTCGCCCATCTGGGCCGTGCCAATTTCGCCGCATATTGCGCCTCAAAGGCCGGGGTCATCGGCCTCACTCGCGCACTGGCCCATGAGTTTGCGCCCAAGACCCGCGTCAACGCCGTCGCGCCCGGCCCCACGGACACGCCCATGCTCTCAGCCGAGGTCATGTCGCCCGAAGCCCTCGCGCTTGAGACACAAAACCCGATGGGCCGCATTGGCACCCCCGAAGAAATCGCCGCCGCCGTGATGTTTCTCGCCTCGCCCAAGGCCAGTTTCATGACGGGTCAAACCATCTGCCCCTCTGGCGGGGCCGTCATGTTGTGAAAGGTTCGAGATGATCCAGAACCCAATCCCCTGGCCAAACGGGGCCAAAGTCGCGGTCGCCATCACCTTTGACATGGACGCCGACAGCCTGATCCACATTGAGAAGGGTGCGCACGGCACCAAGTACCTCTCCAGCATCTCGATGCTGCGGTATGGGCCGGACGTGGCCATCACCCGCATCCTTGAGGGCTACCGGCGCTTTGGCCTGAAGCAGACGTTTTTCATCCCCGCCTGGTGCATCGAACAGCATCCCAAAGCGGTCGAGGCCATCGTCAAGGACGGGCACGAGGTTGGCTTTCACGGCTACATCCACGAAGCGCCCAACGCCTTGCCCCCGGAAGAAGAGCGCTATTGGATGCAGCGTTCTATCGAAGTGATCGAGCGGTTCACGGGCCAACGTCCACGCGGCAACCGTTCTCCGCTCTACAATATGTCGGCCGAAACGCCGGGCTTTCTGGCCGAGGAGGGGTTTCTGTATGACAGCTCGCTCATGGGCGATGATGTGCCCTACATCCTTGCGCCGCCGGAAGGGGAGTTGATCGAACTGCCGGTCAGTTGGGCCACGGATGACTGGCCGCCATATGTGCATTCCATCGATCTCGACTACATGTTCCAGATCCTGCCGCCGGACCGCGCGATGGAGATCTTCATGGCCGAATTCAACGCGATGCGCCGCGCGGGGGGCGGTCTGTGGATCGCGGTCTGGCATCCTTTTGTCTCGGGGCGTCTGTCGCGTTGGGAGCGGATCGAACAGATGATCACCGAGATGCAGGAAACGGGCGAGGTCTGGTTTTCAACGCTCGAAGAGATTGCCAATCACTGCAAGACGTTGGACGCAAAAGGCGCGCCTTCCCTGCGGCGGCAACCGTTGCCGCACTATGACGGTGTCTCGCCCTTGCCGGAGCCGCGCCCGTCAACCATGCCAAAGGAGTAACGGCGCGCGGCTTGGGGGCAATGGATCATGACCAGTAAACCGCCGCTCCGGGATGCATGTCGGCCTTGTTCGGCGCGCGCCCCAAACCCGCGTGATCCACAGCTTGGGTCACGAGCCGCGCATGGTCTTGCGGAAACGCGGGCGCGGCAAACAGCAGATAATCCGCATCGAGCGCCGCAAGGGCCTGAACCGGTGTCGGCGGATAGCCCTCGAAAGGGGCATCCGCGCGGGCCATGCGCTCGGCTTCCTCTGCCGAGAGAACCGTGACGAACAATTGCCCCGTCCCGATGAGTGAGGCGATGCGTTGCGGCCTCGGGCCACGCGCGACGCGCGCCTGCGCCTCAGGCAATTCGGCAGCCAGCCCCGAGACGACGCGTTTGGCCAGATCATAGGTGTGCATGTCTTTGCGGTGCGAGCCGATCAGCAGATGCTTTTGCCGGTAGACGACCCATTGCCCGTAAGGCGTATGCGCCCCTGCAGACGCAGCCAGCGCCGCCCCTGCCATGGCCAGAAAGCCGCGCCTATTCATCGACGAAGACATCCTTGTTCAGAACGGCGGTGATGACGTAGTTCGGCACATCCACCACCTGCCCCACACGCAAATCCACCGCGACCGAGGCCAACACATAGGCTTGCTCACGCGTAAGGTCATAGGTGCGCGTGATATGGTCAATCATCTGCTTGAGCGCATTGCGCGCGGCCATCGTCAGGTCTTCGGAAAGCTGCGGCAGATCCTCGATCACGGCACTGTCGAGATAGGTGTGATAGGTCGGCACGTTCCCCGGTTCCTTGAACGGGTAGCCAATGGTCTGGTGGAAGGCTGAAGGCTCGATATTCTTGATCTGAGGCCCACCTTCGACCTGCGGGTTCTTGATGAATTCACCCGCGCCCTTGCGGATTTCCGTGGTCACCGTGACGACCGCGCCGGTCTCAATCGCGGTGCCCGAAACCTCTCCATCGCCTTGCGCGTAATGCACATCGCCGATGAACAGGCTGCATCCATCGACAAAGCAAGGGATCAGGATCGTCGTGCCCACCTGCATCTGCTGCACATCCATATTTCCCCCGTTTTCACGTGGCGGAACGGTACGAAGGCAGGTGGTTTCTTGCGTGCCACCCGCCCCGCAGATCGCAGCCGGATGCGCGCCGGTCGGTTCGGGCGGCAGAGCAATGCCCCCAACGGCGGCGAGGGCGGTTTCCCGGGCGAGCCATGCCTCGATCTCGGGTGCGCCGGGCATCGTGCCAATGGAGCCTGTGAAGGCCTCATAAGGGATGGCGATACCGGGCATCGCGTCCGAGACGGCATGGGTCCGCGTTTGCTTCCAGCCGACGAAATAAGGTTCGGTAAACTCGTCGCGCAGGAAGCCGAAGCCGGGGACGATGACAGTATAGCCGAATTCATCCGGGGCAATGTCGACAATGGTGACGGCCAGCACATCGCCGCGTTCCGCCCCTTCGATCGAGACAGGGCCTGTCATGGGGTGGACGCCAGAGAGGTCAAGCGCGGCCACATCATCGGCATTCGAATCAAGCGTCAGGTCGCTGTCGAGCGCATCGCGTGTTTCGAAGACGATGAAGTCACCCGGCGCGGCGGTGGCGACGGCAGGAATGTCGGGGTGGTAGCGGTTGAAACAGTTCGGATCGTCCGAGCAGAACTCGCCCGCCTTTTCGACGACGATTTCTGTCTTCCAGGTGACATCGGAGGTGTCCGCCCAAGCGGGGGCAGTCAAAGCAGCCAGACAACAGCTGGCCCAACGCAGATTCGCAAAACTCATTGTGATCACTCCCCTTTTGTATTGTTCCTAACGGTCGGAGCGTAGCACATCCTTGACCGATCACCGAACCAGAAGTTGTCATTGCGGGGGCGCCATGGATGATCTGGCGTTTAAGCGAGCAGAACGGCCCCAAGCGCTTGGGTTGTCGCGGCCTGAGTGGGTTCAGTGACCGGAACGCCAAGGGCGTCTTCCAGCTTGGGCACATGCCGCGCGAGCCCGGCGCAGCCCATCAGCAGCGTGTCGGCCATATCTTCTTGGATCAATTCGCGGGCGACCTCTTCGATGCGGGGATAGGCGCTGTCTGCCTCGCTTTCGGCGACGCTCAGATGCAGGGGGCGCTCAGAGACGCGGCCTTCCAAGCCAAGCGTGCGGATATAGGGCAGGTGGCGGGCGATGGACTTTGGACCAAGGGCGATGACGCCCACCCGATTGCCGCGCTGGAGGGCTGCGAAAAGGCCGCTTTCCTGAATCCCGAAAACGGGTTTTGTCGTGGCCTCGCGGCAAAGGGCAAGGCCGGGATCGGAATAACAGGCGATGACGAAGGCATCCGCATCCGTGCGCTCAAGGACCAGTTGGCGGAGGGGAAGCACCACACTTTCCGCATCCAGCATCGTTTCAATCCCGAAAGGGCCTTCCGCGAGGGTCATGCATTCGATCCGGGCGCGTTCCGCGATGTTGAGAGGGGCGAGGGCCTCAGCCAGCCCATGCGTGACATCGGGGTTCGAGTTGGGATTGATGACAAGAATCGTTTTCATATCAGAAAAGCTTTGCGCCGAAATTGGTCGCCTCGGCCATTTCGGGGGCACGAGGGGGGATGCAGCCGGTCGGGTCAAAGGCCTTGCGGGCGATGAGCTTGCCTGAGCCGGCTTCGGCTTTCAGCTCGCCCCCGTCGACGATGAGGCGGCCTTGATTGATGACCGTGACGGGCCAGCCGGTGAGGGTCCAACCCTCGAACGGCGTGTAGTCCATGTTGTCATGCATGCCCGCGGCAGTGATTTCCGTGGTTTTGGCTGGGTCCCAGATGGCGATGTCGGCGTCATAGCCGATGGCGATTGAACCCTTACGGTCGTCCATGCCGAAGAGTTGCGCGGCGTTGGTGGCTGTCAGGGCGACGAATTGGCCAAGGGTGATGCGGCCCTTGACGACCCCTTCTGAGAACAGCAGAGGCGCGCGCAACTCGATCCCGGGCAGACCATTGGCGATGCGGTTGAAAGGCGGGTTTGGCCCAGCGGAGAGTTTGCCGGATGCGTCAAAGCGGTAGGGCGCGTGATCGGAGGAATAAAGCTGCAGCGACCCGGCATTCAGGTGACGCCATAAATCCATCTGGGTTTGCACGTCGCGCAAAGGCGGAGAGCAGCAGAACTTGGCCCCTTCCGCGCCGGGCCGGTCAAGGTCGTCTGCGGTCAGGAACATATATTGCGGGCAGGTCTCGCCAAAGATCATACGCCCATCCATACGCGCCTCGGCCACGGCCCGCGCGCCCGCATCAGTCGAGATATGGACGAACAGCAGCGGGGCCTCGACAAAAGACGCAAGCGCAATACCCCGCCGTACGGCTTCGACCTCAGACACAACCGGGTGACTGACGGCATGGTACTTTGGCGCGTCGTAACCGCGTTCGATCAGCCGCCCGACCATCCATTTGATCATGGCGTTGTTTTCGGCGTGCACCATCGTCAGCCCGCCATTGTCGCGCGCCATCACAAGGATATCGAGGAACTGTTCATCCGAAACGATCATCTTGTCATAGGTCATGAAAACCTTGAACGAGGTGATGCCCCTCGCGAAGGCAGCGGGGAGGTCTTCCTTGATCGCCGCGTCGGTCGGGTCCGTGACGATCAGGTGGTAGGAATAGTCGAGCACGGATTTGGGTGCTGCGCGGTCGTCGTAGATTTGCAGAACTTCGGGAATGGTTTGCCCGCGATGCTGGGCGGCAAAGGGCACGATGGTCGTGTTGCCCCCAAAAGCGGCTGAGACGCTGCCCGAGTGGTAATCATCCGACGTCATCGCGCCCGTCGCGCTTTCCTGCGCGATGTGGCAATGGGTTTCGATCCCGCCGGGCAGCACATATTTGCCCGTGGCGTCAATCACTTGCCCTGCCTCTCCCAGATCAAGGCCAAGGGCTGCAATCTTGCCGTCACGAATAGCAACATCTGCTTTGAACGTGGCGCAGGTGTTTGCAACGGTTCCGCCTTTTATGATCGTGTCAAACATGGCTCAGGCTCCCTTCAATTCGCTCAGACGCTGCTCGAGCCGCGCCATGAGGCGGGTGATGTCGTGGTGATCAGCATCCGTCAGACGTGGCCCCGGCGCGCGGGCCGCGTTGCAGGCCAGCGCCCCGCGCCGCCGCAGGATTTCCTTGCGCACGGCAAGGCCTGCGCCGGGCTGTTGCTCCAGCCGGATGATGGGCAGGTAGGCGTCGAACAGATCGCTCGCGGCGTCCGCCTCGCCCATGTTGCTCAGGCGGACGACCTCGACCAGCATCTCAGGAAAGGCAAAACCGGTCATTGCACCATCGGCACCACGGGCCATTTCTTCGGGCAGGAAAATCCCGCCATTGCCGCACAGGATCGAGACACGGCGGCCACCTGCGGCACAGATCTTCGAGAGTTTGTTCAGTCCCGGCCAGTCTTCGTGTTTGAGCATGACAAGCTGGGGGAAGTCGGCGACCATCTTCAGGAACAGCTCCGCCGACAAAGACACGCCTGTCGACAGTGGGAAGTCCTGATAACATACGGGTACGCTCGGGCCGAGCGCTTCGAAACACTGGGCGAAATAGCCGTAATGTTTGGCGTCGTCCCCAAGCCCACGCGGCGGCGCGATCATGACGCCTGCGGCGCCTTGATCCATCGCGGCATGGCTGAGGGCTGCGATATTGGCGATACCCGCGTTCGAGACGCCGACGATCACGGGCACCCGCCCCGCGATACGGCCCAGCATATGCGCCATGAAGGCGAGCGACTCGTCAGACGAGAGTTTCTGCGCTTCGCCCATCATGCCAAGGATCGTCATGCCGGTGACGCCTTTGGACAGGTAGAATTCGACCAGCGTGTCGGCGCTGGCATAGTCAATCGCACCGTCTTGCGTGAAGGGCGTGGCAGAGATGATGTAAACACCAGCGGCGTCTTCGGTCAGGGTCACGGGGCCTCCACTTCGGGTACGGCGAGTGCGAAGACCTCGCCCAGTTCAGCGTAACGATCCCCCATGAGGCGGCCAATGGGGCGGTATCTGTCAAGGCTGACATGCAGGTTTGCCGGGTCGATGATACCCTCGCGGGCCGAGACTGCCTGAACCTCGGCCAGACACAGATGCCGGCGGGCGGTGATCTGGCGCATCTCAAACAGGGTACATTCAAGGCGGAGGGGGGCTTCTTCGATACCGGGGACCGCGACTTTGACAGAAGGCAAGGGCGTCAGACCCGCGAAGGCGAGTTCATCTTGGTCTGGCGGCAGTTTGGCCGCGCAGGCGGCCATGGGTTCGGCGATGGCGCGGTCGACAAGGTTGATGACCAGCTCGCCCGTGGCTTTGATATTCGCAGTGGTGTCTTTCAGCCCGTCATTGTCCCGGCGTGCCTCAAGGCCAAGGATGGCAAGGGCCGGGTCTTCTGAGAAGATGTTGAAAAAGCTGAAAGGCGCGGCATTCAGGATGCCGTCCGCGCTTTGCGTTGTGACCAAAGCGATGGGCCGGGGCATGACCGTCGCGATCAAAAGCTTGTAGCGCGCGTGCGGTGTGAGGTCGGTGAAGTCGAAATGCATCAGGCGGGCGGCTCCGCGCCCGTGCGTTCCGTGATGAGGCCGTAATGTTCAATGCGGCGGTGACGGGCGAAGTCGAAGATCGTGGTTTTGCCAAAGGTGCAGGCATCCAGATCGCAGGCATGGACGATCATCTCGTCTTCCTCGCCTGTCGTTTCGGCCACGATCTTGCCGTTCGGGTCGACGATCAGAGAGCCGCCGATCAGGGGATGCCCGTCCTCGACACCTGCCTTGGCGACGGCGACGACCCAAGTGGCGTTCTGGTAGGCTCCGGACTGGCAAGAGAGGCGATGGTGGAACAGACGATCCTCGGGGCCCTCTTCGCCCTGCTGGGAGTTGACCGAAGGTGTGTTGAAGCCCAGCGTCACCATCTCAACTCCCTGCAGGCCAAGAACGCGGTAGGCTTCAGGCCAGCGGCGGTCGTTGCAGATCAGCATGCCCATTATGCCGCCCATGTTGCGCCAGACGGGAAAGCCAAGGTCTCCGGGCAGAAAATAGCGTTTCTCAAGGTGTTGGAAGGCGCGTTCGCTGTCGAATTCGGAATGCCCGGGCAGGTGGACCTTGCGGTATTTGCCGATGATCTCACCCTCTCGGTTGGTGAGGATCGAAGTGTTGAAGTGCTGACCCTCGGGCGTGCGTTCGGCATAGCCGAAGGTCATGGCCATACGCAGCTCACGCGCGCGGTTGAAGAGCGGAGCGGTGTCGGGCCCCGGCATCGCGGTCTCGAACCAAGTGTCGACCTCGGCGGGGTCTTCCATGTACCAGCGCGGAAAGAACGTCGTCAACGCGAGTTCAGGAAAGACGGCAAAGGTCGCGCCTGCCGCGTGGGCCTGTTCCAGCAGGGCGATCACGCGGGCGACCACTTCGGCGCGGCTCTCGGCCTTCTGGATGGCCCCCAGTTGCAGGGCGGCGGTCACGATCTCGCGCATCGGCATTCCTTTCATCGCAGTTTGTGTTCCAGCCCGCTCGCAAGACGGACGGCGGGCCAGAGCAGCACCAGATACATCGCGGCGGCCATGACCAGCGGTGAGGCGTTGTAGGTGACGGATCTGGCCATTTCCGCAGCATAGAGCAGTTCGGCAAAGGCCACGACCGAGGCGAGCGAGGTCAGTTTGACGACTTCAATCGTGTTGCTGACAAGGTCAGGCAGCACGTTGCGCAAGGCTTGGGGCAGGATCACATAGGCTTGCGTCTGCCATGCGCTCAGGCCCGTGGAGCGGGCGGCGTCGTGCTGGCCTTTGCCGATGGACTCGATCCCGGCGCGGATGATCTCGCCGTAATAGGCCGAGTTGTTGAGAAAGAAGGAGAGAACGACAGCCATGAACGGGCTGAGGCGGATGCCCGCGAAGGGCAGACCGGCAGAAATGAAGATCAGCAGGGCCAGCGGAGGGACGGCGCGGAAAATGTCCACCAGCACCACAACAGGCCAGCGAATACGGCGTAAGGGAGAGGTTGAGACCAGCGCGACGCCAAGGCCACCGATCAGCCCCAAAGGCACAACGGCAAGGCACAAGAGCACGGTCAGGCCCGCGCCTTTCAGCATGATGGGCCAAGCCCGGGCCATGACCTCAAGGTTGAAGAACTGGTGCAGCAGCGCCTCCATCAGGCGCGCCTCCAGGCAAAGCGGGTCTCGATCCAGCGACCTAGGTAGACGACCGGAACGAAGAGGATCAGATAGGCCACGGTCGCCATCATCAAGGGCGTCGCGTTGCCCGCAAAAGACTGGGCCGTGGTGGCTTGGTTGAGCAATTCGCCAACGCCAATGACCATGCCCAAAGCGGTGTTTTTCGTGATGGCGATGGTCCGGTTCGTCAAGGGCGCAATGGTCAGACGGATGGCCTGCGGCAAGATCACATACGCAAGCGCCTGGAAGAACCCCAGGCCGGTCGAGCGCGCGGCGGCCCATTGCCCCTGATCAACCGAGAGAATTCCCGCCCAGAATATCTCTTCCGCAAAGGCAGCCAGCACCAAGGTTAGAACCAACCAGAGCACGACAAAACCGGACAGGGTCAGGCCCAGATTGGGCAGGCCGAAATAGAGGATCAGGATCAGAACCAAGGGCGGCAGGGCGCGCAGAAGATCAACGAAAACAACGATCAGGATGTTCACCAAGCGGATGCGATAGCTGCGCAAAACAGCGAGGGCGAGGCCCAGAGCGAGGCCAGCGAGCACGACCAGAATGGCAATGCCGCAGGTGATGAAGAACCCTTCGATAATGTCGGGCAAATAGCGTTGCATGACGCTCGCGTTGAAAAACGTATCAAGGAAGGCCTCAAAACGGGTCATGCGGGCCCTACAGAGCGGCCTGCGCGACAAAGTCACGTGTGCGCTGTGCCTGTGGCGCGTCAAATATCTGCGCGGGTGGGCCTTCTTCGACGATTTGGCCGTCTGACATGAAAACAACTTTGTCGGCGGCGTTTTGGGCAAAGCGCATCTCGTGACTGACAACGATCATGGTCATGCCGTCGCGTTTGAGTTCAGAAAGCACCCCCAAAACCTCGCCCACAAGTTCGGGGTCCAATGCACTCGTGGGTTCGTCAAAGAGCATGATCCGCGGCTCAAGCGCCAGTGCGCGGGCGATGGCGACGCGCTGCTGCTGGCCGCCCGAGAGTTGCGCAGGGTATTGCGACATATGCTCAGACAGGCCAACGCGGTCGAGCTGCGTCTTGGCCAAAGCATCGGCCTTGTCTCGGGGCAACTTCAGCACATGGCGTAAGGCAAGGCGCACGTTCCCAAGCGCGGTCATATGCGGGTAGAGGTTGAAGGACTGAAAGACCATGCCAATGCGGCGGCGTATCTGGTTGAGGTCAATGCCGGATGCGAGAATATCCTGGCCTTCAAACTGGATATGGCCCGCGCCCGGTTCTTCCAAGCGATTGCAGCACCGCAAAAGACTGCTTTTGCCGGAACCGGACGGGCCGATGACGAAGGTCGCCTCGCCTTCGGCCACGTCGAGATCAATGCCACTCAGGACCTCCGTCGCACCATAGGACAGGCGCAGGCCGGAGATGGACATCACTGGCGCCATTCAGCACTCCGGCGTGTGACCGCTTTCCACATAACCCGGCAGGCCCGGCACACCGAAGCCCGGATAGACCGTCATGGCCGCCGAATCTGCGGATGGAGTGACGCCAAACCACTTCTCGGACAGGGCGGCGATGGTGCCATCGGTCTTGAGGCATTCCAGCGCGCTTTCGACTTTGACCCGCAATTCCTCACCGCCTTTGGGGAAGGGTATGGCAAAGACCTTGCCCGTGGAATGCAGGTACGACAGTTCCAGCCCTTGGTTCTGCTTGACGGCCCAGGCGGACACGGTGTTGCCCGCCACATTGGCAAAGGCGCGACCTGACATGACGGCCTGAACTGCATCGGTATTTGTGCCATAGGATTCCACGGTCCAGCCAACCTCACCCGCCAGATCCTGCGCCCACTTGTCATAGGCCGAACCCTTGTTGACAGCGATGACCTTGCCTTTCATGGCCTCAAGCGTTTCGACCGGATCGGTGCCAGCCTTCACGACGAACTGGAAATCCGTGTTCAGGTAGCCTTCAGAGAACAGCATGTTGCCCGCACGTTCATCCGTCACGGTCGTTGGCGCTACAAGGAAATCGTAGGTCCCCGCCTGCATCCCCGGCAACAGCCCCGACCATTGCGCCGCCGTGACCTCCAGCTTGGCACCCATCTTTTCGGCCAAAGCGGCAGCAAGATCGACGTTGAAGCCTTCGACTCCCCCATCGAGCTTGGGCATCGCATGGGGCGCAAATGTCCCATCGAGCGCGACGTTGTAGGTTTCCTCGGCGAAGGCCATCGTTCCGCAGATCGTGGCTCCCAGAGCAATCGTCTTCAGCAGTCTCATGTCTTTCTCCCTGTTCAGACCATCGCGCTTTGGCGATAGAATGGTTGATGCAAATCGGCGTCGAAGTAGTTGTCGTAGAACTTCTCGACATGGGGCAGCAGCGCCTTGGAGAGGCCCCGCCGTTCGACCTCTTCGGCTGTCAGGGCGCGCGTCAGATCCTGCCGGAGTTTCTCAAGGGCCTCAGTGCGGTCCACGCGGGAGAACTTGCCCTCCTCGTAGATCACTTCGCCTGCGCACATGACCAGATCGACGCCATCGGTCTTGGCGCGCTGAATGACGGCATCAAGGACGGGATATTCGGGATCGAGATAGGGATAAGCAATTTTGTCCCAATCCATCAGGACCATATCGGCCCCCTTACCCACTTCGAGCGTGCCAATCTGCCCCCGGAAGGCCGTGGTCTGCGCGCCGCCAGACGTCCCCATCCGCAAGACCTGAGCCGCTGTGGGCACGCTGTCATCGGTGCCCGGCACCCGGTGGGCATTGAGGACCATACGGAACTCTTGCAGCATGTCGCGGTCGTCGTTGATCCCGGCCTCGTCCATGCCCATCGCGCAATTGACGCCGTGTTTCTCCCAGACGTTCAGCGGCCCCACGCCCGAGCGCAGGCGGAAGTTCGAGGAACAGTTGTGGCAGATATGGGCACCCTTGGCAGCGATGCATTCGATGTCAGACTGGTTCAGCCAGACGCCATGCCCAATCGTCAGGTTCGGCCCCACAAGCCCGAACTTGTCGATATATTCCAGCGCCGTGCAGCCCCCGCGCCGATGGGCGTATTCCTTCTGGAAGGCCGTCTCGACCAGATGCATGTGCATCGGCGCGTTGTATTTCTCGGACGCATCCGCGAGCCGCCCCAGCGCAGCATCCGAGCACCAGTGCAGGTTCGCAGGCGCCAGTTGAATGCCCACGCGATCCTTGTTGTGATGCTGGTCATGGAGATGGCTGAACATGTCCATGAAGTCATCAAGGTCCATCCCGAAGCGGTCGAAATGCCGCTGCATTGTCGGTTGCAGGTCCTCGGGCAGAAGCTTCACAAACTCCTGATCGTCCATATAAACCAAGCGGTTCTGATCGCGCAGCGCGAAGGAATAGCTCACGCGCATCCCGATGTCTTCATAGGCCCGGATGACCTCGTTCGCGCCGCCGATGACCGCATCCAACTTGCCCGGAATCCAGCCATGGATGTGCTGAACGGTCGTCACGCCCGACGAAATCATCTCGAAGGCCGAGTAGAGCGTATCGAGGTACAGATCGACGGCCCGGTTCACCATGCGCGTCACGAACCAGAGCTCCAAGGGCATGTCGGGCGAGCCAAGCTGCACCGGCGTCAGACCCACATGGTGGTGCCCGTTCACAAAGCCCGGCATCAGGATCTGTTTGCCATTGCCTAGCACGCGCGCATCGGGGTTTTCAGCCTTCAGCGTCTCGTAACTGCCGATGGCGGCAACCTTGTTCTCGACGACGAGAACCGCGCCGTCTTCGATCTCTTCCCAGCCCTTGCGGTCGATGGGTTTGGTAAACACAGTCCGTCCACGGACGAGAGTGGTCATGGATCAGACCTCCTTCATGATAGTCAAGCGAGCGCCTCCTGCTCGGCAAAGGCCTTGTCGACCTCTTCGCTGAGGATGGCCGTCAGGTGTTTGCGCAAGTCCTGCGCCTCGGGCGCGAAGGGATCACGCGGGCGCGGCAGGTTGACGGGCACGATCTCCTTGATCGTTCCGGGGCGCGAGGTGAAGACGACCACGCGATCCGCCAAAGCCACCGCCTCATCAATGTGGTGCGTCACAAAGAGGACCGAGGCCTTTGCATCGCGCCAGACATCCAAGAGGAAGTCCTGCATCTTCGCCCGCGTCTGCACGTCAAGCGCAGCGAAGGGTTCGTCCATCAGCAGCACCTTCGGCTCCATCGCCAAGGCCCGCGCCACAGCCACCCTTTGGCGCATGCCGCCGGAGAGTTCGTGCGGGCGTTTGTCGAGGGCCGCGCGAAGGCCCACCTTGGTCAGCACCTCTGTGGCGATCTCCTTGCGCTCCTTGTCGGAGATACTCCCAAGGCTCAGACCGAACGTGACGTTCTGCCAGACCGAGAGCCACGGGAACAAAGACGTTTCCTGAAAGATTAGGCTCCGATCCGGCGCAGGGTCCGTTATGGACTGCCCGAACGAGGACATCTCGCCCGAGGTCGCCTCCTCCAGCCCAGCCACCAGATACAGAAGCGTGGACTTACCACAGCCCGAGGGGCCGAGCAGCACGACAAACTCACCATCCTCGACCTCAAGATCGACACCCCTGAGGGCCTCATGGGCGCGGGGTGTCCCCGCCGCCCAGATCTTACCCACGTTCTTGCACGAAACAGATGTGCTCATCCCAATGACCCCGCACCCTTTGGCAGCCAGTAAAGCAAACGCTTTTGCGCCATCCGAAGGCCGAAATCGAAGAAGAAGCCCAGTAGTCCGATGATCACAATCGTGAAGAACACCAGCCCCGGATTGAACGTGTTCCGTGCCAGCATGATGACCTGACCCAGGCCATAACCCACACCCGTCGCTTCCGCGATCAGCACAACCATCCACGCGCCGAAGAGGTTCAGCCGCAAGACAACCAGCAGGCCCGGCAGGATCGCGGGCAGGATGACGCGCGTGTAAATCTGGCGTTTGGAGGCCCCCATGGTGCGCGCGACGTTGATGTAGTTCTGATTGACGCTGTCGATCTGCGTGATCGTGGCCAGCGTCATCGTGAAGAAAAGCGCGATGAACACCATGAAGATCGCCGGTGCGTTCCCGATCCCGAAGAGGAAGATCGCCACCGGCAGCCACGCGATGGGCGAAACGGGCGCGAGCAGCGTGATCGTTGGCAGCGTCAGGTTCTCCATCATTTTCCAATAGCGGATGGCGATGCCCACGGTGATCGAGATCACGGCGGCGAGAAACAACCCAACCAGCACCCGCATGGTCGACGATATGATCGTGATCCAGACAGCCTCATAAGGCGTTGGCCCCGCATTCGGATCAGCCCCAATCTGCCAGCGCTGCGCCGTGTTGAAATACTGCGCCTGCTCGGTGATGTTGCCCATGAAGATATGCGGCGGCGGCAGCAGCTTGGGATCCGCCAATCCCACCAGCCACAGAAACTCCCACAAGAGCGCAAAAAGTCCCACGGACACAATGGTCCAACCAACGGCCTTGGCCGGGCCCTTGACCCATGCCAGCACCGCGTCGATGCCTGAGGGGGCAGCCACGCCGCCCCCTTCTCCGGTTGCCTGATAGGTCACGTTACGACTTGTACTTGAGCGCTGCGTGCAGGTCAGGGTTCTCGGCGATAACCTCTTCCATCATCGACCAGTCAATGGCGCTCGCATCAGGTTTTTCCTTGATGTAGCCCATCTCCTTGAGGCTGTCCGTCCGGCCCAGAATGAAGTCGGTGTTCGAGCGTTGGTCCACCATGGGCGGCTGCTTGGTCGAACCAATCACCGCATTCTCCATCGACGTTTTGTAGTAGACGCCCACAACCTCATCGAGCACGCCTTGCGTTTCCTGCTCAAAGGCCAGCTGCGACTTCATCATCGCCTTGATCAGGGCTTTGATCGCATCCGGGTTTTCCGCAATCAGGCTGTCGCGCGCGCAGAGCACGCAATCCGTGTAGAGCGGCCCATAGATGTCCTTGCCGTCTGACAGAAGGTGGCTGCCTTCGACTTCCTCCAGCAGCGATGTCGCATAAGGCTCAATCGTGCAGATCCAGTCCAGCGCACCGGCCTTGAAGGCCTCAACCGCCTCAGGCGTATTGCCCACATAGCGCACATTGACCTCGGACATATCAACGCCATTGGCCTTGAGATAGTCGTAGGGCAGCACTTCGAGCGTATCGAGCTGGAACGTCCCCAGCGTCTTGCCCTTCAGCTTCTCTGCGCTGTCGAGCCCGGGCTGCGAGATGATCGCGCAGCCTTCGATACCGGAACCGGCAACGATCTTGACCGGAGCGCCCGCTGCATAAAGCGCAACAAAGCTTGTATAGGGCAGAACACCCACATCCACCTGCCCTGTCCCCAGGAAAGTCACATGTTCCGCGAAGGTTGGCGTGTTGACGAACTGCAGTTCAAGCCCGTCTTCCATCGCTGTTTGACGCGCATGGCTCAGGAACAGCGGCAGGTTACAAAAGCCCGTCCCGTGCGTGGATTTGACGGATGAGGTCGCCGCCAGCGCCTGCCCTCCCATGCCGCCTGCAACGCCCATGGCCAGCGCACCTGCGCCCGCCTTCTTCAGAAACCCCCGACGCCCGAGGTCCAATCCTTCCAGATCCGGAAAACTCCGGCTTCCATGACGATCACACATAATCGTTCTCCCATGTTGGTTTCGCAACGCCCCATCAGCGCCGGACCGCACTGCGATTTTCATGTGCGGTGCTTTTGTGTCTCCATCGCACGCGGTCGATCGTGCACGGGTCAACGAAAATGGCATTCCATTTTCCATCAAATCACACGAATGCCCAAACACTGGGCAAAGAATTCGGCCGAAACGGATGCAAGAAGCATTATGCAATGAAACGGAGCAGGCGATTGCCACCGTAATTCGCACGTCGAATCATCGTCACTTGCGCTTTTGGGGATTGTTACAGGGGCAAAACTTTGGCATGCCTTTTGGCCATACCCGAGACCGGACAGCCCCTTTGAACATCTCTTCGGACATCAAGCGCGCGCCCAACGTAAATTCTCTTTCTCTCACGGAAGATGTGGCCGATGTGCTGCGCGATCTGATCGTACGCGGCAAGCTCAAACCGGGTGAACACGTCGTCGAACGCAAGCTCTGTGCCGAACTTGATGTTTCACGCACGCCGATGCGCGAGGCGCTGAAACTTTTACGTCAGGAAGGTCTGGTCGAGATCTTCAAGAACCGCGGCGCGCGGGTTACGCCCTATTCAGCCGAAGACGCGCTCAACCTGTTTGAAGTGATTTCAGGGCTTGAAGGACAGGCGGCGGCCCGGGCGGCGACACGTATCACGCAAGACGAACTGGCAGAGCTCAAACGCCTGCATGACGGCATGGTTGGGCACTACGACGACGAAAATCTCGATGCCTATTTCGAAGCCAACAGCATCATTCATGATGCGATTGTGCGCATCGCGGCCAATCCAATGCTTGCCGCGAGTCGCGACCGGTTGATGCTTCTGGCCAAACGCGGTCGTTACATGGCCATCTTCGACCGGAACCGCTGGACCCAATCGATTGAAGAACACGAAGCGCTCATGTCGGCCCTGAGTGCCCGGGCAGAAGATGCGTCCAAAGCCATTTGGGAGCAGCACCTGCTGAACACTGGGTTATCGGTCAAATCAGCGCTCACCGGTGCGGAATTCTGAACAGAGCATTGTCAAACGAAACCTGCGAAAGGCTGGCGGTGCAGTATTTCCGGCCAGCTTCAGCCCCCTGACGCTGTGAGCGATACCTGAACCGCGACTCCTATTCCTTCTGGGGGTAGGGACGTTGGCCCACTTCTTCCATCATCTTTTCACGAAAGACCTCGGCTGGCGTCTTCCACCCGAGGCATTTTCTGGGTGTTGTGTTGTGTTGAGCGGTCGCAGATCATTTTCAATTCATGATCCATTGCCCGGCAGTCGTTTGCTCGCAAACGATGAGAGTGCGTGACCGCCGTGATGTCGCGCTTTCTCGGCAGTCATCCACTGACCGACAGGCAATTTGCCTTGCAAATCTGCCGAGAGGGATCGCGCACACGCGGTTGGTGTTTTCGACGGTCCCTTTTTGCCAGGGCGAAGACGGATCGCAGAACCAGGTTTGGGTTCCGATCTCGGACTGCAAGTGCGGCCACTGACGAACTCGGTTCCACGATCGAAGGTGATTGAGCGACGTGCGATGTATGGCAGGTCGCGCACCGCTTTCATAATCTTGCGCATGACGGGCTTGGTGCGCTTGTTTGGGTTCTTCAGGAGAACGGTGAACCGGCTGACACGCTCAACCATCGAGGTCACGTTTGCCTGGCCAAAGCGTTGTTTGAACAAGACAAGATCGTTCAGCGCGCTGTTCAAGACGTCATCGAGGCAGCGATTGAATCGGCACAGTGCGGCGCGCGGATCAAATTGCAGAACAGATTACGTTAAATCGCCTAAGCGGTCTTATGTCGATACGTCCTCCAACTCTCTGAGATCGGTATTCTCGCAAACGCCATTGAGCCACATCGGTTGTTCGTAACCATCCTCCCAAACATAGAGAAGCCCCACGGTCTCTCCTGTTTCAGCATCGATGATACGCTTCGTGGCTTGAGCTTCATCTTCGTCACATTCAAGCATGAAACCTCCCTTGGAGACAGGGTGACAGCGCGAGTTTCCGCCCAGCACGTCGGCTGTACAGCGTAGAGCTACGCGAAGGCTATCGCTTCGCGGTATAGTAGAATGCGCTTCTTAACTGGACGCACGAAAAACTCCGCAAAACAACGAAAAAGCGCGCAAATAGGACATTTGGGGCTTTGATTAAAAACGGGAAATTCTTTGTTGAACCTCGACAAAGTACGGACAACTTCAAGGTGCTGTTCAGTAAACTGGCAGCGCAGGGTGCCGGTCGGCCCGTGGACCAGCATGAAGTCGCCGATGGTCC
>ERZ1740067.169-NODE-169-length-53876-cov-5.443117_pt1 | contig 53876 bp, 41 predicted proteins | sample MGYA00581736_ERZ1740067 | MGnify/ENA primary metagenome ERZ1740067 (study PRJEB43018, sample SAMN04849236) | marine metagenome | isolation source: floating plastic debris | place: Pacific Ocean | collected 2008-08-27 | study: EMG produced TPA metagenomics assembly... | reverse complement strand
TATAAATAAACATTGATAGCAGCTTGTAATTTAATATGCATATTATTGACTTGGCCGGCGATTCGCGGGCTCCACGTTTCGGAAAACCTAGCGAATGAATGATCAAGGTTCTTCGGACCGTAAGGCGAAACATGATTATTCACGTCTGCGACGTCTCGTTGAATGGATCTTAGTTGTTCTTCAAGCTCAGGGCTATTGGCGGGGTATTCGCCGTCCAAGGCGGCGGTGCCGATGGTAAAGCCGGCCGCGCCCGACCGACGGACGATTTCAATACGGTCGCGGCTGCCTATGGAGCCCGCCACAATGACCGGTTTGTCGACAGCCGCACAAACAGCGGCAATCAAGCCGGTTACATTTTCCGAGGACCTGTAAGCGAGCAGATCTAATCCATCTACGCCATTTCGAGATGCGAGCTGTGCCGCGCTTTCAGCAATATCGTCGATCGATCCCGTAAGTACGCTTGGATGTCCTTCAATCTGGCCGGGGAAGGGGAAGTACTGGAGGCCTGTTCCTTCAAGAAGCGGCAAAACCGCGTCCACATGCGTGCCGCCCAGCAGAATGTCGACGCCGATTTCAATCGCTGCCTTAGCGGAGGCGACTTCACTTTCCTTGTCGAGCGAGACGACTTCGAGGTAACTCGTCGCCCCGCCAGCCTTTATGGCCTCGTTGAGCTTCTTAAGGCGGTCAAAAGGAAGCCCAACATCTTTGAACCCGATATGATGAACCCCCGCGGCGAGCGCTGTTTTCAAATGCTGCTCTGCACTATCCACGGTTTTATCATTTCGTGTAAGCATGAAAATAAAACGCACGCCCATTTACGCAAACTCCTTTTGTTTCGTCGCCGCCAATTGGTTGGCATACTGTATGGCTGTTTCAAGACTAACCGGGTCGGCAATGCCCTTGCCGGCGATATCGAACGCGGTTCCGTGATCGGGGCTAGTGCGGACAAACGGTAATCCCAGTGTAATATTCACACCCTTTTCAAGTCCCATATACTTCACGGGTATCAAGCCTTGATCATGATACTGCGCAACAACCACATCAAACTGGCCTTTGCGCGCTTGCATAAAAACGGTGTCGCCAGACCACGGGCCGGAGACGTTGAGCCCCTCTTTTTGGGCGGCCTTGATGGCGGGCGTGATGATTTCGATTTCTTCGCGGCCAAACAATCCGCCCTCGCCCGCATGCGGGTTGAGGCCGGCGACAGCGATGCGCGGATTGGCATAGCCTAAGGACGTCGCCCCTTCATGGGCGAGCCGAATGGCGGCCATCTGGGCGTCAAAGTCTGCCGCCTTGATCGCGTCTGCAAGAGAGCAATGGATAGTCACTAAAACGGTTCTGATTTCATCATTACCGAGCATCATCGCAACATGGTCTGCCCCGCCATAGTCGGCGAGCATTTCAGTGTGCCCAGGATATTTCACCCCAGCGGCCGCAAGCGCTTCTTTATTAATCGGCGCCGTGACGATGCCGCTAACATTGCCCGCACGTGCAAACTCAATCGCTTTCACGATGGCGTCAAACGCCGCTTTACCGCTCACAGGGCTGACTTCGCCAAACTCTGGTAAGACGCTGAGGTTGGAGCTTTCGAGGACGTTGATGGTGTGATGATCGAAAGACGCCTCGGTTATGTCCTGCAGCGGTCTTACGGACATGTCGACGCCGGTGATGCTCACAGCTCGTGTCATCACGTTCGGGCAGCCGAAAACGACATATGTTGTCGCATCAGTCTGTTTCGCAAGACTCATAGCGATGATTTCCGGCCCGATTCCAGACGGATCGCCCATTGTAATGGCTAAGGGGGTTATGGTATCTGTCATGCGTAGCATGCTACATATTTTGGTAAAGATATTCAACCGCGGACCGAAGTGTTTCCGGGTTGCCAAAGCCGCCAGCTTTCATGCCTAAAAAAAGTGACCTGCCATTGTCCAAACGTGTGTGCCCAATTGGGAAGCCGGGCTCAAATTCGCCGATCAGACCGAAGGCGTAAACGCCCAGTTTATCAAGCAATGCCTGCATTGTATCACCACCTGTGGCGATAATTGCTGCTATTCGCGGGTCTGCGAGGGCGCTAACGGCCTTGTCCACTACGTCGGCCAACACTTTGTTTGGATCGTCCTTACGCTCTTCAGCTACCGTGATACACGTTGCAATTGCCATTTGTTCAGCGCGCCTTGCTTGGTCTCTACTCACTTTATTGGCGCTACCTACAACAATAAGCGTTTGTTCCGCGACTGGCTGCAATATCTGTCGTGAAGTGTCGCATGCGACCGTCTTTGCAAGCGCGTTCGCTAAACCTGGCGATCCCACCCATAGGACGCTCTCCGGGTTATCGACGGCCGCAACCTGGGTATCTAGGTCCCCTTGGCTTTCTGCATCTAGGATGACGACCCCGTTCAACTCTGAAGAAATCAGGTCAGTGATGCGCGAAGTTGTTGCTGGGTGAACCGGGTCATTGGCATAGGAACTATCGCTGACCGGAACACCATCAACATATTGAATACCGTTTATAGTGGTACGACCGGCGTCCGGAAACGCTGGTGCAATAACGATGCGATTGCGTCGGCTTGATTTGTACGCAGCTGCCAGTTCTTCTCGAACATGACCGCGCAACGTTGAATCAATTGTTTTGTAGAGGATTGGCGCACTCGCAAGTTCGGAAGTGGCGTGCGCCACGCGTTTTGCGGCGTCCCCCGCTGTTGTCGAGCGGCTGCCACAATCGACCGCAACGACTTTGCTTTCTGTGGCGAGGCTATGCCCCGTCGACCCCCGGAGGACTTCCACGCTAAGCCCTTTCTTCACAAAAGGGCTTCCGCCATCAGCGGCGCTTGTTAGATCATCAGCGATGATGCCTACGTGTATAAAATTGAAGCTAGATTGATCCATACGGTGTTTTTAGCAGATCAAAAGCGCTTTAAAATCGAATTGATCTCACACATTTTGGTGATAAAATGTCACCTATGAAGCGGTCTGATCTTCCTTGTTTAGACGATTTACGCGCCTTTGAGGTTGTGGCGCGGAGGGGGTCCATGCGCGGGGCAGCGGACGAGCTTGCACTTACCCACGGTGCTGTCAGCCGGAGGGTGGCGAAGCTTTCAAAGGATTTGGGAATCACGCTCGTGCGGCGCGACGGTCGCGGCGTTGCCCTTACGCCCTCGGGTGAAAAGTTGGCTCAGGTTGCTCAGCAAGCATTGGGTCTAATTTCTGACAGTGTGACAGATCTAAGGCTTGGCGATAAAAGCGCGCCGATTGTCATCTCGTGCGAACGATCGGTTGCGATGAGATGGTTGATCTCACGGCTGACTTGGTTTCAAGATTTGCATCCTGATATTCCGGTACATCTGTCGGTAGGGGGCGGTCGATTGAATTTCGCCAAGGACGGCGTGACGTTAGCCATTCGGCGAATGGACTTTCCGGTTGATCCGGACTGGTCGGTCGAGACTGTTTTCTCTGAATCAATGGGCCCTGTCATGCAGCCTTCCATGATCGCTGCGTTTCGGTCCGGCGATTACATCGGTCTTGGCGCGCGTACCCGTCCTGAGGCATGGTCGAATTGGCTTACTCAGCAATCGGATATTAAGGGACCAAGAGAAGTAAGGCTTTTTGATCACCATTTCCTAATGGCAGAGGCGGCCGCCAGCGGTTTGGGCGTTGCGATGTCGCCAAAGATTGTATCTATAGACGATATATCCCGCGAACGCTTAGTGGCACCCTGTGGGTTTGCGTCAGATGATACGAATTATGGTCTTATATATCCGAGAAGCCCAAAACTATCTGTAGACACTGTGACGCTCATCAAGTGGATGAAAGGTATTTTTGAGTCTGTCCATTGACCTTGTATTCCCCCGCATTTCTTGCAGGTTGTGCACCATACAATTGTTAAGTACGGATCTTTTTTGTGCTTCCAAAGCCAAATTGCTTTTTGCCTGACGACCCCATACCTTAGAAATTGATAATCTCAATGATTGACTGCATTTCTTCAAAAACATAGCATGCTACATTAAAGGTAAGGTTATTATGTCAACGAATCACCTCTTAGATCCGGAAATTCGTCCCATCATTGAACAACTTCCTTCTATGGAGATGTCGCTAGCGACGCTTCCGATGGTTCGTCAGGCGACGGCTGAGATGATGTACGGAAAATCTGATGCCGATGCGGTCAATGTTACGCGTGACGAGGTTTACGCGCCGGGCTTGAATGGTGGCCCGGATGTGCGGTGTCTTCGATACTCATCCAACGCAAGGCGAACACCGTCACCGGCTTATATTCATATCCATGGCGGCGGATATTTGCTCGGCGCGCCAGAAATGATGGATATTTGGAACCTACAAGCGGCTGCGGAGCAGAGTCTCCTAGTGCTTTCGGTCGATTATCGGCTGGCGCCGGAAAATCCGATTCCTGCTCCCCTTGATGATTGCTATGCTGTGCTTGCCTGGGTGCATGAGAACGCTGAAGCACTTGGCGTTGATCCAACACGGATCGCCGTTGGCGGTGAGAGTGCTGGTGGCGGTCTTGCCGCGGCTCTTGCCTTAAGGGCGCGGGACGCCGGCGATTACCCCATACATTTTCAGCTGCTGGTCGTTCCTATGATTGATGACCGCACAGGTACGGCAGCTGTGCCTGGCCATCCAACTACGGGTGAGTTCGTTTGGACACGGGAGAAAAACCAGCTTGGATGGAACGCCTATTTGGGGGATGCGCCCCGCGCCGCCCCACAGGTGCCTTCGCGTGCAGAGACATTACGCGGGCTGCCAAGCACATGGTTAGCAACAGCGCAACTTGATCTGTTTCGTGATGAAAACATTGAATACGCTCAGCGCCTGATGGATGATGAGGTGGCTACAGAGTTAGCTATTTATCCTTCCGTCTGCCATGGCTGGCAAATGGCTGAAGAGGCTGCGGTATCAAAGCGTTATAAGAGAGACTATTTTGAAGCACTAAGACGCGGCATAGACGCAGAATTGATTTAGTCTTTTCGCTAAGTTCTCAAACGATATTCATACAAACTCTTTATTCTTTCAAATGAATAGGGAGAGTGGCTTTCTCATTGCTACCATGCACTTTGATTCAGTCTCAGGGGGAAAGTGCCATATTGCGCGGCCATCCCCTCAGCTCAACGTCACCTCGGACTGTCTTGAAACGCGCCATGATATACTTATCTTCCGTATGCACCACTTGGATAGGGATACCTAACTTCTTGAAGAGTTTGGCGAGTTGGTCGGCGTTGGGTGCGCCGAGTTGGAACAGTTTCATTTCCAAATCACTGGCAAGGCTATCGGCAGGGTGGGGGGTGTTGCCCCAATCAATGATAATTGGCATGAGGCCATCAAAGTCTGGCTCATCAAAAAATAATAGCTGCCATTCTAACTTATAGCCATCCGGTGTTATGCGTGAAAATGGAGTAGGGCCGATCGTGGTGACGCCCATCTCGCTGCATTTCTTCGCAAAATCGGCAATGTTAGATGTCCGTACAATGTAGCTGACCAACTGCGGCTTCGTTAGCTGTTCCGTATTCTGACGGAAAGTCGACTGTGCGTCGCTATCTTCGTTGGGCGCTAACACTTCAAAGTAGAGTTTGCCCTGAAGGCCGTACAACGCGTTATGGGTGCCAAGGCCGTCATGTTCGCCGCCATAAGGGGAACTTACACAAAGGTTTTCGTGGATATAGTCAACACCGTCCTCAAGTCGGGCGACACCAAACATGAGATGGTCAAGCTCATTCTTCATCAATAAGCCTCTACTTCGTATGATCGTAACCCATTAGCCTTTGAGTCAGAAGTGCGTTGTTCCGCAGGCGTGATGTCAAGATACGGATGACCGTTATGACGAACAGCCGTAGGTTCTTCGGTGTTAGGCGATGTCCAACCAAGTTCATGAGAACTTATCACTAAGTTTCTATCCATCACCGGAAACCATGCTAGACATCATTGCATAAAATTCATCGTCCCAAGGGGGACGGAAGGGCGCATCGATCGGTTCGGGCGCCTGCTTATAAATGGGCATGGCATGTGAATTCTCTTTAAATCCGAAGATACCGTGCATGGAGCCAATACCGCTTGCGCCAACGCCGCCGAATGGAACGGTTGAATGAGCCGGATGAGCCGCGACGTCATTAATATTCACGCCACCAGCATGAACGCGAGCTGAAAATGCTTCGATTTCATCGCTGTCTTGACTAAAGAGGTAAGCGGCTAGAGCACCTGGCCGCTCGGCAATATAGTCTAAGCCTTCTTTAAAGTCTGATATTGTCTTTATAGGAAGAATAGGACCGAATATCTCTTCCTTCATAATACGCATATCGTCAGTGACGTTTAAAACGAGTTGAAGTGGCATCTTCTGTTTTGGTGTGTCATTTCCATAAATATTAACGACTTCTGCGCCTCTGCCTACCGCGTCTGCCAGTAGAGACTGTAGCCGTTCAAAGTGATGCTCATTCACAATTCCGCCATAGTCTGGATCATGCGGTCCGTCTGGGAACAGTTTAGTCGCAGAAGTCTTTATACCATCTATGAAGGCTGGGATATCCTGTTCGCTGACAAGCGCGTAGTCAGGCGCTAAGCAGACCTGACCGCTGTTCATCAGTTTTCCGTATGTCAATCTGTCCATATGTAATGGTGTAAGACCATCGGCGCCGATTAAGGTGGGGCATTTGCCCCCGAGTTCTAAAGTGACGGGCGTTAGATTCTGTGCTGCGGCCGCCATCACCTTTTTGCCGGTTTGTGTTGAGCCCGTGAAAATGAGGTGCCCGAGCGGAAGCGCGCAGACTTCTGCAGCAAGTGCTGCGTCACCTAAAACGCATGCTACGTCCTGGGGATGGCAAGCCTCTTCAACGATTTTGGCGATGAGCTCGGCGCTACGAGGTGTGATCTCCGATGGTTTGACAATGATGCGATTGCCCGCCGCGAGCGCGTCGGCCAGCGGGGAAAACACTGTGAAGAACGGAAAGTTCCACGTCCCCAAAATGCCCACGACGCCGCGAGGTCGGTATTGTAAGCTTAATGCGGCTCCCCCTTGAGCGAAGTACTCTTCCGGTTGGCACCGTGTGGGTTCCATCCACGACTCAAATGTTCCTAATGCAGAGCGCAAAGGGCTAATAGCCCCCAGGACATCGACCTGGATCGCGTTGCGTTTCGAGCGGTTGCCAGCGTAGTCGGTGGCGGCAGCCTCACAGATAGCGTCGCTGTACTTTTGCGTGATCTCAATAAGCTGACGCATATTTTGTGCTCGCAACTCAGCTGACGGCGTACCCAACGTCCGAGATGCACGCATCTGCATTTCAAAAAGTTTGTGAAGTTCCATGCGTGTGGTCATGCGACTGTCCTTTTTTAACTATTGCGCCGCCAGCCAGATCGTTCAGCATCTTGAATAGGGAGCAGCGCGATCCCAGATTTATACACCAAGCGTGCGGTCCAGTTATATAATTTGTATGCTACGTAGTAGAGCGTATGACCGGCATTTATGCAACGCATTTAAGCTGAAGCCCTTTTCCGCCCTCTATGATGCATGGTCAGGCGGAGCAGTGATGGCCCTCGAAAAGACAATGAGGGTATCAAATAAAACGGGCGGCCCCAGGGGCCGCCCGCGTTGTTGTGAGACTTAGGTTTTGACGACTAAAAGTCTGCCCGCAGCTTTACACCGAACATTCTGCGCATGCCGGGTACCCCTTCAGTGATGAAGGTTGGCTCCCCAAGCGCCGGATTTTGTCCGCTGAGTATCCCTGTTCCACCATCCGGCGAGCCAAGGCCGTCAGTAAATGCAGATAGAATGTACTCTTCATCTGTCAGATTTTCGACAAAGGCAGTGATTGAATAATTATCGAACTGATAACCCGCCCGGAGATTAAAGACAGTGTAGCCATCAAACTCGACAAGATTCTCTGCTGTTTCAAAGAAATCAGTCGCACCAGTCAGTTCAGATTGGATGAAGAGCCCGCTCTCATGTTCATAACGCGCTGCGAGGTTATAATCCCATTCAGGAATATTTGGGATTTGATTGCCATCAAGATCTACGCCGTTGATTTCAGCGTCAGTCGTTAAGAAGCCATCGCCATCTTGGTCGCCGGGTTCGACAAACAAGTAGGTACCGTACTCGGACTTCCCGTAAGCAACGCCACCAAAGATCGTAAGGCCGTCGATGGGTGAATATGAACCGTCGACCTCAAAACCATAAACAGTCAGTTCCTCGGCGTTTTGCACCGCTACGTTAAACGCATCAATAAACACCTGATCCTGGAAATCATCGTATATTGAGTAAAACGCAGCCGCATTCAATGTCAGACTTCTATCCGGCGATTGGAAATTGAATCCACCTTCATAGCTCCACGCAGTTTCCTCACCGTAGGCAACGCGATCGATGATTGAAACGGCGACGAGGCCTGATGGTAACCAGCCCTTCGATGCTGAAGCGTATACTTGAAGATTTTCATTAACTTGATAATCATCTGGGAAGCGAGTGATCCACTCATTGCAATCCACCTCTGCATCGACGAATGGAATTAAGGTCAGAAAACCTGATCCGTCCGTTACCTCAACACTATCTAATTCACGCGTTGCCCATGAATACCGCAGAGCGGCTGCGACCGACAGGCGATCCGTCACTTCATATCCAACGCGGCCGTAGATACCATACGTTTCTGCCGCACGTTGCTGATCGAAAACCAGATTATCTGCAATCAAGGCGAATGGCGACGCTGTTATAGGGAAACCTTCAGCCCAAACTCCCCGATTGTCGATCGATAGGTCGGTGTAGGAAAAACCAAGAAGCCAATTCAGCTTGTCGTCAACCGGTGAGGCGAGGCGAACATCAGCATATATTTCCTCAGCTGTGTTTGGATCAGTTATCCCAATGGGGCCTACGTCGGTAAAACCGAGGAAGAAACCGGGATCTGTTGGCGGCACAAAAGGGTTAATCTCAGGGAACAAACCATTCCCAGGACCCCCGTTTGAGTCGAACGTGTCGACAGAGCTGCGATCGCGATAGCCAAGATCAAACGCCAGTTCGGCGAACCCAAGCTCGAACGAGCCACCTAAACCAGCGGTAAAGGTTTCTACTTCTTGTACGGTAGCCGCATCAAAGCCCGTTTCGAATTCTTCGAGCTCGATGCCAAACAGCGTGTTGTAAAGTGCGCGGTCTGTTGGGACCCGATATCGACCAAGATCAGAATCAATGTCTTGATAGGATAAAACTAAGTCAAGCGCAGCATTGTCTGTTGGTTCGTAGGTGACGACCCCACGGACTGCTGCTGTGGTCACGCTTTGATCAAGACCAAAAAAGCTATCGAGGTTGCCGTCGGAAGATGTTGCGAACACAGCTAAACGAGCGCCAAGTTTATTAGTGATTGGCCCGCCAACAGCTGCTTGGATTTCGTAGGTCTCTCGATTCGCGATTTCGAAATCAACATAGCCGTTCAACTCGTCACCTGGACGCGCGGACTTCACGTTAATGACGCCCGAGGCCGAATTGAGGCCAAACAGTGCTGACTGTGGACCGCGAATAACTTCGACTGACTCAATATCAAACAGCATTGTGCTGATCGCTTCGAAATCGCTGATCGAATTGTGATCAAAAAGGATCCCAATACGCGGCTCAACGTTAAAGATTTGGTTGGCGACGCCACGCAGGGTGATAACTGATGCTGTTCCGGGGCCACCCTCTGTTTTGATGTTGAGGCCCGCAGTAAACTGATTGATCGATTCTAAATCATCAATGTTCAGCGAATCGAGTTTATCTCCAGTGAGGACCGCGATGGACGCCGGAACATCTTGAAGGCTTTCCGCTTGTTTATTCGCTGTGACGACGATTTGATCAAAGACATCATCATCTTGAGCGAGTACCGCCGATGGCACAAAGGCTAACGCTGTTGATAAAAGAGTGGTTTTTAGTGTTTTAGTATGCATAACGCTTGTTCCTATTCCCCGTAGTTACTGCTTCACAACGAAGCCAGCCATTGGTTCGTGTGACATCGCGCATAGGGACTTTACCGAAGTTCAGCTTGTTTAAATCCGCTACGAGCGAACAACCTTCGACAGATAAAGTACTTTGAAAACCATGGCCTGCCAACACATAGCATGCTATGTAATGTACCGTGGTTGTGTGGGTGTGCAACAGTTTTCCGTTGCATACTACGTAATATATTTGCTATTTTAGCATGTGTTGCAAAAATGCAAACCGAACATAGAGCCTCGGCCGTAAAGACCGCTCGCCTTTCTGCTGAGCCCTCTCTAGAGGTGGTGGTTCGTGCAGTTTAGGAGTTGTCAAGCACGGGCTTCCCCTTGGCTGCATGGGTTGAGGGAACCTTTAAAAGGGCAAATGACGTTTTCATGGTAAAGATTGTTATGCTGGGTATTATCGTTCTTCTTGTCATCGTCTTCTTTCTTATGAGTAATTGGCGTTTTCGGAGCGCAGTGGGCTCGAAGTTATCAAAGATGCCGGCAGCAGAGAACGATATTCAGGTCCAACAGGGCGTACGCATCACAACGCCAGATGGCATTGTATTGGGCGCAGACCTCTACCGGCCCAAGGGGGATGGGCGTTATCCGACAATTGTTACACGCACGCCCTATGGTCGTCGTTTTGCCGCGAAGGGGGAGGCAGAATATTTTGCGCGACGTGGATATAATGTGCTGTTGCAGGATGTGCGAGGAGCGGGCGATTCGACGGGTACCTTCACGCCGTTGTCAAACGAAAAACGCGACGGGGCCGCGACGGTGGAGTGGGTAAAGACCCAGCCTTGGTTTAATGGCGATATCGCGATCTACGGCATTAGTTATGTTGGGTACACGGCGAATGCCATTGCGGTGCAAAATGATCCATCTGTCAAAGTGCTTTTCTCAGCGATTTCCCCGAGAGGGTTTAGAGATCTCATTTACACAGGAGGGGGATTAAACCTCGACACCTCATTGATGTGGACGTCGATGGTCAATGAGCTGAAGAAAGCGGACTATAAAATGACGCTTTCATTGCAGCTAAAAATGATTCCTGTGATGGTTCAGGGCATGGAGGGGTTGAAGGTTCCTTATGATCACTTACCCTTTGCGAATGCGGATTCTGAGCAAAACGGAACACCGATTCGAAATTTCCAAACTTTTGTACAAAGTGCTGATCCTGATGCGCCTTATTGGCGCGACTCATCCCTCACGGAAGAGGAGGTCGCGGGCATTCAGGTGCCCGTCTGTCTTGCAACCTCTTGGCACGATATAGTTCTTCCCGACGTGTTGAGGAATTATGAAACACTTTCATCTATGGGAAAGCAGCCAATCATCTCTATCGGGGTTGGAGCCCACGGGAATGATAAGGAGCAAAAACGGTATCGGCGTCTTGCGAAGGCCTGGTTTGATCATCACCTAAAGAATATGCCACTGCCGATTGGTGATAAGCGTGTTCAGTTTAATATTATTGGTACAGATGAATGGATCGAGACTGAGAGTTGGCCTGTGAGGGCAAAGCCTCTGCGGTTCTATCTTGATAGTGAAGGAGGGCTTGGCCCGTCCGCCCCATCGGCTGACCAAAGCTATTCTTCGTACCGGTATGACCCGATGGAGCCGACACCTGCTATTGGCGGACTTTTATTCGGATCGTCAAAGTTGGTCGTCGATAATGCAAAGCTCGAAGCACGAGATGATACGATTTTCTTTACCTCACGACCTTTTGAAGAAGACACACTTGTTGTCGGCGAAATTAATGCGTCTATTCACTTTGGGTCTGATGTGGAGACATCTGACTTATTCATCCGTGCAAACCGTGTGTTGACCAATGGCAAAAGCGAGAATTTCACCGATGTGGTTAAACGATACTTCTTTGATGAGGCTGATGACGGCGCGGTAAAGGCCACTCTTGCTATGCCTGCGACGGCGATTAGGTTCAAGAAAGGCGAGCGGCTGCGGATCGTGATTGCCAGCGGTGCTCATCCCCGTATTGCTAGGAATTTCGGTACAGGCACAACTCAAGAACAGGCCTCGATGGTTGCGGGAAAGTCTGCAAATATTAAAGTTTTTCATTCCGCAATGATGCCGTCTTTTATCGACTTGCCAATTGCGGAAGAGGCACGGCTCTATCTAACTAAACGGCATTAGATAAATGGCTCTATAATAATGAAGACATCCATCACCAAAAAGAAATATCAATAATGATAAAAATATTAATATCCGTAATTGGTATTTTTTTAGTTCTTATCCTTTTGGCCAGCAGCAGCTGGCGTATTCGTGATTTTGTTTTTGCCAAAGCGATGGGACTGCCAATCGCTGAGAATGACATTCGGATCGATCGCGCTTTGGACATGAAGACACCTGACGGTGTTCTTTTGATCGCTGACCTGTACAGGCCAACGTTAGACGGTGCTTTTCCAACTATTGTGATGAGAACCCCTTATGGGCGCGGGGAGTCTACGACGGTTGCATTCGCTGAATTCTTCGCCAGGCGTGGCTATAACGTGATTTCTCAAGATACCCGCGGTGCAGGCGACTCGGGTGGTGAGTTTGTTCCGCTTACAAATGAGAAAAAAGATGGGGCGGCCACAATCGAGTGGATCAAAGAGCAAACCTGGTTCAACGGGCAGATTGCCACATTCGGGATGAGTTATCTTGGATATACGTCAAATGCGATTGCTGTCCTCAATGACCCTTCCGTAAAAGCGGTTTTCACAGCCGTGGCGCCTAGGGGGTTTCGGAACATTTTTTACAGCTCTGGTGGTTTCAATGTTGAAGCGGCCGCCGGGTGGACAGTATTCGTTGATAGCCTGAAAAAAAGTAACTACCAGTCTGCGACCGGCTCACCGGTAGCACAAATCCTGAGAGCTCTTGCTGGTGGCGAAAAGGTAGACGTTCCGTTCGACCATCTGCCTGTCACTGGGATCGATGTGGCGGCAACGGGCGCAGATATCGATTTTTATCAAACTTTCGTGAATAGCGCTGATCCTAGTGCTGATTATTGGAGTGAATCGTCTCTTACGACAGAGGAGATTTCGGCGATAGAGGCGCCTGTATTCCTGGCGACGATGTGGCATGACACGGTGATGCCGGACGTCTTTACGGATTATCATGATCTTGTTGCTGCCGGAAAAATCCCACGTCTGTCGGTTGCTTCGGGGCCTCATTTCGACGCGCCGTCGATAATTCGCTTTATGCGGGACGGGAAAGCGTGGTTTGATCATACTTTGAAAGATGAAGCGCCTAGCATCCCCGCGAAATCCATTCACTTAAATGTATTAGGAACCGGTAAGTGGATCGAGTCTGACGTATGGCCGATTCCGGCCACTGCTGAGTTGTTTTACCTTCGGCCAAATGGCGTATTGGGTACCGTGGCGCCGATGAGTGAGGGGGAGGCGACCTCGTACGTATATGATCCTAACGATCCAACACCGGCTGTTGGGGGCCTTCTTTTGGGAAATACTAAACCGGTTACTGATAATTCAGACCTCGAAGCGCGGGATGATACAATTACGTTCACTGCTGAACCCTTTGAGAGTGATACAATCGTTGTTGGTGAAATCACAGCGTCTATTTATTTTGAGACGAGCGTTGAAACATCTGATCTTTTCGTCCGTGTCAATCGAGTATCTCGGTTTGGCAAAACTAAGAACATCACGGATGGGGTAAAGCGTGTGTTCTTTGAATCGGCTGTAGGCGAGGTAATGAGAGTGGATATCACACTAGCGCCGACGGTCACTCAGTTTAAAAAGGGTGAGCGCTTGCGTGTCTTGATCGCGAGTGGGGCGCATCCGTACGTAGCACGAAATCTTGGTATTGGATCAACTCACGAACAGGCCTTTATGGCTGAGGGAAGATCGGCCACTATTAAGATTCATCATTCCGCAAATATGCCGTCCTTCATTGAAGTACCGTTAGCAGAAATATCTTCGTTAAATATCTCGAAGCGTTGAGCTTCGAATATTGTAATGTATAAATGGCTCCGCGGTTAAAAATATATTTGTACATGGAATAATTACTGCTAAATGTAAGTGTATACGAATTTAATTATTCCTTAGTTTGATATCTCAGATCATGATGCATTTCCGCCGTTTGGCATCAATGGAAAGGGTAGTGGAGAGACTGATTTTAGGGTGACGATCGATCGGCCTGTATCAACTTTGAGTACGATAGAGTTCTCCGGCCCTGCAGATTGTTCGATATCAAGCTGTGCTGCCTCGAGGTGTGATTTCAATTGAGTAGTGTGCGGGCTTGTCAGAGAAAACGTTGTGCAGGCTCCCTGTGGATGAAGGTTTTCGGTCGGGTGCGGGGTTTCCCCCCAGTTGATAAAAAAGGGCTGTAGTGCACCGATTGGTGAGGGGCTTACATGTAGTAATTGCCAATCGATCGCGCCCCCATCTGGAAGGTGGCGTCGCCAGTTGGTTGGGCCGATAATGTCGGAAGTGTTTGACTCAACATATGCGGTAGCAAGAGCGTCTAGGTTATCACTGCGTGCGCACCAACCAATAAGCCCGTTCTCAGGAAGCGCATACAAGATACTTGCGACGCTAGCATCTCTAGATTGTTCGGGGTCGGGTGCGAGAAGTTCGATATACATATCATCGGCTAGGCCAATGAAGGCGTTTCGGGTACCGATGTTTTCGTGCCGCCCTCCTGGTGTCGCTTTTAAACCCGTTTCGGCTTCTATGGTAGCAACCGCTTCTTCGAGGTTGGATACGCCGTATAGGAAATGATCAGGGCAAGCCATAGACTTTTGATCCTTGTAAAAACAGGTTAAGCGAGATGTGGTGCATTACGAACAACAGGAGCGCAAGCTATTCGAACGCTTCCATGATATTGGCTGAGCTCGTATCTGTAGAGCACCATCTGGAAGCAAGGAACGGCAACTACAGGATGCGCGCGACTGGCGAAAAGTAGCGCAGGCAAGTGTGCGCCTGTGGAGCCGTTATTGGCTACCAACAAACGGGGGCCTACCAGATCCATACCTGTCCAACCGCGCTTACATAGGCTTGCCAAAGCTGACGTAATGGCGGCATATTGCAAAACTCTGATAAGCTGAATATATAAAGCATGCTGCATATAATCATTCAGGCGCTGCGTAACGCAATGCCAGCTATGCCTGTCCTTTATTTCGTGTTTGAGAGAGGCTGATGTAGGATGGTGGTGTTTGGTAAGAAAAAACCTCAGACAAGAACGAGGAGAAGATAAGTGAAGTCGCCCACTTTCGTGGAAATGCATAACCACCCTGGATTTTTGATTCGTCTCGCATATCAAATCTACAACGCATCTTGGGAAAAGGTGATGACGGAAACAGAACTCTCGTCACAGCCCTTTGCTCTGCTCTATACTGTTTACTTTTATGATGGCATTGACGTCTCGGGATTGGCGCTCAAAACCGGTGTGGATAGGGCAAGCGTTAGTCGGATGCTTGTTCGCTTATCAAATGAAGGATATCTTCGTGTCTTTGTGCGTAACGCCGACAAAAGACAAAAAGAGATATACCTGACGGCGAAGGGTAAGAAGATTTTTAACAAAGCCGTACCACAACTTTCTGAGTTAGGTGATCGCCTCTTAAAGTGTTTCACAAAATCGCAGGGCGAACAGTTCGTCAAACTCCTGGAAGAATTCGTCTACAGCAATAATGATATTACGCGTGCCCCTATCGAACTGCCGGAGAACTCTTCTCATTAATGCGTATGCTCCGTTTGTTTGATTTTATCATTGCAGTTGCTTCTCCAGGAGGGATCTAAATTTGGGTTTCCGCGGTGGCATCATCATTTTATCGAGTGGAAATCTTGTCTGATGGTATACCAATTTCGCGTGACTAAAGGTCTTGAAACTATCATTTCCATGATACGCTCCGAGGTCTGATGCATCGACGCCACCAAACGGCAAGTTGGGGTTCGTGGCATTCATCCCGACTTCACTCACGCTGACACCGCTTGATGAGGCACGGTCAATGACTTGTTGAGCTTCGGTGCCAGTGTTGCCTGTGAAGAGGGTGTGATCGAAAGGAAGGGCGGCAAAGTCGCTGGACATCTTGGTATCGTCGTTGACCCCGTGTAGCTCTTTGGTAAAGCTAATCTGGAACGAGACGTTCCATGGGGGCATACTCCCAATGACTCCCTTGAGCTCGTAGGCGATGGAAGACTTCGCACCCATAAAGCGAAATGGCGCTGGCGACGAGTTGTAGTCCGCTCTAGTCCAACGTTTTCGATGTGAAAGAGTGCTATTTAGCCATTTTTCTGGAGCGCAAACATCCGCAAACGATGTCATATATTTGGAGCGACAGCTAAAATCCTCGGACAAGACTGGTGTAATGCGGTCACGATTATCGATTAAGAGCGCTTTCGTTTGCTTAACACGGTCAATCTGTACGGCAGCAGAGGGTGGCCCGTTTTTCGCTAGAAACTCCTTCTGCACTTCAAAGGTCGCACGATCCTCAGCGCTCTAGGTTGAGGAATGATCGGCAGTGGAGAGCGCGCAGCTCTGTGTCGATGCCATGCTGCCAGAGTCTTTTTTGAACTGAGTAGCTGTGGCTGAACTATCCATACCGCTGATCTTTATAAGTAGTATGCTACATAATGTGATGGAATTTTAAGGCTGTCAACTTCGTTCGTTATGACTGGTCAACCAAATCTAACTCGTGAGCTAAGCCAGTTGACGTTAGTTTCTTGCCTTTGAGAGAAATAGCGGACTGGCTAACTGGTCGGATCTGTCGATCAAGGTGATTTCTCCTGCGGCGGTGGTCGGGATCTAATGGCAACCATTTACTTGACAGCAATGAAGGGGTTTAACATAAATAGCATGCTACATAAAAATGTTATTGATGATGAAAATCTGTGTCGTTCTCGGATTTAGTCGAATTTTTGGTTGCGCTTGATGCGCTAAGGGATGGTGTATGGCCGATCAGGGTGAGGGCGCTCAGTCACAGCATAATGGGCCACTAGGAGGCGTTCGGGTGGTCGAGTTTGCCGGGATTGGGTCAGCGCCGATGGCTTGCATGCTACTGGCTGATCTTGGTGCTGATGTCATCAAGGTGGACAGGGTAACCCCCTCGGGTATTGGAATTCCGATGCCGCCTGAACACGATACGCTGTCTCGTAGTCGGCGATCAATTGCCCTCGATCTCAAATCGAAAGAGGGGGGTGATGTCGCTCTGCGCCTTGTTCAGGAAGCGGATATTGTAGTTGAAGGGTTTCGTCCCGGCGTGGCAGAGCGGTTGGGCATTGGGCCTGATAAATGCCTCGAATTAAAGCCTGACCTTGTCTATGGGCGACTCACCGGATGGGGGCAGGATGGCCCGCTGGCGCAGCGGGCTGGCCATGATTTGAACTACATAGCTGTAACAGGGGCGCTGCATGCGATGGGCCAGGCGGGTGATCCGCCACCTGTTCCTTTAATGTTAGTTGGTGATTTCGCGGGAGGCGCGCTGTATACGGCTTTTGGTGTTGTCGCTGCCCTCTCAAGAGCTCGACAGACCGGCGTTGGGGATGTTGTGGACGCGGCCATGTCGGACGGTGTGGCCCTTCTTTGTTCTGTTTTCTGCGTTATGTGGGGGGCGGGGGCGTGGTCGTTAGAGCGGGGAACGAATATCTTAGATGGAAGTGCCCCTCATTATTCAGTATACAAAACGAAAGATGATCGTTTCTATACAATTGGTGCGCTCGAGGAGAAGTTCTTTAAGCAAACCTTGGATGCTCTAAAAATTGATTTTCCCAGTGACGCTCTATCGGATAAGTCACGTTGGCCAGAGCTAAGGACGCTGCTGACAGAGGCTTTTGGCCGTCACACGCAGGCCGAGTTACAGACTCTTCTCGACCCAATCGATAGCTGTTGTGCGCCAGTTCTTGATTTTGAACAGGCTCGGGCCCATCCACACGCTCAGGTGCGGGGCACATACGCGTCTGTGGGAGGGCAGTCGCAACCGATGCCAGTGCCAAGGTTTCGTCATCACCCGGCGGATATGCCGAGGCCGCCCCGTGCCCCCGGCGCGGACACTCGTGCGATAATGCGTGACGCTGGATACGAAGAAAAAGAGATTGAGACCCTGATATCTCAAGGTGCTGTGGCACAGATGGCGTAAGCAGTTTGACGTCTGAAGTGAAATAAAAACGAAGGGATGCCTGAATGACGCTACCGCTGGAGTCTAGGTCTGCTGTAGACGTCGACGTGCTTTTTAATGCGCTTTGCCGTGCAAGGTGATGACAGGCGCACGATAGAGTTTTGAAAGTCTTTGAGGCACCTGTGGAGTATTAGACATGAGCGACGCTCTCAAACTTCAGATCAGAAACGTTAGTAAACTCTACGGTAATGGTGTAAAAGCCCTTGACGATGTTTCCCTTACCATCAGTCCAGGGATGTTTGGATTGCTTGGGCACAATGGCGCAGGCAAGTCAACGCTCATGAATTCGTTGGCAACCCTTCAGGTGCCTAGCGCGGGCGGATTGCGGCTAGGGGAGGTGGATATTGTAGCGGAGCCAGCTGAGGCGCGCCGTTTCATAGGATATTTGCCGCAAGAGTTTGGGGTTTACCCCGGCGTGCCGGCGATTGAGCTGTTAGACTATTTGGCGCAGCTCAAGGGCTTTGATAATCCTGCTAAGCGTGTTGATGAGGTCAAACGGCTTCTCCACGCGGTGAACCTTTGGGATGTTCGGACACGCAGCGTTGATACCTATTCTGGTGGCATGCGTCAGCGTTTCGGCGTGGCGCAGGCGCTACTTGGTGAGCCAAAGCTACTCATTGTCGATGAACCAACTGCTGGGCTCGATCCCACTGAACGAAACCGACTTCATGAAATTCTTGCCTCGATTAGCCGTGACTGCATTATCTTTTTGTCGACGCACATAGTTGAAGACATTGCTACTCTCTGTACAGAGATGGCCGTTCTTCATCGGGGCCATATCGTTGGAACTGGCTCACCGGATGACTTCACCGCACAGCTGGAAGGACGCCTTTGGATTGGTGATCTCGATACCAAAGATGTCGCTGAGGTGCGAGCGGAAGCAAACGTCATTGCGACGAAGGTTCAGCGCGGAAAAGTCCGGGTACTTGTCGAATCGGAAGCCTCGCCGGGCGCAGGGTTTGAGCCTAAAACACCAACACTAGAAGATACTTTCTTCAGCTTGACGAAAACCCATCATTAATCCCATGAGCAATCCCGTAGCTGAAGCAAATACATTTAAAACCGTTTTAAGGTTTGAGCTTAGACGCGTCCTGAAGTCGAAGGTCATTTGGGCCATCGCCATCATAATGACGTTGAAAAACATATTTGATTTAGGGACGGCGGATTGGGATGGTTTGGTGGCGTCTGGGCGTGTTGCACGAAACTCAGCCTATACCGCGCAGTACTTTTTTATGTACTCGACCTTTTGGTGCGCCGTTCTTGGCGCTGGTTTGATGACCATGCCGCTCTTATCTGATCTCAAAACGCGCATCGGGCCGCTCATCTATTCCAAGCCGATAGAATATCGAAAGTACTTAGGAGCCAAAGCCCTGGCGAGCTGGATCAGCCTTGTCATTGTCATCGCATCGTTGCCGGTCGCCTTTGTTCTCTTCCCATACGTTGGCCCAGCGGTCGGTCTTATTGACAAAGGTGCGCTTGTTGAAACGCCCTGGGCGTCGATGACGCAGGCGACGCTATTGTGGTTAGGCCTTTCCAGTATTGCATATGGCGGGATGCATTTTGGTCTGACGGCGCTGACTGGCCGCGGTACGGCGTCGTATGCACTGACGGCAGTGTTTATAGTGCTTTTCTTTACGTATGCCGTTTCGTTCGAAGACGTTGAGAATAATCTTTTTCTTCTTCAGGCGACTGATCCGGTCGGTAAACAAACGCTCGACGCCCAGGTCAATTATTGGTCTGCGGACATGCGGCAACGCGGTTTGATTGAGATGACGCCTGCTTTTATTGCAAACAGGTTGTTGTTGCTATCAGTGGGGCTTGGGCTTTTTATTGCGGCGTTCGTCAACTTCAGGGTAGAGAGGTTTCTCAAAAAATCGCATACCAATCGGGCCAAAAGATGGCCTTTCGGCTTCAGGCGGCGTGAAAGCGAAACGCTTGGTGCAGGCGGTGTTGTTTGGCGCGGCGCTTGGATGAAATTCAAATATGTGGCGATAACACCAGCGTTTTTAATCGTCCTTTTTATGTACCTTATGATGGCGATCTTCGCCGCCTATTCAGGGTTTACGTTCGAACGGGTTGAAACATTTACCGGTCTGTGGACGCCTCAATTGTTGGACCTCATCATTACAGGGGCCTGGTTGCCAGCGATCGTTGCTCTTGTTTTCTTTGCAACTGAAATCGTATCCCGGGATCAAGAAACGCGCATGGCCGCCCTTATCGATGCAATGCCGACCTCAACGGCCAAATTGGTTTTGTCGAATGTTATCGCACTGATTTTATTGGCGTTAACATTTGTCGCTTTGCCGGGTATTGGCGCCATTGTTTCTCAGTTGCCATCAGCCGGAGAGATAAGATGGGCCGTTTTGGCGGAAGGTCTTTTTCAGTATGGCATGCTGACTTTCCCGGTTTACGCCGGTCTCGTGTACATTGTTTGGACACTTTCAAACAACCGGCTTCTGACCATGGGGCTGCCCATCATCTTCCTAATTGCATGTTTGATTGCAGCAGAAACAGATCAGTTGGAGCGGCAAATTTGGTTGGTAGGCTTTGTTTTGGAAGCTTATTGGTCCGATTTCGATATCGGGCGGCAGACCAACCTGAAAGCAGCTTGGCATGGCGCTGTCTGGTTCTCCCTTGTCCTCTTCATTGCTTTTTTCGCGACTTTGTTTTCACGGCGCGGCATTGAAACCGACTGGAAAACGCGCACGGCGCTCGCTCGTGTGCGTACCACGCCGCTGGCGATTGGTGGCCTCGCGGTTCTGGCGATTGCGTTCGCCTATTCAACGCAAATGGTTCTTTATGCAACAACGGTCGTGAACGATTTCCATACCAAGGACGATGAGTACGCTGAGAATGCTGAGTATGAAAAAGTCTTCGGGGACTGGCGCAGCAAGCCTACTCCGATCGTAACGGCCGCCGACTTGGCGGTTACGATAGAACCAAACGAGCGGCGCATGCGTTACGTCGCTGCATTCGATCTGGTGAACTACAACGATGATCCGGTGGAGTCGTTTTTGATCAATTGGGCAGAGGGCCTCAAATTCGTCGCTGTCCGCGGTGATGCCTTCGTTGATACGAGCCGTGGGTTTGGCGGCGTTGAGGATAAGGATCGATACGGCCATGTTGTCATCGCTTCCCTCTCTGAACCGATGGTCTCCGGTGCAACAAGACGTATAGAAGTGGAGGTCGCCGCCCACTATCCATTGTATGGCAATGGCACGATGTTGGGGCCAATTGTCGAAGACGGCAGTACGGTGCGACCTCTTTTCCTTCCGCTTATCGGGTACGACAGAGGTCGTGAGCTAAAAGAAGCCAAGCGCCGGGAAAGGTTTGGAGTCGGGGAACGGGTTCGTCCACCTAAAGAGGTTATCGCGAGCACCGGCACAACGGCATATGGTGCGGCGCGTTATGTGGACTTGACGTTGTCTGTCGAAGTCAACCAGCCTCAGACTGTTGCGGCGAGCGGTGATCCGCTCAGTAGTGTACGTAGTAATGATAGTATGCAGATGAAAACCATTAATCACGGAGCAGGGTCGCTTGCTGTGGGTATTGTGAGTGCCAACTTCGCCATTGCAGAGACACGTCTATCTCAGCGAGGGGGCGTCTTGCGAGTTCTTCATCACCCTCGGCATACAGAAAATATAGTTCGTATGCAGGAGGGCGTAAGCGAAGCCATAAATAGATATGCTGAGAAGTTTGGAGAATTTCCGTATAAAACAATGACAATTGCGGGCGCGCCATATCATTTGTGGGCGGGTAGCCATGAAGAGGCTGATGCATTCGCTGCCGGCAACCTTATAGTTATTCCGGAAGACAAAGCCTGGGTCCATGATTACAATAGCAATTGGACGTTCGACTGGGTTAAGTTTTTAACCATGGAGAAGGCGCTGACTGTATGGTGGGGCGATAAACGCGCCATCGCAGATATTGCAGGTGCGGATTTTCTGTCCAAGGCTGTTCCGTCTTATCTGGCGTTGATTGCATTGGACGATGAAGAGCAAGTCGCCGTTTATGAGGCATTTCAACTTGATGAGTATCGCAGAGAGCAGGCCAAAATAGATGGCATCGAGTATGCGATCCTCGATAGTGATGGTGAAGACTATATGCGTGCCAAAGGTCTTTTGACGCTTCTTAAGATCGAGCGCCGGATTGGGCAGGACAGGTTACTAGATGCCCTTACTCGAGCCTATGACAAGGCGTCTCAATCGCCACACAGGCTGCTAGAAGCTCAAAAAGTCGCGCGCGACATCGTCGCCGCAAGCCCGGTTGAAGAGCGCCATTACATCACAGGATTGTTTGAGGCTTCGGAACTGCCGGTCGGAGAGGGTAGGGTCGCCGATGATGAACGCGATGTCGGTTAAGTGAAGAGAGCTGGCGAATGATGAAAAATGGTACGCGTACTAGCGATAGCGGTGGTTTGGTTGCCCGCTTAGCTTCGAGACGACTGGCGCCTGTGGTCGGAAACTCAAATATATCTTAGGCGATGCTGCGGTAGTCGATCACGATACAATTGAGTCGTGTGCGCCGCTTGGTACCTATCTTTATCATATTGGGCGCATCGACTATTCCCGTCTCGTTCACGTGCCAAGTCAATAAGCCAAATGGTTAACGTTTTTAATGGGGTCAGCATAGCGCGTTGACGCTTGCAGCTTTGTGCGTCACTGTATATGTAGTATGCTACTCATTATATAGGATTTGCTCGCTCCGACACGCGTCATCGCGGCTACGGTGGGAAAGGTTTGTATGTTAGATTGCTTTATTTATGACCACGTGCGCACGCCGCGCGGGCGAGGGCGCTCCGCTGGCGCACTCCATGCGATCCCGGCAAGTGAGCTGGCGGCGCAAACACTACGCGCTCTTCGGGATCGTAACGATCTTGATACGGCCCTTATTGATGATGTTATTCTTGGGTGTTTAACGCCCATCAATGAGCAGGGCAGTAATATCGGACGGGTATCGGTATTGCGAGCGGGTTACGCCGACAGCGCGGCTGGCGTTCAGATCAATCGGTATTGCGGATCAGGGCTTGATGCGGTGAACTTCGCAGCTGGACAAATTGCGTCGGGGCAGCTGGACCTTTTGGTTGCAGGCGGTGTTGAGAGCATGAGCCGTGTTTGGATGGGTAGTGAAGGCGGCGCTCTTTACACTGACCCACGGGTGGCCATCGATCGGTCAACCGTTTCCCAAGGGGTCTCGGCCGACGGTCTGGCGACGCTCGGTGGTTTTGATCGTACGGCGGTTGATGAATATGCGGTTGTGAGCCAATCTAGGGCTCATGCCGCGTGGGAGGCAGGCCATTTTGATCGTTCCGTTATCACCGTGACTGACCATTTGGGAGCGCCGGTGCTGGCGCGAGATGAACATATTCGTCCAGGTACGACGCTTGAGTCCCTTTCCGCGTTGAAGCCCTCTTTTGAAGAGTTAGGCCGTAAATATGGTCTCGACGACGTTATTGTCTCTCGCTATCCGCATATTGAGCGTGTTGAGCATGTCCATCATGCTGGTAATGCTTCGGGTATTGTCGACGGCGCCGCGGGTATTCTACTTGGTACAGAAGAAATTGGTCACCGTACCGGGATGAAGCCGAGAGCGCGGATCACTGCATTCACAACATCTGGGTCGGAACCAACCATTGTTTTCACGGGGCCAGAAGTGGCCATCAAGAAAATGTTGAAGCGAACAGGGCTCTGCGTCTCTGATATCGATCTATGGGAAGTGAACGAAGCTTTCGCTGCGGTACCGCTCGACGTTATGGCGAAGTTCGATCTCGATCCAGAGTGTGTGAATGTTGATGGCGGTGCGATCGCCATGGGCCATCCCATTGGGGCCACGGGTGCAATGTTGCTCGGCACGCTTGTGGACGCGCTAGAACGCAAAAATTTAAAACGCGGGATCGCCGTTCTTTGTATCGGCGCTGGTATGGGTACGGCCGTGATGGTCGAGCGGGAGATGTCGGCATGACAAACGCTTTTTCAATCAACAAGTCGGCCGATGGTATCGCAACGATTACCTGGGATGATCCTGATCAGTCCACAAATCTCTTAACTGCGGACGCGGTGGATGCTTTCCACGTCGCTGTCAGTTCACTGATGGCGGATGACGGGGTAACCGGCATTCTCATTGAAAGCGGTAAGTCGCTCTTCAGCGCTGGTCACGATGTCGATCGACTGATTGATGCCTATAATGTGTTTTCAGACTCTAATGCAGAGGGGGCTGAGCGTTATGAGCCATTGCTTGACCAATGCCGTCCCTTGCAGTCGGCGCTTCGCACCCTTGAAACCGGTGGTAAACCGGTTGCCGTTGCGATTGAAGGCAGCGCGCTAGGCGGCGGATTTGAGGTCTGTCTCGCCGCACACCGACGTTATGTTGGGGACAATTCTGAGACGAAGTTGGGTTTTCCCGATGTCACCTTGGGGCTTGTCCCCGGGGGTGGGGGAACCCAGCGGGCAATCCGCCTGGCCGGTATTAAAGCCGCCCTGCCGCTCTTGTTAGAGGGGCGTTCAGTCAACGTCACCAAGGCTGCAGAAATTGGCCTTGTCGATGAGGTCGTCTCGCCCGGCGAAGCAGCTTCCGCCGCGCGCGCTTGGTTAAAGACAGAGCCGTCGGCGACGCAAGCGTGGGATGAGAAGAAATTTAAACTGCCAGGCGGCGATGCTCATGCGCCTGGCGTTAGTATGCTCTTTGATCTGACCAACCCTTCGCTTTGTGCAGGGCGGTCAAAGACTTCACCGGGTAAAGCTGGGGTGGTGGCTGCGGTATATGAAGGGTCAATGGCCACGATGGACCAGGGGCTCGCTAGCGAGGCGCAATATTTCGCCAAAACCCTCGCTGATCCAAGTGCCAGAAACTTTATGCGCACCGGCGTTACGTTCAAAGATGAGCTGCGTAAACTTGCCCGACGTCCGTCTGGCGCACCCGATTGGCAGCCCCGTAAGGTGGGTGTTGTTGGCGTTGGTATGATGGGGGCGGGGATCGCCTACACGTGCGCGCGCAGTGGCCTAGATGTGGTGATGATTGACCAAGATCAGGCGCAGGCCGAGAAGGGCATCGCCTATGCTGAAAAAGCTATGGCGCGCGCTAAAATTGATGATGCAACCCAGGCGGAGATTTTAGGCCGTTTGCATCCAACGACGGATTTGGCTGCCCTTGATGGCGCTGATTTGGCTATTGAAGCCGTTTTCGAGTCCGTTGAGTTGAAGCGCGATATTCTAAAGAAAATGGAAGACGCTCTGTCAGGTGACTATTGCCTTGCTAGTAACACAACATCGCTATTGATCAGTGAACTTGCTGAAGCGCTCGATGCTCCCGAACGTTTCTTGGGAATGCACTTTTTCTCACCGGTTGATCGGATGGAGCTTTTGGAAATCATCAGTGGTGAGGGAACCGATGATAACTGTCTGGCCCATGCGATGGACGCCGCTAAGGCCATCGGTAAAACGCCGATTACGGTGCGTGACTCCCGCGGCTTTTACACAAGTCGCGTGGTTACATCATACGAGTTTGAAGGGCTACGGATGCTGACCGAAGGCGTCGCGCCGGCACTTATCGAAAATGGCGGCAAGTTGGGCGGCATGCCGTTTGGTCCCCTCAACCTTCTCGATTTGACAGCGCTCGACCTCAACCTTTTGATCCGACGCGAGGCTAAGGCGGCGCTGGGGTCAGCCTTTCAAGAGCACCCAGGTGACGCGGTGCTGGAAGCGATGGTTGAAACCCATGACCGTATGGGGCGGAAAACAAGCGCTGGATTTTACGACTACCACCCTGACCGCACAAAGACTCTATGGCGCGGTCTTAGCGAAAATTGGGCCGTGGCTTCGGAACAGCCACCAATTCAAGACGTCATTGATCGATTGCTTTACGCACAATCGATAGAGACGCTGCATTGTATGGCTGAGGGTGTCGTGACTGATCCGCGTGAAGCGGATGTGGGCGCGGTCCTAGGGTGGTCTTATCCGCTCACCTGGGGGGGACCCGTCAGCTTTATCGACACTGTCGGTGCCGCAGCATTTTTGCAGCGTGCAAATGACCTGGCGTCAACCTATGGAAATCACCTTGCGCCTCCAGACGTGATTGCAGATCGGCTGCGGTCCAAAGGACGGGTCTATGTCTAATGGTTCAACGCTTCATACCTCTTTCATGAGGATCGAAGACTTCGTTGCCCAACATGCGCGTGCCCGTCCAGATGCCCCCTTCGTAAAAGATGACGGTCGGGCGCTCACCTACGCGGCGTTTTGGAACGAGGCCCGCACGTTTGCGAGCATTCTTAAGGCCAGGGACGTTCCAAGTGGCGCACGTGTTGCCTGTTTGTCTCGCAACTGTGTTGATATGGTCGTCGCACTCTTTGGCTGCGCGATGGGCGGATTCATCTTTACACCGTTGAACATTCGCCTTACCGCGCACGAGATCACCACATTATTGAATGACGCGGATCCTGCCGTGGTCTTGGCTGACGATGACTTGGCGGAAACGGCTGACAAGGCGATGATGTCGGCTGGGGGGGAGGCTCACCGGTTCATTTTTGGCAAGGAAGAAATTGGTGATTGGACGTCATTCACCAATGTGATCGCGGAAGAGAGCACTCAATTCGATGACAGCAAGCCGTTGGACGCAGGCGATCAAGACGCTGTCTTTCAGCTTTACACGAGTGGCACAACGGGGGTGCCGAAGGGCGTGTTGCAGACCCATGATAATCTGGTGGCGCAAACCCTCCAGCAAGTCATGGCCTATGACTACAGATATGGCGAAGGGGATGCCTCAATCCTTGTGACACCGATGTTCCACACATCGGCCCTGGTGACGTTTTTAGCAGGCGCGTTTTTGGGCGAGTTGGTGGTTATTCACTCGGCCTTTGAGACGGAGACATTTTTAGCAACGCTGGAGGCGGAACGTATCTCCCATATGATGATCGTTCCTGCTATGATTCAGGCGTGCCTGGATCATCCAGCTGCGGCAGATACTGACTTTTCGGCCTTACAACAAATTGTCTATGGCGGATCTGCTATCTCGCCGTCTGTTCTTGAACACGCGATTGAGGTGTTTGGGTGCCGGTTTACGCAAGGATATGGGCTCACCGAAACAACAGGCGTGATTTCCGCGCTTTCCTGGGCAGATCACAAGCGAGCTCTTGAGGGACGAGCTGAAATACTAGAAAGCGCTTGTCGCCCGGTCACTGGCTCGGCACTGCGCGTTGTTGGCCCGTCTGGCGATGATATGCCCCCAGGTGAGATTGGCGAAATTCTTGCCAAGGGCCCACAGGTCATGACCAAAGGGTATGCGGGTAAGCCGAAAGAGACGGCGGCTGTTTTGTCGGAGGACGGATGGCTACGCACTGGCGATGCTGGTTGTATTGATGAAGACGGGCTTCTGTTCATCAAAGACCGATTTAAGGATGTCGTCGTATCAGGTGCGGAAAACATATATCCGCGCGAGGTTGAAGCTGTTTTGCACGCCTTGCCCTATGTTGCTGAAGCTGCGGTTATTGGTGTACCGAGCAAAAAATGGGGCGAAGAAGTAAAAGCCGTTATTGCGTTACGCGACGAGGCTCAGGTCTCTGACGATGTTGTGATTACAGACTGTCGAGAAAAGCTCGCAGGATTTAAATGTCCAAAGTCAGTAGACTTTGTTGCCGCTCTGCCGCGCAATCCAAGCGGTAAGGTGTTAAAACACGAACTTCGGAAACCCTATTGGGCCGGGTTTGAGCGAGCTGTGAACTAACGCTAAGCGGTATTTTAACTTCGGTTGAGCTGCACCAAAGAGGTTTCGACGTCAGATTTTCAGACAGTATAAGGCTTTAATGACTGTGAATAATAATATTAATGCTGATTACATCGTTGTTGGAGCAGGGTCGGCTGGTTGCGCCATCGCTGCTCGACTCTCTGAAAAACCCAATGTTTCGGTAATTCTGATTGAAGCCGGTCCATCGGATTCGTCGCCCCTGATATCGAATCCCGTTGGTATGCTGCCCGTCTTAAATAACTCCTGGTATAGCTGGAAGTACATGACGGCCGCGGAGCCTGGGTTGAAGATCCGGTCGATATCATGTCCCCGTGGTATGGTGATGGGGGGGTCCTCGGCATTGAATGGTATGTTGTATGTGCGGGGAAACCGTGAAGATTATGAGGAGTGGCGCGCCGCTGCTGGAGAGGGATGGGGTTATGAGGATGTGCTGCCATACTTTCGTAAATCGGAAAACTATGATGGGCCGGCAGATCAATGGCATGGTTCAATGGGTCCCCTACAAACAAAGCAATGCAAGCCAGTAACGCCGTTAGACTCCGTCTTTCTCGAAGCGTGCCATGAAGTAGGGTTGCCGCATAATGAGGACTTTAACGGGTCCGATCAGATCGGTGCTGGTTGGTATCAGCAGACGCTCACGCACAAAGGCTCAAAGCGAGCGAGCACGGCCCGCACATTTTTGCGTGAGGCGGAAAACCGACCTAATTTAACCATCCTCAAAAATTCGACGACGCACCGCGTTGTCTGGGATGGAAAACGTGCTGCAGGAGTCAAGATCGATAGCCCGTCTGGGCAGCAGGTCATTCGCGCGAACAAGGAGGTTATTCTTTCAGCCGGTGTTATAGGCAGTCCACATATTCTTCAACACTCAGGTGTCGGAGACGGTCAGCACTTAAAGTCAGTAGGCGTTGAAGTGTTGGTGGAGAATAAAGAAGTAGGACTGAATTTAGCTGATCATATCGATACGTCATTGTGGTATACTTGTAAAAAACCCGTTTCGTTAAATGGGCTTGCTCGGAACCCGTTTGGTTTTCTCGGCTCGTTTGCGAACGCCTACTTCGCAGGACAAGGGCCGCTTGCTGGGTTCACCTGCAGAGCCGGTGCGTTTTTCTCTACTCGTGACGATGAAACACTTCCTGACATTCAGCTTCATTTTGCGCCTTTGCTATATGCTGACGGGGCTGTTGGCGTTGCGTTCAAACATGGATTTGGAATTAGTATTTGCTTGCTAAAGCCCGAAAGCCGCGGCCATGTTAAGATCCAGTCTCAGAACCCCAGTGAGCCACCAGAGATTTTGTTTAATTACTACACGGTCGACGATGATATAATTCGTATGCGCGATGGACTTAGGAAGACACGCGAGATCTTTAGTGCGTCGGCATTTTCAGAGTACCGTGGATCAGAGGTTGCTCCTGGAGGTGGCGTTCAATCGGATGAGGATATTGATAATTATCTAAGAACGGAGGGGGAGACACTCTACCATCCTGTGGGAACTGCCCGAATGGGGAACGACGTAAATTCCGTTGTCGATCCAGAGCTGCGAGTCCGTCATGTTGATGGATTGAGGATCGCTGATGCTTCCATTATGCCAACAATTCCGCGCGGCAATACAAATGCGCCAAGTATCATGATAGGCGAAAAGGCGGCTGATATTATACTACGTGGTGTCCAATAAGAGTGGTATTCAAATTAATGAGTGAGAAATGCAATCGATTTGACGAACGGATGTTCTATGATTTTACCTGTAGAGTATAGTGAATGCCGTCAGCGCTTCATCGATGCGGCCCTTACGGCGCGGCTGACAACCTACGTGTTGCCGAGTGAAGCGGGCGCTAGTGGTGAAACACTTTCAATGGACACTGCTTATATCGGTCCTGATGCGCCGAAACGCCTTCTGATTACACTGAGCGCTGTTCATGGTGTGGAAGGACCAGCTGGCTCTGGTATACAAAGCCAGTGGCTGCGTGATCACGCCGATGGCAAAATTGATCTAACGCCCGATACTGGTGTTCTCCATATTCACGCTGCAAACCCTTGGGGTTTCTCTCATCGTGCACGGACGAACGAGAACAATGTGGATCTAAACAGAAATTTTCGTGACCTTGCAGATGTTGAACATCTGAATAGAGATTTTGACGAGATATATGATATTCTTCATCCGCAATCGCCGGAGAGTGATGTTATCAAACAACATCTCGCAGCCCTCGATGCAAAGAGTGATGAGTGGGGGCTTGACCGTGTGATGAACACGATGTCCGCAGGGCAATATCGCCACCAGGGTGCATTAGACTTTGGGGGGAGTGAAGAACAATGGTCAGTTACACATATAAAAAAAGCTGTTGAGCCGTACCTGAAAACAGCAATCGATGTGGCTATTATCGACTTTCATACAGGCTATGGCGACTACGGCGAAACGGTGTTCTTGTGCTTCAACGAACCAAGTGGGCCTGCTTGGCGCCGTGCGGAGGAGTGGTTTGGATACGACACGATTAATGCAAAGGCGATTAATCCTGGTGGTGAGGAAAAAACTTTCAAGCGTCCAGATTATTCCGGCGTTATTGCTGCGGGGCTCCATGATATGACACAGGCACTGGAGCGAAGCGTAACCTGCGTTGTGGAGTTCGGAACTTATCCAATTTCTGAATATATGGGTGATGTGCTGCGTGAGAATTGGGCTTACCGTGGAGGCGTTCGGGATCAGCGTGAAGATATTGTAGAGGCGTTTGCTAGACAGTTCGCACCGCTTGATGAAGCTTGGGGGCAGTCTGTGCTCGCCCACGGACGGCGGATTCTCGATCAGGCAATTGTTGGGTTGGGGAAAATATCTTAATCGGTAGGGAAAAGTGTACCTGTCTGTTTCGCTGATCTCTTCGTTAAGCGGTGTTTTTGTGTTTCGCTGACGTGCCTGTTGTGAAAATGTATGCTCGGCGCAACGTGGATTAACCGACACTCCAGCTTTTCGCGTTTTCTTCAGTCGTCCACAAACGGTGATATAATCCCTTTGCTCGAAGTAGTGTTTCATGCGTTCCTGTTTCTTCTAATCGCCCATTATTCAAGACCAAAATTTGGTCCGCATGCTTAATACTAAATAGAGCGTGAGACACCACAATAACCGTTTTATCTGATTTTTCGCTCCCTAACGCCGCCATGATGCGCCTCGCGCTGGCGCCATCGATGGACGCGGTTGGTTCGTCAAGCAATAGAAGGGGAGCCTCTTTAAGCATCGCCCGTGCGATGGATAAGCGTTGGCGTTCACCGCCAGAAAGGGAAAGCCCTCCCTCGCCGATTTCAGCATCTAGTTCCCCAGGCATGTCATTAATGAAGGGAGTTGCTTGCGCGCAATCGAGTGCATGCCATAACTCTGCATCCGTTGCGGTGGGATTGGCAATCTGGAGATTGGCGCGAACGGAGTCGCGGAACAGATAGACTTCTTGGGGAACCGATGACACGCGCGTTGCGATATCCTCAATTGAAAAAGACTTTACGTTATCGCCCTCGACAAATATCTCGCCGGTCTTTGGATCCCAGTGACGCATGATCAGTTTAAGAACTGTTGATTTACCAGACCCGCTTGGACCGACAATAGCTGTTAAACCTCCCTGTGGCAGAGAGAAGCTCACATCCTGCAGAACCACCTGGCTGTTGTTTCCTTCAGTATCGGGATAGGTGAATGATACATCCCGAAACTCGATGGCCGGCAAAGCCGGAATGCTAGCATCCTTTATTGTCTCAGACGTAACGGAAGGCGGGCGGGTTCCCTCAAAGAAAGAGTGAAGCCTTGAAAAGCTACTCACTGCTAGATCAAGCGTCGTAAAATATATCAATATGCGCTTGAGCGGTACGCCAACAGCAAGCGCAAATACAGAAAACCCGATCATTGCATCCGCACTGATAAGGTCACTCTCGTACAGTATAGCTGCGAGAATAACAGCCGCAACAGGTGCCAAATCCATCAGGGCACCAGCACATATGGCAAGGGGGGTAAGCGTTTTTTCGTACCGCAGCCACATTTCATGGAGGGCAGCGACGCTTTCCTCAAATACTTGTTTTGCTTCTCCCACGGTGCCAAACATACGCAATACGGACATGCCTCCAATAAACTCACCAAGGGCGATGGAAACACTGCCTGTTTTGACCTGACGCTCTACCCACAGGCGCTTGGCCATGGTCTGTGTTTTGCTGAGAAAAAGCCCGGCGAAGCCTAAGACCCCAATGAGTGTCAGCGCCAACCGCCAATCGAAGAAAAAGGTAGCGCCAATGATGACAACGACACCCAGTACAGTAGCGACAAAGTCCGCTGATCGTTCTGATGCAAATGTTTCGACCTCGTAAGCGGCATCTGACATCAGGCTAACGATCTTTGACGGGCCGAAAGCGTCTATCTTTCCCAATGAACCTATAAATAGAGACTCTACAATGGACTTTCGCGTATGGGCCCCAAGGTCAAAGCCAAAGTCGAAGAATTGTATGCTTGACCACATAAGGACGGTAGAGCGAACAGCAAAGGTAGTTACACAGATAATGGCTACTATTGCTAGCGCTGATTGGGTTTGTTGAAGAAAGCTGAGGGTCAATACCACGATCAGAGCAGGCATAGCCGCAGCGCAGGTTTCGATGATGCGAAGGCAAATGCCAAACAGATATTTACCCGCGCCCGTCGCCTTGTCCCTGAACATCATCTTGAAAACGATATCGAAGGAAGAGCTCTGCTTTGTTGTCATGCGGCTTCCTCCGATTGTTGGCTATGCCAAAGAGTGCGATAGAGGCCAGCGTTAACGGACAGATCTTTGTGATGTCCCTGTTGAACAATCTTTCCATTTTCGAGAACGAAGATACGATCAACATCAGTAATAGAACGCAATCGATGGGCGATCATAAAGACGGTTTTGCCTTTGGTCAGTTCCGTGAGGGCAGCCCTGACGCGCGCTTCATTTTCAGGATCAGCGTAAGCGGTCGCCTCATCAAGGATGAGAATGGGGGCATCCTTCAAGATCGCCCGAGCGATAGAGAGGCGCTGTTTCTGTCCTAGAGAAAGTCCCTCTCCCCCTTCCTTGAGGCGTGTGTCATATCCGTGGGGTAGATCAATGATAAAGTCGTGGGCTTGAGCCCGACGAGCGGCTTCCTCAATATCCTTGTCCGTTGCTTTGGGGTTTCCCAGTGCAATGTTGTGTCGGACCGTTTCGGAAAATAAGAAGACTTCCTGAAATACGAACGAGATAGTGCTCCCTAGATCGGCATCTTTGATCTGCCGAACGTCCACCCCTCCAACAGTGACACTTCCTGTGTCTACGTCCATAAATCGAGGAATAAGCCGTACCAACGTACTTTTTCCGCTCCCGGATGGTCCGACCAGTGCCACGCGCTCTCCGGGGGAGATGCTAAAGCTAAGACCGGTCAATACTGGCTGCTCATTGTACTTGAAAGATACATCGTTGAACGTGATCTCTGTCCCAAGCGGTTTTTGTGGTTGTGTCGGCTCCGGCATTTGGGGCAGAGTTAGGAGTTCTTCGATACGGCTCATCACACCGCCTAAGCTTCCAAATCTCTGCACAAGCCCGATGAGAAATGTGAGGCAAGCGTCACCAAAACCGACGGAAAAAATGAGTACGAAGGCGAATTCGGATACGGTGACCGCACCCCTATTAACGAGGAGATACCCAATAGGGGCAAGCACAAGAATGTTAGAGGTAATGAAAACCAAAAAAGCTGTATGCGAAATAGATGAACGGATAGAAAAGGTCTTCGTGACTGTTTTGAAATGGTCGATCAGATGGTTTATACGTTGTGTCGCACTACTATCGTAATTAAAAACGCGCAGCACTGGCAGGGCCTTCACATACTCAGTGGTCACTGCCTGGATTTTTGCTCTAAGCGCGAAATACTCACTTATTGCGCTCGATTGTCCGCGGGTTAGTAGGGACATAAATACAAAGCCAATGATAACCGAGAAGATCGCAGCAAGTGCCAGTCGCCAGTCGAGATAAACGAAAATCCCAAATATCGTAAGTAATCCAATCGAATTTCCAATAACGTCTGGAAGTAGATGAGCAAGACCGTCTTCTAACGCTTCTACATCATCTACGACCGTCGCGCGAATATCCCCCGAAGATCTCTGCAACAGTTCGTGCATCGGGGCCCTCAGCATACGATCTGCAATACGCTGACGTAACTTACGTTGAGCGCTGTAGGCCAAAACATGTGATGCCATCATTGCCGCCCATATCAGCACCCACCTAAAGGTTAGAGCTATGAAGCCGACAACAGCGATAGTAACAGTTGAGATATTAGGTAAGCTGCCCGCAGCCACGTGGGTATACAGTGCAAACACTGTGGCATGGGGCGCAAAAGCGAATAGCGCGCTTAGAACGCTAAGAATAACACCAGATGCGGCAAGTACAGGACGCTCGGCGATCAGGGAAATAAGGTGGCTGATCGTGTTGCCGCCCATTAGGTCGGTTTCTGGCGGCGGATCAGCGTCGTTCATGGTAGGCTTTTTCTATTGTGCGGGTAAGTGATTTATATATAAAAAGTAGCATGCGAAATAATGAGGGTGCAGTTGTTGCAAGTCAATATCAATTGTCGAATTAGGGACCCAGAACGTGGAAATGTGCGTTGGCTTTTTATGCTATAACAACTTGAGGCGAGGGACGAGATGCGGATGCTCGGTATAGTGGATACTTCCACGTGCTTCTTGTCAGTGACTCACTATCACTTTGGAGATTGAAACAAACAGGTGGTGAACATCCTCGGCGCGCTTTTGGTGAGGCTCCGCTATCCTAGGAAATTCTGCATAGGGAAAGTGTAGAAATTTTCCCTTTGAAACGATCACCCTAATCAATGAAGGAACCACTTTGTCAACAAAACTGACTCAGACCTGAGTCGCGTACATCTATAATCTTCGAAAAAATGCTGATTGCGTTGCGTGGGCGTCGTTCACTCAGTCGCTAAATTGGAGTTGAAAGTATGAATATGAGTAATGATGCTACGGTTGCCGATGTGCAGGCTAGTTTAGACACATCGCCGTTTATCAAAGCATTTGAGATGAAAGCGGAGCGATGGGATTATGAGGCGCAGGAGTTAGAGATGACGATGCCATTCTCCGATTTAGGTGAGCGCCTTGCGGGCAGCGGTCAGTTTCATGGTGGGCCGATTGCCGCTTTGATTGATACAGTTGGGTGTTTTGCGCTCGGGTTCGTGTTGGGCCATGGCGTCCCAACTATTAATTTTAGAACAGACTATTTGCGGCCAGGCATGGCGCCTGGTCTACGCGCTATCGCAAAGGTTCGTCGGGCTGGACGGAGCGTTGGGGTCGTTGACGTTGATGTTTTTTCCCATGACGGAGAAAAGCTAGTAGCCGTTGGGCGCGCCACATACAGTTCTAACCCTGGTTAGAGTTATATTGGGTCTAAGTGAGCACCTTAAACTGCTTCGCCACGTTGAGTTATTAAATTTGATGCCGCGTGCTTCCCTGAGCGCTCTTGGACGTTTACGCCTCAGTCACCGGCGTCATCGTCAACAGCTTTGTGCCCTCGGGCAGTTGGTCGCCGACTGACGCTAAAAGCTCGGTGATGACACCGTCGAAGGGGGCTTTGAGGGCGTGTTCCATTTTCATCGCTTCTAGGGTGATCAGTAGATCCCCTTTTTTGATGCTGGCGCCTTGTTCGACAGCGATCGAGGTTACGCTGCCAGGCATTGGCGAGGTGATGGTCCCGCTGGCGCTGTCCAACTCGTCTTCTGGGGTATGGACAGGTAGGCTGACGAGAAACGGCCAACCTTTTTCTACAAGAATAACATCTCCGTCTTGATCGAAGAGTCTTGTTGAATAGGGCTGGTGATCTAAAAGTGTTACGTCGCGCGGTTCCCCATCCAGATGAATGTGCGCCTCATTATTGGCAGGTGCAGATAATCGGAAACCTGACAGGGTAGACCAAACAGAAGCAGCTCCCCTTTGCTCCGCATGATGGTCATTTTGTTCCTGAGCGAAAAGCAGTGATGCTGCGGCGCCGAGGCCTTCCTCCGTTGCTGTTGGGCGGGTGCACAGGCGATCAAGGTGGTCACCAATGTACCCCGTCGTCACATCTGCGTCGGCAAATGCTTGTTCACGGAGTAACCGGGCGAGAAATCCAGCATTATTTTGCACAGGATAGGTGACCACATTATCGCATGCGGTTGCGAGACGAGACCGCGCTTCATCGCGGCTGACGCCATGGGAAATCAGCTTTGAGATCATCGGGTCGTAGAACGGCGAGACTTTGCCGCCCGCTTTCACGCCCGTATCCACGCGACCCCCATCCGGCAGCGCGAGTACATCCAAACGTCCAACTGATGGTAGGAAGCCTGTTGACGGATTTTCAGCATAAAGGCGAGCTTCCATCGCCCAGCCCGTGATCGATAGGTCGTCCTGTTTCTTGGGCAGAGGCTCACCTGATGCCACCCGTAGCTGCCACTCAACTAAATCAACGCCGGTAATCATCTCCGTCACTGGATGTTCCACCTGAAGGCGGGTGTTCATTTCCATGAACCAGATCTTGTCGGCATCGAGCTGTGCAGATCCGTCTGCGATGAATTCAACAGTACCCGCCCCAACATAGTCAACGGCTTTGGCGGCCCGAACCGCGGCGGTGCAAATGGCGTCGCGGGTCGCTTCGTCCATGCCGGGGGCAGGGGCCTCCTCAATAACTTTTTGATGGCGCCGTTGCAGAGTGCAATCGCGCTCGAACAGGTGGACATGATTACCGTGGTTGTCGCCGAAGACTTGCACTTCGATATGGCGGGGGTTGGTAATCCACTTTTCAAGAAGGACGTGGTCGTCACCAAAAGCTGACTTGGCCTCGCGTCGGCAGCTCTCAAGCGCGTCGGCAAATTCGCTCGCTTGCTCACAGCGGCGCATGCCTTTCCCGCCGCCCCCTGCAACGGCTTTGATCAAGACCGGAAACCCAATCTTCTCCGCTTCTGCCCGTAAGGTGTTTGGAGACTGGTCTTCGCCAAGATAACCAGGGGTCGTCGGAACATTCGCTGCCATCATCAGCGATTTCGCAGCATCCTTTAGCCCCATCGTGCGAATAGCGCTTGGCGGGGGGCCAACCCAAATGAGGCCAGCCTTGATAACGGCCTCAGCAAAGTCTGCGTTTTCAGACAAAAAACCATAACCAGGATGGATGGCTTCTGCGCCCGTATGTTTCGCTGCCTCGATAATACGCTTACCTAGCAAGTAGCTTTCAGCAGCTGGAGGAGGGCCGATACGGACGCTGTCATCCGCGAGTGCGGCGTGGGGCGCATGGGCATCTGCATCAGAGTAGACAGCAACGGTGCGTATGCCGAGGTGACGAGCGGTGCGAATAACACGGCAGGCTATCTCGCCGCGATTGGCGATGAGAACGGATTTGATCATTTCTTTCCCCTACATCCTAAAGACGCCAAATTGTGCCCGCTCGGGCACAGGGGCGTTCAAACATGCAGAGAAGGCCATGCCGAGCACATCCCGTGTTTGAGCGGGGTCGATAATACCATCATCCCAAAGACGGGCCGTTGCGTACCAGGGGTTTCCTTGCGCTTCATAGCGTTCACGGACGGGTTTCTTGAAGGCCTCTGTTTCTTCGTCGGACCATTTGTCTGCATCGCGATGTACGGTTGCCAGGACCGAGGCGGCTTGTTCGCCGCCCATGACGGAGATCCGGCTATTGGGCCAGGTGAACAAAAAGCGTGGTTGGTACGCGCGTCCGCACATCCCGTAGTTTCCTGCGCCAAATGACCCACCGATCAGAACAGTAATTTTAGGGACTTGCGCGGTTGCAACGGCGGTGACAAGTTTCGCGCCATTCTTCGCAATGCCGTCGCGCTCATATTTCCCGCCGACCATAAACCCAGAAATATTCTGTAAAAAGAGGAGGGGTGTCTGCCTTTGGCATGCAAGCTCGATGAAGTGGGCGCCCTTTAAGGCGCTTTCAGAGAATAAAATGCCGTTATTGGCGATGATCGCGACAGGCATGCCCCAGATATGGGTAAAGCCACACACCAGGGTTTGGCCGTATTCTGGCTTAAACTCATGGAATGCAGATCCATCAACCAAGCGTGCGATGACATCTCGCACATCAAAGGGTGTACGGAGATCCTGAGGAATAATGCCGTAGATCTCTGTCGGGTCATAGTGCGGGGAAACCGGGCCCTTAATATTGAGTGTTGGCACCCTGTTCGGTTTGAAGGTCGCCACAATGTCCCGCACCTTCAGCAGCGCATGTTCGTCATTGTCCGCCAGATGATCGACCACACCGGATTCGCGCGCGTGTACAAAGCCTCCCCCCAGGTCTTCTGCGGAGATTTCTTCGCCGGTGGCGGCCTTCACCAATGGGGGCCCCGCGAGGAAGATAGTGCCCTGTTCGCGCACAATAATGCTCTCGTCACACATGGCGGGGACATAAGCGCCGCCGGCGGTACAACTTCCCATCACACAGGCAATCTGGGGAATGCCGTAAGCAGATAAATTAGCTTGATTGTAAAAAATACGGCCAAAGTGATCTTTGTCGGGAAAAACCTCGTCCTGGCGGGGTAGGTTCGCCCCCCCAGAATCCACTAGATAGATGCACGGCAGGTGATTTTCCAGCGCGATCTCTTGGGCTCGCACATGTTTCTTCACCGTCATCGGATAGTAGGTGCCGCCCTTGACCGTCGCATCATTGGCCACAACCATCACCTGGCGACCGCAGACTTGCCCAATGCCCGCGATAACGCCCGCGCCGGGCACTGCGTCATCATAAAGACCATTTGCGGCTAGCTGGCCAATCTCCAGAAAAGCTGTGCCAGGGTCGAGCAATCGGTGGACCCGGTCGCGGGGCAGTAACTTGCCGCGTGAGACATGTTTCTCCCGTGCGCGCTCGCTGCCCCCTAGGCTGGCCGATGCAATATCTGTGTACAGCTTCTCTTTTAGCGCAATATTAGCGTCGCGGTTCGCCTTAAATGTTGCTGATTCGCTATCGATGCTTGATTTCAGGATTGTTCGGCTCATCCTTTCATCAACTCCCGGCCAATCAAAAAGCGACGTATTTCGTTCGTACCGGCCCCAATATCATAAAGTTTCGCGTCACGCGCAAAACGTTCAACGGGCCACTCTTTGGTATAGCCCGCTCCGCCCATGGCTTGGATCGCCTCAATGGAGGTTTTGACAGCATTTTCAGAAGCCATAAGGATAGCGCCCGCGGCATCAAAGCGTGTCGTCTTGCCTGCGTCGCACGACCGGGCGACAGAGTACACATAGGCGCGTGCCGAATTGAGGGCGACGTACATGTCAGCCAGTTTGGCCTGCATAAGCTGGAAGTCACCGATTGGCTTTCCAAACTGTGTCCGTTCTCGCGCATAGGGCAGAACCGTATCAATGCAGGCCTGCATGATCCCCAGTGGACCGCCGGCAAGCACGGCGCGCTCATAGTCAAGGCCGCTCATCAAAATGGCCGCCCCCTGACCGATGTCGCCCATGATATTTTCTTCTGGTACGAAGCAATTCTCGAATACCAGTTCGCCCGTATAGGACCCCCGCATGCCCATCTTATCAATTTTTCGGGAGCATGAAAAACCGCCAAACCCTTTTTCAACCAGGAATGTTGAGCCGCTCTTGGACACGGCTACGGGGATTGTTTTGGCATAGAAGCCATATGTATCTGCAATTGGACAATTGGTGATCCAGAATTTTGTCCCATTAAGGAGGTAACCGCCATCAACCGGCTTGGCTCGCAGTCCCATGCTCATCACATCTGACCCAGCGCCCGCCTCTGACATGGCAAGGGCGCCCACATGCTCGCCCGAGATGAGCTTGGGCAGATATTTTGCCTTTTGCGCATCATTTCCCCAGCGCCGAATTTGATTAACACACAGGTTTGAGTGCGCCCCATAGGACAATCCGATCGACGCCGACGCACGGGAGATTTCTTCCATCACGACAACATGCTCAAGATAACCAAGGCCAAGGCCGCCGTCTTTTTCCTCAACAGTGAGGCCAAGAAGACCAAGCGCCCCCATCTCTTGCCAGATCTCCCTTGGACACTCGTCGGTCGCGTCAACTTCAGCCGCGATCGGGGCCAGGCGGTCACGGGCAAACCGTTCAGTGGTCTCCCTGATCATATCGACGGTATTGCCGAGCAAAAAATCAAAATGGGTCATGGTGTAAACCTGCCGGTAGCGGAGAACAAAATTCTACCAGCTCTGCCAGGATCGATAAAATTGAAATCTGGGTGGGTATAGTATAGACAGTATCTATGATAGAGCGTTACGTCATTCGATATTTTTTAGCTGTTGTCGATGGCGGTAATTTCTCAAATGCCGCGCGGGCTGAGAATGTCACTCAGCCAACCTTATCGGCGGGTATTGCCAAGCTCGAGGAGAAGTTAGGCAAAAGCGTTTTTCACCGAACCAATAGGCGTGTTCACCTCACCGAAGCGGGCGCGCGTTTTCTGCCTTACGCTCGCAGAATTGAGAGTGAGTTCAATCAATCCATCGCAGCGGTGCAAGATATTGAGCCGATCAAGATTTTGAGGGTCGGCGTTTTGTCGACGATCTCTGCCCGCTTGGTCTCGAAAGCGATTGGGGTGATGCAGCGCAAAGATCCGCGCATACGGATCGAAATGATGGATGGATCGGAGAGAGAGTTGACAAGCAAGTTGGCCCAGGAGCGGATCGACTTTGCACTTACCCTTGTGGGGCGTGGTAGCGAGCGCTTCCATGAGGTAGCCCTGTTTGAAGAGGGGTATGCTGTTGCCCTCCCAAAGGGGCACCCATTTGCGGACCAAGGGGCCGTCAATGCAGAGGATTTATCCGACAGTGTGATGATCGTTCGGCGCCAATGTGAGGCACTTTCAGAGACCAGCCGCTTTTTTACTGAGCGGGGGGTACGGCCATTTTTTGCCTATCGGTCTTCCCAGGATGAGCGGGTGATGGCGATGATTGCCTCGGGCCTTGGTATAACGATAGTGCCGCAATCACACGCCGCACCCGGGGTCCAAAAAATTCCCCTCAATGGGTTTCGTCAACGGCGATCTATTGGGTTTGCCTTTGCCGCTAATGTTGATGCTGAGGCGATGATGGCGTTGGAGGGGGTTGCCGCCTTCCAAGAAAAACTCCTTACGGAGCAGAGGTCTTAAACGGGAGTTTAGCGGAGAGGGGGTCAGCATTTGGAGGTGAAATCAGTAATTCGAAGGATAAGGGGAAGGGCATTTGGGTTCGTTTAGTACGACCATTTGGGCACTCCTGATCAGGCCTGAATAGAGTTCGTGAAGGCCATTCAAAACATGCTCGCAACCCTCGGTAAGACAGACTTGCTAATATGTAGCATGCTACGGTATATTGCCGGTGAAACATCTACTAAATCAAATGCTCATGAAATGGTTTTGCGCTTTAAGACAGGTGGGTTGCTTTGACCATTTAAAAGCAAATAGTCGGATAATACTGTATACGAACGTAATAAAAAAATTAGGGAGTGAACATGAAGAGTTACGTAAATGGTCTGAGTGACGAGCCCCTTAGGTTTGAGACTATTCCTGAGGCGTTAAAGGCAACGGTAAGCGCCCATTCAGATAAGATTGCTCTTTCTATCCCATATCAGGGCATCAGGTGGACATGGTGCGAGTTTTCCAGACAGGTTGATGAGTTTGCGGCCGGACTGATGAGTCTTGGCTTCAAGACTGGGGATCGGCTCGGAATTTGGTCACCTAATGGGTGGGAGTGGACAGTGACCCAGTTCGCAACTGCTCGGCTTGGCGTTATACTCGTGTGTATTAATCCTGCTTATCGTATCGCGGAGCTCGAATTTGCCTTGAACAAGGTTGGATGTCGCGGCATTGTTTTGGCCGAGAAATTCAAGACAAGCGATTATCTTCAGCTGTTGGATACACTCATACCTGAGCTTTCAAAGTGCCAGCCTGGTGCGTTGCGGTCAGAGTCAGTTCCCTGTCTAGAGCATGTTATTAGAATGGGTGCAGATAGATCACCCGGTATGTTTAATGTGGCTGACGTCAAGGCAAAAGCAAATGCCGAGCTAATAGCCCAGGTTGATGAGATATCGGCATCGTTGCAACCTGATGATCCTATCAACATTCAGTTTACCTCAGGAACAACAGGCCTTCCAAAGGCGGCAACACTTTCGCATTTCAATATTCTGAATAATGGGTATTTAGTTGGTAAGACGATTGCCCTTCAGCCTAAAGATAAAGTCTGTATTCCAGTACCCCTATATCATTGCTTTGGTATGGTTATGGGTAATCTCGCTTGCGTTGCTCACGGGGCAACAATGGTTTATCCGGCTCCTGTTTTCGAGGCTGAGATCACCCTAAAAACGGTGCAGGAAGAGAAGTGTACCGCTCTTTATGGCGTGCCAACGATGTTTATCGCACAATTAGATCATCCGGAATTTTCAAGCTATGACGTTTCGTCTCTGCGTACTGGTATAATGGCGGGCTCTCTTTGCCCCATCGAAGTGATGAAGCGCGTGATCGCTGAGATGAACATGAGTGAAGTCACTATTGCCTACGGCATGACTGAAACAAGTCCTGTGAGTTTTCAATCGAGCATTGATGATAGCGTTGAACTGCGCGTGACAACCGTTGGCCGCATCCATCCGCATGTTGAAGTAAAAATTGTTGATGAAGGTGGTCACGTTGTTGAGCGGGGCGTTCAGGGAGAGCTACGTACCCGTGGTTATTGTGTGATGCGGGGCTATTGGGGAGATCCCGAAAGGACTACTGAAACCATCGATGATGCTGGTTGGCTTAAGACTGGTGATCTCGCAACCATTGATGAAAATGGCTATTGTCGCATCACCGGTCGCGTGAAAGATATGGTCATTCGTGGCGGTGAGAACGTTTATCCGCGGGAAATTGAGGAATTCCTTTACCGCCATTCAGATATTCAAGATGTGCAAGTCTTTGGAGTTCCAGATGAACGCTTTGGCGAGGAACTCTGTGCCTGGATTAAACTCAAGTCCGGCACTCATCTCACCGATGAGGATATCCGTGATTTTTGTAAGGATCAAATCGCCTACTACAAAGTTCCGCGCTACATCCAGTTTGTTGACGAGTATCCGATGACAGTGACTGGAAAACACCAAAAATTTAAAATGCGTGACGCAATGATAGAGCAACTCGAGCTGTCTTAGGGTGATGCCGACCGACCTATTTATCAGGCGGGTTCCTATTCGTGGGTCGCTACTAACCAGGCTATTGATTAAAAGAGAGACGATTGCACGCAGCTGTCAATGTGTCTACGACTTCTTCAGCACTTTCGGAAAATATATAATCCGTACCAATAAGAGTAATCACTGCCGCAGCATCATTTTGGTGGTCGAGGACAGGGGCCGCGATAGCCCGTAAGCCAGGAATAACCGAGTTATCCGCATGAGCGACCCCTGTGGCCTTCACTGCTGATAAGATGTCTGTAAGCTCTTTTTTGGTTCGTGGGCGCATCGAAGAAGGGGTTTTGTTTTTTTGGGTTGCTAATTCCTTATTGGATAAGGTCGCCGTAAGGGCCTGCGGTAAAAAGGCCAGGAAGGCGTGTCCGGTTGCTGAGAATGTGACAGGTAAGATGGAGCCAAGACCCAGTGATGTGATAAGCTGTTCCCGCGCCCGCTGCCAGCGGACAACGGTTGGGCCTTGTTGCCCCCATACGGACAAAATACTCGTCAGGCCCGTTTTTTCCGTGAGGAGTTTCATTTCGCTCTGAGCCAACTCCATTATATCAAGGCGGGAAAGGGCGGCCAAACCAAGTTCAAGCGCTGCTGGACCGAGATCGTAATGTCCACTTATCACGTCCTGTCTTACAAGGCCGGTACGGACAAAGCTTGACAAGTATCGATGGGTTTTGCTCGGCGGCATCTGCGTAATATCGCTAAGCTGCTTAAGGGAGACCGCTGATCCCGCGCTCGACAAAGCAGATAGGATGACGGCGCTTACCTCTACGGACTGTATGCCGCGACGTTCCTCTGTTGTCGCTGTCGCCGGCTTTCCCCTACGTGCCATAATACTGCTCTCCACCGTAATTATTCACCTATAAGCAATATTGCGTAGGGCAATTGTGGTGCGGAAGCAAAGTCAAAAAATAGCTGAGCGGAGGAGGGGCGCTTGTAAAGATCTTTCCCTAATGATAATAAATTCTCAATTAGTGAATAAAGTGCGAGATGATCTTGAGGGGGGGCACCGAACCCATGGCTGACATGCAATCGTTTAAGGATGACATCGCGGCGTGCCAGCTGACACCTCTGTGGGAGGTGCTGCATAATCTTGTTCCGGCCCAGCCAAGCAGTCCTGCTAAGCCTCACATTTGGTCATATCCAGTAGCACGCTCGCATCTTATGCGAGCAGGGGAGCTCATCACCGCTGAACAGGCGGAAAGGCGCGTCCTCATTTTAGAGAATCCAGGTCTTCCTGGAAGTTCTGCGATCACGCAGTCACTTTATGCAGGGTTACAGCTTGTGCTTCCTGGGGAGGTGGCGCCCTGTCATCGGCATGCACAAAGCGCGCTGCGTTTCGTTTTAGAGGGAAGTGGCGCGCATACGGCGGTGAACGGGGAGAAGGTTCTGATGGAACCCTTTGACCTGATACTAACACCATCAGGTCTGTGGCATGACCATGGTAATGAAACGGCGGATCCAGTCGTTTGGCTTGATGGTCTTGATATCCCGCTCATACAGATGTTGGATTGTAGCTATGCGGAACGCTATAATGAAAATATGTTCCCCGTCACCCGAGAGCCTGGTGATACGCGTCACCGATATGGTCGTAACTTGAGGCCGGTGCGGCGGACGGATCACGATGCGGCGCTGAAAGATCAACCCTTATTTCACTACCCATTCGCGGAATGGCGGGAGGCGCTGGGTACGATGGCATCGTCCACTGCGCCTGATGCCTATGATGGCCATAAGTATGAGTTCATCAACCCCCTCCATGGAGGTGCAACGATGAAAACCATCTCATGCTTTTGCCAGCTTATCCCAAAAGGGATGACAACTCTTCCTCATCGATCAACGGATGGAGTAATCTACACCGTATGCGAAGGAGAAGGGACAGCGAGGATTAGTCATCAAGACTACCCTCTCTCACCTCAGGATGTATTGGTTGTTCCGTCTTGGAATAGCTTAGAAATTGAAGCGGCTGATGATCTCGTTCTATTCAGCTTTTCAGATAAAACCGTTCAAGACAAACTTGGCGTTTGGCGGGAAGAACGGTTGTAATTCAGGTTTGGATTTACAAAGGCTCTCATAATGACAATTGTGTTTGATACGTTGCAGCCCACATTAGCACCCATCGCGGGAGGCGACGATGAGTTCCCCATACGTAGAATTTACTGCGTTGGTAGAAATTACGCCGCGCATGCCCGCGAGATGGGGAAGGATCCCGATCGTGATCCGCCATTTTTCTTCACCAAGTGGCCCGAGACATTTGTACCGTCGGGGCAGATGGTTGCGTACCCGCCGTCAACAGACAATTATCACTATGAGATTGAATTGGTCGTGGCCATTGGCAAGGGAGGCAAGGCGATACGAGAGGCGAACGCCAAAGATCATATTTTCGCTTATGGCACGGGGCTGGACATGACCCGCCGTGATTTGCAGCTGGAGGCGAGAGAGAAAGGGCGGCCGTGGGACACAGGCAAAAACTTTGATGAGGCAGCTCCGATTGGATTGCTCCATCGCGCAGCGGATGTCGGCCATGTTGAGGCAGGCCGTATCTGGTTAGAGGTCAATGGTGAAACGAAGCAAGATGCCGATGTCCGTGACCTTATTTGGTCGGTAGACGAAATAATTGAGTATCTGTCAAATCTCTACGAACTGCGTGCTGGTGATATCATCATGACCGGTACGCCGGCGGGTGTCGGTCCGGTATTGCCGGGGGACAAGTTGGTGGGGCAAATTGATGGCCTTAGTCCCGTTGAGGTGACAATCGGCGAAACAGCGTTCTAACCCATGGCAAAACTCTATGATTTTCCGCGCTCGTCAGCGTCCTATCGTATACGGATTGCATGCAATCTTAAAAATGTCGCTTACGAAAAAGTCCTTATTAACTTCAGAGAGAATGCGCAGCGGTCAGACGCTTATTTGAAGGTCAACCCATCAGGGTTGCTGCCGTCGTTTGAGGCGGATGATGGGACTGTCCTGTCGCAGTCGATGGCGATATTACGATATTTGGATGCAACATGTCCTGAGCCAGCACTGTTCCCAAAAGATATGGAGGCTGAATGCGCCGTGTGGGAGATGGCGCTCATCATCGCTTGCGACATTCACCCGCTTAATAATCTCCGGGTGCTCCAATATCTTGAAAATGAACTAGGGGCTGACCAAGACGCTCGTAATGCATGGTATGCGGAGTGGGTGAGGCTTGGGTTTGCTGGGCTAGAGGAAAGAGTGAGCGCGCGGGGAGGGACCTATTGCTTCGGCGATAGTGTGACGGCCGTAGACGTATGTCTTGTCCCGCAAATGTTCAACGCTCGCCGCTTTGATGTCCCTCTTTCTGCTTTCCCCAAATTAGTTGAGGTTGATGAGCGGCTGCGAGCAATTGATGCTTTTGCCGCGGCGGCGCCATAAGTAACGCTGTCCCATAGGGGAGCCGCTGAACGTCACCTACTGCTTCTAACCCACGGCGGATCGACGTTGACGCTCGAATTGACGCAAGCCCCGTTGGTCCGTTGCGGTGGCGAGTAGTGGCTATTTGTTTCGTGCTCGCGGTCATCGATGGTTTCGATGCTCAGGCGATCGCCTTTGTCGCGCCGCTTTTAAAGGACGCATTTAGTATCTCTGCCGCCCAAATGAGCGTTTAACCCTTAGGTTCTACTCCGTTTAAGGAGGTCTCGTATGCTCACCGTCTCACACCCAGCGTCATCCGGCGATGGTGAGAGGCCTGCGTCGAGCATTCGTCTGAGGGGCCCCATGTCTTTTGCGTTGTTAAATGTCGCTGCCCCAACGAGGGTTTGGCTTTTGTAATATAGACGGGTTGAGTGAACGCCATCGCCCCGCCGCAATACAAAGTCCGTGTCATGCGTCTGGCCCACAAGCTGGATATTCGCATCATATTGATCAGTCCAAAACCAGGGGGCTCGTCGCTTTGGCGGTTCGGTACCGCAAATGGTCGCAGCGGCAATTTGCGCGCTTTCGATCGCATTGGCCCATGTCTCTAATCGCTCGGGAACAGATCCGCTGTCGGATCTGGCTGCCAGGTCACCAATAGCGTATATCGACGGATCCTCTGTTTGCTGTTGATCGTTAACCATCACCCCGTTGTCGCAAGGAAGGCCGGCCTCTTCGGCAAGTGCTACGGCCGGCCTCATGCCAATACCTGCAACGGCCATGTCTGTCCTCAGGGTTGTTCCGTCCTCAAGCGTGATGTCCAGGCCATCTGAATTTTGGATAAGCCCCTGGACTGTCGCCCCGCAAATAATTTCGACCTTATTAGCATCGTGAAGAGCGCGGATATCACTAGCGATATCGATGGGAACATTTCGCCCTAATATGCGGTTACTGGCTTCAACAACGATCACGTCAAGCCCGATTGACCGGGCCGTCGCCGCCACTTCAAGACCGACAACGCCCGCTCCTATAACGACTAGTCGTTTGCTTGCTTTGATGGCGTTCCGAAGGTTGTCGGCATCAGGAATATCACGCACATAATGCAGCCGGTTAATGTTGTCGAAGGGGAGGCGCCGAGCAACGACTCCCATCGCTAAGATAAGGCTGTCATAGTTGAGGGCTGCCCCTGACGAGGTGATAACAGTCTTTTCCTTGAGGTTTAGGCGTTCTGCTTTCTCCCCGACCTTTAGGATAATATCGACATCGCCCTCGTCATCAAGGACAGCCGGGGGCCGACTATCTGCGTTGCGAAGAAACTCCTTAGACAAGAGAGGGCGCTCATAGGGCCGATAGCTTTCCTCGCATAAAATAGAGATTGGTCGGGTATACCCGTATCTTCGAAGCGCCGCTGCCGCAGTCCCGCCTGCGTGGCCGCCGCCGATGATCACTGTTCCAGTCATCTGAGTGGTATTGCTTTCTTTATTGTATATACTATAACGAATTACACATTAGCATATTTTTCTCACAGATCTATGGAGGAATTTTATGGACGGCGCCATGCCAGTGTCGGAATCACCTCGCCCTTGGCCGCAGGCCGCATCTCGTGTGCCCTATTGGATATATTCCGATCCAGATATCTATTCGTCTGAGATGGAGAAGATCTTTTACGGACCCCACTGGTGCTATGTCGGTCTTGAGTGCGAGATCCCAGAGGTCGGCAACTATAAAACGACCTCCGTTGGGGAGAGGGCGGTCATCATGGTGCGTGCTGACGATGGCGAAGTATACGTCGTCGAGAATCGCTGCGCCCATCGTGGTGCGCAGTTCTGCCGTGATAAATTTGGTCAAGCCAAAGAGTTCGCGTGCCCCTACCATCAATGGGTCTACGCTTTAGATGGCGAGCTCATGGGGGTTCCCTTTCGCCGTGGGGTGAAGCGAAAGGGGGGGATGCCAAAGGAGTTTGACCCAAAAGCAAATGGGTTGAAACGCTTGCGAGTCGAAATCGTCAATGGGGTCGTTTGGGCGACGTTCTCTGAGGAAACTCCGGATTTCCGGTCGTATCTAGGGGAGCGGATGTGGGCGCACTATACGAGGGTTTATGACGGCCGGCCGTTGAAGGTTCTTGGTTATAATCGTCAGCATATTCCGGCGAACTGGAAGCTCATGATGGAGAACATCAAGGACAGCTACCATCCGGGTCTGTTGCATGTCTTTTTCTCGACGTTTGGCCTGTTCCGGGCCGACCAAGAATCCGCAACAGAGGTAGACGAAACAGGGCGCCATGGCATTCTGATTTCCCGTAAGGGCGAGAAAGAGGCCAATGACGTATCAACATCAATCCGTTCTTTTGATGCAGACTTAGAACTCGCCGACCCGCGTATCATCGACTATCACCACGAATGGCCAACGCCACAAACGGTGGGGATGATTACTATTTTCCCTTCAGTCATTCTTCAACAGCAAACAAATTCCCTCTCAACCCGTCAAATATTGCCAAAGGGACCTGGCGGTTTCGACTTTATTTGGACCCATTGGGGGTATAAGGATGATGATGAAGCGATGACCCAACGTCGCTTACGTCAAGCCAACCTTTTCGGGCCGGCAGGGCTTGTCTCCGCTGATGACGGTGAAATTATTGAGTTCTCACAACAGGCTTTCGAAGCCTACCAAAACCGGGAAACCATGATCGAGATGGGCGGCCATGATGTTGAGTGTACAGATTACATGATCACTGAAACTGCCATCCGCGGGATGTACGCCTATTATCGTCAAGTCATGGGGTTTTAAGCCCATGAGCAAGACCATTGATGACCACGACTCTATGGCCGATATTAATCCCAACCGGTCACAGATTGAAGATTTATACACCGATTATAATATTGCCCTCGACGATCTTAATCTTGAAGCATGGCCTCAGTTCTTTACACAGACCTGTTTATATCGCATCACCACAAGGGAGAATTGGGAAGGGAAGTTCCCATTATCGACCATTATATGTGAAAGTCGTGAGATGCTGGAGGATCGGGTGGCGGCAACCCGGAAATCGATGATGTATGCGCCTCGATCCTATCGGCGGTATCACTCCGGGCTGAAGATTATTTCTTCTAGCGCGGGCGTAACAAAAACCCGATTAAATTTCTTCGTCGCCCAAACCTTAGTGGATAAGCCGTCGGAGGTGGCGTTCTGCGGTGTCGCCTATGACACAATCGTCGAGGAGGAGAGCACACTGAGGTTTAAAGAACGTATATGTGTGATGGATACCGAGATGATTCCGAATTCGCTCATTTATCCAATTTAGTTAGGTGCGAAGAAAATGTCGGATTGGATAAAGGTTGGCGAGACTACCGACTTTGGCGATGAAGATGTCTTTGGCGCTGATGCGAATGGAACGCCGGTTGCCGTTTATAGGGTTGGTGAAGACGTATTTGCCACTCATGATATCTGTACCCATGGTATGGCGCGACTGTCGGAAGGTTTCTTAGAGGACGGGCTGATCGAATGCCCTCTCCACCAGGGCTTATTTGACGTCAAAACGGGCGAGGCTGCTGGGGCGCCGTGCACAGAAGCTGTGCGGATTTACCCAGTAAAACTCGATGGTGAAGAGATTTACGTCCAATTTGAATAGCGCTATCGCGTATCTGATAAAGCGCGCCCACCAGCATGGACAAACGGTCTCTGATCGGCAGCTGAAAGTAAGCTGGGGTACAAGGAAACCCATAAAATACATATCGTGATGTCACAGATATTAATGGCATCGAGCGCTTAGCGAGCAGCATTAAAACTGCTACTAAGCGCCTCGCGCTGTGCCGACTTCACAATCAATGGAACACCTAACCGACATGACACAACCAAACCAAAGCCCTAGTTCATTCCTTATTGAAGATGTCCCGCCGATGGGAATCTACGAAACTCTGTATGCCTTCAACGATAGCTTTGGCCAATTTATGGGGACGGAAGGAACCCACCCATGGTCGCAAGGGTTCCCATTGACAACACCGTTGGAAAAGTTCGGTGGACCTGAACTGCCCTCATCCGTCAATGTGACGTGGGAGGATCGTTTTTATCCGAAGGCGTGGGGGCACCCGCTTTTGCGCGAGACGATAGTTGATTACTACAATACCTACTACGGTTCAAACATCACCCCTGATAATGTGATGATTTTTGCAGGTGGACGGCCGGGGATCCATACGGTTCTTTCGTTTCTCAAAAAAGACATTCAGGTGCGCATCGGCAACGTAGAATGGCCTGCTTACTTGGATATCCTGACTCAGACGAAGGTGGACTGGAATACAGTCGCCATGACCCCGGAAAATAATTTCCATCCGACTAATGCTGAGTATTTTGACCGTGCAGGCCTTAATCACAAAACAAAACTGTTCCCGGTCATTTCCAACCCGGGTAATCCAACGGGGCATGCGCGCGCTGGTGATGAGCTTAAGGAACTGATGGAAATAGCCGAACAGCCCCGGAACGGGATTTTGTTGGACGAGGCTTACGAGATGTTCCACTCGCCATCAGTCAGTGGATTGCAATATGTGAATGACCTTGAGAATTCGAATATCTTTATTACCGGTGCGTGTACGAAGGGTTTGCAATCGCCAGGTATTCGTATTGGGTGGATGATTGCATCGAAGAAGAATATTGAAACCCTGTCAAATTTCAGCTCTTTCGGCATGGGCGGCGTCTCTCATCCCAGCCAGTTATATGCTGTCGAATTATTCAAGCCGGACCGGGTCCGGGCACAACGCAAGGCTGTTGAGGGGCACTATAATTGGCAACGGGAGCGGTACGGAGAGGCCTTTGAGAAGATGGGGCTTAAAGTCTTTACCGGTAAGGGGGGCTTTTACCATTGGATGCAGCTCCCGGACGGGTTGAATTGCGACGAGCTCAATAAACGCCTCTATAAGAGGGGGGCAGCGATTCTTGCCGGTCGGGATTGCGATATGGGCAGACCACACTCCAAGGACCCAAGCTATGTCAGCCCCTACATGAACATGTTCCGATTCAGCTTCGGCCCTTTGCTGCCTGAAACGTTTGAGGGCGATATCCAACTCATGGGAGAGGTCCTTGAAGAGTATAAACTGGATGTTGGAGCGTAACGCATACAGGTTTGTGAAGTCTCTTTGGTCCGCTGTCTCAAGTCAGTCTGATCATCGCGCACTGATTGATACTTTTGGTGAGAAATAAAAACCTTCAGTGTACGACTTTCTTGCCATTCGCTGATATCCAACTCGACTATCATACCATCAAGGATTTTACGACGATGAGCAGGATTTAGAGATTCGTTTGATAACGTCCTGCTACTTGGCTTTGGCAAGCGAAAGATCGACAATCGTTCTTGGGACTGGCGCGGCCTTTGGTTACCGCTCCCTCAAACTTGTCAGAGTGCCATTCTCTTCCTCAAGCTGTACTTTCAATTTGGTGCAGAATAACACGAATTTGCGTGCCTGTTAACTTGAACTTCTTTATGGAACTCTCCGCAGCCCGAAGTACAAAATTCCAGCTCCAAATAACCCAATGCTCGGTGGTTAGATCAATATGCGTATCACGGGAAGTAGATAATTAACGTTGCTTTCGCGTAGCATGCTATATATATTATGGGAATCGTATTCCGTGACAGTACATTTTATCGACATAAATGGCTCAGTTCTCGCGACTGACTAGCGTTTTACGTGATAACTTCAACCCAAACGGAGACGTACTTTATGGAGACTGATCGTGACGTTGAAGAATTTTGTCGAGGTTCATAACCACCCTGGTTTTTTGATCCGGAGGTCTCATCAAATATATAATGCCTTATGGGAACGGATCATGGCACCGTCTGATTTATCACCCCAACAGTTCGCATTGTTATATAAGACTTACTTTCACGAAGGAATTTACGTAACTGGCTTGGCGCAGAGCATAGGTATCGACAAAACCAGTGCTGGGAGATTGGTCAGCGAGCTCGACCGAAAGGGTTATTTGAAGACTTGCAATAGTAAAAAAGATAAACGCCAGAAAGAGGTCAACCTAACTGTAAAAGGTAGGAAAACAGTTGTAGACCGATGGCCAAAAACTGAAGAACTATCAGATCGTCTTCTCGATTGCTTTACAAAGAAACAGGCTGATCAATTCATTATGCTTCTTGAGAAGTTTGTTAATCATAACAATGATCAAAGTCGTGCTCCGATTAATAAATTAGTCCTCCAGAAATATGAGAAAAAAAATAAGAATAAGACATAGCGCTTTATTTTATAACCAAAAAATTGAAACTTTTTGACCTTAGTCTGATTTGTGCCCCCGCTTGGGGCCTTATGCCGTCTTGTGCCGCTGGCCCACCCCTGGTGGTGTTTCTGGAAGCCCTGCAAAGCATTGAGCTTTTGACATCCAATCCGATGCGACGGCTCCCCGAACCTGGAGCGGCGTATCTTTCACATTGCGTGTTTGTGTAACGACCTGGCAAAATGCGTCTGCCGGCCCCTTTATATAGTCAGTGGTGTTATCGTCACCAAACGCCCACTCATCGTCGGAAGGGGCTGTCAAAGCAACGTACGGCATTGGGCCTGGCGCGGTTTCGCCACGCACTTTATACGTCCAATGAAAGGTATTGATGCCTAAGATCACAATATTCTTGATACGGTCTGTATTCACACGATCAATTCCCAGGACGTCGTAAATCGCTTGTCCGTGAGCCCATGTTTCCATGAGGCGTGCTGTGATCGAAGACCGTGCACTCATAGAAGGGCCAGCCCATTCTAGCCGTTGTTTTGGGTCGATGGCGGAAAATTGATCGCTGGTGGTTTTAATCCCTTCATACCACGCCGTTAGGAGAGATGTACCCGAAAGACCATCAAAGTAGTTATGTTCGATATCCCGAAGCTGCCCGAGATTGCTACCCACCACTTTTAAAACATCTTGCAGCCGGCTTTCATCCGTAATTTGACAGGTAGCCATCACGTTCCAAAAATGGAGATGCCTTACAATTTCATTGATGGTCCAGGATTTGAATAAGGTCGGCGTTTCCATTTTGCTCGCTGCGTTTTCCGCTACCAATGTATGGAGCTCAACACTTTCTGCAAAAAAATCTTTAGCCTGTTGCATAACCCGTCCTTATCATCATGATATGGATAGTGGCTCAATTTCGAGAATGGTATCGTCTGTAGCGACCTGTGATGGCGCGGTGAGGTTCACGCTTAGGACTGTGCCATCTGTTTCCGCTACGATTTCATGCATCATTTTCATGGCCTCGACCACGGCTAGCCGTTGACCTTTTTTGACCACATCACCAGCGTTGACAAAAATCACCTGTAGTTGGCCGTGCATAGGGGAAGCAACAGTGCCGCCACCACCATCAGTTGCTGCGCCATCACCTCTAGCAAGATCGCGTACGGTAAACTGCACCCGTTCGTCAGCGAGGCTTAGGGTTCCATCGGCGCCTTCGAAGAAAATGATGCTTTTCCGTACGCCGTCGATGGTGAGAAGAGTATCATTGTCGTTATAGCTCTCCACAATGATCTCAAAGGCCTGACCGCCTGCTGAGTTGGCGTAGGGGGGTTGGGTTTTGGCCGTTGCGCT